>Ga0224495_10000020_pt1 | contig 155467 bp, 141 predicted proteins | sample SF_Jul11_sed_USG_FD_168128 | JGI IMG/M metagenome (GOLD analysis project Ga0224495, IMG submission 168128) | Sediment microbial communities from San Francisco Bay, California, United States - SF_Jul11_sed_USGS_4_1 | ecosystem: Environmental > Aquatic > Marine > Sediment | place: USA...
GCCTGGCGGCCATTCCCTCGGGGGAGGCCGGGAACAGCCCCGCCACCGGCACGGCAAGCCAGATGGTCAGCCACACCGTCAGCCAGATGGTCGGCCAGATGGTCGGCCATTTGGTCGGCCGGGCAAAGGACCGGATACCAGGCCCGCCGTCACGGGGGGCAAACAGGGCATGAACGCGGCGGGGCGGCTGCATCGGCCACAGCGTAGGGGGTGCGCAGACGCGGGTCAAGCGGACGCGGGTCAGGCGGACGCGGGTCAGGCGGACGCGGGTCAGGCGGACGCGGGTCAGGCGGACGCGGCAACGGCCCCGCCGCCACCGGGCCGCTTTGCCGGACAGGGGGCAGGTCTGCTACCATCATGCGACGTGCGGTCGTCCGCAAAGCGGTGCCCCCCCGGGAACGCCAGAGATGGCGCGGTGTCCGGGGCGGGGCGGAACTCACCCGGAAGCAGGCTGGCATTGAGCAGGGACGGACACAAACCCAGGCGGCATATTTCCCCGACCGGCAGCCCCAGGCCGCTGGCCTCGGTGGAATTGGCGGACCTGTACGTTCGCCAGGGCGATTTCGACCGTGGCATCGCGGTGTATCGCCAGTTGCTGGAGCAGGGGGTCAGCGGCACCGATGTGCACATGAAGCTGGTGGATGCCGAGGCCCTGTCCACGTTGTTGACCCTGCGCGGGGAACCCAATCACCACGAGTTCGAGCGGGGCTTTCGCGCCGGGGAACAGGCCACCATGGAGCGCCGGGACCAGCTCGCGCGGGAAGAAAAAATCGCCCGGCTCAACGCCTGGCTGGACAGGATGCGCAAACGCTATGGTTGAACTGGTCCATTCCCTGCGCCGGGTGTGCAGCCACCTGGATGACGTGCGCGGCATCGCGCTGATGGGCATCGACGGCCTGAGCGTCGAGGAAATCCGCCAGGACCCGCTGGTCGACCTGTCGGTGCTGGGCGCCGAGCTGAGCGTCATCTTCAAGGGCACGCGGGATTCCACCACCTCCGAGCAACTGGGCCATGTGCGTTCCATCCAGATCAACATGGAAAACGCCCTGGTGCTGGTGCAGACCATCAGCCGTGAATACTTTCTCATCCTGGTGCTGCGCGCCGACGGCAACGCCGGGCGTGGCCGCTTTTACCTGCAGCACGAGGCGGATCGCCTGGTGAGCGAGTTCTAGGCCGGGCCGGAGGAGTTTTTCCACTTGGCGCAGCAAAAAGACACGCGGCCACAAGACGGGCGACCAACGGACATGCGGGCGGGCATGCAGAAATCCGTTCTTGTCCTGCACGGGCCGAACCTCAACCTGCTGGGGCAGCGTGAGCCGCAGACCTACGGCGGGGCCAGCCTCGACGCCATCAACCGCGGGCTGACCGACGAGGCCGCGAAGGCGGGCTATAGCCTGCAGATATTCCAGAGCAACCACGAGGGCGAACTGGTAGACCTGATCCAGCGGCACGCCCCGTCCAGCGCCGGGGTGCTGATCAACCCGGCGGCCTTCACCCACACCAGCGTCGCCCTGCGCGACGCCCTGCTGGCGGTGGCGCGGCCGGTGGTCGAGGTGCACCTGTCGAATATTTACCGGCGCGAGCCGTTCCGGCATCATTCCTACATCGCCGACATTGCCGTCGGCCAGATCAGCGGCTTTGGCCCCGACAGCTACCGGCTGGGGCTGTCGGCCCTGATGCACCATCTGAACACCGTTACCCCGTAAGGAGGCAGCACACCGGTCATGGGTACCATTTCCACCGCCGAGTTCCGCAACGGCGCCAAGGTCGAGATCGACGGCGTGCCATACAACATCGTGGAATTCCAGCACGTCAAACCCGGCAAGGGAGGGGCGTTCGTGCGCACCAAGCTCAAGTCCCTCAAGGACGGGCGGGTGCTGGAACGCACCTTCCGCTCCGGCGAAAAGCTGGACGCGCCGGACCTCACCTACACCACCATGCAGTACCTCTACCAGTCGGGCGACGACTATGTGTTCATGGACAACAGCACCTACGACCAGGTGACCATGAGCGCCGACCAGTTGGGGGATGCGGTGGATTTCATGGTGGAGAACATGGAGGTCAAGGTGCTTTACCACCAGAACCAGCCCATCGACGTGGAAATCCCCAATTTTCTGGATCTGGAGATTGTCGAGACCGATCCGGGCGTTCGGGGCGACACCGCCTCGGGTGGTTCCAAACCGGCCAAGGTCTCCACCGGGGCGGTCGTCAAGGTGCCGCTGTACATCGAGGTGGGGGAGCGCATCAAGGTGGATACGCGCACCCACAGCTACATCGAGCGGGCCAAATAGCCCGCTGGTTGTGCACCCATCGCACGCCATAGTCTGGTAAGGTTATGACCCGGGAATCAACACCTTCCCGCCCAACGGTCGCAGTGAGAACGGGAACAATGGATACCAAGAAAATCAAAGACCTCATCTCGTTTCTGCAGGAAACGCCGTTCGCGGAAATTGAGATCGAAGAGCAGGGTGTCAAGGTGCGCGTGGTGCGGGAGCACCCCCAGGCGGCACCCGCTCCCATGATGATGCAGGCGGCTCCGGCCCAGCACATGCCCGCTCCGGCGGCCATGCACGCGGAGGCGGGAGGCGGGGCGCCCAAGGTGGCCGTGGGCGGCAAGGACGTGCGCATCCCCCAGGAGGCCCCCGGCAAGGTGGTCACCTCGCCCATCGTCGGCACCTTCTACCGCTCCCCGTCGCCGGACAAGCCGGCCTACGTCGAAGTGGGCGCCAAGGTGCGCAAGGGGCAGGTGATCTGCATCGTCGAAGCCATGAAGCTGATGAACGAAATCGAGTCCGAATTCGACGGCACCGTGGCCCAGGTTCTGGTGGGCGACGGCGACCCCGTGGAGTTCGGCCAGCCGCTCGTGCGTATCGAGCCGTAAGGAACCCCCGTGTTCGACAAGATTCTCATTGCCAACCGCGGCGAGATCGCCATCCGGGTGATCCGCGCCTGCAAGGAACTGGGCATCAAGACGGTGGCCGTCTGCTCGGAAATCGATCAGGACGCCCTGCACGTCCTGTTCGCCGACGAGCGGGTGTGCGTGGGACCGGCGGACAATTCCCTGTCCTACCGCAACATCCCCAACATCGTCAGCGCCGCGTCGGTGACCGGCGCCTCCGCCATCCATCCGGGCTACGGCTTTCTGGCCGAGAACCCGCGGTTTGCGGAAATCGTCGAATCCTGCGGCATCAAGTTCATCGGCCCGGATCACGCCACCATCTCCGACATGGGCGACAAGGCCCGCGCCAAGGAGCTGATGATCAAGGCCGGGGTGCCGGTTGTGCCCGGTTCCCAGGGGCTGTTGCCCGATGACGACGCCGAGGTCACCCGCATCGCCCGCGACGTGGGTTACCCGCTCATGGTCAAGGCTTCCGCCGGTGGCGGCGGGCGCGGCATGCGCGTGGTGACCGACGAAAACAAGCTGATCGACTCGGTGAACGCGGCGCGCAAGGAGGCCCTGGGCGCCTTTGGCGACGGCAGCGTCTATCTGGAGCGGTTCTTCGCCCTCTCCCGCCACGTGGAAATTCAGGTTATCGCCGACCACTATGGCAACTGCGTGCACCTGGGGGAGCGCGACTGTTCGGTGCAGCGCCGCAACCAGAAGCTGATCGAGGAATCGCCCTCGCCCATCGTCACCCCGGAACTGCGCAAGAAAATGGGCGATGCGGCCCTCAAGGCGGCACGCGGGGTGAACTACAAGAACGCCGGCACCGTCGAGTTTCTGGTGGACCTGGAAGGCAATTTCTACTTCATCGAGATGAACACCCGCATCCAGGTGGAGCACCCGGTCACCGAGATGGTCACCGGTGTGGACCTGATCAAGGAGCAGATCCGCGTTGCGGCGGGCGAAAAGCTGTCGTTCACCCAGGAGCAGGTGAAGTTCAACGGCCACGCCATCGAGTGCCGCATCAACGCCGAGGACCCGCGCACCTTCATGCCCAGCCCCGGCATCATCTCCTGGTATCACCCCCCCGGCGGCCCCGGCGTGCGGGTGGACTCCGCCGCCTACACCAACTACGCGGTGCCGCCCCAGTACGACTCCATGGTGGCCAAGGTGATCGTGCACGGCGACACCCGCGACGAGGCCATTGCCAAGATGCACCGCGCCCTCGAGGAGACGGTGCTGGACGGCATCCGCACCACCATTCCCCTTTATCTGGACATCCTGCGCGACCCGGTGTTCCAGAGCGGCCGCTACACCACCCGCTATCTGGAAGAATTCTTCGCCCGCCAGCGGGAGCAGGAACTGGCGGCGGCGCTGGAGCCCATCGAGGCCAATGCCGCCCCGGCCCGCAAGGGGCCGCGCAAGCCCGCCGCCAAGTCTTCGGCCAAAAAGCGCCCGCGCCCGGCGGTGTGACCGCCGTCCCCCGGCACCACTGCGGGGAAACTGCCGGGAAAGCTTCCGGGAAAGCTTCCGGGAAAGCTTCCGGGGAAACTGCCGGGAAAGCTTCCGGGGGGGCTGCCAGGGCAATTGCGGCGCACCTTCGGCAAGACATCGGGCGGCGGCGCCCGGTTCCGGGGTAGCATGGGGCCATGGCGGATTCCACCCACAATCGAAAAAAGCGCCTGCTGGCCGTGCGCGGCGTCTACCTGATCGCCGACGCCGCCACCCTGTCCGGCCCGCCCCTGGTGGCGGCGGTGAGCGCCGCCGTGGCAGCCGGGGTGGGGGTGGTGCAGTACCGCGACAAATCCACCGCGCCGTCGCAATTGACCCGCGCCCTTTTGCAGCAGGCCCGTGCCGTGTGCCGGGCGGCCCGGTCCGGGGGCGCCCTGTTCCTCGTCAACGACCGCGCCGACGTGGCGCTGCTGGTGGACGCCGATGGACTGCATGTGGGGCAGGACGATCTGCCGCTGAACGAGGCCCGCGCCCTGCTGGGGGCCGACGCCCTGCTGGGGGTTTCGACCCACGACGTGGCCGAGGCGCGCCGGGCGCAGGCGGAGGGGGCGGACTACATCGGCTTTGGCAACGTGTTCGGCACCGTCACCAAGGCGGACGTCACCCCGGCCCAGGGGGTGGCGGCGCTGGCGGCGGGGTGCCGGGCGGTGCAGTTGCCGGTGTTCGCCATCGGCGGCGTGGGGCAAAGCAATCTGGCCCTGGTGCGGGCGGCGGGCGCCGCCGGCGGTGCGGTGGTCTCCGCCCTGCTGCGCGCAACCGACCCGGCACAGGCGGCGCGAGACCTGCTGGCCGCGTGGGGGGAGTGAAGGGGGGGGGCGGTCAGTCCCGGCCCATGCCCCCCTACTTGTTCGTCCCCTTCCTGCCGTACTGGTCCTCGAAGCGCACGATGTCGTCCTCGCCCAGGTAGCTGCCGGACTGCACCTCGATCATCTCCAGCGGGATGGCGCCGGGGTTCTCCAGCCGGTGGCGGGTGCCGATGGGGATGTAGGTGGACTCGTTCTCCGCCACCAGAAACACCTCGTCGTTGCGGGTCACGCGGGCGGTGCCGGAAACGACAACCCAGTGCTCGGCCCGGTGATGGTGCATCTGCAACGACAGGGCCGCACCGGGGTTCACCGTGATGCGCTTCACCTGATAGCGCCGGGCGATTTCCAGCACCGTGTAGGAACCCCACGGACGGTACACCGTGCGGTGGTGGATCACCTCGTCGCGTCCGGCGGCCTTCAGGGCCGAGACGATCTGTTTCACGTCCTGGGCGTGGCGCTGGTCGGCCACCAGAATGCCGTCCGGGGTTTCCACCACGATGTGGCCGTCCAGCCCCACCGCCGCCACCAGCCGCGATTCGGAGCGGATGTAGGAATTGCGCACGCCGTGCAGCAGCACGTCGCCCTGCACCACGTTGCCGTCGGCGTCCGGCTGGCCGCTTTCCCACAGGGCGGTCCACGAACCCACGTCGCTCCAGGCCATGTCCACCGGCACCACGGCGGCGTCGGAGGTCTTTTCCATCACCGCATAGTCAATGGAGTCCGCCGGACAGGCGGCAAACGCGGCGCTGTCCAGACGCATAAAATCCAGGTCGCGGCGGGCGTCGGTCACCGCCTTGCGGCAGGCGGCCAGCATGGCCGGGGCGTGGCGCTCCAGCTCCTGCACCAGGCGGCTGGCGCGGAAGGCGAACATGCCGCTGTTCCAGTGATAACCGCCCTCGGCCACGAATCCGGCGGCGCGGGTGGCGTCGGGTTTTTCCACGAACGCCGCCACCCGGAACACCCCCTCGGCGAGGCTCTGCCGGTCCTGGCGAATGTAGCCGTAGCCGGTCTCCGGGCGGGTGGGGTGGATGCCGAAGGTCACCAGTTGGCCGGCGGCGGCCTGCCCCACGGCGCGACCGATGGCCTGATGAAAGGCCCCCACATTGCCGATCACATGGTCGGCGGGCAGCACCAGCAGCACCGGGTCGGCGTTTGCGCCCTGCCCCCCGGCGGCGGCGATCAGGGCGGCGCACGCGGCGGCCGGGGCGGTGTTGCGCCCCTCCGGCTCCAGCACGATGGTGGGGGTATTGCTGCCGATCTGGCGCAACTGCTCCGCCACCATGAAGCGGTGGGCCTCCCCGGCCACCACGATGGGGGGGGCCAGGTTTTCCACGCCGTTCAGGCGCAGCAGGGTGTCCTGCAACATGGTGTGTTCCCCCACCAGGGCGATCAACTGCTTGGGATACAGCTCGCGGGACAGGGGCCACAGGCGGGAGCCGACGCCGCCAGCCAGAATGACGGGAATCACGGGGACGGACACAGGCAGTAAACCTCACGCGGGACGACAAAAACCGTGACGCCAGGGCGACGACGACAACCGGGTATCGCTCCATGGTAGCCGAACCGCGGCATGGCGCAAAGCCCGGTGCGTGCAAAGCCTTGCGCGTGCAAAGCCCGGCGGCGCCTGCCGGTTGCTAGGGGGCGATGGCCGCCGGGTCGTACACCATCTGGTTCACTCCGGCCAGGCCGTTGCCAAGCTGGCCGTAATCGTTGACCCCCCAGCTCCACAGGGTGCCGTTGGTGCGGATCGCCAGGGTGTGGCCGCCAAGCGTCAGGTTGGGGCTGCCCCCTGCGGCAACGGCGGCCCAGTTGGCGTCGGTGCCGATCTGCACCGGAGCGGCGCGGTTGACGAAGGTGCCATCCCCCAGTTCGCCGAACTCATTGTCGCCCCAGGCCCACAGGGTGCCGTCGGTGCGGATGGCCACGGTGTGACGGGCGCCCGCGGCGACCGTGACCCAGTTGGTGGCGGTACCGACCTGAAGCGGTGCGACTTCGGAGAGGTTGGTTCCCTGCCCCAGTTGCCCGAAAGAGTTGTCGCCCCAGGCCCACAGGGTGCCGTCGGTGCGGACGGCCACGGTATGGGTGAACCCGGCGGAGACCTGGCTCCAGTTGCTGGCCGCACCCACCTGCACCGGCACCGGGCTGCCGGTGAGCAGGCCGTCGCCGAGTTGCCCGCTGCCCCCCGCGCCCCAGGTCCACAGAGTGCCGTTGGTCTGGATGCCCGCAGTGTGGCTGCCTCCGGCGGCAATGTCGAACCAGGTTGCGGCGCCGACCATAACCGGCTGGCCGATATTCGTGGGCGGGGCATTATTGCCCAACTGGCCGGAGCTGTTCAGCCCCCAGGTCCACAGCTTGCCAAGGGCGTCGATCAGGGCGCTGTGGCCGCCCCCGGCTGCCGCCATGGCCACGATGCCACCCGTGTAACCGGTGGCAGTCACCGGAAAGGGGCTATTGGTGAATGAATTGTCCCCGAGTTGTCCGGAAATGTTGAGCCCGAACCCCTGCGGACTGACGGCGGTGGTGGTCCTCCACGTCACGGAGTGCCCGCCCCCGGCGGCCGCGCCGGCCCGGTTGGACGCCGTGCCGACCCAGGTCGGGGAAGATTCCCAGAAATTAACGCCGTTGCCCACCTGGCCGAAGGCGTTGTCGCCCCACGCCCACAGGGTGCCGTCGGATTGCGTCGCGACGGAGTGCAGGTCGCCCGCCGATACGGTGGCCCAGGTGGTGGCGACCCCCACCTGCGCCGGGGCGTTGCGGTCCGGGTTGACGCCGTTGCCGGTCTGGCCGTAGGGGTTTGATCCCCACCCCCACAGGGTGCCGTCGGCCCGGCTGGCCACGGTGTGGTTGAGGCCGGCGGCGGCGCTGGACCAGTTGCTGGCCGCACCCACCTGCACCGGTGTGGGTTCAGAGGCGAGGGCCCCCGCGCCCAGCCCCAGTTGCCCGGAGGCGTTGTCGCCCCATACCCACAGGGTGCCGTCGGCACGGGTGGCCACGGTGTGGCGATCGCCCGCCGCAACGGACTTCCAGTTGCTGGACAGTGTGGCTTCCTGCACCAACGGGGTGGTCGGGGTGCTGCTGACCAGCGAGCCGTCGCCCAACTGGCCGAGGCCGCCCTCGCCCCACGCCCACAGGGTGCCGTCGGACTTGATCGCGGCGGTAAAGCTGGTGCCGGCGGTCACCTGCTGCCAGGTGCTGCCGGTTACGGTTTGCGTGGGTACCAGCAGGTCGCTGACACCGCCGTTGCCAAGCTGGGCGAAGGTGTTCTGGCCCCAGGCCCACAGGGTGCCGTCGCTCTGGATGGCCACGGTGTGTGCGCCCCCGGCGGCCACGGCTTTCCAGGTGCTGGCCACGCCCACCTGGGTGGGAACGGGGGTGGGGGTGAAGGAACTGGTGCCCAGCCCCAGTTCTCCGTAGACGTTATTTCCCCAGGCCCACAGGGTGCCGTCGCTCTGGATGGCCACGGTGTGCGCCCCCCCGGCGGCCACCGACTTCCAGTTGCTGGCCGTCCCCACCTGCACCGGCGCGGCTTCGGCGAGGTTCGCCCCCGCGCCCAGCCCCAGTTGTCCGGAGACGTTGTCGCCCCAGGTCCACAGGGTGCCGTCGGTGCGGATCGCCACGGTGTGGAAATCTCCCGCCGCCACGCTCTGCCAGCGGTCGGTGCCGATCTTCACCGGCGGATTGCGCCGACCGCGGGTGCCGTCGCCAAGCTGGCCGTAAAAATTGTCGCCCCAGGCCCACAGGGTGCCGTCGGTCTTGACTCCGACGCTGTGCAGGGCGCCGGTGTCAAAGCTCTTCCAGCCGGCCACCCCGCCACCGCCACCGCCGCCGCAAGCGGCGAGGAGCAGGACCCCCGCCAGCAGGCACCACAGGGTCAAAAACGGTAACCGGGAGCGGCGGGCGTTGTGCATGAAAGTTCCCCTCGTCCAGGATCAACGGCAAGGCGGCTGGCGTCGCTACGGGCGCCGGGCACGCCGACATGTGGGGCGCAGTATAGGGGAGGGGAAGTGATTTTCCAACGGGGGCCCGAAACCGGCCGGGGATCAGCCGCCGGTATCGCCGGTGCCGCCATTCTTGCGGCGCACATGCACCACCTTGGTGAACTCGGCATGCGCCACGCCGTCCTTGTCCGCCAGGGTCACCCGGTATTCCCGGTCGATCTTGTCCTGCCCCTTCAGGGCGTCGCGGATGGCCTGCGCCTCGTGGTCGGGGACGTGAAACTCGGCAAACAGGGTGGCGCGTCCCGGCTTGCGAAAGCGGATGGTGGCGGACTTGTCCCACACGATGTAATCCGGCCCCAGGATGTGGATGAGCATGAGCATGTAGATGGGGTCCACGGCGGCGTACATGCTGCCGCCAAAAATGGTGTTCACGTAGTTGCGGGTGCGCCAGTTCAGGGGCAGTTTGATGCGCACCCTTGAAAAATCCCCGGAGAGATGGGTCAGCCTCGCCCCCGAACCCCGGTAGGCGGGGAAGAGGTTGAACCCCCAGCGAAGGAATTTGCTGCGCAGTGTTTCGCCCATGAATATAGTCCGTCTTCAAATACCTGCCGACCGACCGACCGACCGACCGACCGGGCGGTACCGCAGGCCGTGCCCGGCACGCCGTGCGGGAAACCCCGTGCGGGAAACCCCGTGCGGCCCCGGTCAGTCCATGCTTCAGTCCATGATCTGGATATTGACCGGTCGCGCCGGGGGCGGCGGCGCCAGTTGCGCCAGCAGTTGCCGCAAAATGTCGTCCATGCGCTGGTCCCCCCACATGCGCGCCGACAGCACCGCCCCCTGGGCGGCGCAGCCGATCACCTCGGCCTGCCGCCGGGCCTCGCCGGGAAAGGCGAAAACCCCCGCCTGGCGCCCCTCCTCCAGGGTGGCGGCCAGCCACAGCAGGTGCGCCTGCGCCAGCAGCCGCGCCTGTTCGCGCACCGTCTCGGGAAGGTCGAAAAAGTCGCTGCTGACCATGGCCACCGGGCAGGCCTTGCCGTGGTCGCGGGCAAAACGGGTATAGATGCGCAAATACGCCAGCATGCGGGCGTGGGGGTCCTGCCCCAGATGCAGGCGCACCCATTCGTCGAAGCTGGCGCGGAAGGCGGCCAGCACCGCCACCCCCAAGTCGTCCTTGGAGGCAAAGTGATAGTGGATGCTGGCCTTGCGGATGCCCAGTTCATCGGCCAGATGCTGATAGCTGAAGGCCGCAAAGCCGTGGGTTTGCAACAGGGCCTGGGCGGTGCCGATCAGCCGCGCGCGGGTGTCGGAGGCGCGGGCGCCGGGGGTGGACGGTGTGGAGGAGGCGTTCATGTATCTAACCTACCTACTGGTAGGTAGATTGTCAAGGCATTCCCCCTCCGGCATTCCCCCTCCCTCCCGTCTCCCCCGTCAGCCCCCGGATTCCGCCAGCTTTTGCCGCAGCCACGCCTCCGCCTGCCCCCGGTCGTTCACCTCCCCCGCCGCCTGGGCCATTCGCAGCGCCCCCAGCAGGCGGCCGATGCGCCGCCCTTCCGGCAGGCCGAAGTGGTGCATCAGGTCGTGCCCGGTGAGCAGGGGCGTCGCCACGGCGGGGGCGATGTGGTCGCGCACCAGCGCCTCCACCTCCCGGTGCAGGGCCACCAGGCGGGTGTCGGCGTCGGTGGCCTTGGCCACCCCCCGTCTGGCGGCCAGGTCGGCCCGCGCCAGCAGAAACAGGCCCGGCAGGTCGTCTCCCAGATCGCGGTGCAGGCGCGCCACGGTGGGGCGCGTCAGCTTCCCCTCCGCGTGCACCCGCAGCAGGTGCAGGGGGCGCAGGTGGTGGCGGATGAGGCGGGTGACGCGGCGTGTGAGCCGCCCCGGCAGGCGCAGGCGCGCGCCGATGACGGGAAACTGCTCGGCCCCGGCGATGTGGTGGCCATAAAAATGCGTCACACCGTCCGCGTCCTCGGTGCGGCAGCCGGGTTTGCCGATGTCGTGGAACAGGGTGGCCCACCGCAGGGTTTCGCGCAGTTCCTCCTGGTGCAGCCACGGCAGGGCATCGCTGTCGCCGATATCGTCCATCAGCGCGCCGGGGTTGGCGACCATCTCTGCCAGTTGCGACACGGCCTCGAGGGTATGTTCCCAGACGTCCAGATGGTGGTAGTGGTTCTGCGCCACCCCCCGGCAGGCGGCAAGCTCCGGGACCAGCACCTCCAGCACGCCGTCCTCCATCAGCATGGACAGGGCCGGGGCCGGGCGGGGGGCGGCGAGCAGCCGGTCCAGTTCGTGGCGGACGCGCTCGGCGGCCACCCGGGCCAGGCCCTTGACCCGCGCCGCCGCCGCCTTGCGGGTGCCCGCCTCCAGTTCGAAGCCGAGGGTGGCGGCGAAGCGGTAGGCGCGCAGCACCCTCAAGGGGTCGTCGTCCAGCCCCTGTGCCGAGACCATGCGCAACACCCGGCGGTGCAGGTCGGGGCGTCCGCCGGTGGGGTCGATGAAGGTGTCCGGGGCGCTGCCCACCAGCGCCTCCAGCGGCAGGGCGATGGCGTTGACGGTAAAATCCCGCGCCGCCAGATCGGCCTCGATGGCGGGCGACGTGCCCGCCGGACCACCCGTCTGGCCGCGCAGGTCCACCAGATCGATCCACTGGATGCCCTGGGTGCCCCGCAGCGCCACCCGCGCCGTGCCGGTGGTCGCATCCAGTGGCACAAAGCTGCCGTGCCCGGCCGCCGCCAGCGCCCGGCCCAGAGCCATGGCGTCACCCGCCACGGCCACATCCAGGTCCGCCGGCCAGCGCGTGAGCAGAATATCGCGCAGGGTGCCGCCGGTGATCCACAGGCTCATGCCGCCCTGCCGGGCCAGCGCCGCCAGGGCGAGGACCGCGGGCTCGGCCTTGAGGGTTTCGGCGTATGCGAAGACGTAGGGCGGCAGCATGGGGCCAGTCTAGCAAACCCGGCCCGGCGCCGGGCGGTGTGCGGTCGGCGGGATTGCCGTTTCTTTGCACCGATGGAACGTTTGCGCCCCGAACAGCGTCCAACAACGGGCGGGAGGGAACCGGACCATACCGGAGGACGGAACATGGCCCGGAAACATCGGTCGAAAACGCCCTGCATGGAACCATCGCTGCTGGCCCAGTTCAGCCACGAACTGCGCACGCCGCTGCTGACCATGCTGGGCTTCGGGGAATTGCTGGGGCGGCAGTTTCCCCCCGGCAGTGAACAGCGCGACTACACCGACCACATCGGTGGCGCGGGGCGCTATGTGCTGCAACTGCTCGACGACCTGCTGGAAGCGGCGCGTCTGGATGCGGGGCAGGTGCGGCCCCAGGTGGCCGACGTGGAGTTGTCGTCCCTGGTGGCGGAGTGCGTGGGCATGCTCACGCCGGAGGCCTCCACAGCCGGGGTGTGGCTCTACTCCCGCGCCCCGGAAGGGCGCTCGATGGTGCGCGCCGACCGGCGCCACCTCAAGCAGGTGTTACTCAACCTGCTGGTCAACGCCATCAAGTACAACCGCAAAAACGGCAGCGTGACCATCTCCTGGCAGGCACAGCCGGAGGGATCGCTGCGCCTGTCGGTGACCGACACCGGCATCGGCCTCGACGCGCAACGCGCGCGGGAGGTGTTTGCGCCGTTCAACCGCCTGCCGGGGGCCAACCGCGTCGCGGCAGGCACCGGCATCGGCCTGTATGTGGCGTGGAAGCTGGTGCGCGCCATGCACGGCGACATTCAGGTGGACAGCACCCCCGGTCGGGGCGCCACCTTCCATGTGCTGCTGCCGGGGGTGGCGCAGGCCGCCAGCGGCGCGGCCTGACGAGCGGCGGTCCGGTGCCGGGTCACACCCCCAGGGCCGCCAGCAGGTGGGCGGGGGGGTGGGGGCCGTCCAGATGCAGGGTCAGCCTGCGCTCCTCGCCGGGGCCGGGGGTGATGCGCACCACCAGCGCGCTGGGGGGAAGCATGTCGCGCCCGTGCTCCGGCCACTCGATGACCGTGACGCCGGGGCCGTCCACCTCGTCGAACAGCTCCAGTTGGAACAGTTCCGCCGGGTGCTCCACCCGGTACAGGTCCACGTGGTACAGGGGCAGGCGCCCGTGATGGACGGCGAGCAGGGTGAAGGTGGGGCTGGTCACCTGGGCCGGGTCCAGTTGCAAGCCTTCGGCGATGCCCTTGGTGAGGTGGGTCTTGCCCGCCCCCAGCGGCCCGGACAGCAGGAGCACTTCGCCCCCCCGGCAGGCGGCGCCGATGGCGGCCCCGAGTCGGGCCGTTTCGGTTGCCGAACGGGTGGTGCGCAGGATGGGGGTGGTCATGAGAGGGGCAGCCGGGGACAGTCGGGAACGGCCGGGGACAGTCGGGGTAAAGCGGGTAGTGGCGACACGGACGCCGCGCCCGGCGGCACCCGAAGGTGCCGGTCAGGCGCCGCTGAAGGCGTTGGCGGTGTTCCCCTCGGAGGACGCCGCAGGGGTCTGCGCGTCCCCGCTGGCGCGCGCCTCCAGATGGGCGGCCAGACCCGTAAGCCGGTGCAGGTCCTGTTCCAGCCGCGCCGCCTCCAGGTCCCTGGGGCCGCCGTAGGGTTTGCCCAGGGTGATGGCGTCGGGGCCGAGCACCACGTTGGGGTAGCGCTCCAGGGCGGCCAGAAACGGAGCCACGCCGCTGTTTTCGAACAGGGACATGCTGTGCGCCTCGTCGGTGCCGTACACATAGCGGCCCGGCATCAGCCCGGCCAGATAGTCCCCGGCCACGGCGTTGAACGGTCCCTTGTCCGGAGCCTTGGTGAAATACCCCTCCTGCACCGCCAGGGTGGCGGCGGGCAGACGGGTGGGGGTGGTGGCCACCAGATACACGATGTCGCTGGTCTTGCGGTGCCCCTCGGAGAGGTGAAAGAACACCTCCACGGGGCGGCCGTCCACGGTGGCGACCAGATGCGGGTAGTGCATGCGGCTCTTCTGGGTGGTTTCTCCCCCCAGATGCCGGGCCGCGGCCTGCAGCATCTCGCCCATCTTTTTTTTGCCGCGGCTGCCGTAATAGAGCATGGAGGCCACCATGGCGGCGAGCAGAACCGCCACCATGATCGCCACGTGCACGAAGGTCATTGAATCCTCGCGTGAAAGGCGTGTTGCGCGAAAGGCGCACTGTCAGATGGAGGCCATTGTCTCACGGAACACCCCCACGGGCAAATCGGCCCGGTTTTTCCCCCCGCCGCCGCACGCCGCTCCCGGCGCGGCTACCCCAGCGGCCCCGCGCACAGGAACGGCTCCGGCACCTCGCCATCCAGCAGGCGCTTGCAGGTGGCGGGCAGGCGCCGCGCCAGCTCCCCGGCGGCCAGTCCCGCCGGATGATGGGTTTCGGCCCAAAGGTCGGCGGCCAGCCCGTGCAGATAGACCGCCAGAGCGGCGGCTTCCACCGCCGCCAGTCCCTGGGCCAGCAGGGCGCCGATCATGCCCGCCAGCACGTCGCCGGTGCCGCCGGTGGCCAGCGCCGGGCCGCCGGTGGTGTTGATCCAGCTCTTGCCGAAGGGATCGGCGACCACCGTCTGCGCCCCCTTCAGCACCACCACCGCCTCCACCTCGCGCGCCAGTTGCAGGGCGGCGGCCACCCGGTCGGCCTGCACCGCGTCGGTGGTCACGCCGAGCAGGCGCGCCATTTCGCCGGGGTGGGGGGTGAGCACGGTGGGCAGGGGGCGTTTGGGGAACTGCGGCATGTGCCCTTCCCAGGCGTTGAGGCCGTCGGCGTCCAGCACCAGCGGGCCGTCCAGTGCGGTGACGAACTCCCGCGCCAGCCGAAAACTCTCCGCGTCCCGCGACAGGCCGGGGCCGAACACCGTCACCGAGCGCTCCCGCGCCGCCGACAGCAGGTCCGGACCGGCGGCGGCGGCCAGGTGGCCGTCGGCGGTTTCCGGCAGCGCCAGGGTCATCACCTCGGTCAGGCGGGTGGCCACCACCGGCTGAAAGCGCGCCGGGACCGCCGCCGTCACCAGCCCGGCCCCGGCCTTTAGGGCGCCGGTGGCGGCCAGCACCACGGCGCCGGTCATGCCGGTGCCGCCCCCGGCCACCAGCACGTGGCCAAAGGTGCCCTTGTGGGCGTCCGCCGGGCGGTCCGGCAGCCACCCCCGCGCCACCTCGGCGGTGATCAGTTGCAGGGGCGGATCGGCGCGCTGCACCACGGCGGCGGGGATGCCGATGTCGGCCACCACCAGCCGCCCGCTCAGGGCCAGCCCCGGTCCCAGAAAGTGGCCGCGCTTGGGCAGCCCGAAGGTGACGGTGAGGTCGGCGCGCACGGCGGCCCCCAGCACCTGCCCGGTATCGGCGTGGATGCCGCTGGGGAGGTCCATCGCCAGCACCGGCCGGGCCGCCTTGTTGACCTGCCCCACCCACGCGGCGATGGTGCCCTTGAGGGGTTTGGACAGGCCGGTGCCGAGCAGTGCGTCCACCACCAGATCGGCGTCGGCCAGTGCCTCGGCCAGCCGCTTGCCGGTGATCTCGCTGGCGGCGTGCACGGCGCCGCCCACGCCGCACCACGCCTGCATGTGGGTGTGGGCGTCGCCGCCCACGTCGGTGGGATGCCCGGCGAGGAACACCGCCACCTCGGCCCCGGCGGCGCGCAGGTGGCGGGCCAGCACAAAGCCGTCGCCGCCGTTGTTGCCGGTGCCGCACAGCACCACCACCTGGCGCCCGCGGGCCTCCTCGAGCCAGGCCAGGGCGGCGGCGGCGGCCAGGGTGCCGGCATGTTCCATGAGCACCACGCCGGGCAGCCCCACGGTGTCGATGGTCTCCCGGTCCATGGCCTGCATTTCGGCGGCGGTAACGGCGTACATGGGCAAGGCAACCCCCCTGTGCTACGGCCCCCCGCGGGTTACGGGTGGCGTCCCTCCAGAACCACCTGGGCGGCGGACCAGTCGGTGTCGTGGGTGATGGAGCAGTGCACCCGCACCACTCCCAGAAACTCGGCGCGCTCCAGGGCCTTGCCGCTCAGGGTGACCTCGGGCTTGCCCATGGGGTCGTGGCCGACCTCGATGTCGCGCCAGGCGATGCCGTCGCGAAAGCCGGTGCCCAGCGCCTTGACCAGGGATTCCTTGACCGCCCACATGCCGGCATAGTGCAGCGGCGCGTGGGGTTTTTTGTCGGAATAGGTGCGCTCGCCCTCGGTAAAAATGCGCTTCTTGAAGCGTTCCCCGTGGCGCTCGATGGCGTCCACGATGCGCTGGCGCTTGACCAGGTCCATGCCCACGCCGAGGATCACGGGCGGGACTTTTCCGCCGTGTGGCGCGGGATCAGCGCCCGCATGTCGGCCACCGCCCGTTCCAGCCCGTGGAACACGGCGCGGGCCATGATGCTGTGGCCGATGTTGTATTCCTGAATCTGCGGGATGGCCACCAGCGGCTGGATGTTGTGGTAATTCAGGCCGTGCCCCGCGTTCACGCCCAGTCCCAGCGCGTCCGCCAGCAGGGCGGCCTCGCGGATGCGCGCCAGCTCCTTGATCTGGTCGGCGCCGCACAGGTTGGCATAGGTGCCGGTGTGCAGTTCCACGAAGTTGGCTCCCACGTCACGGCTGGCCTTGATCTGCTCCGGCGACGGCTCCACGAACAGCGACACCACGATGCCCGCCTCCCGCAGGCGCCGGATGCGGGGCGCCAGCGCGGCATGCTGCCCGGCCACGTCCAGCCCCCCTTCGGTGGTCAGTTCGGCGCGCCGTTCCGGCACCACGGTGCAGATTTCCGGTTTCAGGTCGCAGGCGATGCCGACCATTTCGTCGGTGGCGGCCATTTCCATGTCCAGCCGGGTGTGGATGGATTCGCGCAGGCGCGTCAGGTCGCGGTCCTGAATGTGGCGGCGGTCTTCGCGCAGATGCGCCACGATGCTGTCGGCCCCGGCCATTTCGCACCGGGCGGCGGCGATCACCGGGTCCGGTTCCTGTCCCCCCCGCGCCTGCCGCAGGGTGGCCACATGATCCACGTTGACGCCCAGTTTGGCCATTTCCGACTCGGTTGCTCCCTTGCTGATCCGCCACCCGCCGCGACGCGGCGCCCGCATTATGGCATATCCGGCGGGGGGAGAGCCTGGCTGCGGGGCGTTGCAAGGCAGGCCAGCCCTGGCGGACAATCCGGGCCAGCCCTGGCGGACTATTTACGGATGCGTTTTCCCCCGGCACAATAGCCCCTCGTTCTGTCCATTCGGGATGTGCGGCGCCGCCACCGCGCTGTTCGGGTGCCTGAGCCGGTGCCGGGGCATGGCCGGATTGTGGCCGGGTTGTGGCCGGTTGGGGTTCTGTGCGGGGCGCCCGGAGGAAACGTTTTTGGGGAAGGAACCGGGACCATGCGCATGACGGCAGCGGACACGTTGGCGGGATTGGCGTTGGCGGCGCTGTTGCTATCGGGCTGCGCCACGCCGCCGCCGGCGGCGTTGAGCGGCTACGCGGGCACCGAGGGAGGGATTCAGTTCCTGTCGGTGCCTGCCGACGCCGAGGTCGCGGTGGATGGAGAGCCCCGCGGCCGGGTGGCGGATTATTCCGGCCCCAACGTGCTGTGGATGGAACGCGGCCTGCACGTGGTGGAAGTGCGCCGGGACGGGTTTTACACCTTCTTCCGCCAGGTGGAGATCACCGGCGGGCTGGTGGAGGTGTTCGTGTTCACCATGCGCGAAAGCCGCGAGGTGGAAACCCGCGCCGACAAGGCCGGGCGGCGCTAGGAATCTCCACAATCCGCCGCAGCGGGACATCCCTGTCCCGCCAGCACGGCTGGCCGGGTTCAGGCCCGGCGGACTTCAGGCCCGGCAGGTTGCCGGCCCGGCGAATGTCAGGCGGGCGAGGTCACCGGGGTGCCCAGCATCTCGCTGACCTTGTCGATCAGTTGCTGCGGGTCGAACGGCTTGTACATCACCGCGTCCGGCCGCGCAAAGTCGTTGAACAGCGACTCCCGCTCCGGATCGTGGTCCAGCTTGCGGGCGGTGAGCAGGCACACCTTCATGGCCTCCGGCAGCAGGCCGCAGGCCTGTGCCTCGTGCATGCGGCGGCTGACCCGGTAGCCGTTCTCCTTGGGCATCATCACATCCAGCAGGACCAGGTCCGGCTGGAACGCGTGGGCCGCGCCGATCCCCTCGTGGCCGTTGCTGGCGCACTCGATTTCGAAACCGGCGCGCTCCAGCAGATAGCCCACCGACTCCCTGAGGTCGGGCTCGTCATCCACAATCAGCACCTTGTACGTCATGTCAGGTCCCTCCTTCCTGGCGTTGTTCCCATCCGTCCGGCATGATTGATCCGGACGTCCCGTGTCATCCCCCGTTCCCGTCAGGAGTCGTGCTCCGGACAGGGGGGAATTTCGTGCCGTGCGGCGCGCGCCCGTTCCAGCACCGAGCGGAAGGCCTCCCCTCCGCCGGGCGTACACCACCCTAACCTCATCGGCCCGCTGCGCGGATTACTGGAGCCACACGCCAGCACCCGCCCGGCGTCGCGTTCGGCGGCGCTGCCGCCGGGCACCAGCATCACCACCGCAGGGGGGGTGGTGGTCACCGCCCAGCACCAGCCGGGGCGTGCGTTTTCCCGCAGCGTCCGTGCGGCGGCCTGTGCCGTCTCCGCGTCGGGCATTTCCGCCACGCCGCAGCGCGGTTCGGCCTGTTCCCGTATCAGGCGCGCCAGCCCGTCGCGCAGCGGCAGCAGGGCCAGCGCATCGGGCGGCAACAGGGGCAGGCGCAGCACAAAGCAGATGCGCCGGGCGCGGGGGCGAGCCCACACCGCGCCGCCGTGGGCCGCGATCACCTTGCGGCAGACCGCCAGTTCCAGGCCGAAGCGGCCGCTTTCCCAACTCAACCCCTTGTCTCCGGCGGCAAACGGATTGAACAGGGCCGCCGCCTGCTCCGGCGACACCTCGGCGCCGCTGAAGCTGATGCTCATCTCCACCCACCCCGTGGCGGGTTTCGGCAGGTCCGGCTCGGCCACGGGGGGCGCGCCCCACTTTGACAACTGGCGGGCGGCCACGCGCACCTGCCCGTGTTCCGGGCTGTGGCGCACCGCGCTTTCCATCAGGGTGGTCAGCAGGGGGCCAAGGCGCCCGGCATCGCCGTGCACGGTGGGCAGATCGGCAGGCAGGCGCAGGTGCAGACGCACCTGGCCCCGTTCGGCGTCGGCCTTGAGGGCTCCCGCCACCTGCCGGGCCGCCTGCCCCAGGTCCAGCGGCTCCGAGGCCAGTGTCGCCTGCCGGGTTTCCAGCTTGGTGTAGTCCAAAAGGTGGTCGGCCAGGGTGCCGAGCCGCACCGCGTTGCGTTCCGCCATGTCCAGAAAGCGCGTGGCGGGCGATTCGGCGCCGTGCTCCACGCGCAGCAGGTGCAGGGCGTTGCGGATGGCGGTAAGGGGGGTGCGCAGTTCGTGGGCCGCCAGGGCGATGAATTCCGATTTGGCGTCGTCCAGCCGCGCCAGTTCCCGGTTGGCCGTTTCCAGTGCGCGGGCGTGGCGGGCCAGGTCGTCGCGCTGGCGGGTGATGGCGTCCTGATCGGTATGGCGGCCGGTGACGTCCTCCATCAGTTCCAGGGTGGAGCCGCTGGCGGAGCCGTGCAGGGGCAGGCGGGTGCACAGCCACACGCGGCCGGATTCCGGGTCCGACACCTGGCTCATATGCAACGGCCCCATGGCCTCGGGGGTGAGTGTGCGCAACAGTTCCCGGCGCACCTGGCGGTGGATCGGGTTGCGGAAGCGATAGTTGCCGTTGCGGTCGCGCACCGCCGCCCCCAGGGGCAGGGCCTCCAGCACCCGCACCGGCCACAGCATGGCGGTAAGCTGGGTGTGTTCCGGCAGCGCGTTCAGCGCCGGGCCAAGCTGTTCGGGGGTCATTTCCGCCAGGCAGATCACCGCGCCCGCCCCCACCTGGGCGCACAGTGCCGCCAGCGACGGGCGCTGGCCGGTGTACAGCGCCACCACCGGGCAGCCGGGGGCCTGTTCGAGCAGCGATTGCAGGTCTCCCAGTCCGGCCTGATCGGTGACCACCACCAGCAGGGTGAGATCCGGCACCGCGGGCACCTGCCCCGGCGCCAGCATCACCACCCGCGCGGGGAGGTTTTCCAGTGCCTCGCGCCAGGGGGCCGGCAGGCGGGAGAGTCCGGCCACCAGATAGGTGCGGCGGGCAACGTCATCAAATTCGAGTGGTGAAGCAACACCCATACCCCATTCATCGGTAAAATAGGCGACGAAAAAAACATCCCGTCGCGGATTTTTCGACCGGCCGCACCCATCGGGGTGACCTGCGGGGCGCGGGGCCGGGACTTTATTTCTCTGGTTTGGGTGACATTCTGGTCATGGGCAGCAGGGTTCGTTCAGGGGGGCATATTCCGGTTCCACCCCATTGCGCGGTGGAACCGGAGCTTTTGGCCCGCGAGGGCTGGGAGGGGATTTTTGGCCGCACCGCCCCCCTGGTGGTGGAGGTCGGTTTTGGCAACGGCCAGAGTTTGGCCGAAATGGCCCGGCGCCAGCCGGAGTGCAATTTCGTGGGGGTGGAGCGCTACGGCACCGGCATCGAAAAGCTGGGCAAACAGATTCTCCGGGAAAACGTCGCCAACCTGCGTCTCATCAAGGGCGATGGCGTCGAGACGCTGGAAAGCTGCTTCGCGCCGGGGTCGATCACCGCTTTCCACAGCAATTTTCCGGACCCCTGGCCCAAATTGCGCCACCACAAGCGGCGTTTCGTGGACCCGGCCCTGGCGGCCATCCTGTTCCCGCTTCTGGCCCCCGTCGCCGACGTGTTTCTGGCCACCGACCACGAATGCTACGCGCGCCAGATGCGCGACGTGTTCGAGGCCCATCCCGGCTACGTGAATCAGGCCGGGACGGGGCAGTTTCTGTATGCCATGCCGGGGCGCATCCGCACCAAGTACGAGGTCAAGTTCGCGGCCCGTGGCGCCACCATCCATTACCTGTGGTACCGCCGCGCGGAGCGGGCGTGAGCACGCAGCATCCGCCCCCCCCCGGCAGCGACCGCCTGCGCCAGCGGATTCGCGCCGAAATCGCGGCGCACGGCCCCATCCCCTTCGCCCGCTTCATGGAGCGGGCGCTGTACGAGCCGGGGCTGGGCTACTACACCGGCCCCCGCACCAAGATCGGCAAGGAGGGCGACTTTTACACCAGCCTCGACGTTCACCCGGTGTTCGGCCGCCTGATCGGCGCCCAGGTGGTGGAGATGTCCCGCGCCCTTCCGGAGGGGCCGTTTACCGTGGTGGAGATGGGCGCCGGCAAGGGGTTGCTGGCGTTCGACATCCTGCGCGCGGTGCGCGATACCGCCCCGGCGCTGTTTGCGCGCCTGCGTTACGCCATCGTCGACATTTCCCCCGACCTGATGGCCCGTCAGCAGCGGCTTCTGGCGGAATTTTCCGGGTGCATTACCTGGCATTCCGGGTTGGAGGAGCTGGCGCCGGTGCGCGGCGTGTTGCTGTCCAACGAACTGGTGGACTCCCTGCCCCATCATCAGGTGGTGATGACCGCCGGGGGGCTGCGCGAGGTGTTTGTGGCGGTGGCGGGGGAGCGCTTTGTGGAGCGGCTTGCGCCGCCCTCGTCCCCGGAGCTGGCGCAAACCTTCGAAAAGCGGAACCTGACCCTTCCCGAAGGCTACCGCACCGAAATCAACCTGGCCGCCCGGCGCTGGATGCGGCTGGCGGCGGAACGGCTCGACGCCGGTTACGTCCTGACCATCGATTACGGCTACCCGGCCACGACCCTGTACCGCTCCGACCGCCGCACCGGTAGTTTCCTGTGTTATCACCGCCATATGGTCAGTGAGGACCCCTATGCGCGGGTGGGGGAGCAGGACATGACCGCGCATGTGGATTTTTCCGCCCTGGCCGACGCCGGGATGGCGGCGGGACTGACGCTGGACGGGTTCACCGATCAGGCCCATTTTCTGGTGGGATTGGGCATCTCCACGTGGATGCAGCAGGTGCTGGATCGGGACGGTGGCGACCCGGAAAATTCGGACGAATTCCGCAGCATGCGGAGGCTGATGGACCCCTTGGGAATGGGCAAGGCGTTTAAGGTGTTGGTACAGCGTCGGGGAGTGCCGCCACAACCCCTCTCCGGGCTGCAGTTCCGGGCGTTTGACGTCAGCGACCTGACGCTTCCGGAAAGCCCTCCGGAAAGCCCTCCATAAAGTCCTTCAAAGGCATGAAAACAATCCCGGAAACGCCAAGTTATGGCGGTGTTTCACGGGGGGTTCCACGGCCGGATAATCAACAATCTATTGACACGCCGGGAACCATGGGTTAGAAATTTACCCGGAACCCCTGCGCGTATGGGGTGCGCAGAATTTACATTCATCACCAATGTTCAGGAGCGAAAGCATGCCGAAAAAGGCAGTCACTGTAGAGTTAAAGGACGTCGATCTGAGTCGGCGTTTCCGCAAATATTCCGGCAAGCGTCCGGACCGCAAGGACAAAACCCGTCAGCGCGCCAAGGTGGACGTGGTGCAGACCGGTCCCGAGGAATTTGGCGTCACCATCCGGCGCGGCACTGTGACCGTCAAGAAGGCCGTTGCCACCGGCAGCACCCTGAACGTAAAGTCCCTGCGTGCGGCGGTCCAGCGCGATATCCGCGCCGGCAAGTACGACAGCGCCTTGTTTGACGCCTACGAGCGCCTTAAGGAAAAGAAAAAGACCGCGAAAAAACGCTGATCGGCAGCGGCGCGCCCGTGCGGGCGGGGGGGGGCGGCAGGGACCTGGGGCGGAAACGGTGAAGCGAAATGGAGGGGGCGGGCCGCCACGGCTCGCCCCCTTTCTCATTCATATGGATGCGCGGCGGGATGCGCGGCGGCTGTCCGCGTGGAACCCGGCGGGGGCGGATCGGGGGGATTCGGAAATACCCGGAGGAAATTCCCGGAGGAAATTCCGGGTAGTTGACGCAGGGGCTGGATTTTGCGCAATATCGTGCCATGAAAACTGCGGGAATCTGGGCGCTGGCCGGAATATTGTTCCTCACCCTGAGCGTCGGCTGTGCCGGCGGCAAGGGCAAACAAAAGCCTGCGGAGCTGGCGGCGCGTCAGGTGGAAACGGTAAACACGGTGCTCGGCGACATGGCCGGGGCCCTCAAATCCGGCGATGTGGCCGCCCTCGCCGGCCAGTGGCGGGACGATCGCCGTGCCGGGGCCCGTGCCCGCATTGAGCTTGGTTTGTCCCGCGGACCGGTGCGGGACGTGCGCTTCACCCTGCTCGGGGTGCGCGCCGAGGCGGGGCGGTTGACGGCTCGGGTGACCTGGGACGGCACGCGGCAGGGTGAATCCGTGGCGGGCACCTTCCAGTTGGAGCTGGAAGCCGGACCCCCGCCGCGTGTGGTGGCCATCACCGGCAGCGACCCGGTCAGCGGCGGCGCCGGACAGGTGGATGTCCCCGACGGGGCATTGCAGTAGCAGCCGCCGGAAAAGGTGCCGGGGCCGGTCGCTCCGTGGTGCGGCGGTGGCCTTGCGGGCCGGAGCGGTTTTGATTCAAGGAACAACACGGATCCGCCGCGTGCGGGCCGTGGCGGATGTGGTGGCCCCTTCGGGGTCGTGAAACGGGGTGTGGATGCGCGTCGAATCGACCGATTTTCTGGTGATCGGTGGTGGGGTGGCGGGTCTTTCCGCCGCCATTACCGCCGCTGCGGGCGGCAGCGTGCTGGTGGCGGGCAAGGGGCAGGGCTGCTCCCCGCTGGCCCAGGGCGGCGTGGCCGTGGCCCTGACGGACGACGACACCGAATCCCTGCACCTGGCCGATACCCTCTCCGCCGGCAAGGGCGAATGCGACCCGGCGGCGGTGCGGGTGATGGTGGACGAGGGGCCGCAGCGCATCGCCGAACTGGTCCGCTGGGGGGCCCGCTTCGACATCGGTTCCGACGGCCGTTTTGCCCTGTCGCGGGAAGCCGCCCACAGCCGCCGCCGCATCCTGCGGGCGGGGGGCGACGCCACCGGTCGCGAACTGGTGCGCACCCTGGGTGGCCACGTGGCCGCCCTGCCCGGCGTGCGGTGCCTGGACGACCATTTTGTGACCGATTTGCTGTGCCTCCCCGATGGCCGCGTGGCCGGGGCCCTGCTGGTGCCCCGGATGGGTGGCGAGCCGTTCGCGGTCGCCGCCCGCGCGGTGATTCTGGCGGCGGGCGGAGCCGGGCAGATCTATGCCCGCACCACCAATCCGGCCACCGCCACCGGCGACGGCATCGCCATGGGCGCCCGCGCCGGGGCCGCGCTGCGGCACATGGAGTTCGTACAGTTTCACCCCACCATGCTGGCCAGCCCCTATCCGCCGTTCCTGCTGTCCGAAGCGGTGCGCGGGGAGGGGGCGGTGCTGGTCAACGCCGGGGGCGAGGCGTTCATGTCGCGCTACCACCCGCAGGCCGACCTGGCCCCGCGCGACGACGTGTCACGGGCCATCTGGACCGAGATGGCCGCCACCGGCGCGACACATGTTTTTCTGGACATGCGGGGTATTTCCCGCGCAGGATTGAAGACACACTTCCCCACCATCACCGCCACCTGTGCGAAACTGGGGATCGACGTGGCCACCGGGCTGGTGCCGGTGGCCCCCGCCGCCCATTTTTTGATGGGCGGCCTGGCCACCGACGCGTGGGGGCGCTCCACGCTGCCGGGGCTGCTTGCGGTGGGGGAAGTGGCCTGTTCCGGGGTGCACGGCGCCAACCGGCTGGCCAGCAATTCCCTGCTGGAGGCGCTGGTGTTTGGCACCCGTGCCGGCAAGGCTGCGGTGACGGACGTGGCGCCGGTGCCGAGCGTGGAACGCGTGCGGGAACTGGCCGGGGTATGCTGCGCGGGGCCGTCGCAGGCTGCGCCAGTTCCACCGGGGGCGGCGGGTCTGCATGCGCTGCGCGTGCAACTGGGTGAGCGGATGTGGAACAATGTCGGGCTGTTGCGCAATGCGCGCGGCCTGCTCGACACCTTGGCGTGGCTGGGCGCCCGCCGCGAGGAGCTGGCTCCGGCCCCGGCAGATCCGGGGGTTACCGAGTGCCGCAACCTGTTGGATGTGGCCGATGCCGTCACCCGCGCCGCCTTGCTGCGGCGGGAGTCGGTGGGAGCCCACTTCCGCACGGATGGAGTTGAAACGGAGAGGGCGGCAGCGGCTGCCGGATAAAGGGAGGAGAGACACTGTGGGCCGGAAACGGGAGACGACCAAGGTCGATGTCCATGCCACGTCCCTTGAGGATCTGGTGGCGGGCAAGGTGCGGGGATTCGTGCAGGTGATGGCGGGCGCCGGACAGACCGGTCTCTACCACATGCTGCTGGCCGAGTTTGAGCGGCCGTTGATCGCCATTACGCTGGAAGAGACCCGCGGCAACCAGGTGGCCGCCGCCAAGTTGCTGGGCATCAACCGCAATACCCTGCGCAAGAAAATCAACGATTTGAGTATCCCGGTGGAGCGCCGCCGTGGCCGTCCGCCACGCGAGCGCGTGGCCCACGCCTTCGGCTGACGCCCCTTTTCGTCCCCGGCGCATGTCCGGGGCGACGGTGCTGCATCACGGTTCCGTGCGGGGCATGGCCCCGGGAATGTGTCCCGGTCGGGGTGTGTCCGGTCTTCAAGCCTGGCAGGCGGGCTTTGGGGTGTGGCCTGCGGGCCCCCGCGGCGGGAGAGTCTTGTGATCCGCGATCCGGACCGGTGTCGCCGGGCGTCGCCCGCGTGGCGGTGGAGTGAGTGTCCATCCGTTGACCAGCCCCGGGTTGTCCTTCGATAATCAGGGTTCGGCGCCCGGTGGGGCGGTGTGGCGCCGGGGTGTTTTTTTGTTCGCTCGATTGTGAGGAGTCTCCACGCATGTCACAGGCCGCAGCCAAGGAGCAGGGCAAGCCGAAAAAAGACCTCGACACCTGTGTGGCGGAAACCCGCCTGTTCGTGCAGAAGGTGGTGGATCGGTTCGATCTCAAGTTCAACCCGGATGCCGAAGTCAACGAGACCGTCATCCAGGGCCTCGCCCGCAACCAGCACCTGCACAACAAGCGCTACTGCCCCTGTTTTTTGATCCAGCACAACCGCGAACTGGACCGCGTCTGCCCCTGCAAGCCGGGGCTGGAGGAAGAGGTGCCGCGGGACGGCCACTGCCACTGCGGCATCTTTTGTGCGCCGGACTTTTCTCCGGGCGCGCCCTACGCCCCCGCCCCGGCGGAGTAGGCCCGTGTTCGTCGCCATGAACCGCTTTACCGTGACCGCCGGTCGCGAGGCCGAGTTCGAAACCGCCTGGCGCGAGCGCGACAGCCGCCTGGCGGAGGTGCCCGGCTTCCGCGATTTTCTGCTGCTCAAGGGGGATGGGGAATACATCTCCCACTCCACCTGGGACAGCGCCGAGGCCTTTGCCGCCTGGACCGAATCCGAAGCCTTTGCCATGGCCCACCGCCAGCGCCTGCCCGAAGGGGTGCTGGCCGGTCCGCCGCGTTTTTCCGGGTACGATGTGGTCCTCCGGCAGGAGGCGCCACGGGCCGACCGCGCGGCGGTTCAGGCGCAGGTCCTCCGGTAGCCGCCGCAGAGGCGGAAAACAGCGCTCCGAAAGCGCCGCGAGAGGTTTGACAGAGGCAGCGGGTTTGCGTATTATCCCGGCCTTGCCGTAACGACAACATGTCCGGATACCTGATGCGAGCGACCCGACGGAGTGGTGTCGCGTGAGGGGGTTTTTGTGACGACGGAATTTGTACCAACCGACTACCTGCCGGTCCTGATCTTTTTCCTGATCGCCGGTGCCTTCGGAGGCGTGACGTTTCTCCTCGGTCCGCTGGTGCGTCCCCACGCGCCGTACCGGGAGAAACTGCTGCCCTACGAGTGCGGCGCGCCGCCAATTTCGGACGCGCGTCAGCCGTTTCCGATGCGCTATTACATCATCGCCATGCTGTTCGTGCTGTTCGACATCGAGGCGGTGTTCATGTATCCGTGGGCGGTGGTGTTCAATCAGATCGGTTTGTACGGCCTGGTGGAGATGATCCTGTTCATCGCCGTCCTGGTGGTTGGCTATGTCTACGCGTGGGGAAAGGGAGCTCTGGAATGGGACTGACACGCGAATTCGATTCCGGCGTGATGACCACCACGGTGGACGCCGCGGTCAACTGGGCGCGCAAGAGCGCCCTGTGGCCGATGACCTTCGGTCTGGCCTGCTGCGCCATCGAGATGATCGCCACGGTGGCCGCGCGTTACGACGTGGACCGCTTTGGCGCCGGGGTGTTCCGCGGCTCGCCGCGCCAGAGCGACCTGATGATCGTGGCCGGCACCCTTACCCGCAAAATGGCCCCCGTGGTGCGCCGCATCTACGACCAGATGCCGGAACCGCGCTACGTCATCGCCATGGGCTCCTGCGCCACCAGCGGCAACGTCTACAACACCTATTCGGTGGTGCAGGGCGTGGACCAGATCGTGCCGGTGGATGTTTACATCGCCGGTTGTCCCCCGCGCCCCGAGGCGCTCATCGACGGCATCCTCATGCTCCAGAAGAAGATCATGGAGCAAAAGGTGTTTGCGAGGTAAGCCATGGCCCAGCCCAGCGAAATCATCAACAAGGTCGTGGCCGCCTTCGGGCAGCATGTGGTGGCGCACAAGGTGTTTGCGGACGAGCCGTACATCTCGATCCGCAAGGAGGCCCTGCGCGACATCTGCCGCCTGCTCAAGGACGACCCGTCCATGGACTTCGACTATCCGTGCGAGGTCACCGCCGTGGACTACATGGGCGAGGCCGAGCGCTTCGAGGTCATTCACGTGCTGTGGTCGGTGCGCCAGCGGCGGCGGGTGATCCTCAAGAGCCGCGTGGCCGGGGACGCCTGCGAGATCGACACGGTGTCGGACATCTGGCGCGGCACCAGCTTCATGGAGCGCGAGGTGTTCGACCTGTACGGCATCCGCTTCAACGGCCATGCGGACCTGCGGCGCATCATGATGACCGACGACTTCGAGGACTGGCCGTTGCGCAAGGATTTCCCCATCGAGGGGAAGGGCTGGCGCGAGAATTACGATTTCATCCCGGTGGTGGGAGACTGACGGGCCATGCAAGCAGCAGAATACCTGTGGGATCCGGAAGGCGTTACGGAGGACGGGGAACTCCCGCTCCTGCGCACCGAAAAATTGATGCTCAACATGGGTCCCCAGCACCCCGCCACCCACGGCGTGTTGCAGGTGATCCTGGAGCTTGAGGGCGAAAAAATCCTCAAGGCCACCCCGTATCTGGGCTACCTGCACCGGGGCACCGAGAAAATCGCCGAGAACGGCACCTACCAGCAGGTGATTCCGCTCACCGACCGCCTCGACTACGTCTGCGCCATGTCCAACAACTGGGCCTACGTGCGGGCGGTGGAAAAGCTCCTCGAGGTCAAGGTGCCGGAGCGCGCCGAATGGCTGCGCACCCTGGTCAACGAACTGTCCCGCCTTTCCGGCCACCTGTTCTGGCTGGGCACCCAGGCCCTGGACATCGGCGCCATGACGGTGTTCTTCTGGACCTTCCGCGAGCGGGAAGTGATCCTCGACGTGTTCGAGCGCCTGTGCGGCGCGCGCCTGACCAACAGCTACATGCGCGTGGGCGGCGTGGAGCGTGACATGGACGACTGGTGCGTGGATAAACTGCGCGGCCTGATGGCCACGTTCCAGACGCGGGTGGACGAGTACGACACCCTGCTGAAGGACAACCGCATCTGGGTGGCGCGTACCCGCAACATCGCCATCATCACTGCCGAAGACGCGGTCAATTTTGGTCTTTCCGGTCCCGCCCTGCGCGGTTCCGGGGTCTACTACGACCTGCGCAAGTGCGAGCCGTTCGGCGTCTACGACCAGCTTGATTTCGAGGTGCCCCTGGGCAGCCACGGCGACACCTACGACCGTTACTGGGTGCGGGTGCGCGAGATGGAGCAGTCGGCGCACATGGTGACGCAGATCCTCGACCGCCTGCCCGGCATCGGTGGCCCGATCATGACCGACGACGGTCGCCTCAAGCGCCCGGACAAGATGCTGGTCAACCTGTCCATGGAAGCCATGATCCAGCACTTCAAGGTGGTTGCCCACGGCTTCGACGTGCCCAAGGGCGAGGTTTACTGCGGCACCGAGACCCCCAAGGGCGAACTGGGTTTCTACCTGGTCTCGGACGGCACCGGTAAGCCCTACAAATGCAAAATCCGCGCGCCATCGTTCGTGCACTTGGGGGCGCTCGACCACATGTCCCGCGGCTACATGATCGCGGACATCGTCACCGTGTTCGGCACCTACGACGTGGTGATGGGCGAGTGCGACCGCTGACGGACGCCGACGGCCGACGCATGAGGTTTCTGGAGAGCTGAGCATGAGCGCAAAAACCGAGAGTCAGAACAAGGTCCTGGACTTCACCCGCGCCATCGAGATCGCGGAGAGTGAGTTCGGCAGCAAGGGTCCGGTGATCCGCGTGCTGCAGGCGATTCAGGCCGAGTACGGCTTCATTCCCCCGGAGTTCCTGCCGGAAATGGCGGATATCCTCGAGGTGCCCCTGGCCCGGATCTTCGGGGCGTTGACCTTTTATTCGCAGTTTTACACCTCGCCGCGTGGCAAATACGTGGTCAAGGTGTGCGTGGGGACCGCCTGCCACGTGCAGGGGTCCAAGGACATTCTGGAGCGCATGAAAACGGAGCTCCAGGTGGGTGCGGGCGAGACCACCGAGGACATGATGTTCACCCTGGAACCGGTGGCGTGCATCGGCTCCTGCGGTCTGGCGCCGCTTTGTCTGATCAATACCGAAACGGCCGCGAGTGTGACCCCCGCGAAGATGGCTGAGAAAGTTCACGCCATTCGGGAGCGGGAGGCCACCACCGTCGCGGAGGAATAAATATATGGCCGAAAAAAATATGGCGGGCGAAAAGTCTGGCGACAAGGCGGGTGGGTCCACCGCCGTGATGGACGCACCGGCGGCTGCCTCCGGGCAGCTTCTGTCGGTGATGCCCAAGCGCTACGTGCCGTGGCCGGAAGACTCCGACAAGCCGCGCATCTGGATCGGCATGGGCACTTGCGGCACCGCCGCGGGGGCGGAGGCCCTGAAGACCGAAATCCTGGCCTGGCTCAAGGAGCACAGCCTCGAGGCGGAGGTGTATCCCACCGGTTGCGTGGGCATGTGCCACAACGAGCCGCTGGTGGACGTGCAGGTCAAGGGTCGGCCCCGGGTGTCGTACAAGAAGGTGTCGTCCAAAAACCTGGCGCAGATCCTCAAGGAGCACCTGGTGGACGGCGCCGCGTCCAAGCGCGCCGCCTTCGGTCAGTTGGTCAATCCCGACGAGAAGCAGGAGCCCTACGAGGGCATCCCCAATTTCCATGACGAGCCGTTCTTCAAGCAGCAGGTGAAGATCGTCATGCAGCGCTGCGGGGTGATCGACTACTGGTCCATCGACGACTACCTGGCCACCGGCGGCTACGAGGGGCTGAAGCGGGCGGTCACCATGCCGCCCGACGAAATCATCGACGAGGTCAAGAAGAGCGGCCTGCGCGGGCGGGGCGGCGCGGGCTTCCCCACCGGCATGAAGTGGCGCTTCGCGCGGGATGCCGAGGGCACCCCCAAGTACATGGTGTGCAACGCCGACGAGGGCGACCCCGGTGCGTTCATGGACCGCGCGGTGCTGGAGGGCGACCCCCACTCCCTGCTGGAGGGCATGATCATCGGTGCCTTCGCGGTTGGCGCCAAGTACGGCTACATCTACTGCCGCGCCGAGTACCCGCTGGCCATCAAGATTCTCACCCGCGCCCTGGAGCAGGCCCGCGAGCGCGGCTTTCTGGGCGAAAACATCCTCGGTACCGGCTTCTCCTACGACATCGTCATCAAGGAGGGGGCCGGGGCCTACGTGTGCGGCGAGGAAATGGCCCTGCTCAACTCCATCATGGGCGAGCGCGGCATGCCGGTGATCAAGCCGCCGTTTCCCGCCACCCGTGGCGTGTGGGGCAAGCCCACCAACATCAACAACGTGGAAACCTTCGCCAACATCGCCGAGATCGTCAAGAACGGCGGCGACTGGTACGCCAAATGGGGTTCCGCCACCACCAAGGGCACCAAGACCTTCGCCCTCACCGGCAAGGTCAAGCGTCCGGGGCTGGTAGAGGTGCCCGCGGGCACCACCATCCGCGCCCTGGTAGAGGAAATCGGCGGCGGCATGACCCTGAAGAAGGTCGGATTCAAGGCCGCCCAGTTCGGCGGCCCCTCCGGCGGCTGTCTGCCGGAACAGTTCATGGAAACCGGCATCGACTACGAGTCTCTCAACACCGGCGGCGCCATCATGGGTTCCGGCGGCGTGGTGGTGATGGACGAATACAACTGCATGGTGGATACGGCGCGCTTCTTCATGGAGTTCACCGTGGACGAATCGTGCGGCAAGTGCACCCCGTGCCGGGACGGCACCGCCCTGATGCTGCAGATTCTCGAGCGCATCACCCACGGTGAGGGGCAGCTCGAGGACATCCCCAAGCTGGAGCAGATCTCCGGCTTCACCAAGGCCAACTCCCTGTGTGGTCTGGGGCAGGTGGCGCCGAACCCGGTGCTCACCACCCTGCGCTACTTCAAGGACGAGGTGGTGGAGCACATCGTGGACAAGAAGTGCCGCGCCCACTCCTGCGACGAGCTGATCGAATACGTGGTCATGGAGGACAAGTGCACCACCTGCGGGCTGTGCAAGCCGCCGTGCCCCACCGACGCGCTGGAGTGGGAGAAGAAGCAGGTTGCCTTCATCAACCACGAGACCTGCATCCGTTGCAAGGCGTGCGTCATGGCCTGTCCGTTCATGGCCATCAAGTGACCGGCCAGAGGCGGGGCCGGGGGTAAGGCGGGGCCGGAGGCGGGGGTAAGGCGGGGCCGCTGCGGCGGGCGGACGGGAACAGTCTGGCGGAATTGCGGCGCACCACGCCGCACACAGAAACGAAGAGGCGATTGATGTCGACGGCCACCAAGGTTGCCACCATCACGGTTACCATCAACGGGCAGACCACCCAGGTCCCCAAGGGAACCCGGATCATTCAGGCGGCGCAGCAACTGGGGATCGAAATCCCCACCTTCTGCTACCACCCGCGCATGCGGCCCAACGCCGCCTGCCGCATCTGTACCGTGGAAGTGGTCAAGCCCATGAACAAGATGTTCATGGCCTGCTCCACCGAGCTGATGGACGGCATGGAGGTGCTCACCGATTCGGAACGCACCCTCAAGGACCGCCAGACCAACCTGGACCTGCTCCTCACCCAGCATCCGCTGGACTGCCCGGTGTGCGACAAGGGCGGCGAGTGCAAGCTGCAGGATTATTCCGTCAAGTACGGCTCCCTGGAGAACCCCTTCGCCACCCAGCGCAAGGATTTCCCCGAGGACATCCGCTCCGTGGCGCTGGACTTCAACAGCAACCGCTGCGTGCTGTGCGGCGCCTGCATCCAGATCTGCGGCGACATCCAGATGGTGGACGCCATCGGGTTTTCCAAGCGCGGTTTCATCACCGTGGTCGGCGCCCCCATGGGCGAGGCCCTGGACTGCGAGTTCTGCGGCCAGTGCATGGACGTCTGCCCGGTGGGCGCCATCACCAGCCGCTTTGCCAAATACAAGTACCGCCCCTGGCAGGAGACCACCACCCTCACCACCTGTACCTACTGCGGCTGCGGTTGCCAGTACGACCTGCGCACCGTGGACGGTGAAATCTCGCGGGTGACGCCGGTGGAAGGGGTTGGCCCCGGACAGGGCTCCCTGTGCGTGCGCGGCCACTTCGGCTACCACTTCATGGACGACCCCCGGCGCCTCACCCGGCCGCTGGTGCGGCGTGGCGACAAGCTGGTGGAAACCACCTGGGACGAGGCCCTCACCGAGGCCGCCCGGGGTCTGGCCAGGGCCAAGGCGGGGGGCGCGAACCGCGTCGCAGGCATCGCCGGCGGACGCATGACCAACGAGGAAATCTACCTGTTCTCGCGTCTGGTGCGGGATGTGCTCGGTTCCCCGCATCTCGACTCCTCCCTGCGCTACGGCGCCATCAACGGCGTCACCGTCATGCAGCAGGCGCTGGGCGTCACCGGCATGATGAACAGCTTCGACGATCTGCGCCGGGCGGACAGCATCCTGCTGGTGGGCTGCGACATCACCCAGGAAGCGCCGATCTGCGGGCTGGCCGTCAAGGAAGCCATCAAGAAGGGCGAAAAGCCCGTGCTGGTGGCCGATTCCATGAAGACCGAGATCATGAAGCTCGGCGCCGCGCGGCTGGTTTACGCTCCGGGCACCGAGGTGGCGCTCATCAAGGGGCTGGTGAAGGCGGTGGTGGACGAGGGGCTGATCGACGCCGACGTCGCCGCCAAATACCCCCGGGCGGTGGAGGCCATCCGCGCCGAACTGTCGGGCACCTACAAGGAAATCGAAACCCCCACCGGGCTGTCCAAAGCCGACATCGTGGCCGTCGCCCGCCAGTTCGCCAGCGCCCGCCGCGCCGTCATTCTGGCCGGACCCCGGGTGACCGGCGGCCTGAAGGGCAAGAGCGCCATGGCCATGCTGGTGGACCTGGCGTTCCTCACCGGGGCGCTGACCACGCCGGGGGCCGGGGTGAACGCCATCACCATGGAAAACAACGAGCTGGGCCTGGCCCTGCTGGGGGCCGCCCCGGAACTGCTGCCCGGCGGCCGCGGCTGGTCCGATGCCACCGCCCGCGCGCAGGTGGCCGAGGCCTGGAACTGCACCCTGCCGGAGCACGCCGGCGACACCATGATGGACATGTTCGAAGCCATGCGCGAAGGGCAGATCAATGCCGCCCTCATCTCCGGTACCGACCCGGTGGGCCGCACCCCGGCCGGGGCGAAGGTGGCCGAATCCCTGCGCGCCCTGGACTGTCTTGTGGTGGCCGACCTGTTCCTCACCGAGACCGCCAAGTGCGCCGATGTGGTGTTCCCGGTCCGTTCCTACGCGGAGATGGACGGTACCTTCACCAACATGGAAGGCCGGGTGCAGGAGATCCATTCGGCCATGAAGGCTCCGGGCAAATCGCGTCCGGGGGTGGAGGTGTGGTCCAACCTGGCGCGCGCCCTGGATCACCCGCTGGAATACGCCAGTGCCGCCGAAGTGCGGGCCGAGGCGGCGCGTCTGGCGCCGCAACTGGCCACCCTGGGGGTGCCCAACGGCGCCAGCGCGGGCGTCTCGGTGCCGACCCTGGAGGCCTGGCTGCAGGGCGGGTACCTGCAGACCATGAACCACCGCTACGACCTGCCCGCCAAGCTCAACGAGGCCAGCGAGCACAACTTCCGCCTGTACCTGGGCGAGTTGCTGTACCATTCCGGCTCCATGTCGACCTACAACTGGGGCCTGATGAAGATCAACGCCGCCAACGAGCTGCTGATCAATCCCCGCGAGGGGCGCAAGCTGGGCATCAGGGACGGCGACCGGGTGACGGTCACCAGCCAGCTTGGCAGCGCCGTGGTGGTGGCCCGCGCCGACAGCCAGGTGATGCCCGGCACGCTGTTTTTCCCGCGCCATTCGGTGAACGCCGAAATGCGCAACCTGGTGCAGGTGGTGGTCGGCAGCCAGGAAGAGGGGGCGGTGCCCCTGTCCTGCCTCGAGCGGGTGACCCTGGCCAGGGTGGCCGCCAGCGCGGAAGCCGGGGCATCGGCATAAGGCCGTTTCTGGTGTTTGGATAAGGACGGACGGCAATGGAAATCGGATGGATGGTTATAACGGCGTTGTTGCAGATCACCGTGGTGCTGATCACGGTGCTGCTCACCGTGGCCTACATGACCTACGCGGAGCGCAAGGTGCTGTCCTTCATGCAGGACCGCCTTGGCCCCATGGAGGTTGGTCCCTACGGCCTGCTGCAGCCGATTGCGGACGGTCTGAAGCTGTTCTTCAAGGAGGACATCATCCCCGCCGGGGCCAACAAGATCATCTTCTCCATCGCCCCCATCATCTGCCTGATCCCGGCGCTGATCGGCTTTGCGGTCATTCCCTACACCGAAGGGTTCACCCTGTTCGGCATGCAGGGGGGCGTTATCGCCGACCTCAACGTGGGGCTGCTCTACATTTTTGCCTTTGCCGGTGTCGGCGCCTACGGCGTGATCCTCGGGGGCTGGGCCTCGAACAGCAAATACGCCCTGCTGGGCGGCCTGCGCTCGGCGGCCCAGATCATCTCCTACGAACTGGCCATGGGTTTTTCCATCGTCGGCGTGCTGCTGCTGTCGGGCAGCCTGTCCCTGGTGTCCATCACCCAGGCCCAGTCCGGCACCTGGTTCGGGTTCATCCCCCAGTGGAACGTGTTTTTGCAGCCGGTGGCCTTTGGGGCCTATGTGATCGCCGCCGTGGCCGAGACCAACCGCCTGCCCTTCGACATGCCGGAAGCGGAGTCCGAGCTGGTGGCCGGGTTCTTCACCGAATACTCCGGCATGCGTTTCGCCTTTTTCTTCCTGGCCGAGTACGGCAACATGATCCTGGTCAGTTGTCTGGCCTCGGTGCTGTTCCTGGGCGGCTACAACGCGCCGCTGCCGTTCCTGTCCTTCATCCCCGGCTTTGCCTGGCTGGCGCTGAAGACCTGGGCGCTGCTGTTCTTCTTCATCTGGATTCGCGGCACCTTCCCGCGCGTGCGCTTTGACCAGTTGATGAAGTTCGGCTGGAAGGTGCTGATTCCGGTCACCCTGGTGAATCTGCTGGTGACCGCCCTGGGCGTGTACATCTACAACAACTGACGCGGCAACTTCGGAGCCGCGCCGGTTGGATGGCTGGAATATAGGACGAGCGAGCCATGGGCCTGATAAAAACCGTCTTCATGACCGAGCTCCTGATGGGGCTCAAGATTGTGTTCATGCAGATGTTCAAGCCGTACTGCACCCTGCAGTACCCCCACGTCAAACACCCGATCCCCGACGGCTATCGCGGGCTGATGAGCCTGCTGCGCTACGAGGACGGCTCCGAGCGCTGCGTGGGGTGTTCCCTGTGCGAGGCGGCGTGCCCCTCCAACTGCATCAAGGTGGTGTCCGACGAGGTGCCGGGCCAGCCTTTGGTGCGCTACGCCCGCGAGTACTACCTCGACATCTCCCGCTGCGTGTTCTGCGGCTTCTGCACCGAGGCCTGCCCGGTGGACGCCCTGGCCATGACCAAGGTCTACGAGGCCTCCGTCTACGACCGCCGCGAACTGATGTTCGACAAACGCAAGCTGTACGCCCTGGGCGAACAGTTTCTGGAGGACGGCAAGGCCTACCTGGTGGCCCACGGCATGGACGACGGCACCCTGTATCCCAGGGAGGGGCTGGGCGACAACCGCTATGCCTTCCCGCCGGTGGACACCGCCCACGGCGGTGAGCAGCCGGAGCAGATCGGCCTCACCCGCGAGGCGCTGGAAGTCGAGGAGATCCGCTGATGATGGAAGCCATGTTCATCTACCTGGCCACGGTGTGCGTGGTGTGCGCGGTGCTCACCGTCACCCTGCGGCAGCCGGTGTACAACGTGTTGTCCCTGTTGACCCTGTTTTTCCACGTGGCCGGCCTGTATGTGCTGCTGAACGCCGAGTTCCTCGCGGTGGTGCAGATCATCGTGTACGCCGGGGCCATTCTGGTGCTCTACCTGTTCGTGCTGATGCTGCTCAACGTGCGCACCCAGTCGCGCCACCTGCACCGGCAGTGGCCGTTCGCGGTGCTGATTCTGGGCGCGGTGGGGGCCATGCTGGTGGGCGCGCTGCACTCCGGGGTGTGGGGCAGCGCCAGCGGCGAGTCCACCGCCGCCGCCATCCACGAAATCGGCGACACCCAAGCCATCGGCCTGCGCCTTTACACCGACTATCTGCTGCCGTTCGAGGTGGCTTCCCTGGTGCTGCTGGTGGCGATGATCGGCGCCATCGTGCTCACCAAGAAGAGCCTCATCGACGACCACATCGACCAGATCAAGGAGTGACGCCGTGATTCCCCTGTCGAGCTATCTGGTCCTGTCCGCCGTGCTGTTTTTCATCGGCGTGGTGGGAGTGCTGATGCGCCGCAGCATCATCGTGGTGCTGCTGTCCATCGAATTGATGCTGAACGCGGTCAACATCAATTTTGTGGCCTTTTCCCACTACCTCGAATCCATTACCGGTCAGGTGTTCGTGTTCTTCACCCTCACGGTGGCCGCCGCCGAGGTGGCGGTGGGGCTGGCGCTGCTGATCGCCATCTACCGCAACCGCCGCACCGTGAACGTGGAAGAACTGGATGTGATGAAGTGGTAGCGCCGTAGCGCCGCCACCGCCCGGTCCGGTCCGTGTTGTCCGTGTTTTGTCCGTGTCGTCCGCATCGTTTGTTTCGGGCCCTGTTCGGGCCCCGGTTTTGGCCCTTGTTTTAGCGGTTCTTCGGAGCCGCAAGCACGAAAGCTGTCTGTCATGATGACCTCCTATGTGCTGATCCCCCTGCTCCCCCTGTTCTCGTTCATCGTGGTGGGGCTGTTCCAGAAGTGGATGCGCGGCCTCGCCCACCTGGTGTGCGTGCCCCTGGTGTTCGCCTCCTTTGGCATGTCGCTGCTGGCGTTCATCGACGTGATGCGGGGCGGACCGATCAACTTCGACCTCTACGAGTGGATTCCGGTGGGGGATTTCCGTCCCACTTTCGGCATCATGATCGACCAGCTCACCGCCTCCATGCTGCTGCTGGTGACTCTGGTTTCCTCCCTGGTGCACCTGTACACCGTCGGCTACATGCACGGCGACAAGGGCTACGACCGCTTTTTCGCCTACATCTCCCTGTTCACCTTTTCCATGCTCGCCCTGGTGATGAGCAACAACTTCCTGCAGTTGTTCTTCGGCTGGGAAATGGTGGGTCTGTGCTCCTACCTGCTCATCGTCCACTGGTATGAGCGCGGCCCCGCCACCAAGGCGAGCCTGAAGGCGTTTATCCAGAACCGCGTCGGCGACCTGGGCTTTGCCCTGGGCATTTTCCTGATCTGGGTGACGGTGGGCAGCCTGGACTACGGCACCGTGTTTGCCGCCATTGGCGAGCATCAGGGCGAGACCGTGTCGCTCCTGGGCATGGACGTGAGCGTGATCACCATGATCGCGCTGCTGCTGTTCATCGGCGCGGTGGGCAAGAGCGCCCAGTTTCTGCTGCATTCGTGGCTGCCGGACGCCATGGAGGGTCCGACCCCCATCTCGGCGCTGATCCACGCCGCCACCATGGTGACCGCGGGCATTTTCATGGTGTCCCGCTGCCACCCGATCTTCAACCTGTCGCCCACGGCCATGACCGTGGTGGCCCTCACCGGCGGCTTTACCGCCCTGTTCGGCGCCACCATCGCCCTGACCCAGAACGACATCAAGAAGGTGGTGGCCTATTCCACCATGAGCCAGCTCGGCTACATGGTCATGGCCTGCGGTCTGGGCGCCTACACGGCGGGCATGTTCCACCTGCTCACCCACGGCGTGTTCAAGGCCCTGCTGTTCCTGGCCGCCGGTTCGGTGATCCACGCCCTGTCGGCGGAGCAGGACATCCGCCGCATGGGTCAGGCCCGGCGCTACATGCCCACCACCTACTGGACCATGCTGTGGGGCTCCCTGGCCCTGTCCGGCATCTTCCCCTTCGCCGGGTTCTTCTCCAAGGACGAGATCCTGTGGCAGGCGTTCAACGCCGGGCTGCTGGGCAAGGGGTTGTGGCTGCTGGGGCTGGTGGTGGCCTTCATGACCGCGTTCTACACCTTCCGCGTGTTCTTCATGGTGTTCTACGGCCAGGACAACATGGACAAGGAGGTCAAGCACCACGCCCACGAATCTCCGGCGGTCATCACCATCCCCCTGGTGGTGCTGGCGGTGGGCTCCCTGCTGGTGGGCTGGCTGGGCAACCCCCTGTTCGGCACCAACTATGTGCACCGGTTCCTCCAGCCGGTGTTCCACTCCTCCGTGTCCCATGTGCCGGAGGAGCACGCCGGTAGCCTTCCGGCCCTGACCGCCACGGCCTTTGCCGGTGAAACGGACGAGTCCGGCGCGGCCCACGAAGGCGTCCCGATGGAAGGCGCCCCGATGGAAGGCGCCCCGATGGAAGGCGTCCCGATGGAAGGCGCCCCGATGGAAGGCGCCCCGATGGAAGGCGCCCCGGCGGGCATGTCCGAAAATGCCGGTGTTGCCGCCGGCCACGCCATGGCCGCCGCGCCGCACGCTGCGGGCGCAGCGGGGGAGCACGCCGGAGGCCACTCCAGGGGGCTGGAAATGCTCCTCATGGCGCTGTCGCTGGCGGTGGCCGCCGCCGGCATCTACATGGCGTACCTGTGGTACTACCGCCCCAATCCGGCCCCGGCGCAACTGGCGGCCACCTATCAGGTGCTGTATCAGGGGTCGCTCAACAAGTGGTACTGGGACGAACTCTACGACATGGTGTTCGTGCGTCCCACCATGCGTCTGGCCCACGGCATGTGGCGGGTGGCGGACGAGATCGTCATCGACAAGGTGCTGGTGGACGGCGTGGCCATCACCACCCGCATCGGCGGCGAGATTTTGAAGTTTTTCCAGACCGGCCGGGTGCAGCACTACGCCATGGTGATGTCCCTGGGCATCTGTGTGATTTTCATCGGATTCTTCCTGCTCTAGGGAGGGTCGGAGCCGGGCGGAGCCCCGGACGGGTTGGACAGGTATTCTGGCTGCCGGGTGGATGTGGATTTTCCGGCAACGAAGTTGATGCAATTGCGCGCGAAGGGACGGGATTCATGGACCATCTGCTTTCCTGGGTGATTTTCATACCCCTGCTGGGTGCGTTTGCCGCCCTGGCGATCCGCGATCACCAGACCGTCAAGGTGCTTGCGCTGGTGGTCACCGTGGGGGACTTCATCCTGTCCCTGCCCCTGTGGCTCAACTTCGATTCCACCGTGGCGGGTTTCCAGTTCGTCGAAAAATATGCCTGGATCCCCACCTTCAACATCAATTACCACCTGGGGCTGGATGGCATCAGCCTGCTGCTGGTGATCATGACCACCTTCCTGGCGCCGTTCTGCGTGCTCTGCTCCTGGCACGCCATCGCCGACCGCAGCCGCGAGTTCATGATCAACCTGATGGTCATGCAGACCGCCATGATCGGCGTGTTCTGCGCCCTGGACATGGCCCTGTTCTACGTCTTCTGGGAGGCCATGCTGATCCCCATGTACCTGATCGTGGGGGTGTGGGGCGGCGCCAACCGGGTGTACGCGGCCATCAAGTTCTTCATCTACACGCTGGCCGGCTCCATGCTGCTGCTGGTGGCGATGACCTACATGTTCTTCAAGGGCGGCAACACCTTCGACATTCCCACCCTGATGAACGCCTCGTTCACCCCGCAGGCGCAGTTCTGGCTGTTCCTGGCCATGTTCGTGGCGTTTGCCATCAAGGTGCCGATGTTCCCGTTCCACACCTGGCTGCCCCACGCCCACGTGCAGGCGCCCACCGCCGGCTCGGTGATCCTGGCCTCGGTGATGCTGAAGATGGGCACCTACGGCTTCTTGCGCTTCTGCCTGCCCATGCTCACCGACGCTTCGCTGTCGATGACGCCGTTCATCCTTTCCCTGAGTGTGGTGGCCATTGTCTACGGTGCCTACATGGCCCTGGCCCAGAGCGACATCAAGAAGCTGATCGCGTACTCCTCGGTGAGCCACATGGGGTTTGTGACCATCGGCATGTTCGTCTACAACCAGCTCGGCATCGAGGGGGCGATCCTGCAGATGATCAACCACGGCATCACCACCGGGGCCCTGTTCCTGTGCGTGGGCATCATCTACGATCGGCGCCACACCCGTGATCTGGCGGAGTTCGGCGGCCTGGCCAGGACCATGCCGGTGTTCGCCACCTGTTTCGTGATCTTTTCCATGAGCTCCATCGGCCTGCCGGGAACCAACGGCTTTGTCGGCGAGTTCATGGTGTTGCTGGGGGCCTTCACCTACGACCGCCTGACCGGTGTGCTGGCCGCCACCGGCATCGTGCTGGGCGCGGTGTACATGCTCTATCTGGTGGCGCGCATGATCTGGAGCGAGTGCAGCAACCCCGAGAACCAGAAGCTCGCCGACCTCGACCTGCGGGAATTCGCAATTCTCGCGCCGCTGGTGCTGGTGGTGTTCTGGATCGGGCTGTACCCGGCGCCCCTGCTGGAAGTGATGCACAGTTCGGTGCTGCACCTGCTGGACCAGACCGGCGGCCTGGCGGGCGCCCCCGTCGTGGCCATGAAGTAATACCTACGGGATGTGTAAGAGAGAATTTTTGCCATGAACATGTCCATCCCCATGGAAAGCGTCATCGCGCTGCTGCCGGAGATGATCGTCGCCACCTTCGGCTGCCTGGTCCTGTTGTTTGACCTGGTGCTGCCCCGCGGGCGCAAAAGCCCCCTGGCGTGGTTTTCGCTGGCCGGCGTGGCGCTGGCCGCCTACGCCACCTGGCGCCTGAGCAGTCAGACCATTTCGGTGTTCGCCGATACCTTTCAGGTAGACCCCTACTCCAACTTTTTCAAGCTGGTGTTCTATGTCATCGTGGTCCTGACGGTGCTGATGTCCCGCGCCTACATGCAGCAGGACCGCATCCACATTGGCGAGTTCTACCACTTTGTGCTTCTGGTGCTGCTGGGCATGATGGTCATGGTGTCGGCCACCGACCTGATGACCGTTTACATGGGGCTGGAGCTGGTCTCCATCTGCCTGTATGTGATGGCCGCCCTGAAGCGCTACGACAGCCGCTCCACCGAGGCCGGGCTCAAGTATTTCATCCTCGGCTCGTTCTCCAGCGCGGTGCTGCTGTACGGCATGTCGCTGGTGTACGGCGTGACCGGCACCACCAACCTGGCGGCGATCGGCGCGTTCCTGTCCCAGGGCGAGACCAACTCCGCGGCCACCGTGGGCCTGATTCTGATGGTGGTGGGGCTGGCCTTCAAGGTGGCGGCGGCGCCGTTCCACATGTGGGCGCCGGACGTCTATGAAGGCTCCCCCACGCCGATCACCGCGTTCATGAGCGTGGGCCCCAAGGCCGCAGCCTTCGCCGTCACCCTGCGCGTGCTGCTGGAGGCGTTCGGCGGCATGAAGTCCGACTGGGAGGCGATCCTCATCGTGCTGGCGGTGCTCACCATGGCGGTGGGCGCGGTGCTGGCGCTGGTGCAAACCTCCATCAAGCGCATGCTGGCCTACTCCTCCGTCGGCCACGCGGGCTACGCCCTGATCGGCGTGGTGGTGGGCGACTCCCTGGGCACCTTTGCCGTGATGTACTACCTGGCGGTGTACGCGGTCATGAACCTGGGTGCCTTTGGCGTGCTCATCATGCTGCGCAGTGCCGGCCTCAAGGGCGAGGAACTGGACGACTACAAGGGGCTGTCCCGCACCCATCCGTGGGCGGCGCTGTTCATGCTGATCTTCATGTTCTCCCTGGCCGGAATCCCGCCCACGGCGGGTTTTATCGCCAAGCTTTACATCTTCATGTCGGCGGTGAACGCGGGCCACATCTACCTGGCGGTGGCCGGTGCGCTGCTGGCGGCGGTGTCGGCCTTCTACTACATCCGCGTGATCGTGATGATGTACATGAAGGAGCCGGAGGCGCAGCAGGAGTTGACCCTCACCACCGGCCTCAAGGTGGCGCTGGTGTTCTCCATGCTGTTTGTGCTCATCCTCGGCGTCTACCCGGAGCCGTTGGCCAACTACGCCCAGCTCTCCATCCTGCAATTCTAGGCATGGCACACGGCGCGGGGAGGGGAGGGGCCGGAGCATGACGTGTCCCGGCGCCTCCGCCCCGCCGCTGGCCGAGCAGGTGGCGCGCAGCCTGGAACGGGTGGCCGACCTGCTGGAGGGGTTCGGCGAAAATCCCCACCGGGTGCGCGCCTACCGCAACGGCGCGGGCAGCTTTCGCAGCCATGCGGGACAAATTGCCCGGCGTCTGGCGGCGGGCACCCTGGAGCGGCTGCCCGGCATTGGCCGCGAGCTGGCCGCCAAGGCCGCCGAGGTGGCGGACAGCGGCACCCTGGCGGCCATCGCCGAGCTGGAATCGCGCATCCCCGCCGCCGCCGCCCGGCTGGCGGCCCTGCCCGGCGTGGACACCAAGCTGGCCATTTACCTGAGCACCCGCCTGCACGTGGAAACCCCGTCCCACCTGCGGCAGCTTGTCGCCACCCACATGCTGCGCACCATCCCGTGGGTGGGCCCGGAAGGGGAGCTGGCAGTGCGCCGGGGCCTGACGGAACTGGCGGAGGGGTGATTTTTGCCCTTGCCCCGCGGGCGTTCACCCGTGCGGCACTTGCGCGGCGGGGTGACAACTCCCTATCCTGCTGCCCACCCCCTGTTTTCGGAACCAGAGATCATGCCCACCCAGATCAACTACGTGCTCAAGGTGAAGGACGCCAAGCTGTCGGCGGTGAAGAAGGCCCTCACCGACGCGGGCATCGACGTGGTCAGTCTGGTGGAGGTGCACAAGGAGGAAATGGCCGCTCCGGCCCCCCCCGCATCGCCGTCTGCGGCCGCCCCTCCGACCGCCCCTCCGACCGCCCCTTCGGCGCCCCCTTCGGCAGGTTGATTCACCCTCCCCGGACCGGTACAATCCCCCTGTCGCCCGTGGGGGCGACGTAAACGTCCATAATCTGGGCTTTTTGCCGGGCGTTTTGCCGGGCTTTCCGGGTCGGCGTGGTGCGTCCCTGGAGGGTGTCAGCGATGCGCCGGGCCGCCGTTCTGTCGGGAGGCACTCCGTGAAAAATCGCTGGCTGAGAGCGACAGGCATGGCCATGGCGCTGGCGCTGCTGATAAGCGCGACCCTGAGCGCAACCTGGGTTCGCCCGGCCCGGGCGATCTGGGTCGAACTGACCCCGGAGCAGATCGACAAGGCCCAGAAGGTGGGCGGTTTCAACGCCAGCATGGGCAGCGTCGAAAAGCTCGTGGCCCCCTGGGTGGTGCAGGCCGAGGGCGGCCAGAAGGGCGCCGTCATCGTCATGACCGAGTTCCTGGCCCTGGCGTTCGCCGCCCTGGATGCGGCGCGCAACTTCGCCTCCCTGCAACCGTGGGAGGTGCAGGACGCCATCGGCCGTTCCAGCGGCAAGCTGGTGTTTTCCGTCACCACCTTCGGCCCCTCCGCGGAATATGCCGACGGCCTGCGCGGCTGGGTGGTGGCGGGGGGCAAAAAGATTCAAAACACCCACTGGCAGAACGGCAAGCCGGAGGCCCAGCCGGACGGCGCCTTTGTGGCCGATTCCACCTTCTGGTTCCCCATTGCCGGGGTGAACCCGGAAAGCAAGATCGAACTGCACGTGGTCCACGACGAGCTCAAGCTGGAGTGGCGCTTCCCCATCGACCTGTCCACCATGCGCTAGCCCCCGCCCGCGCGGGGCGCGCGGGTGCGCTGGCGGGCGTGCTGATTGCCTCGGGCGATGCCGTGGTGAATCCAGCCCCGGCCCCGGCGCGCGGCCGCTCCGCCCCCCTGGCTCCGGAACGCCGATCCGGGGGGATGCATTCCGGGGCGGGCGGGTTGGCCCAAAAAAATTTCCGGCGGGGGGTTGCCATCGGCTCCTGGGGGATTAAAAGAATACCTGCCGGTATGAAAACCATCGCTTTTTGGGCCGCTGTTTTTTTGCGCCCCCCTGGGCGCGTATCTGTAGAACCTGCTCCCGCATCGGGAGCGCAACGGAGGATGGAATGAAAATGAACCTGAAGCCACTCAAGGACCGCGTTCTGATCAGCTATGTGGAAGAGGCGGAAAAGTCCGCTGGCGGCATCTACATCCCGGACGCGGCCAAGGAAAAGCCCCAGCGCGGCAAGGTGGAAGCCATCGGCGGCGAGGTCAAGGAGGTCAAGGTCGGCAACGAGATCCTGTTCTCCAAGTACGCCGGTGACAAGTTCAAGGTGGGCACCAAGGACATGCTGATCCTGAAGGAAGAGGAAATCCTCGGCGTCATCAGCTAGTCCCCCCTTTCCCGATCCGAACGAATTTTTGCAACACAGGAGATAACCACATCATGGCCAAGCAGATTATTTTTGACGAGGAAGCCCGCGCAGCGGTCCTTCGCGGCGTCAACCAGCTCGCCAACGCCGTCAAGGCGACCATGGGTCCCAAGGGCCGCAACGCCATCATCGAAAAGAAGTGGGGCGCCCCCACCATCACCAAGGACGGCGTCACCGTCGCCAAGGAAGTGGAACTGAAGGATCCGATGGAGAACCTCGGCGCCCAGTTGGTCAAGGAAGTCGCTTCCAAGACCTCCGACGTGGCCGGTGACGGCACCACCACGGCCACCGTGCTGGCCCAGGCGATCTTCCGCGAAGGCGTGCGCAACGTCTCCGCCGGCGCCAACTCCATGGACCTGAAGCGCGGCATCGACAAGGCCGTGGAGGCCGTCATCGCCGAGCTGCACCAGATGAGCAAGCCGTGCCAGACCCGCGACGAGATCGCCCAGGTCGGCACCATCTCCGCCAACTCCGACAAGACCATCGGCGACCTGATCGCCGAGGCCATGGAGAAGGTCGGCAAGGACGGCGTCATCACCGTCGAAGAGGCCAAGACCCTGGAAACCACCCTGGACGTGGTGGAGGGCATGCAGTTCGACCGCGGCTACCTGTCCCCCTACTTCGTCACCGACGCCGACCGCATGGAAGCCGTGCTGAGCGACGCCGCCGTGCTGATCTACGACAAGAAGATCAGCTCCATGCGCGACCTGCTGCCGGTGCTGGAGGGCGTGGCCAAGGCCGGTCGCCCCCTGCTGATCGTGGCCGAGGACGTGGACGGCGAGGCGCTGGCCACCCTGGTGGTCAACAAGCTGCGCGGCACCCTGAACGTGTGCGCCGTCAAGGCTCCGGGCTTTGGCGACCGCCGCAAGGCCATGCTCGAGGACATCGCCATCCTCACCGGCGGCCAGGTCATCAGCGAGGAGCTGGGCCTGAAGCTGGAGAGCACCCGCCTGGAAGACCTGGGCACCGCCAAGCGCATCGTGATCACCAAGGAGAACAGCACCATCGTCGAGGGTGCCGGTTCCGCCAAGGACATCAAGGCGCGCGTGAACCAGATCCGCAAGCAGGTCGAGGAGACCACCTCCGACTACGACCGCGAGAAGCTGCAAGAGCGTCTGGCCAAGCTGGTGGGCGGCGTGGCGGTGCTCAACGTGGGCGCGGCCACCGAGCCGGAGATGAAGGAAAAGAAGGCCCGCGTCGAGGACGCCCTGCACGCCACCAAGGCGGCGGTGGAGGAGGGCGTTGTGCCCGGCGGCGGCGTGGCCCTGCTGCGCTGCGTGGGCGCCCTGGACAAACTGGCCGGCAAGATGGACCAGCACGACCAGAAGGTCGGCGTGCAGATCGTGCGCCGCGCCATCGAGGAGCCGATCCGCGCCATCTGCGCCAACGCCGGTGTGGAAGGTTCCGTGGTGGTGGGCAAGGTCATCGAGAAGACCGGTGCCTACGGCTTCGACGCCCAGGCCGAGGAATACTGCGACATGGTCAAGGCCGGCATCATCGACCCGACCAAGGTGGTGCGTTCCGCGCTGCAGAACGCCGCTTCGGTGTCGGGCCTGCTGCTCACCACCTCGGTGGTGATCGTGGACATCCCCGAGCCGAAGGCGGCTGCGGCCGCTGGCGGCGGTGACATGGGCGGCATGGGTGGCATGGGCGGCATGGGCGGCATGTACTAGCCCACCGGCCCCGACCGGCCCCCGGACCACCCGGTCCGGAAGCCTTCAAAGGCCCCGTTTCCCCAGCGCCTGGGAGACGGGGCCTTTTTTGTGCCCGCCGCGCGGGCCTTCCTGCCGTCCAGTCGGGGGGTGGCGCCCCCCCCCGCGCCGCCCCCCGGTGGAAGTTTTTTTATGGATCTCACCCCAAGTGTTGAAAAGAATGATGTTCTGGGCTATTTTTACCAGTCGGGATGAGGGGTTTTACGGCAATATCCGGTCACCGCGCCCATGGGCGGCGGGGCCTTGAGTCTTCTGCGGGGAGGCAGGCCGGGTTGCGTTTGCGTTCCTTCAAGGGCTTTCTGCTCCTCGTCTGCGGCCTGATTCTCCCCTTGCTGTTCGCCGCGCGCCCCGCCCGCGCCGCCGAAGTGGGCATCACCGACATCCGCAGTTGGTCCGGGCCGGACAGCACCCGCGTGGTGGCCGATCTGACCGGCGAGGCCGACTATCAGGTAACCCGCAGCGCCGACGGCGCCGAACTGGTGATCTCCATCCGCGCCAGCCATGCGATCACCTCGGGCCGCAGTTGGGGGCCGGTGGACAAGCGGGTCGGCCAGATCTCCCTGGAGGAGGGGAGCGGCGCCAGCGTGGTGCGGGTGAGCCTGACCGGACCGGCCTTTTACAAGCATTTCTCCCTGGCCCCTTACGGCAGCCAGAAACCCCACCGCATCGTGGTGGATGTGCTGCCCGCCCCGGCCAGGGCGGGCGCGTCGGAAATGGCCCCGACAGCCACCCCGGTATCCCTGCCGCCGCTGTCGCCGCCGCCGGGCCGGGGACCGTTCCTGGTGATGGTGGACGCGGGCCACGGGGGCGAGGATCCGGGGGCCATTGGCCGCTATTTCCGCACCAGTGAAAAACGCGTGGTGCTGTCCATCGCCCGCAAGCTGAAGGCCGAGCTGGACGCCATACCGGGCATCCGCGCGCAGATGACCCGCGACGGCGACTACTTCGTCCCCCTGGCGGACCGCATCCGCATGGCCGACGAGGCGGGGGCCGACCTGTTCGTGAGCATTCACGCCGATTCGTCCCACTCGCGGCGCACCCGTGGTACCCATGTGTACACCCTGTCGCCGCGCAGCTCCGAGGACCGTCAGGCGATCCGCGTGGCGCAGATGGAAAACGCCTCGGACTACATCGGCGGCGCCGAGGCGGCGGTGCGGCTGCCCATCGTGTTCGACGGCAACGGCGCCCCCAACAGCACACTGGAGTCGCGGGTGCTGGGCGCCCTGGCCCTGGAACGGCTGCGCCCGGTCAACAGCAACGGACGCGAGGGGCGCCGGGGGCAGGCGCGCTTCTGGGTGTTGAAGGGCAACCGCCCCTCGATTCTGGTGGAGACCGGTTTCCTGTCCAACAAGAAGGACGAGCGTCAGTTGCGGGATGCCCGCTTTCAGAGCCATCTGGCCCGCAACCTGGCGCTGGCGATCCGGGACTATCAGGAAAGCCGCTCCGGCGGCGTGCCGGTGCGGCATGTGGTGCGCCGGGGCGAGAATCTGGGACTGATCGCCCGCCGCTACCGGGTCGGCGTGGACGAAATCATTGCCGCCAACCGGCTGCGCAACCCGTCGCGGCTGGCGGTGGGGCAGACGCTGGACATCCCCGGCCGCCGCACCACCCCGCCCACGGTGGGCAGGCGCCCGGACCTGCTGGCCGCCGCCTCCGTTTCGCCGCCCGCGACGACGCCCGCGCCCGCACCCGCGCCGACCCCGGTGGCGGCGGACAGGCCGGTGGAGGCCGTCGCCGCTCCCCCCTCCGTTCCCGCGCCGCCCACCCCGGTGGCGGTACGCCGCCATGTGGTGACGCGGGGTGAATACCTGGTCGCCATCGCCCGCAACTACGGGGTCACCCTGGAGGCGCTGGTGCGCGCCAACCAACTGGACCCCGGGCGCGCCCTGTGGGTGGGGCAGGCGCTGGTGATTCCGGCGGCGGCCAGCGCCGATGCCCTGGTGGCCAGCCTCGACGGCGGGACAGTTTCCGACGTTCCTTCCGATACCCGCTCCGGCGCTTCGACCGAAACCGCATCCGACCCCCCGGCGGACCCCGCGGACCCCGCGGGCCGGATGCCGCTGGTGGACAAGTGGAAGGCCATGTCCCGGGAAATGCACGCGGGAGAGGGCGCTGCGGCGTCGGCCCCCGAGGCCGCGCCGGAGCCCGGCATCCGCCCCTACACGGTGGTGCGCGGCGACAGCCTGAGCCGGGTGGCGGAACGCTTCGGCATGCGGGTGGCGGATCTGGCGCGGCTCAACGGGCTGTCGGTGCGGGCGCGGCTGGAGACCGGCCGGGGCCTGAAGGTCGTCGACAACGGCGGCGGGGCCGAACGCCTGCACGTGGTGCGCCGGGGTGATTCCCTGATGGGCATCGCCCGGCTGTACGCAGTGGCCCCCGACAGCATCCGCGACCGGAACGCCATCGACAATGCCGACCACCTGCCGGTGGGGGCGCGGTTGTTGATTCCCAATTAACCGCTTGCCGCGACATTTTCCCCCGGAATTCCCGGCCGGTCGTTCGGGCCGCGGTCTACCCGCGCGGGTGGTAGCGGCGGTGAATCTCCTTGAGCCGCTCCCGCGACACATGGGTATAGATTTGCGTGGTGCCGATGTCGGCGTGTCCGAGCAGGGTTTGCACCACGCGCAGATCCGCCCCCCCCTCCAGCAGGTGGGTGGCGAAGGTGTGGCGCAGGGTGTGGGGGGAGATGTGGCGGATGCCGCAGCGGGTGGCCCGTTCGGACAGCATGTGCCAGCAGTTCTGGCGCGTCATCGGGCCGCCCCGGCGGCTGAGGAACACGCAGGGGGCGGCCTTTTTCTGTTGCCCTGCGGGTCTGTTGGCCCGGCCCCCGGGGCTTCCCGCCGCCAGCATCGGCCGCGCGTGCTGGAGATAGTCCGCCAGCCGCTCCCGCGCCGCCATGCCCATGGGCACCAGCCGCTCGCGGTTGCCCTTGCCGATCACCCGCACCCGCCCCGCCTCCAGGTCCAGCCCGTCCAGGGTCAGTTGCACGGTCTCCGACACGCGCAACCCGGCGGCATACATCAGTTCCACGATGGCGGCGTTGCGCAGCCCCAGCGGACCGGCCTCCAGGGCCGGGTCCAGCAGGCGCGCCATGTCGTCCAGGGACAAGGCGTCCGGCAACGGCCGCCACAGTTTGGGGGGGACCAGGTCCATGGCCGGGTTGTCGGGGCGGAGCCCCTCGTCCGCCAGATGGCGGGCAAAGCCGCGCATGGCCGAGGCGGCGCGGCGCGCCGAGGCCGGGGCGATTCCCTGCCCGGTCAGCCACCCCAGATGGTCCTCCAGATGGTTGCGGGTCAGGTCTTCGGGACGCCCGACGCCGTTATGGGCGGCCCAGCGCGCCAGCCGTTCCAGATCGGTCCGGTAACCGGACGCGGTATGCACCGACAGGCGCCGTTCCGCCACCAGATGCTCCAGATAGTCGCGGATGCGTTCCCGGAACGTCTCCGCCATCGCCGCCCCCGGACTCCCGGAGGAAGGGGGGGGCGCGGCCTCGGCGGGTCGGGGCGAGGCGGTGGCGTGGGGGGAATCGGCGTGGGGGGAATCAGGAAGAGAAGGCCGGATGTCTGCTGCGTGTGGCATCGGGTGTTATATTAGCCGGGTTACCACGGACGGTGCTCATGGAACTTCAGACTGAAAATCTTGCAATGCGCACACAAGCGGGCGGATTCCGCCCTGGGTTTGTTTGGGGTCTGGCGGTCCTGATCCTGTCCGTCGGCCTGTTGCTCCCGGCCCCGGTGTCGGCCCAGCCAAAGGGGGCCCCGGCGCCCCAGGGGCCATCCGCCGAAGGCGCCGCAAAGCCGCCCCGGCCGCAGGCGATTCCCCGCCGCGACGACACCAAACCGGTGCTGGACGCCCACACCCTGTACGAATCGGGCCGCCTCGACGCCGCCATTACCGCCTACAAGGAGGTGCTGGTGGCGTTTCCCGACACCATGCACATGGAGGCGGTGCTGTATCGGCTGGGGGATGCCCTCGACCGCCAGAACCGACTCGCCGAGGCGGCGCCATATTGGGAAAAGCTGATCGCCGACTTCCCGGATCATCCGGAAATCCCGCGCATCGAGGACCGGCTGCTGGTGGTCTACCGCGAGCAGAAGAAGTTTTCCTCCGCCCTGCAAATCCTGCTGCGCCAGATGGGGCGCGCCCCGGTGGAGCAAAAGGGCGCGCTGCTGCGGGAGGTGGCCCTCACGCGCCTGGAACTGTCGGACACGGAACACGCCTTGAGGGACCTGGTGCGGCGCATCTCCCAATACCTGACGCCGGAGCAGGCCCCCGCCGCCGAGGAGGAAATCAGGAATCTGGTCGGGAAAATCCCCGTGGCCGATCTGGAGCCCCTGGCCGACAAATTCACCGAGCGGGTGCCCGGCGAATGGATCGTCGCGCGGCTGGCGCACTACCACGCCGGACGCGGCGACCAGTTCCAGACCTCGCGCTGGGTGGACCGCTACCTGAACGCCTTCCCCGCGGGCAGCCAGGCCGCCGGGATGGAGCAACTGATCCAGACCCAGGAGGAGCAGATCCTCAAGCGCACCCACCGGGTGGGGCTGTTCCTGCACCTGTCCGGAGACTTGAAAGGCTTTGGCGAACAGGTGCGGCGGGGGGCGCAACTGGCCTACGACACGGCGGCCCCCAAGCTGCCGGGAAATTTCCTCGGGCTGTGGGTCTACGACATGGACGGGCCGGCGCCGCTCCTTGGCGGCCATCTGCGCAAGCTGCTGCGGCACGCCAGCCCGGAAGTGGTGGTGGGCCCCATGCTCAGCAGCGAAGTGGCTGAATACGCCCACGTGGCCCGCAACGAGGGGGTGCCCATGATCGCCCCCCTGGTAGAGCGTCCCGAAGAGGGGGGTGACGGGGTGGTGGGGCTGGGCGTGTCCCCGGCCATGGAGGGGGTGGCTGCGGCGCGCCACGCCTTCGGCACCCTGCACCTGAACAAAATGATCGTGCTGTACGCCGACACCGCCTACGGCCGGGCGGTGAAGGAGGCCTTCGTCACCGAGTTTGCCGGTCTGGGTGGCCAGGTGAACATGGCGGCCCCGTTCCAGCCGGACGGCGGGGACGCCAGCCAGGCGCTGCGCAAGATCATCAAGGACGACACAGAACACAACGGCGGGATTCCCGGCATCACCCAGGATCAGGTCAAGCAGGCGCACCGCGTGGCGCCCGACGCGCCGCCCCTGGAGGTGCGTCTTTATGAGCCGGGCTTCGACGGCGTGTTTATGGCCGGCAACTGGGAGCAGACCGTGCTGGTGGCGCCGCACCTGCCTTTCAACGACATTACCACCCCCCTGATCGGCTCCGGCGCGTGGAACGATCCGCGCCTGCTGCGCAACGCCGGTGGCGCGGTGATCGGTGCGGAGTTCCCGGCGGTGTTTTTCCGCGGCACCCCGCAGGCGCAGGCGTTCATCACCGCCTACCACAAGATTTATGACAGTGATCCGGGGCTGTTCGTGGCCCTTGGCTACGACGCCATGAATCTGGCCATCCGCGCCCTGCGCAGCGGCAATGCCGCGGAAGGGGTGGCGGGCCCCTTCGACGGGGTGACCGGCCACTTCGAGGTGGGCGCCGACGGCACCGTGGTGCGCTCCCTGTCCATGCTGCGGGTGAGTCGGCGCGGCCTTACCGAGGTGGCGCGGGTGTCCCTCAAACCGCGTCCCGGCGGCGGGCTGGATGTGCTGGAGACCACCACCGCCAGCGGCGGCGAGGAGGTCATCGAGGGGTTGCCGGAAGAGGAGTCCCTGCCCCCCGCGGGCGCCCCCGGAAGTGGCGGGGTGCCGGAAGACGTGCCCGAGAGCCCGATGGCTGGCGGTTCGGCGGCGGACGCGGCTTCTGCCCCCGCTTCCGCACCCGGCGCGGCGGGCCAGACCGGGGGGCGTGCCGCCGCGCCGGCCCCGGTCGCGGCGCACTGATGGCGCAATTGTCGGAGTCAATTCGCACGGCGGCCATGATCGCCCTGCCGCTGGTGTTTGCCGTCACCCTGCACGAGGCCGCCCACGGCTGGATGGCGAACCGCAAGGGCGATTCCACGGCGCGCCTGCTGGGGCGCATCACCGCCAACCCCCTGCCGCACATCGACCCGGTGGGCACGGTGCTGGTGCCCTTGCTGCTGCTGCTGTCCGGGGCCGGTTTTCTGTTCGGCTGGGCCAAGCCGGTGCCGGTCAATTTCCGCGCCCTGCGGCGCCCCCGCATCGACATGGCCTGGGTGGCGGCGGCGGGGCCGGGCGCCAACCTGCTCATGGCGCTGGCGGCGGGGGTGGCGTGCCAGGCCGTGGTGTGGATGCTGCCCGAATTGGGCCTGGTGCTGCGCTGGCCGCCGTTTTCCATGCCGGGAGAGATTCCGGAAGGCTACCGCCTGTCCCTGCCCCTGCTGTTGATCTTCAAATGCGCGGTGGAGCTGAACGTCATTTTGATGTGCTTCAACCTGCTGCCGATTCCCCCGCTGGACGGGGGCCGCGTGGCGGTGGGCCTGCTGCCTCCGGGTCCGGCCCACACCCTGTCATTGATCGAGCCGGTGGGCATTTTCGTGGTCCTGGCCCTGGTGTGGCTGGATCCGGGCGGGGCCATGCACCAGGTGTTCTGGCCGGGGGTGCTGGGGCTGGCGCGGCTGATTCTGGGGGGCTGACGGCCAAATGGCGCGGCGGACGCGGCGGCCAGAACGGCGGCCCCCGGATGGCCCGTTGCAATGGGCCATTGCCAAAGGGAGGGGAAATCCCGTAAGTCATGGGGATGAATGGTGCGGGATGGGCCGACCCGTGGGGGTCCGCCAGCAGCGTCCCGTCCCCGCGAACACCCGGTAGCACGAAAAATTAAAAGATGGCATTGACGCCTTCTGGAAGCTAATGCTACTTTAATAAAAAACGTGCTACCAATCGGTTTCATCCCTGCGGGCGAAGGCCCCAACGGGGTGTCCGGCTAACATCAGCAGGAGGATCCATGCGACGGTTGAATGAAATGTGGACGGCGGTCACCCTGGCCGCGGGACTGGCGATGGGGGTGAGCGCCCCCGTGTGGGCCCATGAGGACGGGGAGGAGGGCGGCCACCTGATCCCCCACCATGTGGACGGCCTGTCCGTGGAGGGCGGCATGACCTGGTACCTGCAGGGCACCGACGGCCTGAAGAAGGGGGCGCAGCCCGGCGACGCCGCCGACCTGACCTACACCCTGGATTTGGGGGTCAGCGCCCGGGTCACCGAGGGCACCTCGCTCAACGTGGCCTTCGAGGCCGGTGACGGCAACGGCGTGAACGGCCGCCTGGGGTCCCTGTCCACCGCCAACTACGACGCCTTCATCACCGAGGTGTCGGCGGGGCAGAATTTCCCCAATCTCAGTCAGGCCTATCTGGAGAGCAAGTTCGCGGATGGCGGGGTCGTCCTCGAGTTCGGCAAGCTGGACATCCATTCCCACTACGACGACAACGCCTTCGCCAACGACGAGACCGCCCAGTTCCTGAGTGGCATCTTCACCCGCTCCGCGGGCACCAGCTACGGCGAGCTGGACGGCTACTACGCGCCGGGCGTGGCGCTGACCGTCGCCGCCGGTTCCCACCTGACCCTGCACGGCGTGCTGGCCAACGGCAACGGCTCCGGCTTTGACGGCGTCAGCGACCGTCCCTACGCCGCCGCCCAGGTCACCCTGAATCACTGCGGCGGGGAGTGGAGCGAGGGCAATGTGCGCCTCTACGGCATCCGCGACGCCCGCCGCTACCTGGATTTGAACGGTCGGCAAACCGAAAACATCGCCTGGGGCGTGAGTGTGGATCAGGCCCTCGGTCCCGTCGGCCTGTTCGGGCGCTACTCGGCCCAGAAGGACGACATCCAGCTCATCAACAAGTGGGACGCGGCCACCGCCACCTACAGCATCGTGGAGCCCGCCAACCTGGTGAAGGGCGCCTGGAGCGGCGGCGTGCAACTGGGCGGCGCCCTGTGGGGGCGCGAGGCCGACGCGGTGGGCATCGGCTACGGCGTGGTGCAGGCCAACGGCAAAAACCCCGAGTGGGTCGCCACGGCCGGCATCGCCAACCCGGACGACGAGACCCATCTGGAGGTCTATTACAGTCTGGCGGTGTCCGACCATCTGGCGTTCACCGCCGACGTGCAGCAGATCGGCAGCAACGGCGGCGATCCGGCGGCGGACGCCATCCGTATCTACGGCGTGCGCGGCCAGATCAATTTCTAGTTCCCGGTGCGACCGGGCGGATCGCCGCGGATGGGCGGTTCCGCCCGGTTGCCTTTCGGGTGGGCGCAAAAACGGGGGTGGCCGGCGCATCAGGCCGCGGCCCGGAACCAAAAAAGGAGCGAGTCATGAAACGGTTGAGTGTTTGCGCGGCCCTGGCGGCCTGTTTGACGGCCACCCCGGCGCTGGCCCATTTTCAGATGATCATCCCCTCCGACGACATGGTGGTGCAGGGGGAGTCGAAAAACCTCACCCTCGACCTGCGTTTCTGGCACCCCCTGGAGGGGCACGGCATGCCCATGGCCAGGCCGCTCCGCGTCGGCGTGCTCGCCCGCGGCAAAAAAACCGATCTGGCCGCCAGCCTGAAGCCGGTCAAGCTCAAGGACCGCACCGGCCAGATGCGTGACGGCTTTACCGCCAGCCACACCATCGGTCGCGGCGACCACGTCTACTTTGTCGAGCCCGCCCCTTACTGGGAGTCCGCCGAGGACAAGTTCATCATCCACTACACCAAGGTGGTGGTGAACGGTCTGGGGGTGGAGGATGCGTGGGACCAGCCGGTGGGCCTCAAGACCGAGATCATCCCCCTCACCCGTCCCTACGGCCTGTACAGCGGCAACGTGTTTCAGGGGCGGGTGCTGCTGAACGGCAAGCCGGTGCCCGGCGCCGGGGTGGAGGTGGAGTTCTACGACGAAAAGGGCGCCGTTCATCCCCCCGCCGGCCCCATGGTCACCCAGGTGGTCAAGGCCGACGCCATGGGGGTGTTCACCTACGCCATGCCGCGCGCGGGCTGGTGGGGCTTTGCCGCCCTGAGCACCGACGACAAGCCGATGAAATTCAAGGGCCAGGACAAGGAGGTGGAGATCGGCGCCGTACTGTGGGTCAAGACCTACGACATGAAGTAGGGCGGAGGAAAACGGGGGGTCGGTAGCCAATTTTTAAATTTCGTGCTACGATCCCTTTCAGCGTGACAGAGCGTCCCCGCCCCGCCAGTCCGGGGCGGGAGCGGGTGTCCGGGTCGGCCCCGCCGGTTGGCCCGGACCCCTGCCGTTTGTGTTGTCAGTTATCAGTTGTCATTAGGATAAGCCCATCATGCATATCTCCGACGGCATCCTGAACGCCCCGGTGTGGATCGGCGGCTACGCCGCCACAGCCGCCCTCACCGCCGCCACCCTGTACAAGGTGGACATGGAGGAGATCCCCAAAATCTCCGTGCTCACGGCGGTGTTTTTCGTGGCCGACCTGATCCACGTGCCCATGGGGCCCGCCAGTGTGCACCTGATTTTGAACGGCCTGCTGGGGGTGATTCTGGGGTGGCGTGCCTTTCCCGCCGTGCTGCTGGGGGTCACCCTCCAGACCATCCTGCTCGGTCACGGCGGCCTCACGGTCATTGGCGTCAACACGCTGGACCTGGGAGGCGGGGCGCTGGTGGGGTTCCTGGTGTGGCAACTGCGCCACCTGATGCCCGGCCTGAAAAACCGCGAAATGGTGTTCGGCGCGCTGGCCGGGGCCTTCGCCGTGGCCTCCAGCGGCATGATCATGGCCAGCGCCCTGCTGTTCACCGGCAAGGAATTTCTGTTTCAGGCCAAGATGGTGCTGGTGGCCCACGCCATCATCATGGTGCTGGAGGCCACGGTGGTCGGCTTTGCCGCCAGCTACCTGGCCAGGGTGCGGCCGGATGCCCTGGCGGGCCAGCGCAAGCGCCCCGTGGACCTGCGCGGCGTGACCCCGTTGCTGGTGGCCCTGTTGATCGGCGCGGCCCTGCTGGCGCCGGTTCCGGCCCATGCCCATAAACTGCTGGTGGACTACACCCCGCGCAAGGAGGGGGTGCTGTTCGAGGCCTTTTTTCCCGATGGCAAACCGGCCCAGCAAATCGGTGTGCGGCTGCTCACTCCCCAGGGCGAGGTGATCGCCAGCGGCACCACCAACGTCCACGGCGGCTACCTGTTTTCCATCCCCGCCGCGGGCGACTATGCGGCCGACGCGGACGCCCAGATGGGCCATTTTGCCCGCCTCGACATTCCCGCCTCCGCCCTCGAAGGGGTGGTGGAGTACGGCGCCGCGCCGGTGGATGAGGAGGCGCTGGGGGCGGTCAAGGTGCACCGCGAGGCGTTCCCGCTGGCAAGGGTCGTGGTCGGCTTCGGCATTCTGGCGCTGTTGGGGGGCGGTTCCTGGCTGCTGTCGCGCCGCCGCAAGCAGGGGGCCGCGTAACCCATGCCGTTGGATATCGACCGTTACGCCAGCGTCGGCTCCTCCATCCAGCGCTGGGACCCGCGCTTCAAGATTTTCTCGCTGGGGCTGTTCGCGTTTTCCGTGGCCCTGCTCAAAACCCTGCCCGTGGCCGGGCTGGCGCTGCTGGCGGCCATGGGTTTTCTGGCCCTCACCGGCATGCCCCTGGCATTCATTTCCGGCGGCCTCAAGTGGGTGATCCTGTTCCTGCTGCCGTTCTTCGGCATTCTGCCGTTCACCTATCCGGGGGAGCCGGCCATGTACCTGCTGGGCCTGCCCTTCAGTTGGGAGGGGATGCGCCTGGCGGTGCTGATCATCACCAAGGCGGTGGCCATCGTGCTCACCAGCTACGCGGTGTTCGGCTCGGCGCGTTTCGACATCTCCATGCTTGCCATGCAGCGTCTCAAGTGCCCTTCGGTGCTGGTGCAGATGCTGCTGTTTTCCTACCGCTACATCTTCGTGTTCATGGAAGAGATGGCGCGCATGTCCACCGCCATGCGGGTGCGGGGTTTTGTCATGGGCACCAACCTGTATACCCTGAGGGTGGTGGGCAATTTTGTCGGCAGCCTGCTGGTGCGCAGCTTCGAACGCACCGAGCGGGTCTACAAGGCCATGCTTTCCAAGGGCTATCAGGGGCAGCTCCACACCCTGGTGGTGTTCCGCTCGCGGCCCAAGGATTTTTTCAAGGCGGCGCTGGTGCTGGCGGTGGCGGTCCTGCTGCTGGCCGGTGACTTTACCGGCACCTTCCCCGAGGCCCGCCAGGGCTGGTATTGACGGCCCCTTGCGGCGCGCGTCTATCATGTGTACCCACTGGAGACTGTAATCCCATGTCGGACCCCGTTTTCGCCACCCAGCCCGAATTTGCCATCCAGGCCGACAACGTCGTCTTCAGCTACCCGGACGGCCACCAGGTGCTCAAGGGGTTGAGCTGCACCATCCGCCCCGGAGAAAAGGTGGCGCTGATCGGTCCCAACGGGGCGGGCAAATCCACCCTCATGAGCCACCTGAACGGCGTCAACATCGCCACCAGCGGCGCAGTGCGCATCGGCGGGGTAGAGATCAACCGCTCCAGCCTCAAGGCCGTGCGGCGCAAGGTCGGCATCGTGTTCCAGGACCCGGACGACCAGCTTTTCTGCCCCACCGTGTTCGACGACGTGGCCTTTGGCCCGCTCAACCTCGGCCTGTCCCGCGACGCCATCGCCCGGCGCGTGGAAGAGGCGCTGGAGACCGTGGGCCTGCGCGGCTACGAGGAGCGCTCCAGCTACCACCTGTCGTTCGGCGAGCGCAAGCGCCTGGCGCTGGCCACCGTGCTCAGTTACCAGCCCGACATTCTGGTGTTCGACGAGCCGTCCACCAACATGGACCCGCTCAACCGCCGCAAGCTGATCGACTGGCTGCGGGGCACCGACAAGACCATTCTGCTGTGCACCCACGACCTGGACATCGCCCTGGAGGTCTGTGACCGCTGCCTGATGCTGGTGGACGGCCGCATCGTCGCCGACGGACCGGCCTCGGAGATTCTCTACGACCGCCACCTGCTGGAGGCCAACCACCTGGAGCTGCCCCTGGCCCTGATGACCCACGAACTGCTGCACGACAAGCTGATGGCCGGAGAGATGGACGAGGAGCACCGCCGCATCATCGAGCAGTTCCTGCACGCCCACCGCCACGTCCACGGGCCGGAAGGGCACGAGCACGTCCACCTGCACGCCCACGACCACGGCCACGGCCACCTGCACGAGGGGGCCGACACCGACCACGCCCACGACGCGGATCAGGAGCACGACCACATCCACGCCGCCGGGCACGACCACGCCGCCGGGCACGACCACGCCGCCGGGCACGACCACGACGCGCCCATGTCCCACGGGGATGATTGTTGCGACGACGACCACGACCATTACCACGAGCACGACGACGACCACGGCCACGACCACGGTCACCACCACGCCGACCATGTGGGCATCCCCCACACTCACGGGCACGGGGACGACCACGACCATCAGCACCACGACCACGAGCACGACCACCACGGCCAGGCTCACGGGCATCAGCACGGCACCGGCCATCACGACAAAAAACCGTTGTAACAGCGGCATAAGGACCCATTTCCATGAATCTGCCCACACTGCGTTCGCTGCCCCGGTCGTTCCGGGTGATGATCACTGGTTTTTTGCTGGTGCTGGGAACCGGATACGGTCTGGCGGCCTTGAACGCAGCGCTGGAGGTGGGCATTTCCCCCGCAGCCATTTCCGACCACTACGGCGAACCGTCCCTGTCCGGGGAGGAGGCCGCCGTGATGGCCGAACAGGGCTATGTGGAGGAGGAGTTCAGCCTTGGCGACGAGGGGGGCGTGGCCCACTCCGCCGACCACTCCGCCGACGCGGAACACGCCGGTGACATGCACCATGCCGACGATTTTGGCGCGGAACCCATGGACGCCCACGACGGCGAGACGGGCGGGGAGGCCATCGAGCTGGAAGACCTGGTGGAGTTGTCCCACATCCACCTGCTCGCCTTCTCCCTGATCCTCTTCTGCGCCGGCACCCTGGCCTGCCTCAGCAGTTGGAGCGAGGGCGTCAAGTCGGTGCTGGTGGGCGCCCTGGCGGCGTGCCTGCTGCTGGACATCGGCAGCCTGTTCCTGGTGCGCTTCGTCAGCGCCGGGATGGCGTGGCTGACCTTTGTCGCCGGTTCCGGCATCGGCATCTGCCTGCTGCTCATCAGCCTGCGGGTGCTGTGGGACCTGTGGGGCCCCGAATCACCGGCGGCATGACCCGTGCGATCCATCACACACCGGTACACACAGGGAGAACCGATATGCCGATGACGACACTGTTGCACAAGGCCCTGCCCCTGGGCTCATCCCGCCTGCGGACCGCGGCGCGGGCGTGGCCGCTGGCCGCGGGTCTTTTTTTGGTGGCGGGCGTGCTGCTGGCGCTGGCCGCGCCGCGTCCGGCCCTGGCCCACGAGAGCCATGCCGGGCCGCTGATCACCTTTTTGTCGGACAACGACGCCCTCAAGGAAATGCTCCCCGCCGACGCCGCCCTCACGCGCCGCAAGCAGGCCCTGTCGCCGGAGGGCGCCGCATGGGCCAAAAGCACCCTGGGGGTGGCCGTCAAACCCCAGATGTATGAATTCATTCTGGCGCGGGACAAGTCCGGCGGTCAGGTGGTGGGCGCCGTGATGCTCCTCGACACCGAGGTGGAGCACGGCGAGGCGCGTCTGGCGGTGGGGGTGGACGCTCAGGGGGGCATCACCCGCGCCGCCGTGCTGTCCGTCAACCGCAAATATGTGCCCGAGGTGACGGGTCAGGCCGGGCGCGGGTTCATTCCCGACCTGACGGGCGCCACCGTGGCGCAGGCCGCCTCCCGCGCCGCCATGGCCAAGGGCGAGGTGGGCCGCAGCGTGTTCGGTCAGTTGCGCGACATGGCGGCGGCGCTGGCGGCGCTGCTGCACACGCTGGAATCGTAAATCCCGCCCCGAAGGGCCACGGCCTGCGGCGCGCGCCCCCCGGTGCGGGGCGCGCGCCGCGCCGCTTTTGCACAAGGAGACCACCCCATGCAAACCACACTGAAAGTGGACGGAATGACCTGCAACGGCTGCGTCAACAACGTGACCAACGTGTTGCGCGGCCTGCTTGGCGTGAAGGACGTCAAGGTATCGCTGGAGTCCGGCCTGGCGGTCGTCACCCACGAGGAGGCCGTGGCCGTGCCGATCCTGATCGGCGCCGTCGAGGCCGCCGGTTATGAAGCCACCCACGCCTGACATGTCCCTGCCGACGGATGGGGGTGCCGGGGACGTGGCGGTCCGCCGCGAACGGGAACACCGGGAGGAGTACGACCGCCGCTACCGGGTCGGCTACATGCAGGCCTGGCCGGAAGGCAAAAAACGGCGGGTGGCGGGGTTTGTCCGCTCTCTCGGCCTGCCGTCCACGGGTGTGGCGCTGGATTTCGGGTGTGGCACCGGCGAATTCACCGCCCTGCTCCAGGCCACCCTGCCCGGATGGGAGGTGTGGGGGGTGGAACTGAGCCCGGAGGCTGCACGCATCGCCCGGGAAAAAGTCCCGGACGCGCGTTTCGTGGACCCTGCGGTGTTGCGGGACAGCGCGCCACGGTTCGACCTGATCTTTTCCCATCATGTGCTGGAACACGTGGAGGATCTGGACCAGACCTTCAGCGGCCTGAACCGCCTGCTGTTGCCGGGGGGGCACATGGTGCACATCCTGCCGTGCGGCAATCCGGGCAGCCTGGAACACACCGTCTGCGGGTGGCGCAACGGGGGGATCGACGCCGCCAGCGGCCGTTTTTTTTTCGAGGAACCGGGGCACCTGCGCCGGGCCGATACCGCCACCTTTCTGCGCCTGGCCCACGCCGGGGGGCTGCGGCTCGTGGGGGAACGGTACAGCGGGCATTTTTTCGGCGGGCTCTCGTGGATCACCGGCGCCAGCCCCCACACGGTCCTGCCCATGTGCAGCCCCAGGGGGGTGAGGGCGGGCGCGTGGCCGCAATTGCTGGCGTTCTCGGCGGTGGTCATGCTGCTCAACGGCGTCCGGTTTCCGGAATTTTTCCGCACGCGGAATCACGCCCGGACCCTGGCGGGCGCCAGTTCCCGCGTCGAGCGTGCAATGGCCGGATTCCTGTGGCCGGCCGCCTGGATCTCCGGGGCATGCGCCCGCCTGCTGGAGCGTCTGGCGGACCGGGAGTGGGTCCGGCGCGGCGCCGGGCGGGGCGGCAGCGAGATGTACCTGCACCTGCTGAAAGAACCGTAACCGGCGACCTCCCCGGCGCACCGGGTCCCCCGGTTTGTGAAAGTGTCGCCAATCGGCCTATAATCCCCCGATTGCAAAAAAGTGTGCCGCCCGGCGCGCGCCTTGCCGCCGGGCCAACACGGGAGTTTTTTCCATGCCCGAGATGCCGTCCCTTTGGGTTCCCTATGTGTGGGTGCTGTCCGCCGTCTTCCTGCTGATCTTCGTGGTCATCGCCGTGACCTGGGGGTTCAAGCGGGGGCAGTTCAACGAGGACATCAAGTACCAGATGTTCGAGGATCTGGACGACGACATGTACCTCGATGACCGGGAGCAGGCCCTGGCCATGCACCAGAAGAAAATCGCCCGCGAGGCGCGCCTGAAGCAGGAGGCCGGGGAGGCCGGCCGTGGGGGAGCTGCGGCAGGCTCGTGAAGAAAGGCGAAAACGTCGTCTGGGGGGTGGCGGGTCTCATCACCCTGGCGGCCGTGGGCATGGGCTATGTGGCCTACAACGCCCCGCCCCAGGTCATGCCTACCTATCAACTCGATAGCCCCGCCGCCGCCCGTGGCGAGATGGTCTACCGCGAGCAGGGCTGCTCCTCGTGCCACAAAATCTGGGACCTGGGCAGCAGCCGGGGCGGTCCGCTGGACGGCATCGGCTCGCGCCGCGACGCCGAATGGCTGTCCCGCTACCTGGGAGCGGAAAATCCGCAAATCCTGCTCCCTTCCACCCGGAAGCGCATTTACCAGATGCCGTCCTTCGCCCACGTTCCGGAGGACCGCCGCGCCGACCTGGTGGCCTACCTGTCCAGCCTCAAGGAACGGGCCATCGAAGAGGCTCATGCCGCCGCTGCCACCGCCGGTGAGCCGCTCCCCGGCGGCCCCGCCGGGGCGGCAAACTCTTCGGCGTCTTCGGCGTCTTCGGCGTCCGGGGCCGCGCCGGACCCCGCACCGGAGAACCACCATGACTGAGCCCCGCGACCCGATTGCCGACGCCGCCCCCCGCGACAGCTCCCCCGCCCCCGCCCGCGCCGCCAGCGGGGTGCCGGACGGGTTGTCACGGGCCATGGCGGGCATCGGCGTGGCCGTCGGCTGCACCGTCTACTACCTGCTGTCAAAGGCGTTCGGGGTGACCATCGAGGTGTTTGACGGCATCAACACCTTCACCAATCCGGCCTGGTTCGCCGCCGTCACCGTGGCGCCCCTGGCCTCGGGCTTCGTCACCGGCGTCATCGCCCGCCACAACGGCAAGTGGCTGGCCATGGCGCCGCTGCTGCTGCTGCACCCGGTGGACTACTTTCAGGCCGTGGCCAGCCACCGGGGCGTGATGCTGTCGTTCGGGATTTTCGTGTTTTTGATGATCGTCATGCTGGAACTCGCGCTGATGGCCGGATGGGCCGGAGAACTGCTGCGCAACCGGCTGGCGGGGAGGGCCGTGAGCGCATGAACTCGGAGACCGTCACCGTTTCCCGCGAGGGGCAGGAACGGCACATCCCCCTGTCACTTCTGGAACTGCCCCAGGGCTTTTCCGACCGCGAGTTGAAGACCGCCGTGGCCGCCGTGCTGGACACCACCCCCGCCGATTTCGACCGCCACGTGGTGGAGCGCCACGGCAGCCGCATCCTGCTCACCGAGCTCACCGACGGCGGCGACCGGCTGGTGGCCGGGTTCGTGGTGTGGGCCGTCACCTTCCTGCTGGTAGGCACCATTCAGGGGGTGGTGCAGGTGATGCCCGATGTGCGCCGCTGGATTTTCTCCACCGGTGGCGCCGGGCACCTGATCGACCCCCTGGCCCACGCCCACGTCAACCTGGTGGGCGGGGTGGTGATGATGGCCATGGCCACCGCCTACTACCTGCTGCCCCGTGTGCTGCGCCGCCCCCTGCATTCGGTGCGTCTGGCGCGCTTGTCCCTGTGGGGCATGGCGGGCGGGGTGTCGTGCTGGTACCTGTCCATGGTCACCCTGGGCTACCTGGAAGGCAGCCTGATGCTGGCCGAGGGTCTCGGCTTTCACGACGCCATGGCGAGGTTCCAGCCGTGGCACACCCTTGGCTTTGTGGTGCCCGCGTCCATCATGGGCATCGGCCACTGGCTGTTCATCGCCAACGTCTACCTGACGGTGTTCCGTCGCCAGTCCGGGCGGGCCGGGCAGGCCGGATAACATCGGGGATACCCCGCAGCCAATGTCCATCATCGACGACTTTACCGGGCGGCCCCAGGCCGCCCCCGATCACGAGGCGGAAAACGTCGTGGACAACGCGGTGGAGCGCGACCTGCTGTCCATGCCGACCCCGCCCTGGAAGGCCGCCACCGCCACCCTGTTCACCGTGGTGCTGGCGTTCTGCATCGCCCACGCCTTCCTGCTGGCCACCAAGGAAAAAAACAAACTGGTCACCGAAACCCTGGCGCTGCGTGCCGCCAAGCTGACGGAAACCCCCGGCGGGGCCACCATCTCCGGCCACGAGGTGGTGCTCATCCCCGCCGGAGAGTTCACCATGGGCCGCCCGGAGGACGACGCCACCGCCAACTCCGACGCCACCCCCGAGCAGACGGTGTTCCTGCCCGCGTACTACATCGGCAAGTACGAGGTCACCAACACCGACTACATGGAGTTTGTGCAGGCCACCCGCTACGTCCCCCCCGCCAACTGGGGCAAGGAGGGGGTGCGGGACGGCGTGCTGCCCAAGGGCATGGGCAACCTGCCGGTGACCCACATCAACTGGGAGCAGGCCAAGGCCTACGCCGCCTGGCGCGGCGGCCGCCTGTGCAGCGAGGCGGAGTGGGAAAAGGCCGCGCGCGGCACCGACCGGCGCCTCTATGCCTGGGGCAACGACTACGATCCGGCCCGCGCCAACGTGGACTACGAGGTGCAGCACCTGACCCCGGTGGGCAGCTACCCGGAAGGGGTAAGCCCCTACGGCGTGTACGACCTGACCGGCAACGTCTACGAGTGGACCGCCGACCGCTACACCCCCTACCTGAACAACCACGACGACCTGTCCAGCTACGCCGCGTTCACCGTGGACGAGGCCGGCAACGTGGTGCAGGACAAGAACCGGCAGAGCTTTTATGTGGTGGTGCGGGGCGGCTGCTGGAAGTGCGACCCGTGGTCCAGCCAGGTCACCACCCGCAACCCCACCCGGCCCGGATACGCGTCGGATTTCTTTGGCGCGCGCGTCTGCTGGGACGATCCCGCGTCCCGTGGCGTGCACGAACGCCGCAAGTGACGGGAAAGGTGACAGGAAAGGTGACAGGAGAGGAAAACATGCCAGCCCTGGGAGTCGTCGATCGCTACATCCTGCGGTTCTTTTACGCCTGCATCGGGTACGCCCTGATCGGCTTTTCGTGGGGGGCGATCCAGAGCGGCATCCCCGCCATCCGCCACTTTCTGGAGGCCCCCCCGGCGCGCTTCATCATCCTCGCCCACGGCCACATCAACCTGCTGGGGTGGGTGGAAATGGCGATTTTCGGCGCCAGCTACTACATCATCCCCAAGGTGTTGCAGCGCCCGGTGTACAGCGAGGGCATGGTCAAAACCCACTTCTGGACCCACAACCTGGGGCTGTGCTTGATGGTCATCGGCTTCTTCGTCGCCGGTTACAAGGGCGGCCACCTGTTCTGGGCCGGCAACCCCCAGTTGATCGCCGCCGCCAAGGCCCCGTGGATGGGCGTGGTGGGCATGGGCGGCCTTCTGGTGCTGGGCGCCAACTGCATCTTTGGCTGGAACATCTACAAGACCGCCACCGCCGGTGCCCCGGCCACTGCCCGCTAGTTTGCGCCCCACCCCGGCGGGTGTCCCGAGACCGGAAAGGGACCACAACCCTCCACCTGGGGTAGAATGGTCGCAGCCCGTGGGGAATGATAATCCGCCCACCTCGATGGGCCCATCTGTCTGGAGCGTGTGAATCCATGAGGCGTGCCGCCGTCACCGTCGCCCTGCTGGCCCTGTTTTTGCCCCTTGCCGCCTGCGGGATAGACACCGAAAAAAGCAACCGCGTCGGCAGCCACATCCGGCCCATCGTCAACGCCATTCCCGGCCCCGGCGAGTCTCTGGGCACCTACTGCACCGCCTACAACCCCGATCCGGAACTGCACAACCACACCATCGCCGAACTGGTGGCCGCCCACACGCCGTTCATCCTGCTGTTCGGCACCCCCTCCCACTGCACCCAGTGCCAGAACCAGATCGACACGGTGCGCGGTTACCGCAAGCAGTACCACAACGCCTTCGAGGTCATCCACATCGACCAGTACAAGAACAGCGAGGTCTACACCGCCCTGCGCGTCAAGGGCGACCCGTGGACGTTCCTGATCGACGCCAACGGCGTGATCGAGGCCATCTATCCGGGGGTGACCACCTGGGACAACCTGGACGGCGCCATCAAGAAGATGCTGGCGGTGCAGCGCACGCCGGATGCCCCCTCCGCCCCCCCCGGCGCCAGCCCGGTTCCCCCTCCGGCCAAGGCGGCCCTCTCCACTGCGGCGGCACCGGCCCCGGCGAAGGCCCACTCGTGAAGCCGCTGACGCGCAGCGCCCTTGCCGCCGTGGCCACGGCCCTGCCGTGGTGCGCGCCCGGCACCGCCCTGGCGCTGGTGGAGCGCAACGGCTACCGCTATGTGCAGGTTTCCCTGTCGGGGCTGTGGGGCAGTTTTTTCTTCTTCCTGTTCGGCATCTTTTTTGTGCTGGTGGGGCTGTTGCTGTTCTTCCTGTGGCGCCGTTCCCTGCGGGAGGCGGTGCATGAGCCCCTGGGGGCCGCGCAGGACGAGGACGGGCAGGTGTTTTGAACGCCGGTCCGCCGTCCTCCGGTTCTCCCCCTCCGGCCCGCCGGTCCACCTGCCGCCCCTGAATCCATGCCCCTCTCCGCCACCCGCCTGATCCGCATCCGCCACCGGGTGCAGTGGGCCCTGCTGGCCCTGTTTCTGGGGCTGCCGTTCACCGGCCTGTTCCGGGTGGACGTGGCCGCCGGGCGCTTTCTGGTGGGCGACTGGCAGGTGTGGTGGGACGACTTTGCCATCGTCTTCGGGTTCTGGGCCGTGGTGTTCTTTTCCATGACCGCCCTCTACTCCAACCTGGGGATGATTTTTTGCGGCTGGATGTGCCCCCAGCACACCCTTTCCGAGTGGCTCAACGGCCTGATCCGCGCCCTGCTGGGGCGGCGGGTGCTGGCGGGCATCTCGCCGGAGCGCCAGGAGGGGCGCTCCAAGCGCCAGGCGTGGCAACTGGTGCTGGCGTGGGCGGCATTTGTGGCCGTGGTGCTGGCGGCCTCGGCGGTCATCACCCTGGCCTGCCTGCACTATTTCTTTTCCACCCGCCAGCTCTGGGCGCACTTCAGCGGCGGCGCGTTCAACCTGTACATTGCGGTGTTCGCCGTGATGCTGGGGGCGTTCGTGGTCATTGACCTGGGGCTGCTGCGCCACTTCTGGTGCAAGTACATGTGCCCCTACGGCATCTGGCAGTACATGTTCCGGGGCCGGGACACCCTGCAAATCCGTTTCGACACCGCCCGCGAGGGGGACTGCCGCAGTTGCTCCCTGTGCAAGGACGTGTGTCCGGTGGATCTGGACCCGCGCCAGCCGGAGGTGTATACCCGCTGCATCAACTGCGCGGTCTGCATCGGCGCCTGCGAGGGGTACATGGGGCGCTTCGACAAGGCCCCGATCCTCGCCTTCGGCTTTGGCACCCGCGCCCAGGAGCAGGAACGGCTGGCCACCCGGCGCCGCCGCCTGCTCTCCCCCGGCGTGCTGTGGCCCCTCTCGGGTGTGGCCGCGGGCCTGCTGCTGCTGGTCACCGGCCTGGCCTCGTTCCAGCCCGTCAAGGTGAGCCTTGGGCCGGAGAGCCAGAGCGCCACCCCCGGCGCGGACGGCATCGGCTATCGGGCGTCGGTGCTCAACAAGGACCGTCGCCCGCACCGCTTCACGGTGGCGGCGGCGGCCCCCGAGGGGGGACGTGTGCAAATGGACGTCACCGCTTTGGCGCTGGAATCCGGAGAGCGCGCCGACTTTACCCTGCGGGTGCCCCGCGCCGGGCTGCAGTACGACCGCCCCTATACCGTGCGCCTGCTGGTGAGCCGGGAGGGGAGCGCGCACCCCTTCGAGGCGACCTCCACCTGGTACATTCCCGCGCCGCTGACGCCGGACGGTTCCGATGCCCCCGGCGCCGTCAATATTCCGGCGCGGGTGGACAATGGCCCGCTACTGGAATAGCATTAGCCCCCCGGGGTCCCATGCCGCAACACGCGGCACCGCCCCCCGCAAGGCAAGCACGAACCCCTGTCATGACCATTCTGGCGCGTAGCGAAATCCTGCACGAAATTTCCCGTGGCCGCATCCGCATCACGCCTTACGACGAGGCCATGGTGGGGCCGGCCAGCGTGGACCTGCACCTGTCCGGGGTGTTCCGCGTGTTTCGCTACACCAAGGAAAATTTCAAGGTGCGCGAGGACAGCGATTTTCGCCTGGCCACTCGCGGCCTGCAGGTGGAAAACGGCGACTTTGTCCTGCTCAAGCCCGGCGAGACCGTGCTGGGCATCACCGTCGAGAAGATCGAACTGCCGGACGACATCTGCGGCTGGCTGGAGGGGCGCTCGCGCTTCGCCCGCCTGGGGCTGCTGGTGCACATCTCCGCGAGCTTCATGCAACCGGGCCTGGCCAATCACCAGGTTCTGGAAATGTCCAATTTCGGGCCGATGCCGCTGGAAATCTATCCCGGCACGCCCATCTGTCAATTCATCTTTCAGCGTACCATCGGCCACGGCAGCTATCAGGGCCGCTTCCGGGAGCAGACCCCGGAACGATTCCTGACCGACGACTGAGCCGTTGCGGTGCTACCCTGATCCACAGAAAGTATTTTTTCCCATGCGTTTTGACGAGTTTACCCTGCCCCCCTCCGTCCTCGACGGGGTGCGCACCGCGGGCTTTACCGAGTGTACCCCGATTCAGGAGCAAAGCCTGCCCATCAGCCTGACCGGCCACGATGTGGTGGGCCAGGCCCAGACCGGCACCGGCAAGACCGCCGCCTTCCTGATCACCGTGTTCACCCGCCTGCTCACCCGGCCGCGCCGCTATACCGGCAGCGAACCGGCCCCGCGCGCGCTGGTCATCGCCCCCACCCGCGAACTGGTGGTGCAGATCGAAAAGGACGCCCAGGTGCTGGGGGCCCACACCGGCCTGACCACCCTGGTGGTGTTCGGCGGCATGAATTACGACAAGCAGCGCAACCAGTTGGCGGAAAGCCCCGACATTCTGGTGGGCACTCCGGGCCGCCTGATCGACTATTTCCGCCAGAAAACCTACACCCTCCAGGGCATCGAAATTCTGGTGGTGGACGAAGCCGACCGCATGTTCGACATGGGTTTCATCGACGACATCCGCTTCATGATGCGCCGCATGCCGCCCCCCGGCGAACGCCAGACCATGCTGTTCTCCGCCACCTTCCCGGAACGCGTCAAGGAGCTGGCCTACGAGCACATGCACGAGGCCCAGGAGGTGGCGGTCAGCCCCGAGCGCATCACCGCCGACCGCGTCACCCAGGTGCTGTATCTGGTGGGCAACCACGAAAAATTCAGCCTGCTGGTGGGCCTGCTGCGCGGCATCATGGGCGGCCGCGTGATGGTGTTCGTCAATACCAAGCGCACCGGCGAGGACCTGGAATTCTGGCTCGAGGCCAACGGCATGCAGGCCGCCTTCATCAGCGGCGACGTGCCCCAGAAACGGCGCATGCGCCTGCTGGAAATGTTCAAGAGCGACGAACTGCCGGTGCTGATCGCCACCGACGTGGCCAGCCGTGGCCTGCACATCGACGACGTGTCCCACGTCATCAACTACGACGTGCCCCAGGACCCGGAGGACTACGTCCACCGCATCGGCCGCACCGCGCGCGCCGGAGCGGCGGGGGACGCCATCACCTTCGGCTGCGAGACCTACGCCGAATACCTGCTGGGGGTGGAGTCGTTCATCGGCCGCAAGATTCCCATCGAGGCGCCGGACGACGAGTGGTTTGTCGAGGTGAAGCAGCCGCACCGGCGCCGCCCCCCGCGCGACAAGGGCGGCAAGCCCATGCGCTCCGGCGGTGACGGCGGCCGGGGCCGCAGCAGTGGCTCCGGTTCCGGTGGCCGCAGTGGCTCCGGCGGCCGCAGCGGCTTCGGTGGCCGCAGCGGCTCCGGTGGCCGTGGCGACGAAGCGGGCAGGGGCGGGGGACGAGACGCCCGGCGCGAGCCTCGGGCCGACAATCCCTCCACCCCGGCGCCTGCCGGATCGGCCTTCGCGCCTTCCGCCCCCCGTGTGGCGGCACCGGCGGGCGGCCAGCCGTCCGGTCAACCATCCGGCCAGCCGTCCGGCGAGGCCGGCGAGGGGGCCAAAAAGCGCCGCCGGCGGCGTCGCCGCAAGCCGCAAATGCCCGCCACCGGCGAAAGCGGCACCAGCGTGCGGCCGGTGGAGCCGGGTTAACCCCCGGCCGGCCGGCTCCCGCTGCTGACGGTCACCACCGTATGGATGCCTCCGCGCACAAAAAAATCACCCACCACGGTGATGTGGCGGGGGGCGACCGCCGCCACCAGATCGTCCAGAATGCGGTTGGTGACCGCCTCATGAAAATGCCCCTCGTCGCGGAAGCTCCACAGATACAGCTTGAGGCTCTTGAGCTCCACGCACAGGCGGTCCGGCACATAGCGGATGTCGAAGGTGGCGAAGTCCGGCTGGCCGGTTTTGGGGCACAGGCAGGTGAACTCCGGGCAGTTGAAATGGATTTCGTAATCCCGTTCGGGATTCGGGTTGGCAAAGGTCTCCAGCGTCTTGGTGGCGGCCTTGCCGGGGCGGGTGGACATGCAGCGGTACCTCGTAAGGGGGAAATTCGGAGCCCCATGCTAGCGCAACCGCTGCCGTCAGGGAACCCGTCCGGCGTGGCCGGGCGCCAAAAAAATGGCCGGAAACCCGGCCGGAAACACGGGCAAAAGTCCGGCCAGAAAACCGGGCGGAGGATCACACGGTGAGACGTTACATGGCGCTGGCCGCGCTCTACCTGCACCTGCTGCTGGAAGGCACCCTGGCAAGCCTGCCCATCCCCCTGATGGCGCTGGGCGGGCGGGGCTTTTTGCGCCGCTATCTGGTGGCGCGGGCGGCGGGCTGGGCACGCCGCGCGGTGTTTCTGAACGGCGGGCGGGTGACGGTGTCGGGTCGGGAAAAAATCCCCGCCACCGGCCCGGTGCTGTACGTCGCCAACCACCAGAGCGCGCTGGACATTCCGGTGCTGCTCGGCCACCTGCCGGGCACCCCGGCGTTTGTCGCCAAGCAGGAATTGCTGGGCCTGCCCATGCTCGGCTTCTGGATGCGCCGCATCGGCTGCGTGGCCATCGACCGCAGCCACGCCCGCAAGGGGCGCGACGCCGTGCACGAGGCCGCCCAGCGGGTGCGCGGCGGGCAGCGCATGGTGCTGTTCCCGGAAGGCACCCGCACCCGCGATCCGGGGGGGGCCATGCAACCGTTCCGGCGCGGCAGTTTTAAAATCGCCATGCTCGCCGACGCCACCGTGGTGCCGGTCACCATCGAAGGCAGCCGCCTGCTGATGGCCCGCGCCCGCCCCGAGGGGTTCTCCGGCCGCGTGCAACTGGTGGTCCACGACCCCATCCCCCTGGCGGGCATGGACGAGGAGGCCCGCAAACGGGTGCCCGAACAGGTCGAACGGTTGATCTCCGACGCCCTGTCGCGCCACCATATGGGCACCATCCCCCAAGCCGTGGCGGTACCGTGAAGGTCACCCTGGTCAACATCTTCCGCCGCCCCTTCGACAACGCCGTGGCGGCGGCCCGCACCTGCTATTCCGGCAAGGGGCTGGTGACTCCGGAACAGGTGGCCGGAGAGCACCACGCCGACCCCGAAAAGCGCCGCGAGGCGGCGGCGCGCAAAACCGCGCTGGCCAAAAGCATCTATCACGCCGGGCACCACACCACCTTGCAGCACGCCCACGTGCAGTTCGCCCTGGAGGGGGTGAGCCGCCAGTTCATCTGGTCGTTCCTGCACAGCCACCCGTTCTACAACTCCGAACAGGTCTCCCAGCGCTACGTGTCGGTCAGCGCCGATCAGGTCCACGTCCCCGCCGCACTGGATGCGCGCCAGCGGGAGTTCTACCTGGCCACGGTAGCGCGCCAGGTGGCCGACTATCAGGAACTGACCACCCGGCTGGCCGCCCCCGCGTCCGCCGAGTATTTCCGCCTGTTCCCCGCCCGCAGGAGCGGCAGGCGCGGCGCTGTGGACGTGCAGAAGAAGGCCCAGGAGGTGGCGCGTTACGTGCTGCCGGTGGGCACCACCGCCTATCTGTACCACACCGTCAGCCTGCTCACCCTGCTGCGCTACCGGCGCATGCAGGAGCACTACGACACGCCGCAGGAGCAGCGCGCCGTGGTGGGCGAAATGGTGCGTCTGGTGCTGGCGGCCGACCCGGAGTTGTCCACCGTGCTGGAAGAGCCCCTCGCCCCGGAGGAGATGGCGGAACAGCCGTGGCTGGAGGACACCGGGCGCTCCCCCGCCACCACCGCCGCCTTCATCCGCCGTTTCGATCAGCGGCTGGGGGGGCGGGTGTCGCGTCTGGTGGACTACTCGGCCTGCGCCGAGGAGGTGATGGCGGATGCCGCCCGCCAGGTGTTCGGCCTGAATCCCGATCAGATGCCGGACGACGAGGCCATTCGCGGGGTGCTGGACCCGTCCCGCAACCCCTTGTTGGGGGAAACCCTCAACCTCAAGGCCCACGGCAAGCTGTCGCGGGTCATGGTGCATCCGCACTACACGTTCCTCAAAAAACTTTCCCACACCGCCGACAGCCAGGATCAGCGCCACCGCATGACCCCGGCCAGCCGCCCGGTTCTGGCCGCCCACGCCACCGGCGAGCCGGATTTCATCACCCCCCGGCTGGTGTTGCAGGATGCGGCGCTGGAGCGGCGTTACAGCGAATCCATGCAGCGCACCTGGGAGGCTGCCAGCGAGTTGCGGGCCATGGGGGCCTCCGCCGAGGCCGCGGCCTATTTGCTGCCCAACGCCCAGGCGGTGCGCTTTACCGAAAGCGGCGATCTGGCCGCCCTGCACCACAAGATGGCCATGCGCCTGTGTTACAACTCCCAGGAGGAGATCTGGCAGGCGGCGGTGGACGAGGCGCTGCAAATCCGCGCCGTCCACCCGCGCCTTGGCGCCTTTCTGCTTCCCCCCTGCGGCCTGCGCGACCTGGCCGGGGTGCGCCCGGTCTGCCCCGAGGGCGACCGCTACTGCGGCGTCAAGGTGTGGCGTCTGGACATGAACAACTACACCCGCCTCATTTGACCCCGGCAGGCCGGGGAGCCCCGGCGGGCAGCGGGCACGGCCCGCAGCGGTGTTCGCGTAAAACATATGGCGCGGCCAGCTTCATCGCGAATCCGACCGCGCCTTTTCTTCCGTCCCCCGCAAGGGCACCCCAAGGGGCTGGCATCCGTTTCTGCGCCCTTGACAGGGCCTTCGGCAATGCGGTGGCGCGGGGAGACCAAAACCGCCTATGATGAAAAGTTCATCCCCGTACCTTTCTGGAGTCACCTTTCGCCGTGGACCTGTTTTCCGCCTACCGCAACCGCCCCGCCGTCACCGTGGAAATCGGTGGACAGCAGCACCGGGTGCCTCAGGGGATCACCATCCTGCAGGCCATGTGGTACGCGGGGATTCCCGTGGTGCGCGGGGCGGGGTGTTTGAGCGGGGTGTGCGGCGCCTGCACCACCACCTGGCGGCTGGCGGGACAGTCCGCGGGGCGCACCGGCATGGGCTGCCAGACCAGCGTCGAGGACGGCATGTCCATCGCCCTGTACCCCATCGAGCCGCCGCAAAAGAAGCGCTACCGCATGGCGGAACTGGCCGATCCCGCCGAGGCGCTGTTCGGCATCTATCCGGAAACCCGCCGCTGCACCCTGTGCGACGCCTGCACCCAGGTATGTCCCCAGGACATCCCGGTGCGCCAGGGGGTGCGGCTGATGATGAACAAGGATTTTGCGGCGGTGGCGCCGCTGTTCGACGAGTGCATCATGTGTGGTTTTTGCGCGCTGGTGTGCGAAAGCAACATCGCCCCCAACCTGCTGGGCATGTATGCGCGCAAGGCCGTGGCCCACTATGGCGGCGGCTCGGGCGGCGGCTCGGGCGGCGGCTCGGGCGGCGCCAGGGACGAGTTGCAACGCGCCATGCGGCGATCGCGGGACGGTTCCCTCGACACCGCCTGGCAGGGCCTGCTGGATGGCCCCCCCGACGCCCTGGCGGCCCGCTGCGGGAGCGCCTGGCAGGCGGCCACCACAACGGCTGATTGAGCAGGGGAGGGGTCGGGTGGTAAAATCCCGGACTTCTTCCAGTCCAACGGTTCCAAAACCCTTTCACCAGGTCGTGCGATGTCCGCCGAGACCGATACCAAACTGATTGCCGTCGAAATCATGGGCAAGCAATACCACGTGCCGGACGGCATGACGGTCATTGGCACCATGTGGTACACGGGTCACAACATCATCCGCGGCGTCGGCTGCCTGGGCGGCGTGTGCGGGGCCTGCTCCACGGTGTACCGCACCAAGGACGACTTCGCCCTCAAGGTGGGGCTGGGCTGCCAGATGAAGGTGGAAGACGGCATGAGCTTCTTCATGACCCCCTTCTACCCGGCGGCCAAGCCCAACTACAAGGTGCAGGAGATCGAGAAGCCCAAGGAAGAGCTGTTCCGCTACTTCCCCGAGGCCCTCAACTGCCGCAACTGCAACGCCTGCAACAAGGTGTGCCCGCAGGACATCGACATCAAGGGAGCGGTCAAGGATGCCGTCAAGGGCGACTTTGCGGCCTCCGCCGACAAGGTGCTGTCGTGCGTGATGTGCGGCCTGTGCGTGTCGCGCTGCATTGCCGAAATGGCCCCCAACATGATCGCCCTGTACGCCCGCCGCACCTACAGCGTGTTCTACGCCACCAAGCACGAGCGGCTGGACCAGCAGATGGAAAAAATCACCGGCGGCGAGTGGAACGCCGAGTGGGAAAACATTCTTGCCCTCGACACCGCCGGCCTCAAGGAATACTGCAAGGCCCGCCGCTGACGTCGCGGGCTGGAGACTGTCTATGGATTCGTTGCTGGAAAAATATCTTGGGGTGATCGAGGCCACCCGCGACAAGCGCGGCGCCCAGGCCATCCCCCTGCTGCGCGACGCCGACGTGTCGAAGCTGCTTGCCGCCCACCACCCGGACTACCGCAAGGAGGCCTATCGCCCGATTGCCTTCGGCCCCAACGCCGGGGAGCAGACGGTGCACGAACTGGCGGCCCTGCTGGAGGCCGACAGCCCCCTGGTGGCCAAGCCCGCCAACCTGTCCCGCGTGGATTACGAGGTGGACGTGCTGGTGCTGGGTGGCGGCGGCGCCGGGGCCACCGCCGCGCTCAAGGCCCGCGAGGCCGGAGCCAGCGTGCTGGTGGCCACCAAGCTGCGCCTGGGCGACTCCAACACCGTGATGGCCGAGGGCGGCATCCAGGTGGCGATCAAGGAGGACGACTCCCCGGTGCAGCACTTCGTGGACGCCATGCACGGCGGCCACTACGAAAACGACCCGCGCCTGCTCAAGGTGATGGTCGAGGACGGCCCCTTCGCCATCAACTGGCTGGACTCCCTGGGTGTGCTGTTCGACCGCGATGATGACGGCAACCTCAAGGTCAAGAAGGGCGGCGGCACCAGCCGCGCCCGCCTGCTGGCCTGCAAGGACTACACCGGCCTGGACATGATGCGGGTGCTCAAGGACTCGGTGCTCAACGAGGACTCCATCCGCATCATCGAGTTCGCCCCCGCCATCGAGCTGCTCACCGACGCCGAAGGCACCGTCACCGGCGCGGTGCTGCAGAACCTCGACGTGGACCAGCGCATCGTGGTGCGCGCCAAGTCGGTGGTCATGGCCACCGGCGGCATCGGCCGCCTGCACATCCAGAATTTTCCCACCAGCAACCACTTTGGCGCCACCGGCGACGCCCTGCCCCTGTGCTACCGGGTGGGGGCCAGGCTGGCCTTCCCCGGCACCTTCCAGTATCACCCCACCGGCGCCATCTACCCGGAGCAGATGGCCGGGCTGCTGGTCACCGAGGCGATCCGCTCCGGCGGCGCCCACCTGGTGAACAAAAACGGCGAGCGCTTCGTCAACGAGATGGAAGCCCGCGACGTGGTGTGCGCGGCCATCATCCGCGAGTGTGCCGAGGGGCGCGGCGTGACCACGCCGTTCGGCCGTCAGGGGGTGTGGCTGGACATTCCGGTGATCGACGTGGTGAACGGCACCGGGGTGGTCAAGCGCCGCTATCCGGGCATGCTGCGCAAGTACGAGCGCCACGGCATCAACATTTCCACCCAGCCGGTGCTGATCTACCCCACCCTGCACTACCAGAACGGCGGCGTGGCCATTGGCACCGACGGCCAGACCGCCATTGCCGGCCTGTATGTGGCGGGCGAGGCCTCCGGCGGGCTGCACGGCACCAACCGCCTGATGGGCAATTCGCTGCTGGACATCATCGTGTTCGGCTCCCGCGCCGGCCTGGCCGCCGCCCGGCGGGCCAAAGAGGTGGCGTTCGGGGAACTGGGCACCAAACACCTGGAGGCCTTCCACAAGCAGATGGCCAAGGCCGGGGTAAAACCGACGCGCACCTCTCCCCTGATGCTGCCCGACTATGTGCGGCGGCCGGAGGCGGAGGCGGCGGGCTAGCCGGCCGCGCCCCGGGGCGCGGCACGGTGGAACGACAGTAACCCGTCCGCGTCAGCGGGGCAAGGACGGCAGGAACAGCGGGATGTGCGTCACAATCTGCGGTTAGCGGCGGCTCTGGCCGACCCCGACCCCGCACTGGAGACAAGGGATCCGATGAACGTTCACGAGTATCAAGCCAAGGAAATTCTCAAGGGCTACGGCGTGGCCGTGCCCGAAGGCGGCGTGGCCGTCACCCCGGACGAGGCGGTGGCCGTGGCCAAGCGCCTGGGCGGACCGGTGTGGGTGGTCAAGGCGCAGATTCACGCCGGGGGCCGCGGCAAGGCGGGCGGCGTCAAGGTGGTCAAATCCATCGACGAGGTGCGCAAGCAGGCCGCCGCCATGCTCGGCATGAAGCTGGTCACCCACCAGACCGGCCCCCAGGGCAAGGAGGTCAGCCGGGTTTACGTGGAGGACGGCTGCGACATCGCCCGCGAGCTCTATCTGGGCGTGGTGGTGGACCGCTCCCACGGCGGCGTGACCTTCATGGCCTCCACCGAGGGCGGCATGGAGATCGAGGAAGTGGCCGCCCACTCCCCCGGGAAAATCCTCATGGAACAGATCGACGCCGCCTCCGGGGTGCAGCCGTTCCACTGCCGCAACCTGGCCTACGCGCTGGGGCTGGAAGGCAACCAGATCAAGGCGTTCTCCAGATTCATGACCGCCCTGTACGCGGCCTTTACCGAAACCGACGCCTCCCTGCTGGAGATCAATCCCCTGGTGGTGACCGGCTCCGGCGACGTGATCGCCCTGGACGCGAAGATCAACTTCGACTCCAACGCCCTCTACCGCCGCCCCCAGATCGAAGCCCTGCGCGACCTCACCGAGGAAGACCCCAAGGAGCTGGAGGCCAGCCGTTTCGGCCTCAACTACATCTCCCTGGACGGCAACATCGGCTGCATGGTGAACGGCGCCGGTCTGGCCATGGCCACCATGGACATCATCCAGCTCAAGGGCGGCAAGCCCGCCAACTTCCTCGACGTGGGCGGCGGCGCCAACGTGGATCAGGTGCGCGAGGCCTTCAAGCTGATCCTCTCGGACAAGAACGTAAAGGCCATTCTGGTCAACATCTTCGGCGGCATCATGCGTTGCGACATCATCGCCAACGGCATCATCGAGGCCGCCAGACAGGTCAAGCTGCACGTGCCCCTGGTGGTGCGCCTGGAGGGCACCAACGTGGAGCAGGGCCGCAAGCTGCTGGCCGAGAGCGACGTGAACATCATCGCCGCCACCAATCTCAACGACGCCGCCGAAAAAGCGGTGGCCGCAGTGGCCTAAGGGAAAAATTCATCATGAGCGTACTGGTCAACAAAGACACCCGCGTCATCTGCCAGGGCTACACCGGCGCCCAGGGCACCTTTCACTCCGAGCAGGCGATCGCCTACGGCACCCGACTGATGGGCGGCGTCACCCCCGGCAAGGGCGGCACCCGCCACCTCGACCGCCCGGTGTTCAACACCGTGGCCGAGGCGGTGCGGGAAACCGGCGCCACCGCCACCATGATCTATGTGCCGCCGGCCTTTGCCGCCGACGCCATCATGGAGGCCGCCGCCGCGGGCATTCCCCTCATCGTCTGCATCACCGAGGGCATTCCGGTGCTGGACATGGTGCGCGCCAGGCGCTTTCTGTCCGGCCGCGCCAGCCGCCTGATCGGCCCCAACTGTCCGGGCATCATCACCCCCGGCGAGTGCAAGATCGGCATCATGCCGGGCCACATCCACAAGCGGGGCCGCATCGGCATCGTGTCCCGCTCCGGCACCCTCACCTACGAGGCGGTCAAGCAGACCGCCGACGTGGGGCTGGGCCAGAGCACCTGCATCGGCATCGGCGGCGACCCGGTGAACGGCACCAACTTCATCGACTGCCTGGAGCTGTTCCAGAAAGACCCCGAGACCGAGGGCATCATCATGATCGGCGAGATCGGCGGCAGCGCCGAGGAGGACGCCGCCGAGTACATCAAGGCCTATGTGAAAAAGCCGGTGGTGTCGTTCATCGCCGGAGCCACCGCCCCTCCGGGACGGCGCATGGGCCACGCGGGCGCCATCATCGCCGGGGGCAAGGGCGGCGCCGAGGACAAGTTCCTCGCCCTCGAGGCGGCGGGGGTGTCCACCGTGCGCAACCCCACCCAGTTGGGCACGCGCATGGCGGAAGTGCTCGGACGTTGATGCACGCGCAGGCAAATTCACGGCAGGCGGGCCCGCAGCAGGCGGGCCCGCAGCAGATCAACCCGCAAACGTATCGGCTGAACCGCCCATGATTTTCTCCACCGGCTCTTACAGCCAGCACCGCTATGCGTCCATCGAGGAGGTGGCCGCCCAGGCCGGGGTGTGGCTCGAGGCGGGGGAGATCGGCATGGTGGTGGGCTACGGCCGCCAAAGCCCGTTTACCGATCTGGCCATGCCCAACTTCGTGAACCGGGTGGAACTGCTCGCCACCGAGCTGGTGTGGAACCAGTTCTGCGACTACAACCTGCTGGGCTACGCCAAGCTGGGGGCCAGGGAGGCGGCGCGCGGCAAGGGCGGCGTGGCGGTGATGGTCAAACCGTGCGAGCTGCACAACCTGGACATCCTCACCGAGGAAGGCAACATGTCCGGCGTCACCCGCGACAACGTGCGCCCCATCGTGATGCGCTGCACCGGCATCGTCGAAACCAAACGCCTGAACGCCTACACCCGCGAAATGACCGACCTCAGGGTGCAGACCAAGTGCCTGGACTGTCCCGAATACACCGCCGCCCACGGCGCCGGGGCGGTGGCGGAGCAGAAGGCCGGACGCGAGGACTATCAGGCCTATCGCAAGCTCATCGAGGACGACGCCGGGGTCAACTGGGGCGTCACCCTGGACAAGTGCCTGCACTGTTACGCCTGCCGCAACATCTGCCCCTCCTGCTACTGCACCCAGGGGTGCCCGGCGGACGAGGCGGCCACCGCCCACGTCACCAACGCCCTCAAGGTCATCAAGGGCATCGACGCCAGCCGCCAGCTGGTCTACAACCTGGTGCGCACCTGGCACATCCAGCCGCGCTGTTCCGAGTGCCAGGAGTGTGAACGGGTGTGCCCGGTGGGCATTCCCATCATGGCCCTGAAGGCCAAGCTGGGGCGCGACTTCGACGGCGAGGGCAGCCCCGGCGACGTGATCGGCTTTTTGACCAACTTTGCCGCCAGGATCACCCCCGTCGCCCCCCCCGGGGGGGCGGCCCCATCGGAGGCCGCTCCCACGTGAAGCTTGTCGGCACCATCCCCGCGGGCCGCGTGTGGGATGTGGTGGACCACCTCTCCCGTCAGGGGGTTCGCGTGGTGGCCCCCACCCTGGTGGACGGCCTGTGCCAGTTCGCCCCGGTCACCGGCGCCCATCAGGTGGTCAAGGACTACCTGTTGCCGCAAAACACCTTCAAGGAGTTTCTGTTCCCCAAGCAGGAGCGGGTGTTCACCTGGCTGCGGCGGGACGACGGCAGCTATGTGGTCACCGAACCGCCGCGTGATTTTCCCGAAACCGTGATTCTGGGGGGCCGCCCCTGCGACGCGGCGGCCATCGGCGTGTCCCTCAAGTCGGTGTTTTCCGCCAGCGCCAGCGACCGCTGGGAGCACGCCGATCCGCTGTTTTTGGAGCGATTCGAGCGCACCACCGTGGTGTGCATCAGTTGCGACCGCCCCGACCTGTCGTGCTTCTGCACCACCATGGGGCTGGGGCCGGACGACCCCACCGGCAGCGACGTGCTGATCACCGCCAGCGGCCCGGACGGCGACCTGGTGGTGGAGGTGTTCAGCCCCAAGGGTGAGCGCTTTGTGGAGCGCATCCGCCCCTTGCTGATCACCGGCCAGTCCGAATCCCTCCTGCGGGAGCAGCGGTTGGCGGCGGGGCAGGAGGCGCGCGGGCGTTTTGTGCGCGTGTTCGACATTGGTCAGGTGAAGGCGTTTCTCGACAACCCGGAGAATTTCGACGACGAGTTGTTCCAGCGTCTGGGCACCAAATGTGTCTCCTGCGGCGTCTGCACCTTCGAGTGCCCCACCTGCCACTGTTTCGACTTCAAGGATCTGGGCGACACGACGGGGGGCGAGCGCATCAAGGTGTGGGATTCGTGCCAGTTTCCGGCCTTCACCGTGCACGCCACCGGCCACCAGCCGCGCCCCACCCAGTGGGAGCGCTACCGCAACCGCTTTTTGTGCAAGTTCAAGATCTACGAGGACGTGTTCGAAACCCTTGGCTGCACCGGCTGTGGCCGCTGCGTGCGGGACTGCCCGGTGCATGTGGACATCACCTCCTATGCCATGCAGTCTCACGCCAGGCAGGTGACCCTGCTACAGTTGAAGGCATGACAGGCATCGGCATGAGCAGCAGCGCCCTCACCTCCGCCCACACCCGCGTTTCGGCCGCCAGCCTGTATGTGCCGAAGCCGGTGCGCGTCCGCAAGATCATCCGCGAAACCCACGACGTCTGCACCTTCCAGCTGGAGTTTGTAGACCCGGTCCACGCCGCGGCCTTCACCTACCGCACCGGCCAGTTCGGGGAGTTTTCGGTGTTCGGTGTCGGAGAGGCCACCTTCAACATCTCGTCATCCCCCAACTGGAAGGGGTATTTCGAGTGCTGCTTCCGCAAGATCGGGCTGGTCACCGGGGCCATGGCGCGCCTGAAGGAAGGCGACGTCATCGGCTTTCGCGGCCCCTACGGCAACAGTTACGACCTCGACGCCATGCACGGGCGCGACCTGATCTTCGCGGCGGGGGGCATCGGCTTTCCGCCCATCCGCTGCCTGGTGTGGCGGGTGCTGGAGGAGCGCGAAAAGTTCGGCTCGGTGGTCATCGTGCACGGCGCCCGCTCCCACCGCGACCTGATCTACCAGCGCGAGATGGCCGAGTGGAGCAAGCGCCGCGACATCCACATGATCAAGACCGTGGACCCCGGCGGCGACCCGGAAGGGTGGGACGGCGAGGTCGGCTTTGTGCCCACGGTGCTGGAGGAGCGCGTGCCGTGGGTGCTGGAGCGCGAGGGCAAGGGGCCGGCCAACGCCATGGCCTTTACCTGCGGCCCGCCGGTGATGACCAAATTCGTGATTCAGGCCCTCACCCGCATGGGCATCGGGCTGGAGCAGATCGTCCTGACGCTGGAGAACAAGATGAAGTGTGCGGTGGGCAAGTGTGGCCGGTGCAACATCGGCAGCACCTACGTTTGTCTGGAAGGGCCGATCTTCAACGCCGCCCAGGTGCGCGCCATGCCGGACGACCAGTGACGCCATGAAACTCACCGACCTTTCCATCATGGAAGTGCGCGTCCTCAAGCACCTCTATTGCCAGAATCCGAACCGCAACTACGCCGACCCCAAGGCGCGCTTCCGCTACGACCACGGCCTGGAGCACACCTCCACCGACGGCATGAAGCTGCGCCTGTACCTGATCAGCATCAAAAGCGGCTCCCACCTGCACCAGCGCCTCAATCCGGGGGTGTGCATTCCGGGTGGCACCCTGCGCTTCATCGCCAGCCAGGTCAAGGCGCCCAGGGTGGTGCCCGACAGCCGGGTAGAGATGCCCCAGTCGTTCAAGCGCTCGTTCCACGACGCGGTGCGCAGCCTGATGGCGCGGGGCCTGATCCACGGCTATCTGGCGGGCTATCAGTTGATCGAGGGCGAGGACGGCTTCCGCGCCCCGGTGCCCGCCCGCATCGAGCAGTCCGAGGACGCCTACCGGGTGGTAGGGGCGTCCCTCACCGAAGAGGGTTTTGCGGCGGCCCGCGAACTGTTCCTGCAACTGGCCGAGGAGGGGGAGTGAGCGACGGCGGTGGCCCTGCCGACACCCTTCTGCTCATCACCCGCCACGGCCAGACCGACGCCAACCGGGAGCAGCGGGTGCAGGGGCAGGGCGACACCCCCTTGAACGCCGAGGGGCTGGAGCAGGCGCGCCGCCTGGCGGCATTTCTGGCCGACGAATTTCCCGGCCCCCCGTCCGCGGCGCGCTCCGCCCGCCGAAGGGTGGACCGCATTCTCTCTTCCGACCTGCTCCGCGCCCGCCAGACCGCCGAAATCCTGCGCGCCGAACTGGCAGTGCCGGTCACCTTCCACCCGGAACTGCGCGCCCGGCGCATGGGGGAGTACGAAAACCGCACCCACGCCGAGCTTTCCGCCGCCGACCCCGAGTCGTTCCGCCGCCTGAAGCACGACCCGGCCTTCGTCCCCCCCGGCGGCGGCGAGTCCACCGACCAGTTGCGCGCCCGCGCCCTGCCGTTTGTGCGCGGGGCGGCGGCGCTGTATCCGGGGCAGTGCGTGGTGATCCTGTCCCACCACAAGGTGTGCCAGTTGCTGATTGCAGAACTGGCGGGCAGCGGCCGGATGGCGCCGGTTCCCAACGCCCGCCCGGCGGTGGTGATCCACCAGAACGGGGTATTTCGACTTCAGGAGGAGGGGGTTTTCCACCATGGCGCTGCTTGAAACCACCACCATCCCCATGGGCACGCCGTGCCCGGACTTTCACCTGCCCGCCGTGGACGGCAAATCCTATGGCCTGTCGGACTTCGCCCCGGCCGAGGTGCTGGTGGTGCTGTTCATCTGCAACCACTGCCCCTATGTGGTGGCCATCGAGGAGCGCATGATCGCCCTGGCCCGGCATTTTGCCGCCGGAGCGGGGGGAAAGCCGGTACAGTTCGTGGGCATCTGCTCCAACGACCCCACCGACTACCCGGACGACAGCTTCGAGAACCTCCAGCGGCGCTGGCAGACGAAGAATTACGGTTTCCCCTACCTGCACGACCTGTCGCAACAGGTGGCCAGGTCGTTCGGCGCCGTCTGCACCCCGGATATTTTTGTTTACGACCGCAGCCGCGCGCTGGCCTATCACGGCCGTTTCGACGATAGCTGGAAGGACCCGAAAAAGGTCGCCAGTCAGGACCTGCGCGCCGCCATCGAAGCCCTGCTGACGGGCGCCCCCCTGGCAGTCCCCCAGGTACCCGGCATGGGCTGTTCCATCAAGTGGCGGGCGGGGCAGTAACCCCGCGGGCGTGTTCGCGGCTGGGGGGGGTGTTTATAGCGGGCCCCCCCGATACCCCCCGATACCCCTCCCCTCTGCCGACCGCCCCCTACTTCGGCGGCAAGGTCCGTGCAAACGCCACTCCGGCCTGCACCCAGTGCGCCAGGTCCCGGTCTTCCGACACCCCCTCCGGGGCCACCATCACCCACCCCTTCATGACCTTGCCGGTGATGTCGAACACCCGCACGTGATCGCGGGCCAGGGCGGCCGCGTAGCGGTCCGCCCCCACGCGCACGATCAGGTCGTCTTTCAGGATGCCGCAGGCCAGGTGGCCCCCCAGCAGAAAGCCGACACCGCCGAACATGCGTTTTTCGGCAATCGGGTGCCCCGCCAGCGCTTCGGCCACGCGGGTGTGGAGGCCGGTGTCGAACGCCATTTCCCCTCCTTTGCAAGCCCCTGATTGCAAGCCCCCCACGCCAGGCCCGTCCATCGACCTCCAGACAATGGCGCGGGGCAGGGGGGAAGTCAAGATGCCCTCCGCAGCGCCCCCCCTTTTGCGCCCTGGGGGCGGCCCCGCCCCGCTCCCCCCGTGGGGAGGCGGCCGTTTCGCTGGCGCATTTTCGCCACCTCAAGCCACCAAGCGGGCATCTCAACCCGTTGAAAAATAAGCAGGTGTATTTTTGGAATCCGGCGAAAAGCGCCTTGATAAAAACCCCCGTACCAACGTTATTTATCCGCCATTTCAAACGGTTGCATCCATAACCGGACGATTTTCACCACACCCCCCGGCCACGCATCCCGCGTCGGCGCAAAACCCCGCTCCTCCGCTCCCGCCCCCCCCCCCCCCTTCCCCGGCCGCGAAATCGCCGGGAGGTTCACAACCGCTTGAATCAGCAGACAAAACCTGCCCGGACATCGGGGTAAAACATTGAAAATGCGGGAATTCACCCATCGCTTCCCGAACCGCGAAAAACGCCCCTTCGGCGCGTTTTCGCAGGCCCGAGAGGGGATCAAGAGGGGTCAAGCGGGGGCGGGGAGGGGACGGGGAGGGGGATCAGGCGCGGGGCGTGCGGTTTTCGGTGCGCGACAGGGTGGTGGCCAGCGCCAGCGCCAGCAGCGCCACCCCGGCGTTGGCGGCAAACAGCGTCGGCGCGCCCAGACGGGCGTAACCGGCGCCGCTCAAATACATGCCCATGGTCAGCCCGAGACCAAAGGAAATGGCCGAATACAGGCTCTGTCCGGTGGCGCGCAGGTTCTCGGGCACCATGCGGTGGGTGTGGGTCACCGCCGCCACGTGGAACAGCCCGAACGACGCCGCGTGCAGCAGCCCGGCCCCCAGCAGCCACCCCAGATGGTCGGTGCAGGCCAGAATCGTCCAGCGCAGCACCGTCAGCAGCAGCGACAGCACCATCAACCGCAGGGTGCCCATGCGCGTCAGCAGAGGGCCGGAGAACATCAGGGCGGTGACCTCGGCGGCCACCCCCACCGCCCACAGCATGCCGATGGTGAAGCGCGCATACCCCAGGTCTTCCAGATACACGCTGTAAAAGCCGTACAGGGTGCCGTGGCTGGCCTGCATCAGCATGCACACCGCATAGAACGCCAGCACCCGCCGGTCGCCGAGCAGCACCCGCAGGCCGCCGTGCCCGGCCTCCGCCGCCGGGCGGCTGTCGGGCAGGGACCAGATGCTCCACAGGTTGAAAACCAGAAACGCCAGAATCGCCCACAGCACCACGTGGCTGCCGCTGCGGTCCAGCACCGGTCCCATGCCCAGGGAGGCGGCGATGAAGCCCAGCGAGCCCCACAGCCGCACCCTGCCATAGTCGATGCGCAGGCGGTCCACCATCTCCATGGCGGTGGCCTCCACCAACGGCAAAATGGAGCTGGTGCAGACCGAATACAGGGCCATCACCAGCACGATGCCGTAAAAATCCCGTACCAGCAGCATGGTGGCGAAGGTGACCACCGCCCCCAGCCCGGCGCCGCGCAGGAACGGGCGCCGGGTGCCGCGCCGGTCGGCCATGCGCCCCCACACGCCGGGGGCCACGGTTTTCACCAGCGGGTTGATGGCCATGATGACGCCGATCTGGTAGGGCGTCAGGCCGATGTCGCGCAGGTACAGGGACAGGTAGGGCAGGACGATGCCGATCAGGCCGAAATAGCCCAGATAGAAACCGGCCAGGTGGCGCACGGGGGAAGCCATGGCGTGGGATTCTGGCCCGTTGCCGGACGCGGGTCGGGGCACCGTCAGCGGCGCTTGGCGATCGGCTTGTAGTCGCGGTTGGTGGCGCCGGTGTAGAGCTGGCGGGGCCGTCCGATCACGGTGTCCGGCTCCTTGATCATCTCCATCCAGTGCGAGACCCACCCCACGGTGCGGCCCAGGGCGAAGATCACCGTGAACATGTTGGTGGGGATGCCGATGGCCTTGAGGATGATGCCGGAATAAAAATCCACGTTGGGGTAGAGCTGGCGCGAGATGAAATAGTCCTCGTTGAGGGCCTTTTCCTCCAGGGCCATGGCCACGTCCAGCAGGGGATCGTTCACCCCCAGTTCCGCCAGCACCTCGTGGCAGCTTTCGCGGATGATCTTGGCGCGCGGGTCGTAGCTTTTGTACACGCGGTGCCCGAAGCCCATCAGGCGGAACGGGTCCTTGGGGTCCTCGGAGCGGCGGATGCAGGCTTCGATGTTCTTGACGCTGCCGATCTCGCCCAGCATCTTCAGCACCGCCTCGTTGGCGCCGCCGTGGGCCGGCCCCCACAGGGTGCCGATGCCGGCGGAGATGCACGCGAACGGATTGGCCCCCGAGGAGCCCGCCAGGCGCACCGTGCTGGTGCTGGCGTTCTGTTCGTGGTCGGCGTGCAGGATGAAGATGCGGTCCAGGGCGCGGGCCACCACGGGGTTGACCTCGTAGTCCTCGGCGGGCACCCCGAACATCATGCGCAGGAAATTTTCGGCATAGCCGAGCTTGTTGTCGGGATAGAGGAACGGCTGCCCCAGGGAGTATTTGTAGCTCCATGCGGCGATGGTGGGCATCTTGGCGATCAGGCGGTGGGCGGAGATTTCGCGATGCTCGGGATTATGGATGTCCAGCGAGTCGTGGTAGAACGCCGACAGGGCCCCCACCACGCCGACCATGGTGGCCATGGGATGGGCGTCGCGCCGGAAGCCGTTGTAAAAATTCTTCAGCCCCTCGTGCACCATGGTGTGGCGGGTGATGTTGGAGCGGAACTCGGCAAATTGCCCGGCGGTGGGCAGTTCGCCGTACATGAGCAGATAGCAGACTTCCAGGTGGCTGCTGTGCTGAGCGAGTTGGTCGATGGGGTATCCGCGGTAGAGCAGCACACCTTTTTCGCCGTCGATGAAGGTGATTTTGCTTTCGCAGCTTGCGGTAGCGAGAAAACCTGGATCGAAGGTAAAGGTACCGGTTTGGCCATAGAGTTTTCGGATGTCCACCACCTTCGGCCCCAATGTGCCGGAGTAGACCGGCAGCTTGACCTCCTTGCCCGAGTCCCCTACGCGGAGGTTACAGGTATCCTCGCTCATCGGGTATTTACCTTCCCTGTGTGGCCCGCGTGATGGCGGGCGGTTGAAGCCGCAGTCCATGCGTGTCCGACCGCACCGGAACTGCCTCCCCCTGTTTCGGCAGCCACCGGCACCCGGCTTGAGCCATTTTCGCCGACGCGGGGGCGGGCGTCACCATCCTTGTGCGTTTTTTTTGCCACCGCCGCCCCGATTCTGCGTCCCGTGCCCCTAAATTTGTTGCCTTGGGGGCAGAAGGACCTTTCACCCGGGGGGCGGCAAACGGTATCCTTACCGTTTCCCCTCGCGCCGTGTGCGGGGACAGACGGAGTTTTCCTCGTGGTCCTTGCGGACGCCATTTTCCGGGTCGCCAACCTGCGCCGCCGTTTCGGAGACGCCCATCTGGGTGCCGGACAACGGCTGCTGCGCGCGGGCCATGTGACACCCCATGCCGATCCCGTGGACGGTACCGAACCCGTGACGGGTCTGGCGCCCGGCCAATCGCCGGAGCAGGCGACCGATCTGGCGACGGACCGTCTGCTCGGTGTCCCGCCCGGTGTTCCGGTGGTTACCCCCGACATGGACCACGATGCGGCCGGGGCCGATGCCGTGGAACCTGCGTCCTCCAGCCCGGCCTCGACTGACCGGGCCTCGACTGACCGGGCCTCGACTGACCGGGCCTCGACTGACCGGGCCTCGACTGACATTGACCTGGCCGCTACCTTGTCTGGAGCCCCCCTGCGGTTTGTGGTGCAGGACGGCGTTGAAGCCCGGGTAACCCTTGTGGCCGAGGGCGACGACGTGCGCCTGACCTGCAATTGCAGCCGCCGCCGCTCCTGCGCCCACCGGGCCGCCGCCATGCTGTGGCTGGCGGAGCGGCGCGGACGGGGAGGCGCCCGCCAGACACTGCCCTGGCAGGTTTCCCTGCACCGGGGCATGGCCCGCGAGGGGGATGCGGGGGTGGTGGCGGCAAGCGGCGCGCGTCTGGTGTTCCGCCTCGAACTGACCGCCGACGGCGCACCCGTGCTGTCCCCGGAGCGGGACGAGATCAGCCCCCGGGGCAGCCTGCGCCGGGTGCCCTTCGGGCTGCTGCGCACCTGGTCCTCCGATCCCCTGGACCCGCCTCCCGATTTCATGGCCGAGACGGTTCTGCTGCTGTGCCGCCGCCTGCGCCAGTGGCCCATGGAGGGGGAGAGCCGCGCCCGTTCCGGCCAGATGTTCCGCTTTCTGCCGCCCCCCGGCGAACGCTACGGCCTGCTTCTGGAAATGGCCCGTGGTGGCGTGCTTTATGCGGGGGAATCCCCCGCCGCGCTCACCGAAGGGCAGGCCCGCACCCTGTCCCTTCAGGTCTCCCGTCTGGAGTCGGGGGGGGTCCGTCTGGGGACCGCCGGAATTCCGGGACAGGTGGTGGCGTCCGACCCCCCCCTGTACCTGGATACGGGCCGCATCGGTCCATTGCTCACGCCGTTTTCCGGTCAACTGATTGCCGCGCTGACCCGCGATCCGGTAGAGGTGCCTGCGGCGGACGTGGCGGAGTTTGCCATGCACTGGCTGCCGCGGCTGACTGCCAGGGGCGATGTGGGGTTGCCGCCGGAACTGGCGCCCCAGGTTCGCGAAGGGGTGAAGCCGGTGCCGCGCATCACCCTGGGTGACGGCGGTGGCGCTTTGGTGGTGCGCCTGGAATTTGCCTACGGCGAGGCCCCGCCGGTGGGGCCGGAAACCATCCGGGACCCGCTGCTGGTGGAGGACGGCCACATTGTCATCTTCCGCCGCGATACCCTGGCCGAGGGGAGCATGATGCAGCGGTTGATCCACCCGCGCGCCCCCGGCATGCAGCCACCAACGCCCGGTGCCCCCGGCCAGTGGTCCATGTCCGGCGACGATGCCTACGACTTCCTGCTGCTGGAATTGCCGTCTCTGGCCGCAGAAGGGTGGGAGATCTTTGGCGAGGCGGCGTTGATGAATCACCGCGTCTACCGGGGCGGTGCCCGCATCCATGCCCAGGTGCGCTCCGGCATCGACTGGTTCGATCTGGAGGTGGTGGCCGACTTCGACGGTCAGCACACCCCGGCCAGCGATCTGATGGCGGCGTGGAAGACCGGACGCCGCTATGTGCGGTTGCCGGATGGCCGGGTGGCGCGTCTGCCCGACTGGGTGCGCCGTCACGCCGACGACCTGGAGGAGGCCGGGCTGGGCAGCGCCCCCCAGGCGCGCCTGTCGCGCTTCCAGTTGCCCCTGCTGGCGGCGCTTGCCGAAGAGGCCGAACTGACCGCCGACGACCGTTACCAGGAGGCCGCCACCCGCTTGCAGGGCTTTACCAAAGTCACCGAGGTGGCGCCTCCGGAAGGGCTGTGTGGCACACTGCGTCCCTATCAGGCAGAGGGGCTGGCGTGGCTGGAGTTTCTGCGCGGCTACGGCTTTCACGGCATCCTCGCGGACGATATGGGATTGGGCAAGACCCTGCAGGTGATCGCTTTGCTCCTGCTGGAAAAACAGCGCGGCCACGCCACCGGCCCGTCTCTGGTGGTGGTGCCCACCAGCCTGATCTTCAACTGGGCTCACGAGCTGGGCCGCTTCGCGCCGTCCCTCGGCGTGCTCACCTGGCACGGCCCGGACCGCCAGCGGCTGCTCCCGCGCATGGCCAGGGCCGACATCATCCTCACCAACTACGCCCTGGTGCGCCAGGACCTGGCGTTGCTGGAAAAACAGCAGTTCCATTACCTGGTGCTGGACGAGGCCCAGTACGTGAAGAACCCGGACTCCCAGGTCAGTCGCGCCGTGCGTGCCCTGACCGCACGCCACCGGCTGGCCCTCACCGGCACGCCGCTGGAGAACCATCTGGGAGAGCTGTGGGCGCAGTTTGCCTTCCTGATGCCCGGCCTGCTCGGCACCTATGGTGACTTCCGCAGCCGCTTTGGCGGGCCGGTGGAACGGGGCGACACCGAAGCCGCCACCACGCTGGTGCGGCGGGTGCGTCCGTTCATCCTGCGGCGCACCAAGGAGCAGGTGGCGTCGGAACTGCCGGAGCGCGTGGAGACCATTCTTTACTGCCGCCTGGAAGGGGAGCAGAACGCCCTCTACCTGCGCATCCGCGACCAGTTGCGGGAGCAGGTGGCGCGCTCCATCCGCCAGCGGGGGCTGGCCGGATCCCACCTGACCATCCTCGACGCCCTGCTCAAGCTGCGCCAGGTTTGCTGCCACCCGGAACTGCTGCCGCCGTCTCTGGCGGGCGATATCCAGCAGTCCGCCAAGACCGACCTGTTCATGGAGCTGATCACCGAGGCCATCGAGGAAGGGCACCGGGTGCTGGTATTCAGCCAGTTCGTGTCCATGCTGCGCATCCTGCGGCGGCGGCTGGATGCGGTGCAGGTGCCCTATTCGTACCTGGACGGCCGCACCCGTGACCGTGAGCGCCGGGTCAACGAGTTCCAGGAAAACGCCTCGATTCCGATTTTCCTCATCAGCCTCAAGGCCGGGGGCACCGGGCTCAACCTGACCGGGGCGGACTATGTGGTGCATTTCGACCCGTGGTGGAACCCCGCCGTGGAGGCGCAGGCCACCGACCGTACCCACCGCATCGGCCAGACCCGCAAGGTGTTCTCCTACAAGCTGATTGCCGAGGACACGGTGGAGGAGAAGATTCTTGCCCTGCAGGACCGGAAGCGCAACCTTTCCGACCTGTTGCTGGGAGAGCGTCAGGATCTGGCAGGGCACCTCTCGGTGACCGACCTGGAGCAGATTTTCGGCCATCTCGAGAAGTAGTCCCCCGCGATTGCACAAATCGGTGGCGGGCGCTAAGGTTGTCTCTGCGGGTGTTCAATTTGGCACGGGTGCGCGGCGGGGGGTGCCGGGCCGGCGGGAGGACGGATACCATCCGGTTGCTTTCGGGGATTTCCATGGTTTTCCCGCGTGGTGCGTGGGGGGCGGGGTGCGTGGCGGAAAGGTGTCTTGCCGTTTCGCACGCGGCCCTGCGCGCCGTTCGTGCCACGCCGCTCCGCTCCGCCGCCCTGGCACTGTGCGCCATCCTGCTGGGCGGCTGCGATGAACCCGGCAGCGGGCCCCTGCGGGTGGGCACCAATCTTTGGCCCGGCTACGAACCCCTGTATCTGGCGCGCCAGTTGGACCAATTCAGCACCACCGACGTGCGGCTGGTGGAATATGCCTCATCCACCCAGGTGATGCGCGGATTTCGCAACGGCAGCATCGACGCCGCCGCCCTGACCCTCGACGAAGCCCTGCAACTGGCCGACGGTGGACAGCCCCTGGAAGTGGTGCTGGTGATGGACGCCTCCAGCGGCGCCGACGCCATTGTCGCCCGTCCCGGCATCCGCGACCTGCGCGACCTGGCCGGTCGGCGGGTGGCGGTGGAGGGCACCGGTGTCGGCGGCTACCTGCTGGGCCGGGCCCTGGCCGATGCGGGCATGACCACCGCCGACATTCAGATGGTGCAATTGCCCCCCGAGCAACAGGAGAAAAATTTCCGTTCCGGTCAGGTGGACGCGGTGGTGACCTTCGAACCCACCCTCGGGCGGCTGCGTGCCGCCGGGGCGGTGCTGTTGTTCGACAGTTCCCGCATTCCCGGCGAAATTGTGGATGTGCTGGTGGTGCGTCCGGGAGTGCGCACGCACTTCCAGAGGCAAATCGACAAGCTGCTGTCCGGCTGGTTCCGCGCCTTGTCCTACCTGCACGAACACCCCGCCGAGGCCTCCACATACATGCAGGTGCGTCTCGGCAGTCAGGCGAACGCGCGGGAGCCCGTGCGGGAGGGCGCGGAAGGTAAGGGGAACGGGGTGCCGCAGGCATTGGACGGGATCGTGTTCCCGGACCGGGCCGAGAACCTGTTCCTGCTCAATGGCAAAGCTTCCCCGCTGGTCCGGGTCGTGGAGGACCTGGGTCGGCATATGCGCGAACACCATCTGTTGGTGCGAGGCCGGGATATCCACATGGAATTTCACCCGGGGCCACTGAGGGAACTGGGCACATGATCCGCTGGCGCGGCAGGCGCGTACGCCGGGTCTCCGACCGCTTCAAGCTGCCGCTGCGCGCGGCGGTGCCGCTGATCCTGGTGGTGTTTGCCGTGGTCACCGGCCTTTATGGGCTCAAGCACTACACCGACACCGCCTACCGACAGATAGAGGAAAACGCCAGCCGCAGCCTGCGCTCCGAGATGGGGCGCCTGCAGGAGACCCTCGAGTATCTGCTGCGCACCGACAACCTGGAACAGATTAACCACGAAATGGCGGTGCTGGCCGCAGACCCGGAGGTGACCGACGCATTCCTGGTGGACGACTGGGGGGAACTGGTGGCCGGCATCCGCCGCGACCGTACCCACATGCCACTGGCCGATGTGCTGGCCAACATCCCCCCCCGCAGCCGCCCCCGGCACGCCGAGACCGTGGAGCGGGTGCTGGATACTCTGGGGGGGGCGGTGTATGTCGCCCCGGCTCGTGACCGGGTGGCGGGCATCTATCCGGTGTTTCTGGCCCCCGAAGACGGCGAGTTGCGTCCGTCCCGTGTGGGGCTTTTATTCATCGAAGAGGATATCTCGGTGCGCAAGGCGCTGGAGCGGCGCCAGGTGGAAATCCAGGTTCTGCGCACCAGCGCCTTTCTGCTGTTGCTGGCGGCGTGTCTGTGGTTGTTCTTCCACTATGCGGTGACGCGTCGGGTGGCGCGGCTGGTGGCCGCCACCGCCGATCTGGCGCGTGGCGACCTGGCCACTCGCAGCGGCATCAGCGGCCAGGACGAGATTGGCCGCATGGGGGTGGCCATCGACCACATGGCCGCCCAACTGGAGCATGGCCGCCGCCAGTTGGTAGAGAGCGAGGAGCGCGTGCTGTTGCTGCTCCAGTCCACCGCCGAGGCGATTTTCGGCCTTGATCTGCAGGGCCGGTGCACCTTTTGCAATCCGGCCGCCCTGGAGGCCCTGGGCCTGAACGACGCCAACCAGATGCTGGGCCGCAACGTCCACGCGATGATGCACCACACCCGCGCGGACGGCAGCCCCTATCCGGAGGAACAGTGCCCCGTGCTGGCCACCCTGCGCGAGGGGGTTCCGGTGCATGTGGAGGACGAGGTTCTGTACCGCGCCGACGGCAGCAGATTTCCCGCCGAATACTGGGCCCACCCCATATCCCGCGAAGGCCAGGTGGTGGGGGCCGTGGTCACCTTCCTCGACATCACCCACCGCAGGCAAGTGCAGGAGGCGCTGCGGCGCGCCCATGACGACCTGGAGTTGCGGGTGGCGGAACGCACCCGCGAGCTGGTGACAGCCAACCGTCGTCTGGTGGGAGAAATCGCCGAGCGCGAGCGCATCGAACAGGCCCTGTTGCAGGCCAAATCCGAAGCCGAGGCCGCCAACCACGCCAAGAGCGAATTTCTGTCGCGCATGAGCCACGAACTGCGCACCCCGATGAACGCCATTCTGGGGTTTTCCCAGGTGCTTGAGTCGGACCCCGTGGACCCCCTCACGGAATCCCAGGCCGACAGCGTGCACGAGATCCTGCGCGCCGGGTACCACCTGCTGGAACTGATCAACGAGGTGCTCGACCTGTCGCGCATCGAGGCCGGCCATATGGAGGTGAGCATCGTGCCGGTGGAGGTGGGACCGGCGGTGGCCGATGCGCTGCATCTGGTGGGGCCGCTGGCGGACCGGCACAGTGTTTCCCTGGCGGACCGCACCGGTGCGCAGGGTGACGTGCAGATACTGGCTGACCCCACCCGTCTGCGCCAGGTGTTGCTCAACCTGCTGTCCAACGCCGTCAAGTACAACCGGCCGGAAGGCCGCGTGACCGTTTTTTGCGAGCGCGGCGCGGAGGGCCTGCTGCGCGTAGTGGTGGAGGACACCGGGCTGGGGGTCGGCGAGTCCCAGCAACGGCGGCTGTTCCAGCCCTTCACCCGGCTCACCGACGACTACACCGACGTGGGCGGCACCGGCATTGGCCTGACCATCACCCGCAGGCTGATGGAACTGATGGGGGGGCACATTGGTTTTCACAGCGTGGAGGGGGAGGGCAGCCGTTTCTTTGTGGATTTCCCCCTGGCGGAGAGTGCCGGACACAATATGTCCGCGCCACCCCCCGACTCGTCCGCGGCAACCGTCGGCGGCGAGGGTGACGCCCCCCCCGTGGAAGCCGCATCCGATCTGCGCAAGGTGCTGTATATCGAGGACAATCAGGCCAACATGGAGTTGATGCGCCGCATTCTGGCGCGCCGCGACGACCTGGAGATGATTCCGGCCTCGAACGGTGGCGATGGGCTGGAGGCGGCCTTCGCCCACTGCCCGGACGTGGTGCTGGTGGACATTCACCTGCCGGACATGGACGGTTTCGAGGTGTTGCGCCGCCTGCGCGGGAAGAAGCAAACGTGCCACATTCCGGTGCTGGCCTTTAGCGGGGACACCCTGCCCCACGACGTTCAGAAGGGATTGGACGCGGGTTTTTTCCGCTACCTTTCGAAGCCCACCGACATCCGTTCGATTATGGGGGCGATTGACGCAGCGCTCGGCGTCACAAGTCGATAGCCGCAGCGCCCGGCGTCACCAGCCAATCGCCAGCCGCAACCGTTCCCACGGTCCCACGGGTGATGGGTCCAGCCCGGCGATTCGGGCCGTGACCCGGTTGCGCAGGGGGGGGTGGCGGGCAAAGGTGCGGAATGACCGGTCGCGAAGCAGGGTGAGCAGAGGGTGGGAGGCGTTCCAGAACAGCACCAGTTCGTCCCCCAGCCGCTGCAACTGCTCCGCCCCGGGGCGGGCCCCGCGCTCGAAGGCCGCCAGCCGGGCCGTGGCGGGAGGGCGTCCCGCCAGCAGATCGGGCAGTACCTGTTGCGCCAGGACCTCGGCGTCCACCAGGGCCAGGTTGCGCCCCTGGGCCACGTGCGGGTTCACCGAATGCGCCGCATCCCCCAGCAATACCGCCCCCGGCGCGTGCCAGCGTGGGGTGGTCACCCGCGCGCAAGGGAAAAAGCGCAGCCCGCTCCAGTCGCGGATGGATTCGGTGGCCGCCGCCAAAGGCGGATGGATTTCGCGCAGGCGCCGTCCCAGCCAGGCGATGTCCCCCGCCTCTCGCAGCCGCCGGTGGCGCTCCGGAGTGAGCAGGTAAAAGAAGTAGAGCTGTTGGGGCGACACCGGGAACAGACCGAGGATTTCCCCCCGCCCCAGGTAGTAAAACCCCTCGCCCGCGAAGCCGCCTGGGTGGGGGAGCAGACCGGTGAGATACCCTTCCGGGTAAGCCGTGACCCGTCCCCCCAGGTTGAGGACGCGCCGCACCCGTGAACGGGCACCGTCGGCCCCGGCCACCAGCAGGGTCTCTATGGCATGTTCCGTGCCCGCGTGGCGCAGACGGATTTCGGTAACCCGCCCGTGGTTCCCTTCCCGCAGCAGCCCGGTGACCCGGGCACCGGCCACCACCTGCACCGTGGGCAGGGCCGCCGCGGCCTCCCGCAGCACCTGATCCAGCACCTCCGGCAGGAGCACCAGGGTGGTGGGATGGGGGTGGTCCAGTTCCCGATAATCAAAGCTGCACAGCGGACCGCCCCCGATGCGCCGGAAATGGTACCGGCGGACTTCCGCATGGGCGTGGATCAGTTGGGTCAGTGCGTCCAGCAATCCCATGCGGGCCAGCACCGCAAGGCCGTTGGGCTGCAGGATTTCGCCGCGCGGCGCGGCCGTCGGACGCGGCTGTTTTTCCAGCACGCACACACGGATCCCGGCGCGCCCCAGCAGCACCGCCAGCGCCATCCCGGCGGTGCCGCCGCCCGCCACGGCGACCTGGGTGCGCGTCGGCAGGGGGGAGCGCGAAGGGGCATGCATGGTCAGAAGGGCGCTACGAGCCCTGCGCGCAGCGGAAACCCACGTCGTTCACCCGCCCTTCGGGGGAGAGGAACAGCCGGAACGAGGCGCGGGAGTTGTTGGCCACCACCTCGTTGAACTGGTCGTGGTCGGGAAAATGTCCGGGGCTGGCCCAGGAGTTGCCGCGCAACACCCGGTATTTCTGGCCGAATTTTTCGTCCTTGTGGGTGCTGCCGGGGTAGGGCAGGTACCAGTCGGCGGTCCACTCCCACACGTTGCCGATCATGTCGCGCACGCCGTAGGGGCTGTTGCCACGCAGAAAACTGCCCACCGGCGCGGTATTGTTGCGGGCCACATTGGCGGCCTCCGGGTCGAAGCTGTTGCCCCACGGATAGACCAGGCCAGAGGTACCGCGCGCGGCCTTTTCCCACTGGGCTTCGGTGGGCAGTTCCTTGTGGCCGTCCCAGGCGCAGAAATCACGGGCGTCGTACCAGGTCACATGGGTCACCGGGTGCTGCTCCAGCCCTTGGGGCGGGGTGGACTGGCCGTTCCAGTGGGGCGGCGCCTGGTGGTTGGTGGCTTTCACAAAGGCCGCATAACGGGCGTTGGTCACCTCGTCCTGATCCATGAAGAAGCGCGCCAGGGGAACCGTGCGTTCCGGCCGCTCCGCATCGAACCAGGTGATCATCAGGCCCAGTTCTTCGGCCCGCCCTTCGGTGTCCACCGTGTTGGTGCCCATTACGAACGGCCCGGTGGGGACATCCACCATGCCGGGGGGAGGATTCTTGCAGCCGCTGACGGCGAGGAGGGGGATGAAGGCCAGCAGACAGGTGGCCAGCAGGGACGGACGGGTTTTCATGGTTTTTCCCTCCCGGAGGGGGCGGCGCCGGAATTCGGCGTGGTTGTCGGCGTGGTTGTCGGGGCATTTTTCGGGGCCTCCGCCGCGCAGCGGAAGCCGAACGAGTTGTTGCGGATTTTGGGGGTAAACCGGCTGCGGTTGTAGGTGGGCGCCGAAAGGCCGCAGCCGTAGGACAGGCAGTCGTACCACGAGCCGCCGCGCAACACCTTGTTGATTTCACCGTAGTGGGTGTCGGGAAATTCGTTGCCGGGGTAGGGCAGGTACCAGTCGGCGGTCCACTCCCACACGTTGCCCGACATGTCGTACAGGCCGAAGGGGCTTTTGCCGTTTTCGAAGGAGCCCACCGGCATGGTGTCGCCTGCCTCGCCGTGGGCGGCCCAGCGCTGGGGGGTGTTGGCGCGTTCCAGTTCGAAGTGGTTGCCCCACGGGAAAATGCGCCCGTCGGTGCCGCGTGCGGCCTTTTCCCACTCCAGTTCGGTGGGCAGGCGTTTGCCCTCCCAGCGGCAGAACTCGTCAGCGTCGAACCAACTGACGTACACCACCGGATGCGGCTTCTTGCCGGGGGGGATTTTGCCGTCCTTCCAGTGGCGCGGGGCCACATGTCCGGTGACATTTACAAACCCCTGGTAACGGAGGTTGGTCACCTCGTACAGATCGATGTAAAAGGCCGGCAGATCGACCACATGCTCCGGGGTTTCGTCCAGATTGCCCTTGCCCTCGGTAATCTCCCGGCCGTCGTTGCCAACGGTAACGGGACCGGCGGGGATCAGCGCCATGCGCGCCAGATTGGGGCCGTGGCCCCGGCCCGGCCTGTCGGCGCCGGGGGTGTCGGCCACGGTGAGCAGGGGCAGTTCATGGCTGCCTGCGTGGCATTCGGCGCAATCACCGCGCCCCATGTCTACCCGTGGGCCACTGCCGTCGGGGCCGTGGCAGGCGCCGCAGGCCTCGGCGGACACCGCCGTGAACGGCGTGCCGGGATGAGGGGAGGACATTTTCCCGTCGTCGGCCTGTGCCGTCCACGGAATGGCTGCCAGCAAAACGGCCAGCAGGGCCACAGCCGGAAACGGCATGCCCGAACGCGGCAAAGCGCCCGGCATGTCCCCAGGTATCAGCCAACGGGGCATGTCATTTGCCTTTTCCCAGGGCGGAATCGACGGCATCGCTGTCGGCCTGCTCGGAGGCGGTGACCTTCACGGATTTGGCGCAGCGTACCCCGGAATCGCGAAACCGCCCCTTGGGGTTGAACGAAAAGCGGTAGTTGGCGCGGGACATTTCACCGATCACGGCGGCCAGTTCATCGTCCGGAAAATGCCCTGGAGCGCTGAAGGAGTTGCCCCGGATCACCTTGAACTGTTTGCCGTAGTTGTCGCTCACGAAGGTGCTGCCCGGATAGGGGGTGTACCAGTCCCTGGTCCACTCCCAGGCGTTGCCGACCATGTCCATTACCCCGTAGGGGCTGGCCCCTTCGGGGAACGATCCCACCGGCATCAGCCGCCCCCCCTGGGCGGTGGTGGCCACGTTGGCCACCCCGGCACGGAACTTGTTGCCCCACGGATACAGGCGGCCATCGGTGCCGCGTGCGGCCTTTTCCCACTCCGCCTCGCCGGGCAGGCGCTTGCCGAAGTACTGGCAGACCAGATACGCCTCGTACCAGTTGAGGCCGGTTACCGGGTAGGCGCCCTGACCGTCCGGGTAGCGGTCGTCCGCCTCCCAGCCGTAGGGGGTGCCGAGGGGAATCTCGGTGTCGTTCAGGAACTGGAGGTACTCGGCGTTGGTCATTTCGTTGCGGTCGATGTAGAACGCGGCCAGTTCCGGTTTGTGTTGCGGGGTGGCGTCCGAGTAGAAGGTGTAGGGCAGGCCGTGGGAGGCGGCCTCGCCGTCGTCGGTGCGATCGGTACCCATGATGAAGGGGCCCGCGGGCACCAGCACCATGCCCTTGGGGGGGGAGGTATCGGCGGGGTTCATCCGGGGGGACGCCGCTTCCGCACTGCGCGGCGCGGTGCTGCATGCGGTGCCGGTGGCGGCACAAAGCAGGGCGGCACACAGCAGAAGGGTGCGCAGGGTGGCCGTCTTTGGCGACAGCGGACGGCGGCGGGTTGCAAACATCACGAGAGTCCGTACTCCTTCCAGCGCCGGGTGACCCGTTCCACCACGTCCGCGTCCATGCGGATGGGCGTACCCCACTCGCGGTGGGTCTCCGGCGGCAATTTGTGAGTGGCGTCAATGCCCATCTTGCTGCCCAGTCCGGCCTCCGGACTGGCAAAATCCAGGTAATCAATGGGTGTGTGTTCCACCAGCACTGTGTCGCGGACCGGATCCACGCGGGTAGAGATGGCCCACATCACGTCGTTCCAGTCGCGCACGTTGATGTCGTCGTCCACCACTACGATGAACTTGGTGTACATGAACTGGCGCAGCACGCTCCACAGCCCGAACATGACGCGCCGGGCGTGGCCAGGATACTGCTTGCGGATGGAGATCACCGCCATGCGGTAGGAGCAGGCCTCCATGGGCAGATGCAGGTCCACCACCTCGGGGAACTGCTGTTTGAGCAGAGGCACGAACACGTCGTTGAGGGCCAGGCCCAGGATGGCCGGCTCGTCCGGCGGCCGCCCGGTGTAGGTGCTCATGTAGATGGGATTGCGCCGGTGGGTGATGGCGGTGGCGGTGAACACCGGGAATTTTTCCACCTGGTTGTAATAACCGGTGTGGTCGCCATACGGCCCCTCGTCCGCGTAATCGGTGAGGGACACGTGTCCCTCGATGACAATCTCCGCCGTGGCGGGCACAGTCAGGGGCACGGTCTTGCAGTCCGCCACTTCGATTTTTTTGCCCCGCAACAGGCCGGCGAAGTGGTATTCGCTGAGGGAATCGGGCACCGGAGTGACTGCGGCAATGGTGGTGGCCGGTTCGCACCCCAGGGCAATGGCCACCGGGATCGGGTCGGGTTTTTTCTTGCCGACCCACGCCTGATGGTCCAGGGCGCCCCCCCGGTGGGCCAGCCAGCGCATGATGGCGCGGTTTTTCCCCAGCACCTGCATGCGGTAGATACCCACGTTGATGCGCCCGCCGTCCGGACCACGGGTGATCACCAGCGGCCAGGTGATGAGCGGGGCGGGCTCCCCCGGCCAGCAGCCCATCACCGGCAGGCGCGTCAAATCTACCTGATCGCCGCTGAGCACCACCTCCTGACAGGGGGGGCGCGACACGGTTTTGGGTGGCATGTTCATCATCGCCTTGACCAGCGGCAGCTTGTCGAAGGCGTCCATCATCCCCCTGGGGGGTTCCGGCTGGCGCAGGGAGGCGAGCATCTCCCCCACCTGCCGCAGGCCGCCGGGGGCGATCTCCAGGCCCATTTCGATGCGCCGCACGCTGCCGAACAGGTTGATCAGCACCGGCCAGTCGTACCCCTTGGGGCGCTCGAACAGCAGCGCCGGGCCGTTCCGGGCCAGCACGCGACTGCCGATCTCGGTCATTTCCAGGTGCGGATCGACCTCGGCCGCGATGCGCCGCAATTCCCCCTCTTTTTCCAGACGTTTGAGGAACTCCCGCAGATCGGCGTAGGGCATCAGTTCCCCCCCGTGGCGGGCGAGCCCGGCACCGCACCGGTCAGGGTGCCCAGCAGCAGGGCGGCCAGCACCGCCGCCCCCACCCACACATGGGCGGCGAACAGGCGGAACGCCTCCGGACGGCTGAGTCCCCGGCGTACCCGGGCGCACTGGTAAAGCATTCCGGCGAGGATCACGCCGAGGGCGGCGAAAGTGCTGCCCGGCAACCCCTCGCGCCAGCCCGCCGCCGCCAGCAGCAGGCAGGTGGCGATAAAGCAGGTGCCGATCCACAGCCAGGCGCGTTCGCCGAACAGAATGGCGCTGGATTTCACCCCGGCCTTGCGGTCGTCGTCGATGTCCTGGATGGCGTAGATGGTGTCGTAGCCGATGGCCCAGAAAATGGTGGCGGCGAACAACAGGGCGGGGGTGAGTCCGACGCTGCCGGTGACCGCTGCCCAGGCCATGAAGGTGCCCCAGCCGAAGGCCATGCCCAGAAATGCCTGGGGCAGGCTCACCCAGCGCTTGGTGAACGGATACAGCACCGCCAGCCCCAGACCGCAGGCCGACAGCCACAGGGTCAGACGGTTCAGGTGCAGAATCAGCAGCAGGCTTGTGCCCACCAGCAGGGCAAACACCACCAGCGCGGTGCCGACACCCAATCGGCCATCCGCCAGCGGTCGGGAGCGGGTGCGCTCCACCAGCGGGTCGATGCGCCGGTCGGCCACGTCGTTGATGACGCAACCGGCGCTGCGCATCAGAAACGCGCCCAGGGTGAAGATCGCCACCAGTTTCCAGTCTGGCCGTCCGCCGGACGCCAGCGCCAGCGACCACAGCGACGGCCACAGCAGCAGCAGTGTGCCGTGAGGCCTGCCGATACGCATCAGTTCCAGCACGGCGCGGGCCGTTTGCCACGCAACCCGGGCGCGACCGGGTGCGGCGGGGGCGGACGCGGAATGGTTTACGACCGGGCGGAAACCCAATGGGCAACCCTGACAAAAAAAGGGGGAGAAAACCCGCCCGATGGTACGTTTCGGGGCGCGGCGAGTCAAGGCGACCAGGGGGGGCGCCGCCGCCAGGCAACGGGGCGACAGGGCAGGGGAGCATTTACCGGCGCGGCCGTGGCGTCTATAGTGGTGGCGACCGTGCTGGCACGGGCGTGCGCGGTTGCGGACGCCGATGTTGTCCCCCCACCGCGAGAGGCCCCCTTGATCCGCTTTCGTTACCTGTTTGGAATTGGCCGCGACCTGGACCGCCGTCAGGTCGAGGAGGCGCAGGACATCTATCGCCGCTGCTTCCCCTACGCCCCCGAATACGCGGACCGCATCGGAGAATGGCTGGCGCGTTCACCGCGTCGTGATCTGGAGCCGATCCTGTTGCTGGCCCTGGGGGCGCGTGCAGTGATCGGCTTTAGTTGGGTGATGTATTTCCCCGACCTGCGTTACGCCTACCTGGACTACCTGGCCAGCGATCCGGGACGTTCCGCGCGGGGCATTGGCGGCGCCCTCTACGAGGCCACCCGCGAGGTGCTGCAACAAAAAGGCGCCCGCGGCCTGTTCCTGGAGGCCCCCCACGACGACCCGGAACTGCTCAAGGATCCCTCCCGTGCGCCGGTGAACCACAAGCGCATGCTGTTTTACGAGCGCTACGGGGCCCTGCCGGTGGTCGGTACCGCGTTTGACCGCACCGCCACCACCGCCAACGAAGGCTGGATGACCCACCTGGTGTATGACAGCCTGGGCCGCCGGGCGGAACTGCGCGGTGGCGATGCCCGCAACTTTGTGGGCGCCCTGTACCGGCGCAAATACGGCCTCAACCCGGACAACAAGGTGCTGTCCGGCATCATCGCATCGTTCCGCGACGGCCCGGTGAAGCTGCGCCAGCCAAAGAAGGGCCGGGATGTTGGCGGGGATGCGGGGGACTCCGGGGACGCTGCTTCCAGGCCCGCCAAGGCTTCCGCCAGCAAAACCGTCAAGTCGCCCGCCAAATCGCCCGCCAAAGTGACTGCCAAGGGTGCTTCTGGCAAAGCCTCCGCCACCAAAACCGTCAAGTCACCCGCCAAGGCCCCCGCCGCCAAGGCAACCAAAGGCACCATCGTCAAGCCTCCGGTCGTGGACGTGGTGCGGCGCATCTATCCGGTCAAGCTGGTCACCAATGAGCGGCATTTTTTGCACCACATGCGGGAAAAAGGCTATGTGGAGCGCCCGGTGCGCATGGACGCCGTGTTGCGCGGGCTGGAAGGGCTGGCGGTGGAGCAGGTGCGGCCGCACCACTTTGGCGAAGCGCCCATCCGCGCCGTTCACGCGGCGTCCCTGATCGGCTACATGGCGCGAGCCTCCAGCCGCCTGCAGGCCCGGCAGTTGATCTATCCCACCGTATTCCCCATGCGCCGCCGCCACCGCCCGCCCCGCGAGTTCGAGATGCGCGCCGGATACTACTGTCTGGACACCTTCACCCCCCTGGGGCACAACACCTACGCCGCCGCGCGTTCCGCCGTTGACACCGCCCTCACCGGCGCCAATCTGGCGCTGGACGGCGAGCGCTATGTCTATGCCCTGTGCCGTCCCCCCGGCCACCACGCCGAACCCAATGCCTGGGGCGGTTTTTGCTACTTCAACAACGCCTCGGTGGCCGCCCACCACCTGTCCGCCCACGGCAAGGTGGCGCTGCTGGACATCGACCACCACCACGGCAACGGCAGCCAGCAGATTTTTTACCAGCGCAACGACGTGCTGGTGGTGAACCTGCATTGCCACCCGGATTTCGCCTATCCGTACTTCAGCGGCTTCGCCGACGAACGCGGGGAGGGGGCGGGCAAGGGGTTTAACCGCAACTACCCCCTGCCCCCCGGCACCGGCGACAAGGAGTATCTGAAGGCGCTGGCCGAGGCGCTGCGTGACATCGCCCGCTTCAAGCCGGAATTTTTTGTGGTGTCGGTGGGGTACGACATCATGCGCGGAGACCCCACCGGCTCCTTTGCGGTCACTTCGCGGGGGATGCGCAAAATCGGTGAACAGTTGGCGGCGTTGCGCCTGCCTACCCTGCTGGTACAGGAAGGGGGATATTCCCTGAGCAACCTGCGTCAGGGTTCACGCGCCTTCATCACCGGCCTGACCAGTATTTGGTAACCGCCACGGACCCCGGAGGGCGCGGCTCCCGGCGGCAAAAGATGCGGACGGAGCAATGGCGGGTGCCGGGTGCGATGCGTCGATTTGTGATATTATACCGGGCCGGTATCCCGTTGTTCTGCCGTTTATCCGTGTAGTCGTCGCGATCCGTTAGAACCAACCCAGCCATCCCGTTTGTCCCCTGTGACTGGAGCCGTTCCGTGACCATCGGCATTGTTGTCTTCCCCGGATCCAACTGCGACCACGATGTGGAGCATGTGATCGGGCGTGTGTGCGGGGCCAAAACCCGCTTTCTGTGGCACAAGGAAACCAGCCTGGAGGGGATCTCCGCCGTGGTGTTGCCGGGTGGATTTTCCTACGGCGATTACCTGCGCTGCGGCGCCATCGCCCGTGTCAGCCCGATCATGGAGGAGGTTCGCCGTTTCGCCCGCCAGGGACGTCCGGTGGTGGGCATCTGCAACGGCTTTCAGGTGCTGGTCGAGGCCGGCATCCTGCCCGGCGCCCTGGTGCGCAACGCCAGCCTCAATTTTATCTGTCGCCCGGTCTCCCTGCGCGTCGAGCGTACCGATTCCCCTTACACCACCGGCTACCTGGAGAGACAGGTGGTGAACTTCCCGATCGCCCACGCCGACGGCAATTTTCAGGCCGATGCGGAAACCCTGCGGCGTCTGGAAGGCGAGGGGCGGGTGGCGTTCCGCTACTGCGCCCCCGACGGGCGTGTGGACCCCGCCGCCAACCCCAACGGCAGCCTTGGCAACATTGCCGGCATCTTCGGCACCACCCGCAACGTGCTGGGGCTGATGCCCCACCCCGAACGCAACGCCGAAGGTGCGCTCGGCGACGCCAGCGGGAGGCCGTTTTTTGCCGGTCTGCTCAACCACCTGGCAGAGGTCACCGCATGAGCATGGAACCCGCCGTCACCCAGGAGCTGGCCGCCGAATACGGCCTGACGGGCGAGGAATACGAACGCGCCCGGCGCATTGTCGGGCGCGACCTGACGTGGACCGAATTGGGTATTTTTTCGGTGATGTGGAGCGAACACTGCTCCTACAAAAGCAGCCGCGTCCATTTGAAACGCCTGCCCACCACCGGTCCCCAGGTGGTGCTGGGGCCGGGCGAGAACGCCGGGGCGGTGGACATTGGCGACGGCCTGTGCGCGGTGTTCAAGATGGAATCCCACAACCACCCGTCGTTCATCGAGCCGTTCCAGGGCGCGGCCACCGGCGTGGGCGGCATCCTGCGCGACGTGTTCACCATGGGCGCGCGCCCGGTGGCGTTGCTCAACTCCCTGCGCTTCGGCCCCCTGTCGCGCCCCAAAAACCGTTACCTGTTCTCCCGCGTGGTGGCCGGCATCGCCCACTACGGCAACTGCGTGGGGGTGCCCACGGTGGGGGGAGAGGTCTACTTCAACGACATCTACAACCAGAACTGTCTGGTCAACGCCATGTGCGTGGGCATCGCCCGTTCCGACCGCCTGTTCCTGGGCCAGGCCAAGGGGGTGGGCAACCCGGTCATGTACGTGGGGGCCAAGACCGGCCGCGACGGCATCCACGGCGCCACCATGGCCTCCGAGGAGTTCGGCGAGAACGACGAAAAGCGCCCCACCGTGCAGGTGGGCGATCCGTTCACCGAAAAGCTGCTCATCGAAGCCTGCATGGAACTGATGGCGGGCGACTACATCGAGGGCATCCAGGACATGGGCGCCGCCGGCCTCACCAGCTCCTCGTGCGAGATGGCCAGCCGCGCCGGTACCGGCGTGGAGATGAATCTCGACCTCATCCCCTGCCGCGAAGAGGGCATGACCCCCTACGAAATGATGCTCTCCGAGAGCCAGGAGCGCATGCTGCTGGTAGCCCGCCCCGGCTACGAGGGAAAGGTGCGCGAAATTTTCGAAAAATGGGATCTGGAAGCCGCCGTGGTCGGTCGGGTGACCGACGACGGCATGCTGCGCCTGTTGTTTCAGGGGCGCACCGTGGCCGAGATTCCCGCCCACCCGCTGGCCGAGGAGGCGCCGCGCTACGAGCGCCCCATGGCGGTGCCGGATTACCTCGATGCCTTGCAGGGGTTCGACCCGTATTCGCTGGCCGAGCCCAAGGACATGGGCGCGGTGCTCAAGGCGCTGTTGGCCTCCCCCACCATTGCCAGCAAGGAGTGGGTGTACCGCCAGTACGACCACATGGTGCAGGTGAACACCGTGGTGGCGCCGGGTTCCGACGCCGCCGTGCTGCGCATCCGCAAGGACGGGGAGGACACCGGCCGTTACCTGGCCCTCACCACCGACTGCAACAGCCGCTACGTGATGCTCAACCCCTACACCGGCGCGGCGCTGACGGTGGCGGAATGTGCGCGCAACGTGGTGGCCTCCGGGGCGCGCCCCCTGGGCATTACCGACTGCATGAATTTTGCCAGCCCGGAACGCCCCGAGGTGATGTGGCAGTTCGCCATGGCCGTGGAGGGCATCACCGACGCCTGCGTGGCCCTGGACACCCCGGTGGTGTCGGGCAATGTCTCACTCTACAACGAGACACTTGGTTTGGGTATTTACCCCACCCCCACCATCGGCATGGTGGGGCTGATCGAAAACGGCCGTCAGCCGGTAACGGCGGATTTCAAGGACGATGGCGACATCATCGTGCTGGTGGGCACCACCAACGACGATCTGGGGGGCAGCGAATACCTGGCGGTGTGGCACAGCCGGGAACTGGGCATTCCGCCGCAACTGGATCTGGCGATGGCGCGCCGCACCAACGACGCGGTGCTGCGCCTGATGGACACCGGCTGCGTGAAAAGCTGCCACGACGCCGCCGAAGGCGGGCTGGCAGTGACCCTGGCGGAAAGCGCCATTGCCGGCGGCATTGGTTGTCAGGTGGGGCTGGATTCCCGCGGGGTGCTGCGCCGTGACGCGGTGCTGTTTGCCGAAAGCCCGTCGCGTTTCGTGCTCACCGTGGCCCCCGCCAACCGGGATATAATGGCCGAGACACTGGGCGAGAGCGGCGTGCCGTTCGCCGAAATCGGCTGGGTGCGCGGTGACCGGGTGCAGATGGGTATCGACCGCAAGCTGACCGTGGACGTGTCCCTGGCGGAGCTTGCCGCCGCCTGGCGGGACGCCATTCCCCGGGCGCTGGAGGGTGGAAACACACCGTGAACGGCTGTACTTTTACCCCCGAGGAACTACGCCACGACAAGCCCCGCGAGGAGTGCGGCGTGGTGGGCATCTACAACCACACCGAGGCGGGCAATCTGGCCTATTTGACCCTCTACGCCCAGCAGCACCGGGGCCAGGAAGGGGCGGGCATCGTTACCCTGAACGGCAGTGAGTTCCACGCCGTCAAGGGGCAGGGGCTGGTGCCGGACATTTTCAACCACGCCCGCCTGCAGGAACTGCCGGGCAACTATGCCATTGGCCACAACCGCTATTCCACGGCGGGCGGGGCAGGGCTCAAAAATGTCCAGCCGCTGGTGGCAGGCTCGGCCCTGGGTACCATCGCCATGGCCCACAACGGCAACCTCACCAACGCCGACCTGCTGCGCACGCGGCTGATCGACGAGGGGGCCATCTTCCAGTCCACCATCGACAGCGAAGTCATCCTGCATTTGATTGCGCGGTCCCGCGAGCGCAGCTTTCCGCGCCGCATCATTGACGCGTTGGCCCAGGTCAAGGGCGGTTTTTCGCTGATTTTCCTCACCGAAAACAGTCTGGTGGGGGTGCGCGATCCCCACGGCTTCCGCCCCCTGTCCCTGGGGCGCTTCGTGGATGGCGGCTATGTGCTGGCCTCCGAAACCTGCGCCTTCGACCTGATCGGCGCCCGCTTCGTGCGCGACATCCGCCCCGGTGAGATGGTGGAGATCACCCGCGAGGGGGTGTCCACCTGCATGCCGTTCCAGTTGCACGAAGGGGCCTTCTGTATCTTCGAATACGTCTACTTCTCGCGCGTGGACAGCGTGATCGGCGGCCATTCGGTGTGGATGGTGCGCAAGAATCAGGGGCGGTTTCTGGCCAAGGAGAGCCCGGCGGAGGCCGACGTGGTCATCCCGGTGCCGGACTCCGGCGTGGCCACCGCCATGGGGTTTGCCGAGGAATCGGGGATTCCCTACGAAATGGGGCTGATCCGCAACCACTACGTGGGGCGCACCTTCATCGAACCCCAGAGTTCAATTCGCCACTTCGGCGTGAAGATCAAGCTCAACCCGGTGCGCGAGGTGATCGAGGGCAAGCGCGTGGTGGTGGTGGACGATTCCATCGTGCGCGGCACCACCAGCCGCAAGATCGTGGAGATGGTGCGCAAGGCGGGGGCCGCCGAGGTGCACATGCGCATCGGTTCCCCCAAAATCATCTCGCCCTGCTTTTACGGCATTGATACCCCCACGCGGGAGGAACTTATCGGTTCCTCGAAAAACGCCGAGGAGATTCGGGCCTACCTGAGCGCCGACTCCCTCGGATACCTGAGCGAGGAGGGGCTGCTGGCTGCCTCTCCCAAGCTGGGTGGATACTGCACTGCCTGTTTCAGCGGTCGCTACCCGGTGAGCGTGGCGTTCGATCAGCCGCGCCAACCGCAGTTGTTCTAGGGGGCGCTCCGGGAAGAGACCTGGGTAAGGGGAGCCGGGGAGATGACTCTCCGGAGGAGATAATTCCGGGGGGATCATAATGCCCCCCCTGCACGCGGCCGGACCGGTTTCCCTTTCCGGCCGTGGGGGAGACCATGGGCTACACACCGAATTCACCCCAGGCGCCGGGGCATGGACCCAGCGCGCGCCGTCGTCGCGGCGACCCCGCCGAAGCCGCCCGCCAGTGGGAAGAACTGATGACGCGCTTGGGCGACCTGCGCACCAACCACAACGACGACCTGCTGCGGGGCCTGCTCACCACCGTCTGCAATTTTTTCGAAAAGCCGGCGGAACGGCGCGACCTGAAGATGGCCCATCTGGCCCTCAAGGAGTCGCGCCAGGCGCTGGAGGTGTTCTCCCGCTACCGGCATGTGCCCAAGGTGAGTGTGTTCGGCTCCGCCCGCACCGACCCCGACAACGCAGACTACCAACTGGCCAAGGATTTTGCCCGCAACATCGCGGCGCACGGCTACATGGTCATCACCGGTGCCGGGGGCGGCATCATGGAAGCCGCCAATGCCGGGGCCGGTACCGACATGAGCTTTGGCCTGAATATCGACCTGCCGTTCGAGCAGGAGTCCAACCCGTACATCGCGGGCGACCCCAAGCTGATGCAGTTCCGGTTTTTCTTCACCCGCAAGCTCTACTTCATGAAGGAGACTTCGGCCCTGGCCCTGTTTCCGGGCGGTTTTGGGACTCTGGACGAGGGGTTCGAAGCCCTCACCCTGATCCAGACCGGCAAGAGCACCCCCATGCCCATCGTGCTCATGGAACACGAGGGGGGGAGCTACTGGAAGGAGTGGTGCGACTATCTCAACGACCACCTGCTCGCGCGCGGCATGATCCGCCACGACGACCTGGACCTGTTCCGCGTCTGCCACACCGTGGAAGAGGGGGTGGATGAAATTCAGCAGTTTTTCCGCGTGTTCCACTCCGCGGTGCGCACCCGCGACGGCGTGATCATCTGGCTGTGGCGCGCCCTGGAGCCGGAAGAGGTAGCCCTGCTCAACGAGACCTTTTCCGACCTGATGGGCGGCAAAAAACTGCGCCAGCCGTTTTCCCCCGCCAAGCAGATGTCCGACACCGAGATGGACGTGATGAGCTTTATCGAGGTGCCCATGGACCACCGCCACCAAGGGCGGCTTCGGCAGTTGATCAACGTCATCAACAAGCTGTAACCGCCGTGGGCACGGCTGGCGGTAAACCTAGCGGCAAATTGTCCGCCAAATTTGCCGCCCCGGTGGCCGAGGTGCTCAAGGTACTGGCGGAATTGTACCCGGATGCCGAATGCGCCCTGACCTACCGCAACCCCTATGAATTGCTGATCGCCACCATCCTGTCGGCCCAGTGTACCGATGCGCGGGTGAACCAGGTCACCCCGGCCCTGTTCGCCCGCTTTCCCACCCCGGAGGCCATGGCGGCGGCCGGGCTGGAAGACATCATCGACCTGATCCGCTCCACCGGCTTTTTCAACAACAAGGCCAAAAACATCCTGACCTGCTGCCGCGACCTGGTCACCCGCCACGATGGACAGGTGCCGGACACCCTGGAGGAACTGGTCAAGCTGGCCGGGGTGGGCCGAAAGACCGCCAACGTGGTGCTGGGCAACGCCTTCGGGGTGCCGGGAATCACCGTGGACACGCATCTGGGAAGGGTGTCGCGCCGCCTCGGACTGACCCGGCACGACGACCCGGTGAAGGTCGAGCACGACCTGATGAAGCTGATCCCAAAGGACCAGTGGACGGTTTTTTCCCACCGCGTGATCCACCACGGCCGCGCCCTGTGCGCCGCCCGTAAACCCAAATGCCAGGCCTGTCCCCTGTCCGGGGTGTGTCCGGCGGCCTGGAACTAGGTGCTTGTCGTCCGCCACCCTCGCCCCCTGCGCTTGACCTTTCGGGCGATTCCGGTCACCTTCTTGAAACCGGACGCCGTGCGGGGAGGCGCAGTTGCAGATTGCAAAGGGGAGGGGATTTTTCCATGAATACCGTCGTTATCGTCACCTTGGTGGTCCTGGTCCTGCTGATCGGCTACACGGTGGCCATCTTCAATCGTCTGGTGGCCCTGGCCAACCGCTACAAGAACGCCTTTGCCCAGATCGAGGTGCAACTCAAGCGGCGCTACGACCTGATCCCCAATCTGGTGGAGGTGGCCAAGCGCTACCTGAAACACGAGCAGGAAACCCTTACCGCCGTGATCGAGGCCCGCAACCAGGCCATGGCGGGGCTTAAAGGTGCCGCCAGCCACCCCGGAGATCCACGTGCCATGCAGGCGCTGGGCGGCGCCGAAGGGGCGCTGGTCGGGGCCATGGGGCGTCTGAACGTGGTGATGGAGGCCTATCCGGACCTCAAGGCCAGCCAGAACATGATGCAACTGACCGAGGAGATCACCTCCACCGAGAACAAGGTGTCCTTTGCCCGTCAGGCCTTCAACGACCAGGTGATGGAATACAACACCTACCGGCAGTCGTTTCCCCAGGTCATGCTGGCGCCGATCTTCGGGCATGCTGCCGATGCCGCGCTGCTGGAATTTGCCGACAGCGCCCGGATACAGGCCGCACCCAAAGTCTCGTTCTAGCCGCCCCGCGCGGCCCCGGGCGGGGATTTTTCCATGGATTTTTTCGAGGCCCAGGAGCAGAGCCGCGCCTCCACCACCCGGCTGGTGTTGTTGTTCGCGCTGGCCGTGCTCACCTTGGTGCTGCTCACCGTGGTGTCGGTGGGGGTTTTTGTGGCCTATCTGGAGGGCTATGGCACGCCGTCTCCCCAGACTGTGCTGGCCGCCCTGCCACCCCTGCGGGTGGCGGAAATCGCCGCCGCCGTGCTGGTAGTGGTGCTGGCGGGAACCCTTTACAAAATGGCCGTCCTCTCCGGCGGTGGCCGCGTGGTGGCGGAGAATCTGGGCGGGGTGCGCGTCTCCCGCGACAGTAGCGACACGGACTTGCTCCGGCTGTTGAACGTGGTGGAGGAGATGGCCATTGCCAGCGGCACCCCGGTACCGCCGGTCTACCTGCTGGAGCATGAATCCGGCATCAACGCCTTTGCCGCCGGATTCTCCCCGCGGGATGCGGTGATCGGCGTCACCCGGGGGGCGGTTCGGGAGCTTTCGCGGGAACAACTACAAGGGGTTATCGCCCACGAGTTCAGCCATATCCTGAATGGTGACATGCGCCTCAACCTGCGCCTGATGGGGGTGCTGCACGGCATTCTGGTGGTGGGCTACCTCGGTCGCGGCGTGCTGCGCTCCATACGCACCACAACCCGCTCCCGGAGCCGCCGGGGTGGTGGCGGCGGCCCGTTGGTACTGCTGGCGCTGGCGCTGCTGGTGATCGGCTACGGCGGAGTGTTTTTTGGCAATCTGATCAAGGCTGCCGTCAGTCGCCAGCGGGAATTTCTGGCGGACGCCTCGGCGGTTCAGTTCACTCGTGATCCCGGCGGCATTGCCGGGGCTCTCAAGCGCATCGGCGGACTCGCGTCGGGGTCATTGATCAGCAGTTCTTCCGCCGCCGAGGCCAGCCATCTGTTTTTCGGTGCGGGCCTTGCCAGTTGGTTGGGGATGCTGGCTACCCATCCACCGCTGGAGCAGCGTATCCGCCGCATTGACAGCCGCTGGGACGGCAAGTTTGACGCCCGCCCGCCCCGTTCCGCCCATGACGGGAAACCGGGGGAGGGGGGCGCTGTGGAAAACGCTGTGAGCATACCTGTCAATGCGCCTGTGGACATGCCCGTGGACATGCCTGTGGGCATGTCTGTGGGGAAGATTGTTGACCGGTCTGTTGGTGATTCTGTTGACAGTGTTGTGGGCGGCGCCATGCTGGCTGCGGTGGTGGCCAGCGCCGCGCACATCGGGCAGGTGGGGCGCCCCGGTGGTACATCGCTGAACGCCGCACGGGCGCTACTGGAGCGCATTCCGCCGGTGGTGCGCGCCGCCTGTGCAGAGGCGGGCACGGCGCGGGTGGTGGTCTGCTCCCTGCTGCTGGACCCGGATGCGGTCACCCGCAGCCGCCAGCTCCTGCGCATGGAAGAATACGGCGGCGGCGCCTTTACCGCGCTGGCGCAGAAGCTCCAGCCCACACTATCCGGCATGCCGCCGGAGTTGCGCCTGCCGGTGCTGGACCTGGCCCTGCCCGCACTGCACGGCATGTCCGATTCCCAGCGTAGGTCCTTCGCTCGGCACCTGAAGGATTTGGCCGAGACGGACGCCCACACCTCGGTGTTCGAGTGGGTGGTGCAGACCATTGCCGGACGCTATCTGGAGGCCCAGGGGAGGCGTTCCCTGCCGATGCGAGACCGCAATCAGCCAATGTCCCGCGCCCGTGAGCCGATTGCCGTGCTGCTGTCAGCTTTGGCCCACGCCGGGGCCGTGGCCGGAGAGGAAGATGCGGGCGGCGTGGCGGCGCGGGCCTTCGAGGCGGGCGCCATGCAGTTGAACGTGGCGGGACTGGCCCTGCTGCCGACGGAAGAGGTGAACGGGGAGCGGCTGGCCATGGCGCTGCGGGCGCTGGAACCCTTGGCCCCCCACGACCTGCGCCGCCTGCTGGAGGCGTGTGCCGCGTGCATCCATGCCGATCGGCTGCAACGCGCAGAAGAGGTGGAACTGTTGCGCGCCGTGTGTGCCGCCCTGGAGTGTCCGCTGCCGGCGCTGACCAGTGTGTAGGGGGGGGCACCGGGCCTGGAGGAGCCCTTTACATCAGGCGGTCCGTTGGCCCTCGCACCATTCACGCCACAGGCCGCGCAAGGTCGCCTCGAAATCCCCGGTAAAGGTTTTTCCGTTGCACAGGGGCGAACTGGCCACCCGCTGGCGCAATTCTCGGCGCAGGGTTTCCAGCCGTTGCGGGTCGGTGGCCAGCGCGGCGGCGATGCGCACATAGTCTGACTGCGTGGGAGCGATCAGCTCCTCCAGCCCCAGCGTGGTGAGCAGGCTCACCCCCACCCGCCCCATGTGCCGGTCTCCCGCCAGCACCACCACCGGAACTCCCATCCACAGGGCCTCGCAAGTAGTGGTGGTGCCGTTGTAGGGGAAGGTGTCCAGAGCAATGTCCATATGGCGATACATATCCAGGTGGTTGGTCAGGACTGGCACCATATCGACCAGTTCCAGCCGGTCTTCCCCGATACCGGCATGTGCGAACCACTCCAGCAGGGTATCGCGACCGGCACGGGTGACCACGGATCGCGCCTTGATCAGCATGCGGGAATTCGGAACGGCCTGCAGCACCTCGGCCCACGTTGCCACCAGCCGCGGATTCAGCTTGGGAAAGTTGTTGAAGGATCCGAACGTGATGTGACCACCTTGCACGGATGGCGGAGGCGCCGGGTCGGGGGCGTCCCTGGGTGGCCGGTAACACAGAAAGGCGCCCGGCAACCGCACCAGGGTTTCGCTGCAATGGGCTTCGGCACCCGGGGGGTCGGCCCGCGCATCGGTCAGCCGGTAGTCAATGGCGTCCAGCCCGGTAGTCATGGGGCTTCCCAGGTAGGTGACCTGCACCGGGGCAGGCGACAGGGCCATCACGTCCAGTCGACCGTGGGGAGAGTTACCGGCCAGGTCGATGAGGATGTCCACACGCTCGGCGCGGATGGACGCGGCAGCCTGCGCCGCGTCCATCCGGCCAATGTCTACCCAGTGACCGGCCAGGGAGCGCAGACGGCTCGTCACCTGGTCCTCCCGGTAGGCGGTGTTTGAATAACAGCAGACCGTGAAGCGGGAGCGGTCGTGGTGAACGAGGATGTTTTCCAGGAAGAAAGCCACCGCGTGGGTGCGAAAGTCCGGGGAGAGATAGCCGATTGTCAGGCGCCGCTCCGGTGCGGGGCCATTGCGGTACGGCTCTGCTTCGGGAGGCCGCGGGAAGTAGTTCCGGACCAGTTCCTCGGCTTGCGCGCGAACCGCCACGGGATCGAGGTCGGAGCGATAAACCAGCGCCCACAGCAGGGGTTCCCCGATCGCCCAATCCCCGGGGAACTGTTGCGCCGCCCGTTGGTAGAGCGCCATGGCCTGTTCGGCGTGCGCCAGCCTCTGGTGGGTCTGGGCCGCCAGTAACAACGCGGTGACATCGTCCGGGTTTTCCGCCAGGGCTCTTTCCACCAGGGGGAGTGTCTTGTCGTGCTGGTTACCGCTCAGGCAGGCCCGTGCCAGTTCCAGACGGTTGGCCACACGCTCGGGGTGGGTTTCCAGCAACCGGGTATACGTTGTCGCCGCGGCGTCATATTGCCCGTCCTGCTGCAGGGCCTTGCCGAGTACCTCCCGCCATTGTGGCGTGTCGGGATTTGCCGTAGCCGCCGCTTGCAGATGCGGGAGGCTGTCGGTAGCCCTTCCGGCGGAGAGCAATGCCCGGCCCAGTTCAAACCGGATCGGGGCTGCATCCGGCGCCAGGGCGGCCGCCCGCTCCAGATGGTGGATGCCTGCGGCAATGTCTCCCGCCTGGCACAGGGCCGCCCCCAGAAAAGCGAGCACGTCGGGCAGATTGGGGTGAATGCGGAGGGCCTGTTCGAATGCCCGTACGGCTCCCGCCGTATCGCCGAGGGCCGTGCGGCTTTGACCCAGGTTGATGTGTGCCTCGAGCAGGTCGGGGCGGGCGGCGATGGCGCGTTCGAATTGGGCGATGGCCTCTGCCTGCTGCCCCCGTCGGGACAGGACCATCCCCGTCCAGTACAGCGCGTTGGGATGGTTGGGGGTGAGGTCCAGTTCCCGCGCAAAAGCGGCGGCTGCCTGTTCGTCCCGCCCGGCGAAAAAACAGGCAATGCCCAGGGGCAGGTGCAATCCTGGTCGATCCGGCACGGCCCGGGCCGCCGTTTCCAGCAGGGGGGCGGCCTCGGCGGCCCGGCCACACTGGAGCAGCATGATCCCCAGTTGGTGGCTGACTGCCGGATCGCCGGGGCGCGCTGCGAGGGCCTGGCGGCAGACCTTTTCCGCGTCGACGAGATTGCCTTCGCGCTGCAGGCGCAGCGCCTGTTGCAGCGCGTCCTCCATCGGGCGATTACTCGATCACGTCGCTCTTGAGGTACAACTCCTTGAGCTGTTTGGCGTCCACCTTCGACGGGGCCTCGGTGAGCAGGCAAGTGGCCTTCTGGGTCTTGGGGAAGGCGATCACGTCGCGGATGGAGGTGGCCCCCGCCAGCAACATCACCAGGCGGTCCAGGCCAAAAGCCAATCCGCCATGGGGTGGGGCACCGCTCTCCAGGGCGTTCAGCAGGAAACCAAATTTGGCGGTTGCCTCCTCCGCGCCAATGCCCAGAAGTCCGAAGATGCGTCGCTGCATGGCCATGTCGTGGATACGGATTGATCCGCCGCCGATCTCGGTGCCGTTCCACACCAGATCGTAAGCCAGGGAGCGTACCTTTACCGGTTCGGTGTCGAGCAGGGCCAGGTCGTCCGGATGCGGGGCGGTGAACGGATGGTGCAGGGCCAGGTGGCGCTTCTGTTCCCCGTCGTACTCCAGAAGCGGAAAGTCTACCACCCACAGTACCTTGTGCCCGGCGTTGTCCAAAAGCCCAAGCCGCGCCCCGATGTGCAGACGCAGGTTGGCAAGGGTGTCGTTGACCACCTGAGGGCGGTCGGCGATGAACAGCATCAGATCGCCGGGCTCGGCGGCCAGCGCTTTGACCACCTTGTCCAGGGTCTCCGGGGAGAAGAATTTGACGATCGGCGATTCCAGGCCGGTCTTGGTCACCTTGATCCAGGCCATCCCCTTGGCCTTGTAGGTCTTGCAGAACTCGGTCAGATCGTCCAGGTCCTTGCGCGAGGAATCGGCCATGGTCTTGGCATTCATGCCCTTGACCATGCCGCCGGATTCGATGGCGCCCTTGAACACCATGAAATCACAGCCGCTGGAAACGGTGTCGGTAAGGTCCACCAGTTCCAGCCCGAAGCGGGTGTCGGGGCGGTCGATACCGTAGCGGCTGACGGCTTCGGCATAGGTCATGCGCGGCAACGGCTCCGGCAGGTTGATGCCCCGCACCTCGTGGAAGATGGTGCGGATCATGCCCTCGGCCAGGTCCATCACCGATTCCCGGTCCACGAACGACATTTCCATGTCGATCTGGGTGAACTCGGGCTGGCGGTCGGCGCGCAGGTCCTCGTCGCGGAAGCACCGGGCGATCTGGTAGTAGCGGTCCATACCCGCGACCATTAGCAACTGCTTGAACAACTGGGGCGACTGGGGCAGGGCGAAGAACATGCCGGGGTTGGTGCGGCTGGGCACCAGGTAATCGCGAGCCCCCTCCGGGGTGCTGCGGGTCAGGAAAGGTGTTTCCACATCGATGAACCCCCGGGTATCCAGATAGTCGCGCACCGTGCGCACCACGCGGTGGCGCAGCATCAGGTTTTGCTGCATGGACGGGCGGCGCAGGTCCAGATGGCGGTTGGCCAGCCGCGATGCCTCGCCGGCCTCCACCTGATCGTCAATGGGGATGACCGGGGTTTTGGCGGTGGAAAACACCGTCAGTCCGGTGACCGCTATCTCGATGGCGCCGGTGGCCAGGTTGCCGTTTTCTGTTTCCGGCGGACGGTGGCGCACCGTGCCTTCCACCCGGATGACGAATTCGGAGCGAAGGGAATGGGCCTTGTCGTGCATCTCGCCCGCCCCCTCCGGATTGAACACCACCTGGGTGAGTCCGTAGCGGTCGCGAAGGTCCACGAAAATCAGTCCGCCATGATCGCGGCGGCCATGCACCCAGCCGCACAGGGAGACACTTTGCCCCTCGTGCTCCTCGCGCAGTTCGCCGCAGGTATGGGTACGCCAGTGAGTAGCCAGGGAGTCGCTCATGCGCCCTTCCTCGTTTGGGTTTTTTTCTTGCGCGGCGCCGCAGGGGCGCCCGCGTTGGTGGGCTTGCGCACCCGCTTCGGGGCAGGGTTTCCGGGCTTGTTTCCGGCCTGGCTTTCGGGCTTGGCCTTGGGTTTTTGCCTGGGCCTTGCTTTGGGTTTTGGCTTGGGCCTGGCCTTTTCGGGCCCTGCCTCGATCAGTTGGCCGAGGCGTTTCACCTCGGTTTCGGTCAGCACCCGGTAAGCCCCCGGCACCAGATCGCCCACGATCAGGAAGGCATAGCCCACGCGTTTGAGCTTGAGCACCGTGTGCCCCACGTGCTCGAACATGCGCCGCACCTGGCGGTAGCGCCCTTCGTGGATGATCACCTCCAGCCAGGCGTTGGTGCGGGTGGTCTCCAAAAGGCGTACCTCGGCGGGGGCGGTGCGCCGCCCCTCCAGCGGAACGCCACGGGCAAGCAGGTCCATGGCCTTCGGGCTCGGTACCCCTTTGGTCTTCACGTGGTAGCGTTTGGGGATGCCGGTGCGGGGATGCATCAGACCGTGCGCCAGATCCCCGTCGTTGGTGACCAGGATCAACCCTTCGGTGTCCAGGTCCAGCCGCCCCACGGTGAACAGGCGTCCCGGCATGCGTTCGAAAAACTCCGCCACCGTCGCCCGTCCCGGCATGAGGGCGCCGCTGGTCAGTACGCCGCGCGGCTTGTAGAACAGGTAGTAGGCCTTGGCCTCCTCAGCCAGGGTTACCAGCTTGCCACGCACCTTGACATGGTCGCGGTCCGGGTCGGCCTTGTCGCCCAGTTGTGCGACCTTGCCGTTGATGGTGACCTCGCCTTCGGCGATCAGCACCTCCACCTGGCGGCGTGACGCGATACCGGCGCGGGAAAGGAGTTTCTGGAGGCGTTCCTGCATAAGCGGGGTATTGTACGGGAATGACCCCGATATTTGCAGCGACCGGGGCCGAATGCAGGGAGCGGGGGGTAAAATAATCGAAAAAAAAGGGCCGGGAGTGGGTACACTCCCGGCCCTCGCGGAAAACCTGAGCGGGTTTTGCCGTTAGGCCTGCGCCTGAGCGGAGGTGGCACCCGCCTTCTTGGCGGCGGCCAGGGCGGCGTCGTAATCCGGATGCTCGGTCATTTCCTTGACGATCTGCTGGTACGCAATCTTGTTGTTCGCGTCCACCACGAAGATCGCGCGCATGTCGAGGTTGTGCTCCTTGATCAGCACGCCGTACTTTTTGCCAAAATCACCGGTCTTGTAGTCCGACAGCACTTCGACCTTGTCGATGCCGGCGGTCTGGCAGAAGCGGTTGCCCGCGAACGGCAAATCCATGGAGATGGTCAGGATCTGGGCGTTCGACAGCTTGGCGGCCTCTTCGTTGAAGCGGCGGGTCTGTGCGTCACAGACCGGGGTGTCCAGGGATGGCACGGAGGAGATGATCCGCACTTTGCCGTTCCACTTGCTGCTGTTGATGTCTTCCAGGCCCTTGCGGACGGTGAACTCGGGGGCGGCGTCGCCGACCTTCAGTTCCGGTCCGAGCAGGGTGAGGGGGTTGCCCTTGAGGGTTGCTACGCCGGTGCGCTCTTGTGCCATGTCAATACTCCCCATTGACGGGTTAAATGGAAGCCACGGGGAATCATTGAATTAAATGCCCCACGGCACGGTTCTGTCTGCGATGTGGTCCATCATATGGGGCGTTACGGAGGCTGCGCAAGGGGGACTGTGCGAAGAGTTGCACACTTTTTTTGCGCCGCCCCCCCCCACCAAGCCGGAACGCTCAGGCCAGCAGGTAGACGATAGTGGCCGACAACAGCAGCCGGTAGACGACAAAAACCGTCAGCGAATGGCGCAGGATATAACGCATGAAAAAGGCGATGCACAGGTAGGCGCACGCCGCCGCCACCACAAAGCCGCTCAGCAGCGGCAGCAATCCCACGCCGTTGCCGCCGTGCAGCGCCACTTCCACACCGTGCAGCAAACTGCCCGCCGTGATGACCGGCACACTGAGCAGAAACGAAAAGCGTGCCGCCGCCTCGCGGGTGAACCCCAGGGCCATTCCGGCGGTCATGGTGGCGCCGGAGCGGGACACCCCCGGAACCAGGGCGCAGGCCTGGGCGATGCCGATTAGCAGGGCGGCGCGCCAGCCCACAGCGTCCACTCCGCGCAGGCGCCGCCCCAGTCGGTCGGCAGCGAACAGCAGCAGGCCAAAGACCGCCAGAGTCACGGCGATCAGCTTGGGATTACGGGCCTGGGTTTCCACCAGGTCCCCGAAGGCCAGTCCCGCCAGCACCGCGGGCAGGGTGGCGAGGATCACCAGCCAGGCCAGTCGCGCTGCCGCCACGTCGTGGCTCGGGCGACGGGTGACGGAACCGGTCCAGCCACGCAGCATGGCCCACAGGTCGGCGCGGAAATAGGCGACCACGGCAGTCAGGGACCCCAGGTGCATGATCAGGTCGAAGGTCAGCCCCTGATCGGGCCAGCCGAACACCTTTGGCACCAGAATCAGGTGCGCGGAAGAACTTACCGGGAGGAATTCCGTAAGGGCCTGGACCACGGCCAGCACCACTGCCTGCACCACTGTGATTTCGCTTCCGTTCATGACACCTTCATGGCTGTTGGCCGGGGCCGGGAGAAATGGATGGAGAGATACCGACCCGGACGGCTTCGGAGGCCGCCTCTTCCAGGGGCATCACGATGACCGGGCCGAACCCGGACAGTTGCTGTTCCAGCCGCTTTGCGTCGCCCACCGAGACGACCAGCATGCGATCCGCGTCCAGATGGGTGGCCACCACCCGTCTCAGGTCCTCGGGAGTGGCGCGGATCACCGCCTCCCGCATGCGCTGGATTTCGTCTGCGGGCAGCCCGACCCGATCAAGATACACGCGCCTCAGCAGTACCTTGTCCGGGGTATCGGAGTTAAACACGAAGCGGTTGAGGAAAATATCCCGCGCGGCGTCCAGTTCCGCCTGCGGCACCGGTTCGCGGGCCATGCGGTGCACTTCATCGAGCATGCTTCCCACCACGGCCCCGGCGTTTTCGGGGCCGGTACTGGCGCTCATCACAAAGGTTCCACGGTCACTCTCCCCGATCATCAGCGCTGCGCTGACCGAATAGGCGAGTCCCTGGCGGGAGCGCACCTCCTGGAACAGCCGACTGGTGAAGGCATCACCGCCCAGGATAGTCACTGCCAGCCGCAGCAGGTGGTAATCGGGGTCCTTGCGGTCCAGGGTGACCTGTCCCACCAGTATCGATGCCTGGTCCGGCTCCTTGTCGGTCACCACCACCCGGCGAGGGCCGCTGTCGGGCAGGGCGGGAATGGCGGGGAGTTCAAGGGCGTCTCCCGCCTGCCAGTCACCGAAGACCTTGCGCAGCATGGCCACCATGGGCTCCACCTCGAAGTCACCCACCACCCCGATGGTAGTGTTCCGGGGCTGGAAATAGTGCTGGTGGAACGCCACAAGCTGTTCACGGTTGACCGCCTCCAGCGTGTGAGTATCCATCTCCCATGCACGGGGGTGAGAATCACCGTACAACTGGCGGGCGAACTGGCGACGCAGCACCTGCTGGACCGTATCGTTGCGCCGCCGCACGGCCTCCATCATTGCCCCCCGGGCCATCTGGAAGCGGTCGGCATCGAAGCGCGGGCGCCGCAACACGTCGGCAAACCGTTCCAGCGCTACCGGCAGGTTGCGCGACAGTGTGTTGACGTGGACATGGAAGGTTTCGTCATCCGCACCGCTGCCGAGCAGGATGGCGCGGGCATCCAGGTCCGTGTCCAGCGTGTCTGGCGTGAAGGCGCCAGCGCCGCCGTCACGCAGCAGTCGCCCCAGCATGGCTCCCATGCCGGTGGTTTCGCGCGGGGTGTGCAGCAGTCCGACCCCCACCGTGGCGTACAGCTTGACCAGGGGCAGACTGGCATCCGGCAGCAGGTACAGACGCAGTCCGTTGTCCAGGGTAACGGCGTGAATCTGCGGCTCGGTGATAGCAACCGGTTCAAAGCGCATGTGGCGCGGGTCGGGGGTGGTGGCGCAGGCCGTGGCCAGCAGCAGACAGAGAATGGACACGCCTCGCCGCGTGCCAGTGGTCAGCGGTGCCCGGCCCACGGCTGTGGACATCACGGTTTATCCCCCCCCGGTCCACCCCCAGGCATGGTGGCTGTGCTGACCCCCACCACGGCGTGTTCCGGGGTGAGGTAACGGCGCGCCACACGCTGGACGTCTTCCGGCGTGACCCGGGCGATTTCTTCCTGCAGGGTGAACAGGTAGCGCCATCCGCCCGCGATGGACTCGGCCCACGCCATCCCCCGGGCCAGGCCCATGTTACTGTCCCAGGAGCGAATCAGCGAGGCCTCCAGCCGGGTGCGGGCGCTGGCCATTTCTGCCTCGCTCACTGGTTCGTCCCGCAGCTTCGCCAGTTCCTGAAACACCCCCTGCTCCAGTTGTGGCAGCAGTCCTGGAGAAAGCGGAATGGCCTGAATGAGAAACAGGGACTCACTGCGGCTTCCGGGGATGCCGCTGGAACTGCCCGCCTGAATCGCCATTTGCCGATCCATCACCAGTGCGTGCCGCAGGCGGCTGGCGGAACCGATACCGAGAATGTGATTGATGACGTCCATCACCGCATCGTCCGGGTGTCCCACGCCGGGAGCGGGAAACCCCACCAGCAGGGCGGGTGACTCTTCTTGCAGCACCGTCACCCGGCGAGGCCCCAGGGAGGAAGGGTCGGGGGTGATGTGATGTGTCCGGATGGGGCGGGCGGGGATCTGCCCAAAGGTGTTTTGTACCTCGGTCAGGGCGGCTTCGGGGTCCACGTCACCCACCAGCGCGATGACCGTGTTACCCGGGGTGTAGTGATCCCTGAAAAACGTCTCGGCCTGGGGACGGGTGAGGTGCTCAATGTCGCTTTCCCATCCGATGACCGGATTGCGGTAGGGGTGGGCGATAAAGGCGGCGGCCATGAACTGTTCCTGAAATCGGCCGCTGGGCTGGCTGTCCACCCGCATGCGCCGCTCCTCCAGCACTACCCCGCGCTCCCGGTAAAAGTCGCGGAAAACCGGGCGGGCCATGCGTTCCGATTCCAGACTGGCCCACAACGGCAAGCGCCCTGCGGGCAGGCTGACAAAATAGACGGTGTAATCCGGTCCGGTGGTGGCGTTCAGACCCACCCCACCATTCCGGGCATAAAGCTGGCCCAGTTCGTCGTGCACCGTCAATTCGCCAGCCTGTTTTTCCAGCCGCGAGATGTCGGCATCCGCCGCCGTCAGTGCCTCCGCTCCTGCATCGCCGCTCTCCAGGGCCTGACGGTGGATGACCGCACGGTCCAGCTCATCCATCAATCGGCGTTCGGCGCGGAAGTTGCGGGTGCCGACGTGGCGTGTGCCCTTGAAGGCCATGTGCTCCATCATGTGCGCCACGCCGGTGGCGCCAGCCGGCTCGTCCATGGCCCCCGCGCGCACCATGATGATGGCCGAGAACACCGGCGCCTGATGGCGCGGTACCACCAGCAAGGTCAGGCCGTTGGCCAGCACGGTGCGATGTACTTCCGGGCTGCGGTCAAGGGGCGCCGCCCACGAGGGTGAAATGAACAGCGCCAGGGTGAGCAGCCCCGGAATCAACAGCGCCGGATCCGGCACAGCCAGCACCCGTCGCCAGGTTGACGGGGGTGGTCCCCCCCGGGGACCGGCCCTGGCGACCGGGCCGCAGCCCTTGATGTGTGTGGGCGGTTTAATCACGATCCGGGGGTTCCGGCCGCAGGCCTCCACCGTTATCCAGCCGATGCACCAGGGGAATTAATTCCTGCATGTGACCCAGTACAAAATCCGGACGGGCGGCCAGCAACTCCTGGGGCTGACCCAGTCCGCAGGTGAGTATGGCGCACCGCACCCCGGCGGCGCGTGCGGCACCGATATCGGGCAGGCCGTCCCCCACCATCAGGGCTTCTTCCGGGGCCACGCCAAAATGCTCCAGCGCGGCGCGCAGCATGGCCGGGTCGGGCTTGAGGGCGGGGATGCTGTCACCTCCCAGCACCAGCCCCACGCGCTCACCGAGGCCCAGGTTGCGCACCACTCCTTCGGTGTACAGCATCGGCTTGTTGGTGACGATGGCCTGATGGCGGCTGCCGAAGGCCTCCAGCACCTGCTCCACCCCTGGATACAGGCGGGTGTGGTCGGTAAGATGGTTCAGGTAGTGTGCCCGGAACACCGCCAGGGCATTTTCCAGATCCTCGGGGCGCTCCTCGCCCACGGCCCGGGCCAGCAGCGTGCGAACCCCGTTGCCGACGAAACCGTACAATTCCTGGCGCGAATGCTGGGGCAATCCCAGATCGGACAAAGTGCGGTTCACCGCGTTGGCGAGATCGTCTTTGGAATCGACGAGGGTGCCGTCCAGGTCATAGAGCAGCAGTCGGATGGGCATGAGGGAGTCGGGTCCGGGTGCGTGGGGCGCCGCTGAACGGCACGGGTTGCGGCGCGGGTTGTGATGGCACCGACTGTGGCGGGCGCCGGAACCGCATCAGCCGGGGTTACATGTGGCCCGGAAAGATAACATATACCTTGCCGGCCTGTCGGCGCACCTCGATGATCGCCTCCGGGGCCTGGAAGCGGCCAGGGTAGACCATGTAGCCCAGGAACAGGCTGACATCCGTGGTGGGCGAGGTGGCGATCAGCTCATCCTGCCCGTCCAGATTCAGGTCCGTGGCGATCAACGTATCGCCGAAGCTCGCATGGGCGGACCCGGCATAGGCAGTGATATAACCCTCGGAGACAGGGGGACCGGAGGTTTGCCCGCGATAGAAGAAAATGCTCCCCGTATCCGGCCCCACCGGACTGTCGTGGTAAGGGGCGCTGACCACCAGCGAAGCGGCGCCCGTCCCTCCGGGGGCGAAGTGTCCCACCGCCAGCCGTACCCCGAACTCCATTCCTTGCTGGACGCCAGGCGGGCCAATGCGCAGCGGGGGCAGAGCGGTAAAGCCTGGGCCAGTGTCGTACAGCAGGGCCTCGCCCACCTCCCGGTCGAATGCCCCCGGCTTGGCCGGGTCATAAAAAAATGGGTCGGCACGGGTACGGAACGGTGCCCCGACAACCAGTTCGTCCGCCGGATCGCTGGTGATCAGGTTGCCCACGGCCAGCCCCATACCAAAACCACTCGGATGCCCGAAGGGGGAGGCAATCGGGTCGGTGACGACCATGCGCGCTGTACCCAAGGTGGCGATGCGCAGGGCACTGGATGTGGCCACTTGCCAGTTTGTGGGGGCGATCCCCACCACCCGGGGGGTGGCCGGGTTATCGGTGGGGGTTCCCTTGGGGTCCCGCCCCGGAGCGCCCACGAACAACTCCGCGATGCCATCGCCCGTGACGTCACCGAGGGCCAGCGCACTGCCAAAAAATGCATTGCTGCGGGGTGCTAGCTCGGTGACCACGGCCCGCAGCGGACCGGAAAACAACCAGTCGCCGTTTGCCGGCGCCAGCAGCACCTCCACGAATCCGGCATTCACGACACCGCCCACATCGCCATACGGAGCGCCCACGATCAGATCGTCCCGGCCGTCACCGTTCAGGTCCCGGGCCGCGAGGCGGAAGCCGTAGCGGGTGTTGGCCCGGGTATTGTTGACGTTCCACAGGGGAAGGCCGTTGGGGGCGGTCATGGTGATTTCGGGGACAATGCGATTGACCGCCCGAATGCCTCCATTGGCGTCCAGCAGCCAGACGTCGACAAAACCCACCTGGGGGTCGTTGCTGCCGGGTACCTTGGCGTAGGGGGCGCTCACCGCCACGTCTCCCAGGCCGTCGCCGTCGAAGTCTCCACCAACCAGTTGTGTGCCCCAGGTTGATCCGGCATCCACCAACTGGCCGGAAATCGGGTCAATCTGCCGGTTGGTATAGGGGATGATGGAGGGAAACGGCGTAGCCGGGTCGGATGTATAAGGGAAAGCGTCCAGACGTACGGCCACGGCAGTATCCTGGGTGGGATAGCTACCAATCACACTGGGTTTGTTGCGGTCCGGATCCAGCGGATCACGGCCAATGAGCGATACCCCCACCGAGGCCCCGAAATTGACGCCGGGTGTGGGGTAGCCCAGGCCAATAATCTGGCTCCCGGAGGCATCAAGTGCCAGATCGGGAGAGGTGAGAACCGACATCCCCTGGACCAGCCGCACCTGTCCCAGCGCCCAATACCCGGCGTTGTCCGGGTCTTTCAGGCGCACCATGGGGGCGGATTGTATGGGCAGGGCCAGACCGGCCGGGGCGGAGTAGAGGCCATACGGAGTGGTAATCGTCCCGGCACCAACCACGTCCCACACGGCCTTTTCCTGCGCGACGGATCCGGAAAACATTTCCTGGCGACCGACCTTGCCCGTCACGGCGAGGGACGCCTCGCCCGGTGTCACACTGATGGCGGGGAACGGCTTCTGCAACACCACGAACACGCCGCCCGCGTCCGTGCCGGCGTAGGGGGCGCCACAGATAATGTCGCGGTGGCCGTCTAGATTCAGGTCGGCGATGGCGAACGCGGCACCGTAGCCATCCCCCGGGGTCTGGCCGCTGGCGCCGAACAGGCGCATGCGCCCGAAGCCAGTGTTGCCGTTACCCAGATACACGGTCACCGAGCCGTTCTGGAGCAAGGATGCGGTGCCCACCCCAAGGTCATTGTTGCCATCACCGTCCACGTCGTTGATACGAAGTGTGGCGCCGAAGCGCAATCCGTCGGACGGGGAGGGGGGTAGCAACTGATTGGTCCAGTGCAGCCCTTCCAGACCGTCACCAAAAAACAAAAACACCGCCCCGGCGGCGACGGGCACGCCACCCGCCCCGATCACCGGCTGTCCCAATGCACTCACCGCGACGTCCTGCAGCAGGTCGCCAGACAAATCGCCAGCGGCGATCTCGTGGCCAAAGCGGGCACCAGACGCCGGGAATGGGCTGTGGAGCTCGATGGGTGTGCGGAATCGGGGGGTGGGGGAGGCGACATCGGCGTGGAACGCGAATACCTGACCAGCCGAAGTGTAAGTCACTCCGCCTGCGGTCACCGCGGCTCCCGGAGCCCCCACGAGCAGGTCATTCACCTGCGCGGCCTCGCCGCTGAGGCCGTATTGGGAGCATCCGTCCAGACAGGCGCGGGTGAGTGATTCGCCGAACGCGGCACCCGCCTGTGGCACGGGTTGAGTGAGGGGGGCCGCCAGGACAATGCCTGGAGTGCCGGCATAGCTCAGGACGTGTACTTCACCAGCCAGAGGCAGACCGGCCACCGTGCGCCCGGGGGCCCCCGCCGCCACGGCCTGAACGGTCGCCCCGGCAAAGTAACCCGTGGCCAGAGTGGCGCCAAACCGGTCTCCGGCCACACCGGAGGGCAAAGACAACGAGATCGGCGCAGAGAATGTGCCGTTCGGTTGTGACAGGAATGCGTGCACCACCCCGGCCCCCGGGACGGCGCCCACGCCGCCAGGCTCGCCGATCACCAGATCCGTGAGGCCGTCGCCATTGACGTCCGCAGCGGCCAGAGAGGTTCCGAACTGTCCGTTTGCCACCGGGCTTGGGGAAGACAGCAAGACTGGAAGCGCGCTGAAACCGTCCCAGCCGAATTCGCGGATCCACACCTGCCCGGCGGCGGCCACCGGCACCCCGGCCACGCTGACATCGGCCAGCGGAGCGCTGGCGATGACTTCGCGGAAACCGTCGTTGTCCAGGTCGGCGGTGATGACGCGGCTACCGAAGCGACCGGCACCCGGAAAGCTGCCGGGTGGAATGGTGATGTCCCCCGCCAGTGTGGTGATGGTGACGCTGGCCGATTTGGTGGGATCCACCACGCTGGTGGCCTTCACCACGGTTACTCCGGGGCCGGTGGGCGCGGAGTACAGACCGCTACTGGTCACCGTGCCGGGGCCAGTGGCGCTCCAGATCAGTTCCTGTACCGGGGTGCCGGAAACCGTGGGGACGAACTGCAATGACTCGCCGGTGAGCATGACCGCCGAGGGGGGGGCGATGGTCACCTGCACGTTGATGCCGGTACCAGACACAGGCAAACGGAATTCCGGGTTGAACGGGTCGTTGCTGACAAAGATCAGGTCGGCACTGACGTCGCCCTCGGCGGACGGCTCAAACCGGATCGGGATATTCCATGTGCCACCGGGCTGGATTGGCAACAACTGGGACACATCCGCAAAAAAATCCGCATGGGTGGAGGTGATGGAAGCCAGCACCAGATCAACGCTGCCGATATTGGTCACCTGAACCAGGGGCGGGCGCGGGTCCGGGGGGGAGCCCAGCGGGCGAAAACCGAAGGTCAGGGGGATCGGGTTGAAGGTGGCCACCGCCATCTGAGCCGACGCGGCGGGCACTGTCTGGGCGTGGGCCGACGATACCAAAAGCAGACACAATCCCGCCAGGACGGCAGCCGCCATCCCCATCCGCGGCATTATGCTGGGGCGTCGCGCACTCACAACGTTCAATTATACCGCATATTTTGCACCCTTCCGCCCGCAGCCCCCGCTCCGTTCCCCTTTTGCCTTGGTTGGCAAACAGGTAGAATACGCACGCGCCCCCCATACCCGCCCCGGACGTCCGGGGCGCGGGGTGCGGCAAGGTTTTCCGGATACATGGATATTTCCCCGCATACCGTCCCCTTTCCGCCCGGTTCATCCGCCCCGGCGGCCGAGTTGCGCGTGGCCAGGCTGCACCCCGCTGCGCGCCCGCCGCGCCGCGCCGAGGCCGGGGCCGCCGGGTACGATCTGTTTGCCTGCGGGGAGCAGTCGGGGCGCATGATCGCCACCGGCATCGCGCTGGAAATTCCCCCCGGATGGGTGGGACTGATTCGCGACCGTTCCGGCATCGCCGCAGCGGGACGTGGCTTCACGGTCGCCGGAGTGATCGACAGTTCTTACCGTGGCGAGGTGAAGGTGCTGTTCGACCGCGACATGCAGGTGGAAGATGGAGAGCGGGTGGCGCAATTGGTGGTGGTGCCGCATTTTTCCGGTGCGGTAGCCGAGGTGGACGGCTTGGCGGAATTGTCCGCTACCGATCGCGGGGAGCGCGGGTTCGGCTCCACAGGCCGTTTTGCCCAGGAGTGGAAGTGACCGACGACGCCCCCTACCAAATGATCGAACAAAGTGCCGACCTGGAGCACTTCATGAAGCGCATTCAGAGCTGTCCGGTGCTGGCGGTGGATACCGAAGCCAACTCCCTGCACAACTACGTGGAAAAGGTGTCGCTGGTGCAACTCACCGCGCGCGCCGCCGACGGCACCCTGCATCACGCCATTGTCGACCCCCTGGCGGACGGCATCGACATGCAGAAACTGGCTCCGATGCTGGCCGATCCAGCCGTGGTGGTGGTGTTTCACGGTGCGGACTACGACGTGGTCTCGATGAAGCGTGACTTCGGCTACGCCATCACCAATGTTTACGACACCATGATCGCCGCCCGTGCCGCAGGCGTCCAGCGCTTCGGCCTGGCCGATCTGGTGGGCGGCTATTTTGGCGTGACGCTGAACAAGAAATACCAGAAGCACGACTGGGCTTCCCGCCCCATTTCGCAGGAAGCCCTCGACTACGCCCACCTGGATACCCGCTACCTGCCGGAAATCATGGACCTGCTCAGGGAAAAGGTGGCGTCCCTGGGGCGGGAGGACATGGTCGAGGAGGAGTGCCGCCTGGTGGAGGACCGTACCTGGGTGGCAAGGGCGCCCGATGGCAACGCCTTCATCTCCATGAAAGGCGCCTCGCGGCTGCCGGAGAAGAGCCAGCGGGTGTTGCGCGAAGTCTATCGCTTCCGCGAACGGCTTGCGGCTGCGCGGGACTGGCCACCGTTCAAGATCATGGGCAACGAGGCGATGCTGAACATTGCCCGCACCATGCCCGCCGACGCCCGTGCGTTGCAACAGGCCATTGGTGGACATGCCCGGTTGCTGCAGCGGCATGGGCCGGAACTGCTGGACGCCATTGCCACCGGTCTGGTTAGCGAGGAGGAACTCCCGCGCCCCGAAAAAAAGGGCGGCGGGCGGCGTTTTTCCCGCGAGGACGATCTTCTGTTCAACCACCTCAGGGAATGGCGCAACCGCCAGGCTGCCACCGAACAGGTGGAGCCCGCCGTGGTCATGAACAATCAGGCGTTGCAGGAGATTGCCGCCCGCCGCCCACTGACTGCGGAGGCTGTGGAGCAGGTCCCCGGCATCCGCCGCTGGCAGGTCCGCCGCTACGCCGGGGAACTGGCCGGGCAGGTGGCGGCCTTTCAGGACGTGCCAGCAGGCGGCTGAATCTTCCCCGGAATCTTCCCCCAATGGTTTGAGCGGAGAAAAATCAGCATGGGTCTGATGCAAGGCAAGCGTGGTGTAATCCTCGGTGTGGCCAACAACAAGTCCATCGCCTGGGGGGTGGCCCAGTCGCTGGTGCGGGAGGGGGCGAGCGTTGCCCTCACCTACATGAATGAGGCCATCGAAAAACGTCTGCGGCCCCTGGCTGATGAACTGGGGGCCAGTCTGGTGCTGCCCTGCGACGCGGGCAGCGACGAGCAGATTGCCACGGCCATGCGCCAGGCTGGGGAGCGCCTTGGCGGTATCGATTTTCTGGTGCACTCCATCGCCTACGCGGACAAGGAGGACCTCAAGCACCCGCTGGTGCAAACCCGGCGCGAGAATTTCCGCATGTCCATGGACATCAGCGCCTATACCCTGGTCGCCCTGTGTCGCGAGGCCCAGCCGTTTTTCAGCCCCGGCGCCAGTGTGCTGACCCTGTCGTTTTACGGTGCCGAAAAGGTAATGCCCAACTACAACGTGATGGGCGTCGCCAAAGCTGCGCTGGAGGCCTCGGTGCGCTACCTGGCATCGGACCTGGGGCCCTCCGGGGTGCGCGTCAACGCCCTTTCGGCCGGCCCCATCCGCACGCTGGCCGCCTCCGGCATCAGCGACTTCCGCGACATTCAGCGCACTGCTGCCGAACGTGCGCCACTGCGGCGCAACGTAGAGATTGACGAGGTGGGCGACGCCGCCCTGTACCTGTTGTCGCCCCTGTCGCGCGGCGTGACCGGCGAGATACATTACGTGGACGCCGGGTACAACGTCATCGGCATGTAACCACCTGCCACTCCTCCGGGGGGGGGCATGGGGCCGGGCGCCCGCCGTTGGCAGGCAAGGAAATGTTGCCCCGGCAAGTGACACAAACCGGTGACGTGTGGCGAAGGACGGGGATGGCGGTGATGCCCGACAACTCTGCAGACCCTGACGATGAGCGCTGGATGCGCCGCGCCCTGGCTCTGGCACGGCGTGCTCAGGGACGCACCTCGCCAAACCCGCTGGTAGGCGCGGTGCTGGTGAAGGCCGGTCGGGAAATCGCCCACGGCCACCACGCCGGTCCCGGCTCCCTCCACGCCGAGACGCTGGCCCTGGAACGCGCGAAGCAGGCAGGTGTCAGCGTCCGGGGCGCAACCCTGTATGTGACCCTGGAGCCGTGCTGCCATACCGACAAACGTACGCCGCCTTGCGCCCCAAGGGTGGTGGCGGCAGGGCTGGCGCGGGTGGTGGTGGCCATGCAGGACGTCAATCCCAAGGTGGCCGGAGGTGGTTTGCGCCAGATTGCGGCCGCCGGAGTTTCCGTATCCATCGGCTGTCTGGAAGCCCATGCCCGGGCCCTTAACGCCCCCTACATCCGTGCTTTCGGCCAGGGACTGCCGTGGGTGACCCTGAAGTTTGCCCAGACGCTGGACGGCAAGGTGGCCACCGCCTCCGGCCAGTCGCAGTGGATTACCGGAGAGGTGGCGCGCCGCCACGGCCACCGCATGCGCGGACAACACGACGTGATCCTGATCGGGGTGGGCACCCTGCTGGCCGACGATCCGCAACTCACCTGCAGAGTTCCCCGTGGCCGCAATCCGATGCGGGTGGTGGTGGACAGCCGTCTGCGCACTCCTCCCACGGCGCGCGTGTTGACGCAGGAGTCGCCGGGGCCTACCATCCTGGCGACGGTGGAGGGCGGGGACACAGGGCGGCGCCAGACACTGGAATCGGCCGGGGCGCACGTGGTGGAATTTCCCGCCGCGCCGGATCCGCAGGGGGGCCAGCAGTCGCAACGGCCGTCGCTCCGTGTCGACCTGACGGAACTGCTCCGCTATCTGGCGCGCGCCGGCCACCACCGGGTACTGTGCGAGGGCGGCCCGGAACTGGCGGCGTCTCTGCTGGCAGCGGGGCTGGTGGACCGGGTGGCGGCCTTTGTGGCCCCCATGTTGATGGGGTCGGATGCCTCGCGCGGGGCCGTGGGTGGCCCTCCCTTGGCTGCTTTGGCCGACTGTGCCCGGCTTGGGCCGCTGCACACGCGGCGGCTGGGTGATGATTTGCTTATTACGGCGGATGTAGTGCGATGAACCAGAAACCGACCCGGATGTTACTCCTCAACCGCTTTCCCGGCCTGGCTGTCGGCCTGGCCAGCACGATTTTGTTCCTGGCGCTGGCGGTGCTGCCCGCCACAGCGGGAGCCGCAACTCCCGGCGAGGGGGTGGGTGGTGTGTTTCACGACGGCTTGTACGGTGGCGCCGTGGGTGCCTTGGTGGGAACCGCCCTGTTGGCGTTCATCGATCACCCCGGGGACCATCTGGACTACATCTCCACCGGCGCCGCAGCGGGGGTGTTGGCCGGGGTGGTGTGGGGGGCCTATTCCGTCTCCCGGCCTTACGCCTACTGGCAGGACGGCGGTCTGCATACCGGTGTGCTGCTGCCGGAACTGAGTGTGACCTCCGCTGCGGCCACCATGCCGAACAGCACGCGCGAAGTGACCGCCTGGTGGCGTTTATTCGGAGTGCGCTACTGAAACCCTGCCGCCAGGCTCAAGAAGGGCTCCTGACCCGAGCCCCCCGTTCGGCCACCATCCAGACAAAGAGGTCTCCGTGCTGATCGGAATCCCGAGGGAAATCAAGGACAACGAGTACCGCGTGGCGATGCCGCCGGAAGGTGTGGCCGAACTGGTGGGTGACGGCCACCGGGTACGGGTGGAGACCGGGGCCGGTGTCGGCAGTGGCTTTACCGATCAGGACTACGCGGTCGTGGGTGCCGAGATGGTGCCCATCGACAAGGCGTTCGACGTGGAGATGGTGCTCAAGGTCAAGGAGCCGCAGCCATCCGAAATGGCGCGCTTCCACGCCGATCAGGTGTTATTTACCTATCTGCATCTGGCCGCCAGCCGCGAACTGACGGCCGGTCTGCTGTCTACCGGCGTGACCGCCATCGCCTATGAGGCGGTGCAGGGTGCCGACGGCCGCCTGCCCCTGCTGGCGCCGATGAGTGAGGTGGCGGGTGCCCTGGCGGTGATCATGGGCGCGGGTTACCTGTCGCGCCCCTATGGTGGACGTGGATTGCTGATGAGCGGCATTTCCGGCATCCCTGGCGGCCGCGTGACGGTGCTGGGTGCCGGCGTGGTGGGTTCCAGCGCCACACGTGTGGCACTGGGCATGGGTGCCCAGGTGACCGTGGTGGACCGCTCCCCCGAGGCGCTGGAGCGTCTGCAACGTGCCTATCCGCAGGCCCAGGTGCGGGACAGCGAGGCGCCCTCGGTAAAGGCTGCAGTGGTGGATGCGGATCTGGTGGTAGGCGGGGTACTCATCCCCGGCGCCCACGCCCCGCGCATGGTCACCCGCGACATGATTTCCGCCATGCGCAAGGGCAGTGTGATCGTGGATGTGGCCATCGACCAGGGGGGATGCGTGGAAGACATTCGCCCCACCTCCCACTCCCACCCTACCTATGTGGATGACGGCATCGTCTTCTCCGCAATTCCCAACATGCCCGGAGTGGTGCCGCGCACCTCCACCCGTGCCCTGTCGCTGGCTACCCTGCCCTATGTACGCAAGGTGGCGAAAGGAGGTTGGAAGGCGGCCGCCGCCGCCGACCCGGGTCTGCTTCAGGGGGTGCGCATGAGTGCCGGAAAAATGGCCAATCAGGGCTTGGCCGACACCTTTGGCCTACCGTTTGCGGAACTGGAACTGTAAAAACGGCTGCTGCTCCCGGATGGGGCATTGCAGACGGCACGCGCGTCCCCTATAATCCCGCTTCCCGTTTCACAAAAGCGGTTTTTCGGGGCGTAGCGCAGTTTGGTAGCGCACACCGTTCGGGACGGTGGGGTCGGAGGTTCAAATCCTCTCGCCCCGACCACTTTTAAGCTCCCCCGCCGGTCACGGCGCGGGGAGTTTTTTATTTTCCGTGGCGGCCTCCACCCGCAAGATTTCCCCTGGCCATCCCGACAAGCCCCTCGCGTCCAGCCGGTTCCGTATCAGCCTGCGCGCAGGGCGGCACGCACCGTATTGGCCAGCAGCATGGCCACCGTCATGGGGCCCACGCCACCCGGCACCGGGGTGATGCACCCGGCTACGCCGCGCAGCGCCTCAAAGTCCACATCCCCGCACAGGCTTCCGTCCGTCAGCCGGTGAATGCCCACGTCCACCACCACCGCGCCGGGTTGCACCATGTCGGCGCGGATCAGGCGCGGCACCCCGGCGCAGGCGAACAGCAGGTCGGCCTGCCGGGTGAGTGTGGGCAAATCGCGGGTTTTCGAATGGCAGATGGTCACTGTGGCGTGGGCGCGCACCAGCAGGTCCGCCAGCGGTCGCCCCACGGCGCCGCGCCCCACCACCACAGCGTGACGCCCTGCCACCGGGATGCCGGTTTCCGCCAGCAGACGCATCACCCCCAGCGGGGTGCACGGCTGGAAGGCATCCTCCCCCTGAGCCGCCAGCCCCACGTTGAGGGGGTGAAAGCCGTCCACGTCCTTTTCCGGCGCCACAGCCTGGATACAGGCCGCTTCCCGGATGCCGCGGGGCAGGGGCAGTTGCACCAGAATGCCGTGTACTGTCCGGTCGGCGTTCAACTCGCGAATGTGGGCCAGTACATCCGTCTCCGTAGCCGCTGTCGGCAGCCGCTGCAGGCGGAAGCCGATGCCCACCTCCCCGCAGGCGCGCTGTTTGTTGCGCACATACACCTGGGAGGCCGGGTCGTCCCCCACCAGCAACACCGCCACCGTGGGGTGCGTGCCGCGCTGGCGCATGGCGGCCACCTCGCCGGCCAGTTCGGCGCGCAGTCGGGCGGCCACGGCCTTGCCGTCCAGAATGCGGTGGGATGTGACGGAACGGGTGCTCATGGGGTATTCGATCAGATTCGGGTTGCCACGGCCCCGCCGGATGCCGGATCGCGAGGAAGCGCCGATTGTACCATCCGCTCCGCGTCTCTGTGCCGGGCGGCTGCGATGGGACGGGGCGGGGCTATACTGTAGGGGCGCGGTCCGCCTGTGGCGGGGCGGGGCACGGCGGGGCGGGGCACGGCGGGGCCGTGAAGCGAATTCACCAATGGGCAGTCGTGGCAGGCAATCAGGAGACGTGTAGATGCAGCGGCATGCGCTGGAGATGCTGGTGGCAGGCCAGGTGCAGGGGGTGGGGTACCGGGATTTCACCCGCGTCACCGCACTGGGTCTGGGGGTGGAGGGTTTTGTGGAAAATCTCTCGGACGGTCGCGTGCATGTGATCGCCAAGGGTACCCAGGAGACACTGGACGCCCTCATTGCTGCTTTGCGCAAGGGGCCACCCGCATCCCGGGTGACGCGCGTGGATTTTGTCCCTTACCACGGCCGCGAATCGTTTACGGAATTCCACATTCGCCGAAGGGATGCCACGTCCTGATGGAGGTAGCGAGCGACTGCCCACAGGACCGGCCCGGGGAGCAGCGCTGTGTGGGGAAAGTAGCTGCGGAAATTTTGCCTCGACGCGCTACGTCGTGGCGGCCACGCGATCCATGATGGCGCGAATGGACTGACGGGTTTCGCGATCCGGCTCGTCGAACTGCACCGCCATGCCGAGTTCCTTGACGTGCGCCACCCAGCCGTGGACAAAAACCTCCTCGATGCCGTCATTCACGATCAGGCGGCACTCACATGCGCACTCCTGGGGAAAACGTTCGGTAATGAGCAGGTACATCCCGCCTTCGCTCAGATTATGAACGTCCCCGAACACCTCCATGCCGCCACCGCGCAGGCAGACGGCGGCGCGAACTCTGCCGTGCACTTCGACACGATCTTCGCGGGTGAGAGGGCTGGCAACCGGTTTTTTTGGGCGGCGCTTCATATCTCGTCGTATCGGCTGTTTGTGGCGGTAATTAAGGGAAATCCGCGAAAAAGCAGGCAGGGATGTGCGGTCCGGGATTTACGCCGGGGTGGAAGAAGTGAGGATGCATTGAGGCTACTCCACAATCCTGATCCCGGTCTCTTCGTAGTTGCGGTTGGCAATCCGGTAGGCCTTCATGAGCGGGTTGGCGGGATCGCGCAAGCCCATGATGATCCAGCGGAAATCCGGGTCGATACTGGCGATGGAGCGTTCCGCCTGCACCACGTCGGCGATGGACGGCACCGGGCTGGACTCGGTGTGGCTGTGGAAGATGCACACCACCTCAAGCCCCTTTTCCTGGCAGCGGCGGTAAGCGTACTCCGTGGCCTTGGGACCGACCGAAAAAGTCATGGTGGACTGGTCACAGTTGTAGGCGGGAATCATAACCTTCACCTCCCGGGCGGCATTGGCCCCCAGAAAACCGCAGCATTCCAGAGGTTTTTCCTTGAGGCCGTGGGCGAACATGGCGTCCACGATGGTTTTGGGAATGATCAGCACACACACCTCCGTGGCCGGACGCGACGTTTTTTTTCCTGCAAGGCAGGAACACACAGAGACCCCGTCCGGCGGGATGGGGGAACGACCGGGCGGGGTCCTGGAGAGGGGCGTTGTCGCCACCCCTCTCCTTCAGGATAACGCAGGCGGGGCGTGTACGCATCTGCCGCTACCCCCTCCATGTTTCGACAGCAGACAACATCCTGTTCCCGTCACGAGCGGTGATCTGCCCCGCTCACGAGCGGTAATCCGCGTTGATCCGCACATAGTCGTAGGAAAAATCACAGGTCAGGACCGAAGCCTCCCCCGGGCCATCACCCAGAGACAGGGCGATGGTGTATTCGCGGCCCGCCATCACCCCGCCACAGGCCTTTTCTGCGGCGCTTCCGAGCCAGACACCATCACGCACCAGCTCGGCGTGATTGAAGCTCAGAGAGGCGCGCTCCGGGAGAAAGAGCACCCCGGCCTGTCCGGCGGCGGCGACGATCCGTCCCCAGTTGGGATCGGCACCGAACAGGGCCGTTTTCACCAGGTTCGAGGTGGCGATCTGGCGCGCCACAGTCAGGGCGTCGGCTTCGCTGGCCAACCCCCGCACGGTGACGGTCACCAGCTTGGTTGCCCCTTCCCCATCGGCGACGATGGACCGCGCCAGTTCATCGCACAGTGTCTCCAGAGCGGTGGCAAAATCCTCCCATCCGGCGCTTCCCGGCGCCAGGGGTGGGCCACCGGCGCGACCATTGGCCAGCGCCAGCACACAGTCGTTGGTGGAGGTGTCGCCGTCCACGGTGATGCGGTTGAAGGTGCGCTCCACGGCTCCCGACAGGGCGGTTTGCAGGTTGGGAGCAGACACGGGGGCATCGGTGGCGATGAATCCCAGCATGGTAGCCATGTTGGGATGGATCATGCCGGAGCCCTTGGTGATACCGGTAAGCGTCAGGGTGCGCCCCTTGAGAGGAACCGTGACACTGTGCAGTTTGGCCACCAGATCGGTGGTGCGAATGGCCTCGGCGGCAGCCGACCAGCCGGTTTCCACCAGGTTTTTGGCCGCTCTGGGAATCCCGGCGCGCAACTTGGGCATCGGCAGGGGCTGGGCGATCACCCCGGTGGAGGCGACCAGCACCTGATCGGCGGGAATTCCAAGGGCAGCCCCCACCAGTTCCGCCATCTCGCGGGTATCGGCTTCGCCCTGGGCACCGGTGTAGGCGTTGGCGCCACCGCTGTTGGCGACTACGGCGTGACAGACCCCCTTTTTCACCACGCCCCGGCTCCATTCCACCGGCGCAGCGCGTACCACGTTGGTGGTGAACACCCCGGCCACTGCGGCGGGAAATTCGGAGGCGATCAGCATCAGGTCCGGCGCGCCGGTCTTCTTGATTCCCGCAGCGATGCCGGTGGCGGTAAAGCCGGAAACCGGCAGGGCAGGTCCCTTCGCGTAGTTCATGCCACACTCCCGATAGTGGTGAGGGCCGTCTGCTCGGGCAGGCCCAGCATCACATTCAGACACTGCACCGCTTGCCCCGCCGCACCCTTGATGAGGTTGTCGATGGCACACAGGGCCACCAGCCGCCGGTCCGACTCGCTCCCCGCCAGCGCCACGTGAAAGCCGTTGGTAGCGGACACATGGCGGGTGTTGGGAAAAACCCCCTCGGGCAACAGTCGGGAGAAGGGCGATTCGGCGTAGGTTTTGGCGAAATGTCCCCGCACCTGCTCCAGATCAACCCGCCAACTGTCCGCCGGGCGCACATAGACCGAGGCCAGAATGCCCCGCGCCATGGGAACCACCTGTGGGGTGAAGAACAGGTCCAGCCCGCTGCCGCCGATGCGCTCGGCATGGAAGCGCATCTCCGGCTGGTGGCGGTGACAGCCCACGGCGTACGCACGTACCCCGCCATCCACCTCGCAGAACAGGTTTTCGGTGCGCGCCTCGCGGCCCGCGCCGGAGATGCCGCTCTTGGCATCCACGATGACCCCTGCCGAAGGTTTGACGAAACCACCGGTAAGCAGAGGAAGCAATGCCAGCAGGGTAGCCGTGGGGTAGCAGCCAGGCACCCCCACCAGCCGGGCGTCGGCAATGCGGGCCCGTTCAAACTCCACCAGGCCGTAAACTGCCTCGGCGGCCAGTTCCGGGCAGGGGTGGGGGTGACCATACGCAGCGCGGTAGACGTCCGGGTCGGAAAAACGGTAGTCGGCGGACAGATCAATGACCCGCGCTCCGGCCCGCACCACCTTGCCCAAAATCGCCGCCGATTCGCCGTGGGGCAGGGCGGACATGATGATGTCGGCTTCGTCCGCAGCGGCTTCCGCGTCCAGCGCAGTCAGGGGGATATCCCCGGCTGGGCCCAAAGCGGGAAACACGTCCACGGCCCGGCTGCCGACAAAGCGTACCGAGGTGGCCAGCGTCACCCGCACCTGGGGGTGGCCGGCGAGAAGGGCCAGCAACCCGCCCCCTACATAGCCACTGGCGCCCAGCACGGCGATACGGGTGATCGGGTTCTGTTTGTTACTCATACTGCACCTCATGTCGAGGTTCGTGCATAAATCCGCCACGGGATTTAGGCCAGAAATGGACGCTGGAAATGTATGCCGAAGCGCGCCCCGGAATCCATAGCCGTTACCGGGGATCGCCCTCCAGCCACAAAAAAAGGGGGAGAGGGGGAACCTCTCCCCCTCGAGGGGGTCACACGAATGTGACGGCGTTCCCTTAACGCTTGGAGAACTGGAACTTCTTTCGCGCACCCGGCTGGCCCGGCTTCTTGCGCTCGACCATACGGGAGTCACGGGTGACGTAGCCGGCCGCCTTAAGGGGCGGACGCAGGGCCTCGTCGGCGGCCATCAGGGCGCGGGTGATGCCGTGACGGATGGCACCGGCCTGTCCGGCCAGACCGCCACCACGCACGTTTACCAGCACGTCGTAGCTGCCACCCTGACCGGTCAACTCCAGCGGCTGGCGAACGATGGTCACCAGGGTTTCCCGCATGAGGTAGTCCGCCGCGGGGCGCTTGTTGATGGTGACGTTGCCGCTGCCCGCCAGAATGCGGACCCGCGCCACCGCCGTTTTGCGCCGTCCAATTGCCGAGTACACCGTGCTCATATCGTTGAATCGGGCTCCGTGCCTACTTGGTCAGGGTGAGGGGGGTGGGCTGCTGGGCCTGGTGGGGGTGGGCCGTTCCGGCATACACCCGCAGCTTGGTGGCCATGTCCCGGCCCAGCCGGTTCTTGGGCAGCATGCCCCGCACCGCCAGGGTGATGATGCGCGTCGGATCACGCTGCATCAGCTTCTCGGCGGAAAATTCCTTCAGGCCTCCGATGTACCCGGTGTGGTGCCGATACATCTTGTCCTTCATCTTGTTTCCGGTCAGGCGCACCTTCTCGGCGTTGATCACGACGATGTGGTCGCCCAGATCCTCGTGGGGGGTGAAGGTTGGCTTGTGCTTGCCGCGCAGCACCGACGCCAGACGCGAGGCCAGGCGCCCCAGGGTCTGGCCGGAAGCGTCCACCAGGAACCACTTTTCTTCCTGGTCTGATTTGCGGAACGAGATGGTCTTCATTACAGGAATTCCGTCGACATAGAAAAAATTGTTCCCGCCCCCAAGCCGAGGCCTGAGCGGATTGTGCGAGAGGAAGCTAGGTATTATAAGGCAAGCTGCGCTGCCGTCAAGAGGAAAAGTGCCAGAAGCGCGACCCTCCGGCCACCCCGTTTGCGGGGTAGTCGAGGGAAGGGGGCTGCGGGGGGGTGAGAATGGGCACTGGATTTCCGAAATCCGGCACCCGCGCGACCGGTCAAGGCACGTGTGCGGTCAAGATGAAACGGTCCGCCACCGCCTGCCGTGCGGAACGCCGTGATTTTATGGGATATGGCACGGGGCTTGTATCCGTTACCTTGGGATTTGCCTTGGTACCGGGCCGTGCCGGAGGCGCTTCCGAGCCGGTTTTCTTGACAATAAGCCCGCCCCCCGTTACGCTTTCGTGAAATCGTAGCACGGTCGGCTCAGGGGCTTTTGACAAGCGGACCTGCCGGAAATGGAAGCCTCCTTTGTTGGGGCGGCTGGCCGGATACAGCGGTGTGTGAATTCTGTCGGGCCGTGTCAATGCCTGGCGCTCCACCGGTTTGGTAGTGCGTGTACGTGTAGTTGTTGTCGGGTCGCCGCGCAACCGTTGCGGTCTGGCCCGGTGTTGTACAAACGGTTAAACGGAGGTTGGTTTCGTGTCGGATCTTACCCATTTCAACGATTCGGGCCGCGCCCACATGGTGGATGTTTCTGGCAAGGCGGATACCAGCCGCGAGGCCATCGCCGCCGGTACCATCAAGGTGTTGCCCGCAACTTTCGAGCGCATCCAGAACGGCAAGATCGCCAAGGGCGACGTCCTGTCGGTGGCGCAGGTGGCGGGCATCATGGCCGCCAAAAAATGCCATGACATCATCCCGATGTGTCACCCCCTGCTGCTCACCAAGGTAAACATTGAGTTTGTGGAAGACAGCAAGGTGGATGCCGACGGCTATTGCTCCATCACCGCCACCGGCACAGTGCGCGTCAAGGGGCAGACCGGTGTGGAGATGGAAGCCCTCACCGCAGTCAGCGTCACCCTGCTCACCATCTACGACATGTGCAAGGCAATCGACAAGGGGATGTATTTCACCAATGTCGGCCTGCTGTCCAAGGAGGGTGGCAAGAGCGGCGACTTCACCAACCCGCACATCGAAGCGATGCACACCAATGTGAAGGTCTAACCGGAGCCTTCGGCTCTGGTTCAGGAGGAAGCGTCGCGATGATCCGCGTGCAGGAACTGGTCAAGGCTTACCGCGGCAAGCGGTCGCCCTCGGTGGACAACGTGTCCTTCGAGGTCGGGGAGGGCGAGATTTTCGCCTTCCTGGGCCCCAATGGTGCGGGCAAGAGCACCACGGCCAAAATCCTCACCACTCTGTTGCCCCCCACCGCCGGGTTGGCCGAGGTCGCGGGGTTCGATGTGGTGCGCCAGTCGCGCAAGGTGCGCGAGAACATCGGCTATGTGGCGCAGAGCACCGGCATCGACTACTTCATGACCGGGCGCGAAAACCTGATGCTCATTGGCCGCCTCTACCACCTGTCGGGGGCCACCCTCACCGGCCGGGTGGAGGAGATGCTGCGCTATTTCAACCTGACCGAGGTTGCCGACGACGTATGTGCCGGCTATTCCGGCGGCATGCAGCGCAAGCTGGATATCGCCACCGCCCTTCTGCACCGGCCCAAGGTGCTGTTCCTGGATGAGCCGACCCTGGGTCTGGACGCCCAGAGCCGCATCGACCTGTGGCAGTTCGTCAAGCGCATGAACACTGACTTTGGCGTTACCGTGTTCCTTACGACCCACTATCTGGACGAGGCCGACCGGCTGGCGCACCGGGTGGGCATCATCGATCGGGCCAGGTTGCAGGTGGTGGGCACACCGAGCGAGCTCAAGGACCTGTTGAAGGGCGATTCCATTGCCCTCAACTTTGACGCCGACGGTGCCGAACGCGCCCTGCCCCTGTTGCGGTCCGCCACCTTCGCCAAGGAGGTGCTGGAAGAAGAGGAAGGCCTGCGGGTGTACGTGGACAACGGCGGCGAAACCATTTCTGATCTGATCCAGTTGCTCTCCGCGAAGGCCATCAAGATCAAGGCCGTGACCCTGGCCCGCCCCACACTGGACGACGTGTTCATCAAGTTCACCGGTCGCTCCATGGACAAGGTGGAAGAGAAAGTCAAGCCGTGGTGGGCGCAATGGGCGGGAGACAACTGGGAGCAGATGGAGGCCCAGGGTGATTGGCAGGGCAACCAGTGGATGAACGCCGACGGTTCGCCCAAGGACGAAAATTCATTCAAGGACTGGCAGCAAACCCAGCAAATTAGCCCGGAAGCCGTCACCGACCCACAAGTCACTGCGGCAGAGCCTGGCACCGAAAATGAGGCACCCGTGAGCGAGAATCAAGACAGCAAACCGGCCACCCCGACCGACGGCGCCGCCGCACCCGCCCCCAGCACTGGTTGGGCGGGTAACGAGTGGGTCAATGCCGACGGCACCCCCAAAGACCCGGCGGCCATGGCCAAGTGGGCCAAGGAAATGGGCGCGGGCAAGGGCTCCAAGTAATTCACCGTGTTTGCTACCGATACATATCACCTGTTCGCCAAGTACATGAAAATCACCTGGCGGCAGCCCCTGTGGACGCTGTTCGGGTTGGCCCAGCCGCTGATCTGGCTGTTGATCTTCAGTGACCTGTTCTCTTCCATGGCCCAGTTGCAGGGCTGGCCGACCACCGACTACGCCACCTTCTTCCTGCCCGGAGTGATGGTGATGACGGTGTTGTTCGGGTCCGCCTGGGCGGGGGTTAGCCTGTTGCGGGAAATTAATTTCGGGACTGTGGACAAGATGATGGTCACCCCCATTCATCGCGGCTCGGTGCTGTTCTCCCGCGTGCTGCACTCGGCGGCCACAGTGATGATCCAGTGCCTGGTTCTGCTGGCGGTGGCGTTCTCCATGGGCTTGCATCTGAATCTGAATGCGGCAGCCCTGCTGGCGGGTTTGGTGGCGGTGTGGACGCTGGGGATCGGCTTTGCCGCCCTGTCCAACGGCATTGCAATCGTGCTGCGACGGGAGGAGCCTCTGGTGGTGGTGGGCAATTTCCTCACCCTGCCGTTGATGTTTTTTTCCAGCGCCATGATGCCGGTAAAATACATGCCGGAGTGGATTCAGTGGTGTGCCTTGGTCAATCCGATCAACTACGCGGTGGAAGCGGCGCGCACCATGTTTGTTGGCAGTGCGGATTGGGCATTGTACGGGAAGGGATTTTGTATTGTGTTGGGGTTCGCTGTGGCCGCCTTTGCGTGGGCCAATTTTACGTTCATGAAGAGCCGCGGTTAGTAGCGCGGCGCGTGTTTTTTGTAGCTCGGGCGGTCAGCGGCGAATGCAGTCGGTGCCCCCGGAACGAGAAAAGGAGCGCAGTCGGATGATCACCGTTAAGTTGTTCGCTGTTCTGAAGAAGTTGGCTGGTACGGACGAGATCACCATGGCGGTTCCCGCCGGTGGCACCGTGAAGGACGTGATTGCCGAACTGTCGGCCAAATATCCGGAGGTGGGCAAGCTCATCTCCCAGCGCAAGGTGATGCTGTCCATCAACCAGGAGGCCGCCGAGGACCAGATGAAGGTCAAGTCCGGCGACGAGCTGGCGGTGCTGCCGCCCTTCGCTGGCGGTGCCGAGGTGACTGCCGCCGAGGTGGATCAACTGGTGCGGGTGCAGGAAGGCCCCTTCGACGTCAACGCCGAGATTGAACTGGTCAAGCGCACCAGTAAAGGCATCGGCGCCGTGGTCACCTTTTTGGGCATTGGCCGCGACCATTCCAAGGGCAAGGACATCGAAGGTTTGACCTTCGAGTACTACGCGGGCATGGCGGAAAAGCGCCTGAAGCAGATCCGCGAGCAGGCCATCCGCGACTTCAACCTGATCGAGTGCGGCATTGTGCACCGCTTTGGCGACATCGCACTGGGTGAGGACATCGTGCTCATCAACGCGGCCTCGTCGCACCGTCCGGAGGCCTTCGAGGCCTGCCGCTGGTGCATCGATGAACTGAAACGCATCACCCCCATCTGGAAGAAGGAATTCACTCCGGAAGGGGAGGTGTGGGTGGAAGAGCACCCCTAACCGCCGTCGCCCCACAAAGGGGTATGGGTGACACCGGAGCAGGGCTCCGGTGCCGGACGGTGACCCGAGTGACCCATCACGGCCTCTCCCCCGGGGGGCCGGATAACATAGAGTGAACGCAGATGATGAACAAGTTCGAGCGGGCGGAACTGGATCACGTACTCGACAAGGCCTTTGCCTTCCACGGCAAGCCGTGTGGCGGCACCGTGATCGGCGTGCGCATGGCCATGCTGGGCCTGAAGCTGATCGGCATCAGCGATCCCAAGGGGACGCAGCGCAAGGACATTATGGCGGTGGCCGAAAACGACCGCTGCTCGGTGGATGCCATTCAGCACGTCACCGGCTGCCGGGTTTCGGCCCGCGCCCTGAAGCTGAAGGACTACGGCAAGGTGGCCGCCACCTTCGTGAACCTGAAGACCGGCAAGGCGGTGCGCATCGTGTGCCCCGAGGAGACCCGGGAGCTGGTCGAGAAATACAAACCGGCCGAGGGTGAAAAGAAAGAGCGCACCATCGAGGGCTACAAGAGCATCCCTTTGAGTGAACTGTTCTATGCCCAGGAGGTGAAGGTCGAATTTGACGAGAACGATCTGCCCGGCCACGCCAAGGTGCGCCTCAAGTGTGACCAGTGCGGCGAGTGGGTGTCCGACCACCGCGAGCAGGAGACGCAGGGTAAGAACCTGTGTATCCACTGTGCGCAGGGCGGGTATTACGAGATCGTGAAGAACCGGATTCCGGTGCCGGCCTAGGGCACCCGTGCGGGAAAAGGAGCGCAATACGACCTTGCTGATGGTGCGCCACGGGGAACCGGATTACCCGGAAACCCGTATTTATGCGCGTACCGACGATCCGGGTCTGACCCCACGCGGCCGCGAGCAGGCCATGGCCCTGGCCGAGTGGGTGCGCAACGAGAAAATCGACGGTCTGTACGTCAGTCCCACCCGGCGCACCCGCGAAACCATGCTGCCGGTGGAAGCCGCTCTGGGCCGCAAGGCCGAGGTGGACGGGCGTCTGGAGGAACGTTTTTTCGGGGTATGGGAAGGGCTGGATTTCGACGCCATCCGCGACCGCTACCCGCAGGAGTTTCAGGCCTGGAAGACCGATCCCATGGGCTTTGCCCCGGAAGGCGGGGAGACCATTGCGGACCTGGGCCGCCGGGTGGACCTGGCCCTGGAGGAGATCCGCCAGCGCCACCCGGGTGGCACGTGTCTGGTGGTTTCCCATGTGGGCACCATCCGGACCGCGTTGTGTGAGGCGCTGAAGACCCCTCTTGAGGAGTACCGGCGCTTCCACATCACCCCCGGCTCGGTGGCCCGCGTGGACTACGGTCGGCGGCAGGCCAACCTCATGTTTCTGGGTTTTGTGCCCGGCACACGGAGCGGCTGGGGCGGAGGTGAGGCGTAGGCAGGAAGCCGGAAGGCGGCCGGACCGGGTATCCCGAGCCGACGCCGAGGTTGCAGAAAAACCGAGCGGAAGCGAGGTTGGGGACGTGATGTTGGGGGAGAGACATATTGGATTCGGAGTTTCCCGGATGGTCCGGGCGCTCCAGAAAAGGTGCTGTCCCACGCCCCCCCAGGCGCGGCGACACACGACGAATCACTGGTTGACCAAACTGGATGGAGATTGACACATGTGCGACACCACCGGAAATCACAGCCATAAGCACGGCGTGCGGACCTCGCAGGAGAAGGCCTATGGCGACCTGCGCGGCGACATCGCGATCCAGATGGATCTGCTTACCAAGGTGGAAGCCCAACTCGCCGTGATCGGCGCCGAGGACTTCCCCATGGTGGGTGCCATCGTGCACACCCTGGAGCATCTCAAGGGTGACCTGAAGAAGAACATTGCCGAACTGATCCAGTTGATGAACGCGCTGGATGCCGAGCAGGCCGCGTACTTCAGCGGCGACCACGACCACGATCACGACCACGATCACGCCGCGCACGCGCACTGATCGTCCGTCAGGGTTACGGAATGACCGGATGTATTGTGCGTGTTGCGTGCAGTACAACCGGGCCGGGTGAGGTCAAAGCGCGCCGGGGAGGAATTTTTATCCCCGGTGCGCTTTGACGCAGCCCCTCGAAAAAAATTACCCTACCCCACCGGACCCACAAGGCCAGTCCGTCGGTTTCCCCTTTTTTCCGGGCGATTCCGTACCGATACTGGCTGGCGTTGGACTGGTTTCCGGACTGATTTTCCGGACCAAATCGGGGGGGAAGGGCACGTTTTGTGTGACCTGTTCGCGGGGGAGTCCCTGCGGGTCCGTTTGTGTGAAAACCGTCTTGTCGGAAGGAGTAGGAAAGGATGGCAACATATTCCGGTGAAGCCAACCCCATGCGGGTGATGGAACTCGCCAGCGCATACTGGGACTCGCGGGTGATCCACGCCGCGCACGCCCTGAACGTTTTCACGCTGGTGGACGACACGCCGCTCACGGCGGCCGAACTCGCCTCCAAGACGGGTGCCAGTGAGCGCGGTCTGGAACTGCTGCTCATCGGCTGCTGTTCTCTGGGATTGCTGTATCGCGATGCCCGCGACCGTTACCGTAACACGCCGCTGGCCGATACCCACCTGGTGCAGGGGCGTCCCCGCTACCAGGGCGGTATCGTCAAAATGTTCGACGAGTGGTACGGTCCGTGGAGCGGACTGGAGCAGGCGGTGCGCAAGGGCGCGCCGGTGGTCGAGAAGCAGCACGACCACGGTCCCGAGGCCACCAAGGCCTACATCTACGGCATGCACTGGCGTGGTGTGGCCCAGGCGCAACTGCTGTCCCGGGTGATTGACGGAACTGGTCGCAAGCGCATGCTGGACATTGCCGGTGGCCCCGGTACCTTCACCCTGCACATGTGCCTGGAGAACGATGCCCTCAGCGGAACCGTGCTGGACCTGCCCCAGACACTGGAAGTCACCAAGGAGATCATCGGCATCTACCAGATGACCGGTCGTGTTACCACCCAGGTGGGCAACTACATCGACGACAAATCGTTCGGCTCCAACTACGACATCGCCCTGATGAGCTCCATGCTCAACCAGGAGTCACCCGCGACCCTCAAGTCGATCCTCACCAAGGCCAAGGACGCGCTCAACCCTGGTGGCCTGATGATCGTCCAGGAGCAGTTGCTTGATGACGACAAGAACGGTCCACGCCTGCCAGCGGTGATCGGCCTCAACCAGTTGATCCACACCCCGGGCGGTCAGAGTTACTGCGGGGCCGAGATCAAGGAGTTCATGGAAGAAGTGGGCTTCAACAAGGTGCATTATGTGACCCTGCCCGAGGAGAGCCCCTTCGTGGTGATCCTGGGCACCAAGTAGGTCACCTGCACGGCCCGTACGGTGGATTTACTGCCCCGTACGGGCCGGTTTTTTTCAATCGTCACGATACAAGGAGGGGATCAATCGTGTTCAACCGGAAATGGCAGGGGGTGGTACTGGCCCTGGCGGCTCTGTGGCTGACCTCATCGGCAGCGGTGGCAGCCGACCTGACGGGCGAGGACGTGGTGCGCAAGTCACAGAGCCTGTACCAAGGCAAGGATCAGCGCTCCACCGTGACGCTGGAATTGATCAACGCCGATGGCAGCAGCCGCAAGATCATCACCAAGCGTCTGTGGATGGATGCCGGTGGTCGCGACGGGTACACTGCCAAGACCATTTTTTTCACCACCTTCCCCCCGGATTCAAAGGGGGTGGGCTTCCTGATCTGGGACACTGCGGATCCCAAGAAAAAAGACGAGTTGTGGCTCTATCTGCCCAGCCTGCGCCAGGTGCGCCGGGTGAACCAGCGTGACCAGAACGAGGCCTTCATGGGCTCCGACCTGACTTTCGCCGACATGGGACAGCGCCTGATCCAGGAGGACACCCACACCCTGGTGGGCGAGGAGACCATTGACGGCAAAGGCTACTACGTGGTGGAGAGCGTGCCGGTGACCGAGTCCATCTACGGCAAGAAGAAACTGTGGATATCCAAGGACGATTTCACCACGCTCAAAATTGAGTACTACGACACCAAGCTCGACCTGCTCAAGACCCAGGATATCAAGTGGTTGCGGGACGGCAAGTTGCGCGTGTACGAGCAACTCGACGTGCATAACGTGCAGACCAACCACCGCACGGTGTACGCCATTTCGGAACGCGAAACAGACGTGGGCCTGAAAGATGGTGACTTTTCGGAGCGGACCCTCAAGCTGGGCTACCGCGGCCGCTAGCCCACCCACTGTCGGCTATCCAGGACCTGCGGGTGCGCGCGCTCGGGATTAATATCCGTGGCGGCGTGGCCGCTTCCGGAAAACGGCTGGTGGTATGCCTCGGGGTATGCCCGGTATCGGTCCCGGACGTTTCCATCGGGCGCCCCGCCGGAATTGCATATCCGGCGGGGCGTCTGTCATTTGCGGGCAACCCGTGGCCGGGTCCGGGGCTTCTCCGCCGCCTCTGTCATGACCTGCCGAACGGGCTCCTCCGGACCCTCTCCCGAGTGTGTTTCCGGGGTGGCTGCCGGGGGCTTGTTTTGGGGTGGGCGGTGCTGCTGGTTTGGCTGGCCGGTTCCGGTGCCGCCCGGGCCGAACTGGAACTGAGTGGGCGCTGGCAGCAGGAGTTCGCCTATCGTGTGGCGGCCCATCCGGTGTGGACCAAGGGGCTGGCGTTCGTACAGGTGCAGGGGGTCGAAAACTGGGGAGGTCGGGGGCAACTGACCGCCATCGGGAGGGTTTGGTACGATCCTGCCCTGGATCGTGGAAATCCGTGGCGACTGAATCCGTCACTGGCCCCTGGCGCATCGTTGCAGGACGCCTTTGTTGGCTCGGAACTCAAGGAGGTCTACCTGGACGTTGCCACATCGCGAGTGGATCTGCGTCTGGGGCGACAAATCGTGCGCTGGGGGCTGCTGGAAGGGGCGCGTATCACGGACCGGATCAATCCCCTGGATTTCCGGGAGTTCCTGTTTCGTGACGTCGAGGATCGCTACATTCCCCTGTGGATGGCCCGTCTGGACTACTATCCTGACTGGGGGCCATGGCAACAGGCTCAGTTGTTGCTGATTCCGGACCTGCGTTTTCACCGTCCGGCCCCGGTGGGCAGCGAGTGGCACGAGTTTGAATTGCCCCCCGGTGTGCGCCGCCCGCGCAACGGAGTGGAAAATACCGAGGTGGCGGCACTGGCCGGGTTCCGCTCCGGCGAGGTGTCCTGGACCGCCAGTTATTTTTACACTTGGGACGATTTTCCGGCGGCGTTCCGCTCCATTTTTGGTGTCGGCGGACAGTTGACCGGAGTCAGCCTGGACGCGCGCTACGAGCGCATACAGATATTGGGGCTGACCGCCTCCCGCTCCCTGTGGGGAGTGATTCTTTCCCTGGAAGGCGCCTATGATCGCGGCAAATATCTTGCAACCGATCCCGGTGCCGTGTCGGGAAACGAGGTGCGCCGTGACGTGGCCCATGCGGGGTTGGGGGTGGATATGAACCTGGCCGGAGTGGATGTGTCTATCGGCGGCTTTCAGGATCAGGTGCTGGGATGGCAGCCGTTCATCCCGGTGCGGCGGGCGGAGCGGGGTGGCAGCCTGCTGATTCATGAAGGGTATTTGAACGAACGGCTGGACGCGCGGCTGCTGATTCTCTACTTTCATACCGGAAATCAGTATGTGGCGCGGCCGGAAATGGCTTATAAAATCACCGATCGGGTCAAAGTGATAATGGGGGTGGATCTGTTGGGCGGTGAGCGCGGCAGTGCCCCGAACGACCCGGCGCGCGTGCGGGAGTTCCGCTTTGTCGGCTATTTCCGCGACCACGACCGCGTGCACGCGCAACTGGCCTGGCGGTTTTAATTGCCGCCTGTGGTGGCAGCGGGGGTGGACATGGATTGGGATGTAACGAAAGGAACCGACTCTTGAAACGCTACGTTGAGGCCATCATCCGCTGGCCGCTGCTGACCATTGTGTGTCTGCTTGCGATTACCGGTTTTTTCTTCTCCCAGATCGGGCACCTGAAGATGGTGCTGGACCCCAAGCGCATCCTCCCCCAGGGGCATGAATACGTGAAGGTCAACAACGAGATCGAGGACCACTTCGGTGGCAGCCGGGTGGTGGTGATTGGTGTTACCGTCAAGGACGGCGACATCTTCAATCCGGTCACACTGGCCAAGATCCAGCGCATCACCGAAGCGGTCAAGCAGGTGAGCGGTATTCTGGAAGAGAATGTCGTCTCCATCGCCGACCGCAAGGTCAAGTACATCAAGGCCGCGGGCGATACCATCGACATTCGGCGCGTGATGGAAGATATCCCCGCTACCCCGGAGGGGCTGGCGGAGTTGCGCGCCAACGTGTTTGTGAACGATATGTTCATTTCGTCCCTGGTCTCCAGGGACGGCAAGAGCGCGGCCATCATTACTGATTTCCGTGGCGGCGGCTCCGCCTCCGATGCGTGGTGGGACAAGATGATGTCCTCCGACGCAGCTTCTGACCCCGGGTGGCTGAAACTCCCCGATTTTTCCAGCGAGGCATTGGCCCAGGATTGGACCCAGAAAGAGATCGACGAGTGGTGGGCCAAGCAGGGGGGTGCGCCGTGGCAAAACAAGCCCGGCGAGGGCACTCCTTCGACCACCAAAGCCCCGACGGCTTCCACCCCTTCCGGCAGTTCCACCGAAAGCCCCATCAGTGCGCCCAAGGACGGCGTCTGGTACGTGCCCGACTCCATGATCTATCAAAACCTGGAGGCCATCGCCGCCAAGGAGCGTGACGCCAACACCCAGGTGCACATCGGCGGCCTGCCCATCGCCCTGGCGTTCCTGGAGAAGGACGCCATCCTGATGAACCAGAAGGTGTTCCCCGCCGCCGTGGTAGTGGTTCTGGTGGTTCTGGCTCTGGCTTTTTTCAGCCTTCAGGGGATGATGATCCCCCTGGTCACCGCTGCCCTTTCGGTGATTTGGGCCTTGGGGGCCATGGCGATTTTCCGTATCCCCCTGGATCCCTGGACCCAGACCCTCACGCCGATTCTGATCGTGGCCATCGCCGCAGGGCATTCGATCCAGATCCTCAAACGCTACTATGAGGAACTGGTGCGCTGCGGTGGCGACAATCGGCAGGCGGTAATCGAGGCCACCACGCGCATCGGACCGGTGATGATTACCGCCGGGCTGGTGGCGGCGGCCAGCTTTGCATCGCTGATCACCTTTGACCTCAAGACCTTCCAGTCTTTTGGGCTATTCACGGCATTTGGTATCGTTTCGGCCCTGACGCTGGAGATGTCGTTCATTCCGGCGTTGCGCTCCATGCTGCCTGCCCCGGCACCCCACGTTCTTGCGCGCCTGACCCGCGAAAGTTGGGCCGATCGCCTTACCCGCTCTCTGGCGGCGCAGGCGGTAGGAGAACGGAAACCGGTGGTGCTGTACACGGTGCTGGCGGTGTTGGTGCTTTCCTTGGGGTTTGCCTTCCGGGTAGAGGTCAACAACAGTCTCAAGGGACAGTTCTTTCCAGAAACCCAGTTGCGGGTGGACGAGGCCGCCATCAACCAAGCTTTTGGCGGCACGACTACTTTTTATGTGTTGGTAAAGGGAAAGAACCCGGACGACCTCAAGGATCCGCGGGTGCTCAAGGGGGTGGAGGAACTGCAACAGCGGTTCTCAGCGGTCACTGGCGTGGGCAAGACCCAGTCCTATGTGGACTATGTGAAGAAAATGAATCGATCCCTGCACCGGGACGATCCGGCCTATGAAGCCGTGCCCCAGAGCCGCCAGGAGATATCCGAGTACCTGTTCTTATACTCAATCTCCGGCAATCCAGCGGATTTTCGCCGTTTTGTCGATTACGACTACCAGAATGCCGTGGTGTGGGCCTTCCTCAAGGATGACAGTACGCGTCTGGCTCAGGAACTGATTGGCATCACCCGCGAGGTGGCTTCCACGTTCCCCGAAGGAATCACCGCCGAGGTTGCGGGCAGCAGCCCGGTGACCGTGGCGCTGAATGACACCATTGTGGATGGAAAACTGCGCAATATCATGCAGATCGCCACCATCACCTTCATCATCTCCAGCCTGGTGTTGCGCTCCTTTCTGGGTGGCCTGCTGGTACTGATTCCACTGGGCGCGGCGGTGATGATCAACTTCGGTGTGATGGGGGCCGGGGGCATCACCCTGGGAATTGGTACCGCCACCATCTCTGCCATGGCCGTGGGTATTGGTGCGGATTTTGCCATCTACCTGCTGTTCCGGTGCCGCGAGGAGTTCCGGCGCTCGGGAGACGAGCGTGAGGCTGTCCGCGCCACGGTGACCACAGCGGGCAAGGCCGTGGTATTTGTGGCGTTGGCAGTGGGAGCGGGTTGCTCGACCTTGGCATTTGCCGGGTATTACCGGCATATGGAGGGGGTGCTGATTCCCCTGGCCATGCTCACCGGCTGCCTGGGGGCGCTGACGATCCTTCCCACGCTATGCTGGAAACTGCGCCCGGAGTTCATTTTTTCGCGGCGCTGACAGCGGGTGTCTGGCCTCGGTGGCCGTCGGCCCCTGGAAGAAAGAATGGCGACCACAACCTGTGCCACCTCCGGGCACTGAGAGGGATTTTCTGGATAGAGGTGTTGTTTGCCGCACGTCGGGGATCATCGCAGCCATTTCGGCCGGCTGTACCACGCCCTTTACCGGTGTTCTCCCGGAGGCGTGGTCTGTGGGCCGCCCCGCGGCCTTCGCCGGGGGGGGGCAACAGTGTTTTCCCGCAGCACATTACTGGCGATAACTGCCATGGCGGTAGTGCTGTCTGCAATGGTGACCCCGGCGGCACCGGTATGGGCCGAGGCGGATACGGGGAGCCAGTCGTCGGCTCCCACGCGCTCTCGTTGGAGTGTTGGCCTCACCGTGGGCTCCTACGCCCCTGATTTGCGCAAGCTCAATGCGGCGTTGCACAACCAGGGGGAGGTACTGCTTCAGGACCCCAACTACCTGATTCCGCGCAACCAGAATCTGCCAGTGCTGACGCGGGATATCTCGGTGGAGGGGCTTTCCGGCGATGCCAACTACGGCATGGAAGGACAATGGCACTGGTTCCCGCGCATGTCGGTACTGCTGGTAGCCACCAATTGGCAGGGGCGGGTGACCAAGTCCGACACCATCACCATGTCACTGCGCTCCAACCTCCCCCCGGTCATCGTCCCGCGCACCGCACGGTACAACCTGAACCTCAGCCAGATGTGGCTTGGCTGGCGTTACGCGTTCTTCGACCGCCCGGAAAAAGTGCGGCTGTTCGCCAATTTTGGCGTGTTCGGGTTTTCCACCGCCGATCTCACCATGGACGCACTGCTCAAGGTGAGTGAGGCCAAGACGCTGGGGTTGAATTTCGCCTCAATCAGTTCGACCGAAGTACACGGATCGGCCTATTCCAGTCGCTACGGTCTGGGGGGAGAATATTTTCTCAGCAAACACGTGTCGGTCGGTTTTCACGCCAATTACGTTACCGGTGAGTTCCAGAGATTCCGTGTTTCGCGCTATTTCCCCTCCGGCTTTTCTGAACTGCCGCCGCTACCACCAAATGCCACCAACAGCCTGCCGGACAACGTGCTGCCCACCAATCCGGCGTTGCCGGTAGTGGGCGATCCGCTGCAGACCGCCCAGGTGGACGAGCCCCGCGAAACGGTTGAGGTGGTGCATCACCCCACAAATGTGTTGTTAAGCCTGGACGGGTGGGATTTGGGGGCCATGTTCAGGGTATATTACTAGGCTAAGTCCCGTCCGTTCAGGAGGGGGCGCCCCATTGGGGACAAAAAGTTTCCCAAGGTTGGGACGCGTGAGTGTTTTTTCGGAAATGCCGGAATATTGGCAGAAATCCACCGGCTAAATCCCAAGTAAAAACAATCGATTGACGTCAAAACGCGGGTGGCAACAAAAATGCATTCGTTGGGGGTGGTTTATTCCGCCCTTGTCCGTCAGTGATTGCCGTTGTGAGGCTTGTGCACCAAATTTGTACACAACAAGGCCGTATGGCTTGGGGGCCGCGTTGGGTGTGGGGGCCGCTGTTGGCGTGGGTATTGGCCGTCGCCGTGGTTCCTGTCGGCGCGTGGGCTGCCGACTCACAGTCCCCGGTATCCATGTCCGGCCCTGGCTATGAAGCACGCTTTGACGGGCACGGTCTGTCGTATTTTTCCCGCCATAGCGAGGGCGCTGCGCGGCTGGACGTCGCCACCGGGTGGGTTGTCGCCGGGGAGCGCGAATTTTACCGTGCACAGAATGCCAGTTCCGGGGCGTCCGGGGCCACTGGCGCCCTTTTTACCAGTGCTTGGAGTGCGGACGGCCGTGTGGCGCGCTATCCGCTGGCGCCCGGCGTGGAGCAGCGCTTCATTGCTCGGGGGCCAGGGGTTGAGCAGCTTTGGGAAATTGCCGGGCCGGTCCCGGCTGGTACCGACCTGGAGATTGCCACCGATATCCGGACAGCCCTGCGCGGCACAGCAGACGACCGCGGGGTGCGTTTTTTCGATGGCCATGGAGGTTATGCAGCTTCCTACGGCGCGGCATTGGTGACCGACGGTGCGGGACGCCGGATTTCCATAAATCCGAAATTGGTACGCCGGGGCCCGGTGGGACAAGGGCTTAATCACTACCAGGTGTTGATGGTCATCCCCTCCGTCTGGCTGGCTACCGCCAAGTTTCCGATTTTGGTGGACCCGTTGATCGGTACCGAAGTTCAGGTCGGTGTTGCCCCCGGACAACTGGAGCGCAATCCGGCGGCGATTTTTGGCACCACCGAGTACTTGGCGGTGTGGGAGAAAACCCAGACCGATCAGGACATTGTGGCCGCGCGCGTTACCACCACCGGTGTGGTGCAGGCCCCGCAGATTGTGGTGCGCAGTGCGGTGGGGGCCGAAACCGACCCGGCGGTGGCGTTCAATGGCACCACCGAGTTTTTTGTGGTTTGGACCGAGGCCAGCGACATAAAAGGTGCAACGGTTTCCACCGCAGGCGTGGTGGGGACTCCGGTGTCCATCACCGCCGATGCGGCCGTGACGGCGGATTCATTGCCTTCCATCGCATTCGATGGAACCAGTTACTTGGTAACCTGGGTTGCGGCCGGGGATATTCATGGCGTACTGATTAACGCCATTACCCTGGTGGTCGGTGCGCCGTTCGTGATATCCGCAACTGCCGCGCTGGAAACAGACCCACAGGTGGTTTACGCTGCGACCAGCGCCACCTACCTGGTTGCCTGGCGGACCGCCAATGGAGTGTTTGCCACCCGCGTGTCTACTGCCGGGGTGGTGGACTTGACCCCGATGACAGTGATGGACGGCACGGTCTCCGGCTGGAGCGTGGGTTCAGTTGCCTTGGCGACCAACGCCACGGACGGATTGGTCACCTGGACGGATGACCGGGCACTGGTGGGCAGTTTCGATGTGTTCGCCGCGCGTATCCAAGCGGCCACCCCCTCGGTTCTGGACACTGCCGGTATCACGGTTTCGGCGGTGGCGGGTAGCGAGGCGCAGGTTACAGCTTCCTTCGGTTCGGGTAATTATTTTGTGGCCTGGTCCCACCCTCTGTGGCCCAGTTCCCCGGACATCTTTGGAGCCCGCGTAAGTCCGGCTGGCGTGGTCCTGGAGCCGGCCGGAATCGAGGTCTCTGCGGCGGCAGGCGCCCAGACGGGGCCGACAGCGGCGTTTGACGGTACACAATTCCTGGTGACTTGGTCGGATAGCCGGGACACCGGATTCTCCGACGTATTTGGGCAGCGGGTGCCGGGAACATTTCCAACTCCGCCCAGCGGAGTTTTGGCGGCAGACACCCCTGCTGACAATGGTGGTAGTGTCAGCCTGTCGTGGGTACCCAGCACGTCTCCATCAGTCACCTTTCAGCATATATATCGGGAAACCACGGCCAATGGCCCGTTCGTCAACCTGATTACCACTCTTGCTGGCAACGCGGCCACGGGATATGTGGACAACGCAGGTGGGCTGGGGCTGACCAACGGCACCACCTACCACTACATTGTCCGCGCCTTTGATGGCACATATGAGAGTGCCGACTCCCTGACCTCCTCGGCCATCCCTGCAGATAACGTTGTGCCTGCCGCGCCGACGCTGGTGACCGCGGTAGATACGCCCGCCGACACGGGCGGCAGCATTACCCTGAATTGGACGCCGTCCGTGAGTGCGGACGTGGTGACCCAGCGGATTTACCGGAGCACGACGACAGGGGTGTATGGCGTGCCGCTGGCAACGATTACGGGCAATCTCACGGGTACCTACGCGGACGCGACGGCGGTGACCGGCACGGCGTATTTCTACATCATTCGTGCCTTCGACGGCACGCAGGAGTCGGTGAATTCCGCAGAAGTTACGGCGACGGCAATCAACAATGTACCTGCCGCTCCGACATTGGTGACGGCGATCGATACGCCCGCGGACAACGGCGGCAGCATCACCTTGAACTGGACCGTATCGGTCAGTGCGGGTGTGACGCAGCAGCGGATTTACCGCGGCACGGCGACCACCGGCCCGTACACGCTGCTGACGACGATCGCGGGCAACGTGACGGCGACTTATATTGATGCGACGGCGACCAAGGGGACGACGTACTACTACGTGGTTCGCGCCTGGGACGGGGTACAGGA
>Ga0224495_10000021_pt1 | contig 155167 bp, 140 predicted proteins | sample SF_Jul11_sed_USG_FD_168128 | JGI IMG/M metagenome (GOLD analysis project Ga0224495, IMG submission 168128) | Sediment microbial communities from San Francisco Bay, California, United States - SF_Jul11_sed_USGS_4_1 | ecosystem: Environmental > Aquatic > Marine > Sediment | place: USA...
AAGACATGGTCGGCACCACTTATCTCATTCGCAAGACCGAACTCCCTTATTTGCCGGTCGATTATACGATCGAGCTGGTTGCATTCCAGGCGGCGGTTGCCCGAACCGACACGGCGCTTCATGTGCGCGGTGGCCGGGCGACCGAGGTGCAGTACATGATCGATAACGTCTCGATCATCGATCCCCAGACCGGCGATGCGGCAATAACCCTTTCCAAGGGTGTGGTCGACGAGATCATATTCCTCCCCGGCGGTTTCGATGCTGAATACGGTCGAGCCATGTCCGGCATCATAAATATGATCACAGCCTACCCGGCCGGCGAACTGAAAATAGGAGGATACGGTAAGACCGAAAAAGTTATGCCCGAGGACTACGATTTCGGGTACCAAAACGTCCAATCCTCGGTTCATTTACCGGTTTCACCAAGATTCAAGGGATTTTTGTCTTTTGGTGCGATGGTAACCGACGACTGGGACCCGCGCCTTAATCTGCTGTCACACAAGCAGCGCCAGGATTATTCAGTATACGGGAAGTGGTTGTATGCGCCATCAGGAAAAATCAGATTCGGCATCAGCGGCGCGAAATCGAGAAGCCAGTTCGACCGGTACGCAACGCTGTGGAAATTCCGTTTACATCATTACCGCTCAGACTTGATGAGCGGCGATCTCCAGACAATCAACGTAAATTTCCTGCCTGATTCACGCCGGCTTTTCGATCTTACCCTGAGCCGATTGTTCACTGCAAAGACATACGGCGTACGCGAACCCGGGCCGTACGACTTGTTAGATGACTACACTTTCCGTGATTACCAGACTTATGAGTATCCATGGATCGGGATCATGAACCCGTTCGGAGTATACATACGCAAGCCATACAGTGAAGGCGATTATCCCCGATATCAGGATAAATCCTCAGAAATATACCGGGCGACACTGCGCACTAACGTTCAGATTCATAAGAATCACGAACTAAGAGCCGGAGGTGAATATGTTTATCACGATCTGTACAATCTCACTTACTTCACGAGCGACTCGATCAACCCGGTGTTTGACGAGTATCAATATAACCCAACGGAGTACTCTGTCTATGTCCAGGATAATTTAGACTATGAGGGCATCTACGTAAAACTGGGTTGTCGCTACGACTATTTTTCAAATGATATCGAAGGCGTCAAGGCGAACACTGCGATATCACCGCGTCTCGGCGTCTCCTTTCTCGTCACCGACAAATTCCTCTTCCGCGCCAACATAGGCAGGTATGCCCAGCCTCCGCTATACAACCAGATGTACGATTATTATAACATCCTGCCACTCCCGCTGTACGTTCTGTCCCGGCCCGATGAATGGCCGGTTGTCGGCAATCCGAATCTCCAGGTCGAGCAAACCACCAGTTACGAGATCGGCCTACAGGGAGAGGTTCGGGAGAACTTAAGTGCTACGATCAATACTTTCTATAAGGACGTGACAAATCTCATCGGTACGCGCCATGTTGAAGCACTGCCTTACGATTACGACCGGTATGATAACATGGACTATGCCAACATCAAGGGTATCGAGACGATCATGGAATTCGTAAATTCGATATTCTCGGGTAAGATCTCTTACACGCTTTCATGGACGCGGGGCACGAGCTCATATGCAGGGGAGTATCTTGACCCAGCCATCCCGAAACCAACCACCGAATACTTCCTTGATTTTGACCAGCGAAACAGGATCTTCATCCAGGGTTTGATCCGACTTCCTTTTGATTCCCAGTTCTATCTATTCGGCTATTTTGGCGATGGCTTTCCCTATGTGCCGCCCGGCCCGGAAGGAAAATATGAGGAGCGCGGCGTTTTGAGGCTCCCATCTCAGAAGCAGATCGATTGCGTATTATCCAAATCCATTAGCCTGGCCAGCATCACCTTCAATCTAAGTGTTGAGGTACTGAACCTGCTTGATGAAAGGTACCTGGTCGCACCCCATGCACCGCTCATAGAAGAAAAACAACGCTGGGACTTCTATCATTACTACACTTTTGAGCATCGTTACTACAGTCCAGCAGCTGACGCCAACCACGACGGCCTCGTGACCCCCTCTGAGGAGTACGATGCTTACACTGCCGCTTATAATGCTACGGATGACTGGGTAAATGCCTACTCACCACCGCGCCGGGCAAGAATTGCCCTACAGGTTAGTTTTTAAACAGGAGGCGTTATGTCTTTCGCAAGAGATACCTGTGCGCGCCTTAAGAGCATCATAACGCACGGTACGATCCTTACAATCGTTTTCTTCCTTACGGTTGTCGGCTGCAAGGATCCCGATGAATACGATCCGAACCAGCCACTGGACCCGCCACCGAGTCCACCGACTATACTTTTCCCGATAGCGGATACGAATCTCTGTAGTACATCGGCTTTTCAGAGCGTCTTTTTTGACTGGAACACAGTCGGCGGTACAGAAGTATACCAACTCCAGGTCGATAGTATTTTGTCTTTTGAAACAGCCGAGTTACTTCAATTTTCATATCCGCCCACTTATGTCCAGTTATACCGTTATGCAGATAGAGCCACTTACTACGCAAGAATGCGAGCTGGCAGTACGCGATGGACCAATTATACCGACTGGTCCGAGGTTCGAAGATTCTACCTGCGACCTGATCCATAATTTGCTCCTGAGTGCTCATATTCAGCGTAAAGAACGAACTCAGCAATGGATATTGCCTATTGCAAATAGTACTATTGCGTGTAATATATAGTGGATATGTCCAATCGAATGTCACTTTTTCTGCCGGCACGCGCTCTGATTTTTGTTGCTGTAGTTATGGGAAGCGTCTCCTGCACGAATCCTGAAGAATACAATCCGCAAGAACAAAAAACGCCCCCTCCAAATCCCCCCGAGATCATAAAACCGCTGGCTGACACAGTTATTTGCGGGGGAGCCGTGTTGTTCGACTGGACAATACCGGTCGGTTCCGAAATATTTCAAATCCAGACTGACACAACATCGTCTTTCAGTACCGCCACCATGTTCCAGATCAGCGTGCCAGCAGTTTTCGTACCGCTGAACTACTACGGAACGAGCAGAACCAATTATTACGCAAGAATCCGTGCCGGCAGTTCACGCTGGATAGATTATACGGTTTGGTCTGACATCAGAAGATTCTACCTTTGGCGTGAGTCCTGATATGAAGGAATTGTTCAAAGACATTGAGATCGCCGATCCCGTGTTTCTTAGGAACCTTTTGATCCATCCGATTTCTGGCTCCTCGGGGAACGGGATAGAGATCGCCTCGCTTGAAGATATTCTGAGAACTGCAAAAGGTGAGTTCGGCGAACTAGATCCACCCGACATCAACCGGATTTCATTTTTCAATCACGGGGACGCCCCGCTGCTCATGCTGGATGGCGAGGAAATAATCGGTTCCCTGCAGAACCGTATCGTGGCTGACTCGACCCTGGTGACCGCCCGGGCGACGAGCGAAATTCCGGTGATTTGCGCCGAAGAAGGTAGGTGGGAAGATATCGGTTCGTTTCAAACAGGATACTGCTCGTACCCTACAATCCGTGCTATTCTCTCGCGGCGCGGCAAGGAGGGAAACGGTTTGCAGAAAAAGATCTGGAATGAAATCGAGCGCAAGCTTACCGTTACCAGAACGCTATCAACAACTTCCTCGATGCACGATATATACAATAACCTTGAAGATGAAGTCACGCGCTATCTCGAAGATTTCGAAAGCCTGGCTCCTGAAACGATCGGTTTCGTCGGTGTTGCAGGAAGAAAGATACTGGGTTGCGATATGTTCTTGAACTATGCTACCTACCGTAAGTTTGAGCGGAAGCTGGCGCGCAGTTATGCGCTCGACGCCATCGAACACCGCAAAACATCCGGCGGACAGGTCGATACCCATGCCTTCCTCGATGATATCTTCAATTCGGTCAATAAAAAAACATTCTCAAAAGACACTCATCATTTTTCCCTAAGAGACAAGAGAGTAGCGGGACAAGGATTCTTTAGTGACGGTCATGTAATACATCTTTCAGTCTTTCCCAGATAGTCTGTGCTGCTGAAAAAACTCGGTAAATATGAAATCATAGAATGGCTTGGGGGAGGCAGATTCGGCGATGTCTTTCTCGCACGCGATACGATCATCGGCAAAGACTTCGCGCTGAAAATATCCCGTATGCGGCGCGAAGAAATCGCCATGCTGAAGGATGAGGCAGTACTTCTGGCTTCCCTGAACCACCCGAACATAGTGCGTTTCTACAATATCGACTTTATCGAAAATAAGTTCGTGCTGGTAATGGAGTACGTTGAAGGAAACAATCTACGCGATATCATTACCGAAGGCGGTATCGATATCAGGAAATCGATCTCTATACTTGTCCAGCTAGCTGACGCTCTGGCCTATGCGCACGGCTGCAGAGTCCTTCACCGGGATCTCAAACCCGAGAACATACTAATTTCGAAGAAAAAGGGTGAGTCAATAAAGATCACCGATTTTGGCCTGGCGAAATTCATACGTGCAGATTCGATATCCGCGTCGACCGCTGGCACCCCGATCTACATGGCACCCGAATCCTGGGCGGGAAGCTACAGCGAGAAATCTGACATATGGAGTTTATGCGTGATCCTCTATGAAATGCTGACCGGAGCACCGCCTTTTCTTGATGACAACCTGGACGGGCTTAAGAGAAAGATCGAGAAAGCCAGATTTACCTCACCTGCGGTTTTGAGGCATAACATTCCCGAGCAGATCGAAAAGATAATCCTGTCGGCGCTCACAACCGACCCCCTGTCCCGCCCCAGCATAGCAGAAATTCAGGACAGAATCACCCAAATGGATGAAGGTATAAGGGGCGAGAAGGTGCGTGTGCAGATAAAGAAGACCGCGGAGATAAGGCTTACGCCCGCGCAACAAGAAGTCCTTGAGTCTTTGCCCGGTGCGGTGCTCGTGCACGGCCAAGCGGGTTGCGGAAAGACCACAATTCTCACCCAAGCGGTCGTTACACTGCTCAGTCAAGGAATGCCGATTTCCCGAATACTGATCTGCACGTTCACCAACAAGGCAGCAAGTGACATACGCGAACGATTAGAGAAAACGAGCCGGCTCCAAACCCACGATCTATGGCTGGGTACGCTGCATACATTAGGGTTTCGTATCCTCCGCCGTGATGCCGAGCGTTTAGACCTTGATCCTGATTTTGTGATCAAAGATGCAAAGAGTATAACCCAGGAAATAGGGATCGATGTCGGAAAATTCCGTATCAACGCGGTATTGAGATTCATTGAGATGCTGAAAGCAAGAGGTGTCACCGCCCAAGATTTCGAACCCAAGAGCAAATGGGAAGACACATGCTCTGAGGTATACAAGAAATATGAAACCTACACGAAAGAGAACAATATACTCGATTACGATGATTTGATCCTTTTTTCAATCAAATTGCTCGAAGAAAACGCGGACATCAGACAAGACTACCAGAACATGTTCGACCACATCTTCGTCGATGAGCTGCAAGACATAAATCCAGCACAATACAAGTTGATCGGTCTGATCTATAATCAAAATATATTCTTCACCGGCGACGGAGACCAGGCGATTTACGGCTGGCGTGGTGGCCAGAAGGAACTGATGTACCGCGTGCCAAAGGATTATCCAGAGGTTAAGACATTCCAGCTAAATCAGAGTTTCCGCCTCGCCCAGGGTATCATCGATATCGCAAGTAGCCTCATGCACCGCAGAGCGACCGTCATACCGGCCGGTGAAAAGAGTGACGTGTTCGTGTACGCCGCAAAATCCGAAGAAGACGAAGCCGGGTATGTGGTGAAAGAAATAAAGAAACTCAAAAATGAAAATCTCAGTTACCGAGATATCGTCATTCTGTGCCGGATGAACCAGCTCGCGCGAGTCTATCAAGGTGCAATGGCCCGAGCCCGTATACCACACGCCTTGATCAGTGGGTCATCACTTTACGAACACAGTGAAGTGAAGCCTATAATCGATTACCTCGAAGTCCTGAAAGAGTGTTATTTGCAGAAAGAAAAACCCGGCAATATTGCCGCTCGGGTGAACAACCTTCTAAAGATACCCAAGCGAAACGCGGGCCGGGCGCAAGGAGTATATGAATACCATCTGGCAAATTTGATGATGCTCGAACCGAAGAAATTGATAGATGATATAAGTGAATTAACCGGACTCTGCAGCGCCGAAGTAGAAGAACTTCAGACCCTGGCCATGGGTTTGGAATCTCGCGGCCTGAATAGTTTCTTGAACCAGGTCCGACTCGTGCAAGAACTTGACCTGGCCGGATGGAACAAAGACATCGTCAAGGTGATGACTGTCCACAGCGCAAAAGGTCTCGAATTCCCGGTGGTGTTTGTGGTCGATCTGGTCGAGGACATCTTCCCGCTCACCAGGAAGACGTCCTCTCAGAAAGAAGTCGACGAGGAGCGAAGATTGTGTTATGTCGCATTGACACGGGCCCAGAAGAGACTCTACTTGTTATACCCAAAGTGGCGTCATGGCCGTTACCAAAAACCATCCCGCTTTCTGGTCGATATGTTCAAGACCGATATCTGATCTATAAACCTTTACGGTACCGGGAGTGTTTTTTATAGTATATTAACGCAAGGACGATCAAACCCATGACCAATATCAAGGCGGCAATCACACTATAATTTCTCAAGAAAAGGGACGCCTCATCCCATGATGCGCCGACATAGAAACCCACCGTGATCAAAAAAGCATTCCATACAATCACGCTGATCGCGCTGTAGATGAAGAATTTACTCCGCTTGATCCCGGACATGCCGGCTACGAAGCCAATCGGCGCACGCATACCGGGGATGAATCTGTTAAGAAGCAATATCAGATCCCCTCTTTCACGGAATTTTTTCCGTGCCCGGTCGACGAGGCGCACCGGGAAGATCCGGCGCAGGAAACCCCGGGAAATGAATAACAACAGGCCATCGCCGTATTTCATACCCATATGATAGATCAACATGATGCCAACGATACTCCCCACAACGGTCAACGAATACACGAGATAGGGATCGTAATATCCACGTCCTGCAAGGAACGAGAAGACGAGAACAAAGGCATCTGAAGGGTAGGGCGGAAAGACACTCTCAAACATTGCATTGAGAAACAAGAATAGATAAATAAGGAACAAACCTTGCCTGTTAATCCATTCAAACATGTTTTTTGGGGTTATAGGATGAGGTCAATTTGCCCACCTATTTGTCTGTTAGAAATGGCATCACGGCTCACGTTAGAATACTTCATGCTCAACTTGAGCTTCTGCAACGGACGCAGCGATAAGTAAACGAACCAGTACTCTCCTTCACCATATAACATGCGATTATTTACTACGCCCTGCAGATCGATCTCATACGCATATATGCGTGCCGCGTATGTATCGGTGTCAAAGATTCCGTACCTGGCCCTTGCGTCAAATCGCTTCAAATCCAAGCCCAACTCAAGTGCGAAGAATATTCCTCTTTCCGTTTCTTCTTCATATAATGATTTCTCTTCGAATCGCAGATCAAAGAACAGGAATCTTGTAACCTTCAGGCGCAGCAACACTTCAGAACCTGACAAATCAACATCTTCTGCCCTGTATCTCCTCCTGAAATTTACCCGGGCATCAAGGTTTCCGAGTTTCTTCCCGAAGCTCAGTTTCAGGTCATGCTTTGTTGTGTCCTCATCCAGCCTGTTGTCGAGTGTCAGGCTAATACCGGCATCAATGATACTCGACCGATGCATGATGTCCAGAGTGCCGGCGGCGTGGTTCGCCTCGGCTTCAACACCCTTCGGTGAATAGAAGCCTTGAGGGAAGTACCTGCCAGCGAGGTTAAAATCTATATAAGGAAAAACAGCGCTAAAACCGAAAAGGCCTCCAATATGATTCTTCCAGGAGCGACTGACTTCGCTGAAAAAAACAAATGACTCGCTGTAATGCCTGAACTCCATACTCGTCAGGAAGAAATTTGAACCGTGGAATTTGATCACCGAATCGGATGCCGCAAAAGAAGGTTCATAGGTGCATACATAGGAACGGTTGGCGATCAGCACATCTGCTTTTCGATAGCGTATGTCGTATCCGAATATCTCTTCGTTAATCCGGTCCTTGCGGCTCAACGATAAAGAATCCGTATGTTCCCCGGACTGATCGAGCGAACGCGCGAATCCCAACGAATCGATAATACCGTCGAGTTTTTGATTTGAGTAGAAAATGGTGTAATTGAGGACAAGGGAATCACTAAGAGCGGCACCAAAAAACCCGCCATTCTCAAGCGCGGAGGTGTAAGGAATCAGACCCCGTTCGTTCAGCATCATCCTGAAGTCAATCCCCCGGAAAAAAGAACCGACCGACGAGAGTACAGCACCCGCGCCCAGGTCAAGATTATATTTCCCCAATGCGAATTTTCGTTTACCTTCATCGATGAGCAGGCCGACCGCATAATGGTCAAGAAGGTCGTCCTCGTATGGATCCCGTTCGGTGACCGCATGTACACTGTAATCACCCAACTGACCGGTTGTTCTCGAATAGTATTGCAGGGATTGTTCTTCACCAGGAAGGGCTGTCCGCGCACGAAGCCTGGCATTGAGCATCTTTCTCATATACTTCTTCTCACCGACAGTGAGGAACGGTCTGATCATCTGGAGCAGGTCAGCACCTATCAAGTTTGCCTCAGCCAGCTCGTCGACCGACTCGAATAACCCGCGCTTATCCCGGTATTCGATAATCTTTATTATATCGTTCGATGAAAGAAAAGGAATCTTCGCGAACTGCTCGAAACCGGCCGTGTTCACATCCACGGGGTTATTACGCAGATATTCGAGGTCCTTCAATATTATTTCAAAATCTATATCCTGCTCGGTCTTGAACAGAATATCCTCCGTGATGGTAAAGACAAAGAGGACAAGGAACATCATCGCGCGAAACCCAATCCCACATTGTGGGTTAAGCCGAGCTGCTGATGGCGGTTTCCTGAATAGAATACATACATACTTCCGAATGTTACCTTCAGTCCATACTCGATCGTGATCGGTTTGGTGTTGATCCCCAGGCTCAACAATGTGATCTCGTGGGGAATAAAGATGACCCCAAATTTGTAAAAAGGTAATTCCGTCTCTACGCCGAGTACCGAGAAACAGAAATCAAGATTACCGCGCGCGAGATAATCTAAACGCAGAGAATAACTTACTGGCGTATAATCGATAGAGGAAACTCTCGGTACATTAACGTTGTTCACCCAGACGCCTACCACCAGTGGCGCGGATTCGAACTGGCCGCCTACCTTTATCGCATAAGCGAACTCATTACTGACATCTCTAACCCAGCTGTTCAATCCTGCGATGTTGAATCCGGCGGAGAATTGCTCACCGAGCGGAAATCCAAATCCCAATTCCAGAAAATTCTCCCGGTACAGTTCACCGCCAAAGCTGGCGAATCTCACACTGAAACTATTGACCTGCGAATGCAGATAATATGTCCGGAGTTCGGCGAGTTCATACCTTACCTCACTGCCGGCCATTAATTCAAATCTTCTCTCATGCAGTTGCGCTGGGTTAAAATTGCCTTCGTGCAAAATACTTCTTGGAAATAGAAATGATTCGAAGAACCCTACAAGCAGTAATATCTTCAACGAAAAGGTCTGTTGTTCTTTATCTAATCTGTGACTTCTACCTTAAGGGTCATGCCTTCAACACCCATGACGCGTACCTTCTGTCCGCTCTTTATCAATTTGTCACTGGCTGCGTTCCAGAACTCTCCGTGAACATAAACCGTCCCCCCGTCGTTTTTGACATCGGTCTTTGCAGTTCCGATCTCACCCACCATTCCGTCGCTGCCTGTTGCACGTTTTCTGAATTGTGCTCTTACACCGAGGGCCAGAATGAAAATGACAAAACCCGCGACGATTACCACAGCATACATAATAACCTCCCATGAAACACGCAAATAAGGAACGTCACTCTCGAAAAGGATCAAGGAACCAAAGACTAAAGCAACAATACCGCCGATCGTCAAAAGTCCCTGTGAAGTAACATATATCTCCAGGATGAAAAGAACCGCCGAAAGAATTATCAAAGCAAGGCCTGCATAGTTGACCGGCAATACATGCAGTGAATAGAACCCCAGTATCAAACATATACCTCCGACCACCCCAGGAAATATCATGCCCGGATTCTGTAATTCGAAGAACAGCCCGTATATTCCCAATAACAGCAAGACATAGGCAATATTCGGATTGGTGAGCAATAACAAAAGACGCTCACGAAGTGTCATTCTCACTTCCCTCAGCGGTCGGCCAATTGTTTTGAGCACAATTTCCTCTTCACCAATTACGATCTTTCTGCCATCAAGCTTGCCGACAAGTTCATTCTCATCTTCAGCTATGATATCGCTCACACCCAACTGAACTGCGGTCTCAGCATCTACAGATGCACTTTCCCTCACCGACTCTTCAGCCCATTCCTCGTTTCTGCCTCTTTCTTTGGCTAAAGCCTTCAAATACGCGACAGCATCGTTGGTTACCTTCTCAGTCATCACACTATCCATCTGCTCCCCGCCCATACTCACCGGATGTGCAGCGCCAACATTAGTGCCGGGAGCCATCGCGGCCACATGGCTTGCGTACAATATGAACACACCTGCAGACGCGGCACGTGCGCCCTTGGGGGCAACATACACTACAATAGGGATTTTTGCGTTGAGAATCTTTTTTGTGATTTCGCGCATTGAAACATCAAGGCCTCCAGGTGTGTCGATTTTGAAAATCAGACAGGCAGCCCCTTCACGTTCCGCGATATCGACCACTCGTACAAGATAAGAACTACTCGCTGGGCTTATTACTCCGTCCAAATCGGCAATCAGAACATCATTTACGCTAAACAACAATGAAAGCAAAATAAACATAGAAGAGAATAACCATATCCAAAGTCAAGTCAATAGCTTAACTGACGCAGAATGCAATGCTACACATCAACTTAGGTCTTGACAAAAATTAAATAATGATTATAATCGCACAAAAGGAGGTAAGAATGCCTGCAAAAAAGAAAGCTAAGAAGAAGGTTACGAAGAAAAAGAAGAAGAAGAAAGTAACCAAGAAAAAGACAACAAAGAAAAAGAAGAAGAGATAGTGGTTTATTAGAAGGGGGAGCAATCCCCCTTCTTTTTTTATGTACAATCCACACAACAAGCATATTCTCTTGACTTGGAAGTCGTACTACATATAATTCCACATGGACACACATAGCTTTCAAATACTCAAAGAGAACATGAAGAAGAACATCATTGAGGTTAAATCCATCATAAACAACCCGAATGCACTCGACCCTTCTGACGGTGCGAAATTCGACCGTGGCGTCTACCTTTTTCAGAGTTTGACAAAATCCATTATCGCCATAGGCAACGACATCATTATCGAAAATGACTTCCGCGAACCCCTAAATCCAGCCGATGTTTTTATCAGCCTGGCGGAGCAAAATTTGATATCGACCTCGATCGTTCCCGGATTGAAAAAGGCGGCAATAACAATGCCCAAGATAGCTAATTGCGCGAAGCCCGCGCTCATGGAAATAATGACCGATTGCTTAAGCGACTTCAGTCAATGTCTGAATTCATATTCCGAATACTTTGCCTCAAAGAAGGATTGGGCGTAGAATTGCATTTCGTCTATTACCTCTTCGCTTTTGTTTTCGGTTCAGCGATCGGTAGTTTCCTGAACGTGCTGATATACCGGTTGCCAAGACAAATATCAATAATCGCTCCCCACTCCTTCTGCCCCAAGTGCCGGAAGGCGATACGCTGGTATGAAAACATCCCTATCATCAGCTTTCTCATGCTAAGAGGAAAATGCTCCAACTGCCACAGCCGGATATCGCTGCGCTATCCCATAGTCGAAGCCATTACTGGATTGCTTTTCGTCTACACGCTGAGCCGTTATGGATTCGGCTACAACTTTTTTCTCATCGTGTATTTCTTCTGTGGTCTGACCGTCATCACCTTCATTGATTTCTCTTTCCAGGTGATCCCCGATCTAATCTCTATACCCGGTATTTTCCTGGGGATACTATTCCAGGCCGTCAACGGAAATTTCTTGGCCGGCCTGTTCGGAATGCTATTCGGTGGTGGGATGATACTTTTCATCAGGGTCATTGGCGGCAAGGTGTATAAGAAAGAGGTAATGGGGCTGGGTGACGTTTACCTGACTGCAATGATCGGTGCCTTCGTAGGATTTCCGTTTATCTTGCCGGCAATATTCATCGGTGCGCTGGTCGGCGCGACCCTGGGCATTTTGTATATCGCTTCGACCCATCAGAACCGGGAAAGTCCCATTCCTTTCGGGCCTTTTCTCAGTTTGGGTGGTATTGCAGTGGTTGTTTTTGAACCGTATATTTACAAGCTCTTTGTCCTCCTCGGCATTTACCTGTGATTTCGTTTTTCGTACTCGTGATTCGTGAGTCGATTTTTCACATAAACATGATCTTCTGTGTTTAGTACGAGCACGACCCACGATACACGAATACGAGTTTCTGTGTTATGAATATCCCGACCATTGTAGGCCCGACCGCTGTCGGCAAGACAGGTATTGCCATGCTGATAGCCGAACGGATTTCGGGCGAGATAGTTTCGGCAGATTCGAGACAGATCTACAAACACCTGAATATCGGCACCGCCAAACCGACCGTGGCGCAAAGAAGGAAGATCCGGTTCCATTTGGTCGACTTCATCGAACCGGACGAAGATTACTCTTGCGGCCAGTTTGCGCGCGATGCGGAGAAGAAAATCCAAGAGATCCTCAAAAGAGACAAGATGCCTATTCTGTGCGGCGGCACCGGATTGTATATCCGGGCTCTATTTCATCCTCTTGCCGAGCTTCCGCACTCAAATACAGAGACCAAAGACAGGCTACGTGAAATGCTGAAGAAACATGGACTCGACCATATGTATAAGAAATTGCAGCGCATTGACCCGGCCTGGGCAGAAAGAATCAAGCCCCGGGACAAACAGCGGATCATGAGAGGTCTCGAAGTTTATGAGATCGCGGGCAAGCCGCTGTCAAAAATGATGAGCACAAGAGTGAGAGGCGCGAAATTTCTACCTTATTACATAGGTCTGCGCCTGCAACGTGACGTTCTATATTCACGCATCAACGCCCGTTTTGAACAGATGCTCAATCTGGGGTTGGTCAAGGAAACCGAATCGCTTCTTAAGAAAGGACTCGATCCCCGGTCGAGTGCACTGAGGACAATTGGCTACAAGGAAATCGTCGCGTATCTGCAGGGAGAGACGGGTCTTGACGAAGCGGCGGAAAAAGCGAAGCGCAGGACACGTAACTACGCAAAACGCCAGATTACATGGTTCAACAAAATACCCGGGATGGTCTGGCATGAAGCCGACAATCCTGGATTAACCGACAGCATTCTGAGATCTCTCAAAAAATCAAAAACGATTTAGCAGACAATCCGGTCATCCGGCAAGATTTTGTTGTCAGATGCAATTAAATTCGATCCAGGAAAGATATTAACTATTTGGAGTTGCCGGGGGCTGAAGTGGTCAGGCGTTTTTCAACAACAGCTTTCACTTTCTCTATTTCCTCCTCGATGGTGAGGTCCGTGGTATCTACGACTATCGCATCCTTGGCTCTTCTCAGAGGTGAGTGTTCCCTCTCGGAATCGAACTTGTCACGGAATTTTATGTTTTCCATCACCTCATGCTCATCAGCATCCATGTTTTTCTCACCCAATTCTTTTAGCCTCCGCGCTGCTCTCACCCCCACATCTGCCACCATGAAAATCTTCACCTGAGCATCCGGGAACACAATAGTACCAATGTCACGGCCCTCACAGACGACATTCTTACCTTCGGCAACCTCTCTCTGCCTTGCCACCATCCATTCGCGCACCTCTGATATTGCCGAAACCTGGGATACAAAATCACTGACCTCGGGAGTTCTGATCGCAAGGGATACATCTTCGTTATCGAGGTAGACCTTCATTTCACTGTTTTCCCTGCGCAGGTCAACCGACGTGTTTGTCAATAACTGTCTGATCAATTCCAAATCGATTTTCTTGTCACGTGACTGGCTGCTGCGTAGATACTTGAGGGTGAAAGCACGGTACATCGCCCCGGTGTCGATGTAGAAAAAACTCAGGCGCCTGGCAACGCCTTTTGCCGTGGTGCTCTTGCCAGAACCTGCCCCGCCGTCAATTGCTACGACAAATCTCGCCATGGAGAATGCGGATCATCTCTCCGTATTGTCGTGATAGATTTACTTTTCTGCGCTTCATAACAATCTGCGCCGTTCGTAATGCCTTTTCAAGATCGTAATCCTCTTTCTCGCTGCCCACAATCCACTGAAAATCCCGTACGTACCTATCCATCATGCCGCCGCCTGCAAAATTCACGAAACTACCGATCACCGCACCGGTGGGGATCAGGGTTCCGATTCCAAGCTTGCTGTGATCACCGATGAAACACCCGAGCTTGATCATGCCGGTTTCATGATCCTCGCTCCCGATCTGAACTCGCACCGGACCATAATTATTCTTCAGGTCAGAATTAGTTGTGAGAGCACCTAGATTCACCCATTCACCAATGAATGAGTGTCCGATAAAACCGTCGTGGTGTTTGTTCGAGTACCCCTGGAATATGCAATTCTCGACTTCCCCGCCGATCCGACAATGCGGACCTATGCTTGACCCCACAACCTTCGCCCGATCGATTATCGAACCTGCTCCAATATAGGAAGGCCCTACTATGCTTGAGAAAGGACGCAACTCGGCATCGTCATCAATATAGATCGGACCATCAGTAGCATCCAGAAATACCAACTTATGGATACGGGCACCCCTTGCCACGTGGATATTTTTCCCCCTCACGTACGCGTTCCTGATCATGCTGCCTTTTCTGCGCGCCGCCGTGTAGTGTTTCACAAGCATTGTATGGTTCAATCCGATAAGGTCCCAAACCTTCTTCACAACCATTCCATTGATATTCTTTGAATCCTTGATCGTAGCAAGTGCATCCCTGATTTCATCGAGTGTACAAGGAAGTGGTGGTGTCTTCTTAAAAAAACCAACGGTTGCCGAATCCACTTTTAATTTCGTATCCGTCCGCGGCAATCCGACCCCGGCATTCAACAACAGGCGACCCGAAAGATAAAGCGTCGGCTCGGTGGATCTTACCGGTTCCACACCAAACCGTTCACGACAGGCAAAACTCAATTTGTGGCGTCTGAAGAAAAAAGCATTATGCTCTGCGATCGTCCTGGCGCCAACGCGTAAATTGAATTGAGGGACGAGATTACTTAAAGGATAGAATTCCTCTTGATTTTCTTCGTATATTATTACTCTCATAGGCTCAGCAAAACGGCTGCGAGGATCGCCATAACAATACCGGCAATTCTGACAAGTGTTACGGGTTCTCTCAGAACAATGAATCCGAAGAGGACGGGCAGGATAACATAAAGATTGGTCAACGGCAACACCACGGATGATGGCCCAATTTTCAGCGCTTTGTAAAAGGATATTATCGCAACAAGCGAGATGATCCCAACCGGGATCGAATAGAAGACGTATTTATTGAATATGAGATTCTTGCGAAAAAGTATGACAAGGGTCAAGAACACTATAGACCAAAAGGAAATCCAGAAAGTGGTGCTCAATGTATTGAAATAGCGCGTTAACAGCTTGCTCCCGATCGCCCAAAAACCCCAGCCGATCAACGCGATAAATGCATACTTTACATGGTCCACCGAGCATTATAGTTGAATAGCATGATGAAGTCAAGACGGCAGAAAAGATCCGTTCTGCAACAGCAAATGCACGAAATTGAAGGTATTATGCCACATTTTTCGCTTCCCCAGCCAGGCGTTTATCTTGACAAATTTGAAAATCAACCTATAATTGCAGTATGATAAAAGTTACGATAAATAACGAGGTCATCGAAATGGAAGACGGAAAACGAATTTCTGACCTGACACAGACCAGACAACACTTTGCGTCACGCGTGAATGGTGTCTTGCGTGATTTAAACACCGAAATCACGGAGGATTGCATGATCGAACTAATTGATTTCTCGAGCGATGAAGGCAAGAGGATATACTGGCATTCCTCATCCCACGTGATGGCAATGGCCGCCAAACAACTCTTTCCTGATGCAAAACTGGCCATAGGACCGGCAATTGATCAGGGTTTCTACTATGATTTCGACCCCAAAAACCCTTTTTCACCGGATGACCTTGCAAGGATTGAAAATAGAATGAAGCAGCTCGTCGAGCAGGATATCCCGTTTCAGCGGCTAAACATGAAGAGACGAGCTGCGATCGACCTCTTCGAGAAGAAAAGTGAATCATATAAGGTTCAGTTGATCGAAGATATTGAGGACGTTGAAATAAGCCTTTATCAGAACGGAGATTTTGTTGACCTTTGCCGCGGGCCCCATGTACCAAGTACGGGATACATCAAAAACTTCAAACTGCTTAATCTTGCAGGGGCTTACTGGCGGGGAGATGTCAATCAGCCGATGCTCTCGCGTATATACGGAATTGCGTTCCCTGAGGCAGAAGAGTTAGACGATTACCTTAAGAAAATCGAAGAGGCAAAGAAGCGCGACCACCGTAAATTGGGCGTCGAGCTTGAATTGTTCTCGATATTCGAGGAAGCCGGTGCGGGTCTGGTCTACTGGCATCCAAAAGGCGCAACGCTCAGACGCATCATTGAGGAATACTGGATGAAAGAACACCTTGATGCTGGGTATCAAATCAATTCAACGCCCCACATCGCGCGTGGTCACTTATGGCACCAGTCCGGTCACTATGATTTCTATAGAGATAATATGTATTTGCTGCCGGTGGAAAATGAGGAGTATGTTCTCAGACCAATGAACTGCCCCGGCCATATTCTGATCTACAAATCCAGAGTGCGCAGTTACCGAGAACTACCGTTGAAATATGCAGAACTCGGCACGGTCTACCGTAATGAACTCTCAGGTACCCTTCACGGCTTGCTGCGGGTACGTGGGTTGACCATCGACGATGCCCACATATTCTGTCAACCAGAACAGATCGAGGACGAACTCGTAAAAGTGCTCGAATTGGCCAGGAAATTCATGAACCGATTTGGTTTCTATGATTTTCGCGTTGATCTATCTGTCCGCGACCCAAATGAAAAAGCAAAGTACCTGGGCACTGACGAAGACTGGGAAAGAGCGGAAAAGGGATTGATGGCCGCCCTCGCGAGAGTCGGATTTGAATACGAACGCATGGAAGGCGAAGCAGTTTTCTACGGACCCAAGATCGACATAAAGCTGGTGGATGCCCTCGGCAGACAGTGGCAAGCGACGACAGTGCAATTTGACTTCAATCTCCCCGGTCGTTTCAATATTGAGTATATGGACAAGGATGGCCAGCATAAGCAGGTCGTGGTCATACACCGCGCAATATATGGATCACTGGAACGATTCATCGGCTGTCTCATTGAACACTATGCAGGATCGTTCCCGTTATGGCTGGCACCGGTGCAGGTTGTTGTGATGCCAATAACGGATAAAGAAAACCGGTACGCTGAACAGATACTGAAGAAATGCCGGAAGCAAGGACTGCGCGCTGAACTGAACAGCAAATCGGAGAAGATCAATTACCGAATCAGAGAAGTCGAGGTCAACAAGGTTCCTTATATGCTTATATTAGGACAACGCGAGGTGGTCGATAAAAACGTGTCAGTGAGAAAACACAAGGAAGGAAATTTGGGACAGATGACATTGAAGAAATTTTTTGGGTTGTTGAAATCAGAACAAGGAGGTGAAAATTAAGCATCTGCCAAAGGTAAACCGCGAAATCAGGGCACAAATGGTAAAAATCGTGGATGAAGATGGAGCAATGCTCGGTGAATTCAACATCAAGGAAGCAATGCGCATGGCGCGCACAAAGGAACTGGATCTGGTGGAAGTTGCGCCTAATGCCAAGCCTCCAGTTTGCCGACTTATGGATTTTGGCCGTTATGTTTATGAAAAAAAGCGCCAGGAACGCGAATCACGCAAGCATCAACACAGAAGTACGGCGCGTGGAATGAGATTCTCCCTCAAAATCAGCGAGCATGATTATCAGGTGAAAATTGCTAAGGTCAAGGAGTTTCTAATGGACGGCGACCGGGTGAAAATTTCACTGCGGCTGAGAGGAAGGGAAATGTTGCACGCTGACATGGCCTTGAAGATGCTACAGAAGATGCAGTTGGACCTGGAGGGTCTTGGCAAGCCTGAAGCAGATCCCAGGAAGGAAAACAATATCTTTATGGTGACTTTCTTGGCCGAGAAAAAGAGGAGATAGTCCAATGGCAAAGCAGAAAACGAAGCGCGGCGCTGCAAAACGACTAAAAGTCAAGAAAAGTGGTGTAATAATGCGCAGTAGAGCAGGCCGGAGACATGGCCTGTCCTCTAAGTCGCGAAAAAGAAAAAGAAGACTTCGCAAGCCTGCAAAGGTCTCGAAGTCCGACCTAAAAAGAACAAAACCGTTGGTATAACGGGGTTTTTCGTTTACGCAGAAATCTAAGCGTTCCGCCCGCGCGGGACTTAGTTATTGGTGGAGTATAATTCGTTAATCAGGGGCAAATTCAGACGATACCGCACGTTTCTGCGAAAACATTGACAGAAAATTAGAAATGATTATAATTTAAGAAGAAAGGAGTCTGAACATGCCAAGAACGAAAAATGTCCCCCAGACGCGCAAAAGGCGAAAAAAGTGGCTGAAACAGGCAAAAGGCTACTGGGGAGGAAAGCACCGACTCTACAAGACGGCGCGGATTGCCGTGATGAAGGCCTGGCTTTCCGCATATCGCGAAAGGAAGAGGAAAAAACGCGTATTCCGTGCATTGTGGATAACCAGAATAAACGCAGCACTCCGTGCGAAGGGCATGAAATATTCACAGTTTATCCACATTCTGAAGAAGAATAATATCGACCTCGACCGCAAGACTCTGGCCAGTATTGCCTATGAATACCCTGAGCAGTTCGACAAGCTCATCGAGATCTGCAGGACCGAGGAACAAAAAGGCAAGACAAAAAATGCAGGAAAAACTGAATAGCTTGGAGAAAGAAATCCGCCTTTCCCTCGAACAGGCAAAAGATCCTGCAAGGCTGGAGGAATTGAGGATCAAGTACCTCGGACGAAAGGGCGAGATCAACAGGCTATTCAAAGAACTTGCGCAGCTTCCGCCGGAGGAAAAGAAAGCCTACGGTGAAGTCATCAACAAACTGAAGAACGCTATAACAAGTGATCTGAACTCAAGGCTCGAAAAATTCAAGGATAAATCAAAAGGCGAGTTTGAATTACTGCTGCCAGGGAAAATACCACCGGTCGGCCATCTTCATCCCTTGACCAAGGTTTTTGATGAGATAGTAACATTTTTTAAGAGTTATGGCTTCACGGTCGAAACCGGCCCTGAAATCGAATATGACTGGTACAATTTCGGAGCCCTGAACATGGCAAAGGATCACCCAGCCCGCGATATGTTCTCGAGTTTCTTCATAAAAGACGATCTACTACTTCGAAGTCACACATCCCCGGTGCAGATAAGGACCATGGAAAAGCAGAAACCCCCGGTCAAAATAATCTGCCCTGGACGCTGCTACAGGTATGATGCGTTTGATGCCAGCCATTCACCTGTCTTCCATCAGGTTGAAGCATTGTATGTTGACAAGGGTGTTTCGTTTGGCGAGCTCAAGTGGATTCTCAGCGAATTCGTAAAATATATCTTTGGCCGGAAGACAAAATACCAGATACGCCCATCCTTCTTTCCGTTCACAGAGCCGTCCGGTGAATTGGCCGTCAGCTGCATGGTTTGTGGCGGCACCGGTTGTTCGGTATGCGGAAGCAGCGGATGGTTAGAAGTCCTCGGGTGTGGCATGGTCCACCCGAATGTTCTAAAGAACGTGAAGATATCTCCGAAGAAGTATTCGGGCTACGCCCTCGGTATGGGCGTTGAACGCGTGGCAATGATCAAGTACGTTATCGATGATATCAGGGTTTTCTACAATAATGACATAAGGTTTTTGGCACAATTTTAATCGGCTATGTTGATCATGATTACAGAGATAATAAACAAGATTACAGAGACACAAAAAAAGATTACGGTGATAAGATATCGCTGTAATCTATCTGTTCATCGCTGTAATCATTGCCGAACGGCAGTGAGGCGGTAATGCTATTTTCGATCAAATGGCTTGAGGAATTCTTACGAACAAAACTGGATATTGTCAGGTTGGAGAAGGTCTGTTTAAATCTCGGACTTGAAATAGAAGATAGAATCAATTACGCGCCGCAGGATATCGTCATTGGCAAGATTACTTCTATAAGACCTCATCCTCGGCAGAAGAATTTGGATATCTTGAAAGTCAGAACCAAGCGCGATAAGACAATCGTAACCGCGGCGAAGAATATCAAAAAAGGAGATTTCGTTCTTGTCGTCGATGCAGGTTCAAAGCTCAACGAAACCCTGGTCACCGAAAAGAAATTCGCCGGGGCCAAGTCTGAAGGAGTACTGGTAAGCGAACAAGAATTGGGCCTTGCTGAATCGTCAACCGGCGTCATTGTTCTGGAGAAAGGCAAGCCGGGCGCATCGTTCTCTTCATATTTTGACGACCTGGTCGTCGATATTGGCGCAACACCCAACCGTCCCGACTGGCTGTCCCTGGAAGGTATTGCCCGTGAGATATCCGGCAGTCTCGGAATAGACTATTCCAAATTGAGTTCACTAGACCGAATGTATGATCCCGTGCAGAAGAACAAAGCAGGCATTTTCAAGATAAAGATCGAAGATCTGAGCGGCTGCCCCAGGTATACAGGACGTGTTTTTGACGAAGTCAGGGTGGCCGAATCCCCGTTCTGGCTGAAGTGGCGTCTGCACTGCATGGGTATGAACGGGATAAATAATATCGTGGATATTACCAACCTGATAATGCTCCTGACCGGACAACCGCTGCACCCGTTTGACGCCGACCTGCTACGGGGAGGTATATTCATCCGTAACGCAAAACCGGGCGAGAGATTCGTGACCCTCGACGGCACGATCCTAAAACTCTCCGCTGAGGATCTGGTCATCGCAGATCGCGATGGGCCGGTTGCACTGGCCGGGGTCATCGGTGCGAAACGTGCACAGATATCCCGTGCAACAAAGAGAGTAATGCTCGAGAGTGCTTACTTCGACCCTAAACGCATTGGGCATACGGCACGACGTCTCGGTATAATGACCGATGCTTCAACACGATTTGAACGAGGTGGGGACATTGCAGTAGTCGATGCGGCTTCATCAATGGCCGGCGAGCTTTTCACCCGGCATGCAGGTTGCAGGGAAGCAGAATTTGTCGGCCAGGGCAAAAAATTCATTCCTAAGACGGTGCGTTTTTCACTGCCGCGTATGAACGAAATACTTTCTCTCGAACTTACATCTAAAGAGGTTAAACAAATTTTGGGAAGAATTAACATTCGGGTCTCTGGTTCTACGTCCCTTGCCGCGAAGATACCCCATTACAGGCGTGATATTCATATTGAGGAAGATATATTCGAAGAAATCGCACGGGTTTACGGTTACGAACGAATTCCTGAAACCGAGCCCACGAGATGTGCTGGACGAGCACAAATCAGCAGAGCCAGTGTTTACGAAGAAAAGATCAGAAACTATCTGGTTGGACAGGGTTTCGACGAGACGTATACCCTTTCATTGATGTCGTCCAAACTGCTCGCGGATGCCGGTTATGGGCAGTTTGTAAAGATCAAGAATCCGCTCAACGAGCGGTTCGATGCACTTAGACCAACACTCTTATTCGGGTTGTTGGATGCTCTTAATTACAATCTATCTAAAGGGAATATATCCCTCAGGTTATTTGAACGGGGAAATGTACTTTTGACTAAACCACCGTATCAAGAACGCCGGCTGGGCGTAATACTGGGTGGCGACCGTAACCGAGATTTCTGGCAAAAGGAAGAAGACAGACTCGACTACTTTGATGCTAAGGGCGTTGTCGAAAGTTTGTTTGAAATTCTGCATATTTCAGACATTAACTTCAAACCTGCCGCCAGGAAAGGTTTCAGTCATGGCGTCACGATTCATGTCTCGGGTAAAGAACTCGGCTTCTTGGCTTCTCTCGATACGGAACTATGCAAGGAACCATACTACTTCTTCGAACTGACAATGGAACCATTGTGGGATGTGATCGAAGATGCATTCTACATGCCTCCACCCAAGTTTCCTGCAAACACGAGAGATTTATCTTTCGTCACAGATGACAAAGTGCAGGTTCCCGATATGATCAATGCAATATCCAGAATCGGAGGTCCGATCCTCGAACGAGTTGTGCTTTTTGATTACTATAAAGGGGAAAATTTAGGTCCCATGAAAAAAAGCTTAGGATTCCGTCTGCACTTTCGGGCACCAGACCGAACCCTTACTGATAGAGAAGTGGATGTCTTCATCAAGAGAATCACTCAAGAGGCGCTAAAGACATTCAATGCAAGTCTTAGAACAAAGGAGTAGAGTTGGACGAATTGACTAAGCTTGAAGAACGAATCGACAAGTTGGTTTCCCTGATCCGTGAATTGAGGCAGAAAGTCGAGGATTTAGAGGAAAACAACGGTCGTTTGCAGAATACTAAGCAAGAGGTTAAAAAAAGGGTTGATGGCTTGATAGAGAAGGTTGATAATCTGTTAATATAGGAGACGAGTTGAAGAAAACTGAGGTTATCGTTAACATCTTTGGAAATGATTATCGTGTCATTTCCGATGATGTGGATACCGAACGAATAAAGGAAGTCGCCGAGATCGTCGATGCCAAGATGAAAGAGATCCACCGCGAATTTCCCTTGCCTTCGACAACAAAAATCGCCGTTCTTGCGTGTCTGAACTTGGTTGACGACTATCTTCAACGTGAGAATCAAATGAACAAGAAGTTGTCCGGTATGGAAGAGAGGATAAGGTCTCTTATCCTCAAGATAGACGAAGCAGTTCCTTAATTCGTTCCCTGCAGTGCCCGTGATCGGTATGAAGTCTTGAGCCAACACCCATCTTAAGGGAGCCAAGTTCGATCAGGGATTTTACCCGAATTCGACTGGCACCCACCTTAACCTTGGGTTCAAAGACTTTTTACCACACGGCACTTGCGGGGAGCTTTATAAAATTGCCTCCGGGGGAGGTAAGGAGTCTTTATGATAACCTATACGTTTATCGCAATCGCCATTTTAATTCTGGCGGTCGTTTCAGCAATTTTCTTGTATCTACGTTTTGGCAAATCAAAATTGGCAAGCGCTTCGCTCGAAGCAAACCGCATAATAGAAGAAGCAAAAAGAGACGCTGAAAACAGCCGCAAAGCGGCCGACATTGCTGCCAAGGAGCATTGGTATCAGGAAAAAGTTAAGTTTGAAAAGGAAACAGCCTCACGGCGCAAGGAAATCGACCGGGCTGAGAAGAGGCTGTCGGAAAAAGAACGGGTTTTGGACAGGCATGAGCATCTGATCGTCGACCGTGAAAAGGAACTGATGACGATGCAACATGATCTCCAGAACAAGGAAAGAATAATCCATGCAAAATCCGAGAGATTCGATCAGATGATCCGGGAGCAGAATGAAGCGCTGCAGAAAATCGCGAATCTGTCAAAGGATGAGGCAAAAGTAATGCTCATGAGAAATCTCGAAGCCGAGGCCAGACATGAAGCCGCATCACTTATCAATCAAATAAAAGAAGAAGCCAAGGCAAAGGCTGAAGAGAGCTCCCGTGAAGTGATACTTCAGGTCATTCAGCGATGTGCAACAGCACACACCGCTGATACAACAATATCCGTGGTCCCGATCCCTTCGGACGAGATGAAGGGTCGCATCATCGGTCGTGAAGGAAGAAACATCCGCGCTTTCGAGAATCTTACCGGCGTCGAGGTTGTAATTGATGACACCCCGGAAATGATATCGCTCTCTTGTTTTGACCCTATCAGGAGAGAAGTGGCCCGTATTTCCATGGAGAAACTGATCACGGATGGTCGAATACATCCCTCAAGAATCGAAGACGTTGTACAGACCGCTCGAAAGGAAATCGAGGGTATCATAAAAAACACTGGCGAAGAAGTAGTACTCGAACTCGGCATCATCGGGGTCGCGCCAGAGGTGGTTAAATACCTCGGTAAGATGAAATATCGCACCAGTTATGGTCAGAATCTATTGCAGCATTCAAGAGAAGTCGCTTCCTTGTCCGCACTGCTTGCCCAGGAATTGGGTTTGGATCAAACGACCGCGAAGCGTGCGGGATTATTGCACGATCTGGGCAAGGTCGCCGATGGCACATTTGAAGGCTCCCATGCACACATCGGAGCTGAAATTGCAGGGAAGTTCGGAGAAGGCGAGATAATTGCCAATGCAATTGCCGCTCACCACGAAGAAGTGAAACCCATGTCATCCTACGCGGCAATTGTCGAAATTGCAGATTCGATATCTGGTTCCAGGCCCGGCGCACGCCGTGAAACGATCGAAGCATACATAAAAAGACTCAACACGCTCGAAGAACTTGCTTCGTCATTTGATGGAGTTGAGAGAGTATTTGCGATACAGGCAGGGCGTGAAATACGTGTGATGGTGCATCCCGAGAAGATCTCCGATATCGAGGCCGAAAGCCTTGCCCATGATATCGCGCGCCGCATTGAGAAGGAAACACAATATCCAGGGCAGATAAAAGTCACCGTGATACGTGAAAAGAGGGTGGTCGAAACGGCGAAATAAACTCCTGGACACAGAAGTCAAGAAGGTGAGAAACTTGATAGGATAGAAATTGAGAAGATAAGAGGCTGAGAAAGAACGAAACGGAATGATGTAGAGCCAATCTTGTCCAATCCCAAACAAAAATACGTCGATGATGATACCAACGAGATTGACGGTTTTTTAATTTCGCAATTCGCATTTCCAAATTCGAAATTTTGTATAAACGATATTAGCGGTAATAACGAACTAAACGAGATTAACGTCTTTTATCAAAGCAAAATCCCCATCACATCCGCAGTAAGAAGAATAAGAAAATGCAGGATAATGCACGGCAAGAAACTGCGAGCCCTCAGGGCGATCAACCCAAGAAATATACCGGCAATGACCGCGCCGTAAGCCTCGAGCTGCGGCTTCTTGAAGTGTGCGAGCCCGAATGCAATCGCCTGCACGAGCACACTCATGCGGCCAAAACTCCGCTCAAGCCCGAAAAGCATGAAACCCCGGAAGAAAAACTCCCATCCTATCATGTACCAGAGCTGCACCATTTGATAGAAGAAGAAATACCCCATACCCTGCGTCGCCTTGCGGTACAGCGGATAAACATGCTTCAGGTTCGTGAATCTGAAAGCAACGAAGAGAATAACCAGGAATATCAGATAGTAAAACAGAACATCCCTGAGCCATACCTTTGGGTTACCGAGGGCGATACCGTAATCTCTCGGCGATCGCTTGAAAGCAACGAGAAGAACAAAAGGCGCTATACCGTAAAGCGTACCGACCACGAGTAGCCGTTCCATAAATATCTCCCGTGGAAGAATGAAGTGGGTTCGACGCATGAACATGGCAAAAAGCAGTATCGTCGTGGAGTACATTGCGATAACCAGGGCCTCGCGGTCGATTTTCTTCAACTCATTTGCATAATCCCTGATAATTTTCAGCATGGCTTCATTATACACCTAACTTCGTATCAATCAAGGACCTTTCACACATACCAGCAGTTAAAGAAAATCATCGGTGGGTATAACTGAATTCCAAAAGCCAAACACTAAATACTAAATTCGAAATCCTAAACAAATCCAAATCTCAAAATACAAATGACCAAAAATATCGATTCAGCGTTGATACTAACGGAATTAACGAGATTAGCGGGATTAACGAAATCAACGGGCATAATGAAATTAGCGAGAATAACGTATTCAGTATCAGTGTTTCACGAATACGAGTTACGAATACGACAGACGTTTCATGTGAATAGTCCCTTGATTTCCCCTCTAATTTGCCTACAATTTCGCATGAAGGTAGTATTGATCGCACTTCTCCTGACTCAGTCACCTCACGAGACAAATCCAGTGAAGATCGTCACGGGTACTTTCTTAAAACTTTATCAAACATTGATATCTCCATCTCAGGGTGATGTCTGCAACTTCTCCCCTTCCTGCTCTCATTTCGCCAGCAAGTCAATTGACACCCACGGGATCTTCTGGGGTTCGCTAATGGCGTCAGACCGGTTGCTTCGCTGCAATCCGTGGGTGCATCAATCTTTTAACAAATACTATGTGGGGATAAAGGACCGTAAATACTACGATCCCATTGAAAACAACTTCATACTGAAGCCGATCCAAAGGCATCAGCGCAAAGATACCGTGAGCAAAGCGAGAAATTGAGTAAAGTACTTTGAGTATGATAATTCTGATATTTCTTCTCATTGGCAAGGTTGATTTATTCGAACCCCATAATATTCAGGCGTTTGCCGACTATCTCTATGACCGGGAGGACTACACTGCTGCACTGGGTGAATACCGCAGATATCAATTCCTCACCGATTCAGTCGAAACTTATATCCATGAAAGGATCGTCGACTGCCTGACACGTTTGGAAAGATACGAAGAGGCAATCGTCGCCGCAGATAACTTCGCCGATGCAAATAAACGCAATTTCACCAAAGGGTTGGTCTATTTCACGTCGGGGGCTCTGGATTCCTCACGTAAATATCTCGAGTCGGTTGACATTCCATATGACGGTGATGCGCGCAGGTTGATCGGCCTGGGATACGCTTACGAGTTCAACTTCGATAAAGCCGCCGCGTATATCCCGCTCCCTGAGAACCCGCCTTCCTACAAACAACCGGCACTTGGAGCTCTTTTTTCGATCGTGCCGGGCGGGGGTCACTTCTATACCGGGCGATTTGGTGACGGGATCTATTCATTCCTCGTCGTTGGCACCGCAGCGTTACTTTCTTATTACTATTATGACCGGGACGAAAAAGTCAAATTCGGTTTTTCGCTCGGTGCTGCGATACTGTTCTACGCCGGCAATATTTATGGCGGCATCAATTCGGTACGCAACTACAACTACTATGAAAATGAGAGATATCTTCAGCAGATCATCCTCAGAGAATAGCCATCATCCGTAACGATGTGCATATTGCTCGCGCTGTGCGCTCAACTCACTCTGGCTGATTCGCTATACGCGCACGGTTATCATGATGCCGCGCGTATCGAATATCTAAGATGTTTTTTCTTCTACCCTGAACTCAGACAGGAACTAAGACCAAGGTTGAATTATGCGATATCCGTGCTCGAGAGCGACGAACTGAGCGGCATCGAAGAGCTATATGGCATTGTTAATGACTTTCCAGAGCTACCAGACAGCGTGATCGATGAAATCGCCACAAAATACATGGAAGCCGGCCGATATTATCTGGCGACAAATCTGCTGGAAAAAGAAGAGGACAATGATCTCCTCGGTGTCGCATATCTCTTGGATGATCAACTCATCAATGCACGTAATACATTCCTCAGGAACGGAAACTATGAAATGGCGGCGAAAATTGAAGATTTCTTGCAGCATCCAATGAAATCCGAAAAAACCGCTCTTCTGCTGTCACTCTTCTTGCCAGGTTCAGGCCAGATCTATGCCGGCAATCTGCGTCGCGGAATCATGGATTTTCTCGTCAATCTCGGTTCTGGATACCTGTTCTATAACGCTGTTAAACAGCAAAAGTATGTCGATGCGAGTCTGATATTCTTTTTCCTCGTCAACCGATTTTACCTCGGGTCCCTTAACAACGCCCAAAAATCGGCTCTCGAATACAATGAAAAATATATCACAGAGTGGCGAAAAAACGTTGTTAAACCATATTTTGAGCATGATGTTGACCCACGTTGAGATATGCATTAGCGACGCAGCGCTGCAGCGAAGCTGCGGTCTTGACAAAAACTGAGTAGTATGTATAATAGCTCAAATAGGCATTTGTCCAAGTTGTAGCTGATTTGGCTCAATTCAGCGGACAAGCGGGCCTATAGCTCAGTTGGTTAGAGCGCACGCCTGATAAGCGTGAGGTGAGTGGTTCGATTCCACTTAGGCCCATGACCGGAAAGTTAGAAAGGATGAATGTGTTTCTATATCCGGCACAAAGGAGTTGCACCCATGACGGTGCAACATTAGAATAGGAAATAAGGGCAGTAGATTTTGCCCTGGGTAGTGTTAGAAAAAGGAGGAAAAATGATTAGGATCGCAACACTACTGGTGATAGTTGCTTGCCTGACAGTGATCGGGTGCCAGCCTCCAGAAGGCATGGCAGGTCCGACCAAAGAGGAATTCGATGCCCTGAAGATGCAGGTGGAAACCCTTCAGACCGACGTTGCAGATATGCAAGCTGCGATGGATTCTTTCATCGAACAATACAATATGCACATGGATAAATACCACAAAGGTGGCGCAACTGTAACCAAACCAACCACGCCAAGTGGTGGCGTGAAACCACCCACTCAAAAGTAAGGAGGAGATATGAAAAAACTGATAGGCATTACTCTTGCGGTGTCGGCACTTCTGATCGTTATCGGCTGTGAAGGTGAAGGAGACGGATTAGAAGCGCCAAACGTAACATATGATGTGATTGACGCTGGCGCAACCCTGGCTCTGGAATGGGATGCAGTAGATGGCGCCGACGGCTATTACATATATGCGGACGGAATCCTGATCGATTCGACAACAGGAACAGACTACGACGCGACCGTGCCTGCAGGATTCTACGGAGTTTCTGCATATGCCGGCGAGGACGAAAGTGCTACAGACGAGGTTGATTGTACACCGGTTGAAACAGCTAGCATTACCGTTTACGGCAACAGCGACCCTGATCCAGATCACCCGAGCGGTATCGGCTTTGCATCAGATGGTAGCTGCATAACTCTTGCACTTAGCGAAACGACGAATCATCCGCTCATCGATTTCTATTTTGACGATGCTAACTTCGTGAACCTGACGATCGTGTCTCCAGGCGATCATCAGCCAACCCCCTACAATGACGAGGAGAACACCACGGCCGCAAGCGGCAATGACTATGATGCCCTTGAGATCGCCGCCGAACCCGGCGTGGGTTTGTACAATACTCAGCGAACTCTGAACAACAACGCGGTTCTCTCATTCTGGATCGATCCGAGTCCGCCGAACTGGGGTGCGGTCGATGACTACTTTGGAAAGATAAAAGTCGTCAGCATCACTGGCACTGGACCCTATATGGCCGTGCTCAACGTTGCTTACCAACCAATTGCCGGTTTGCGTTGGGTGGTCACGCAATAGTACACACCTTTTAGAGAAAAGGGCGGGCATTGCCCGCCCTTTTTTTTGGCGTGTCATGGGGTCAGGTCTTGACTATTGACAAATCTCTTCGCCAATCCAAAATATCCCCCTGGTTGTATGTCCAGATAAAGAAGAAGTAAATTCATCCATTGTACGCAATTGTCAATAGTCAAGACCTGACCCCAGAGTTGTCGCAAATACTTCTCGATGCACTTCGCTCACTCGAAGAATAAAAAAGTATAGGCATGTACATCAACCCAATAGCGGAGATACAAAGCACTCGTTCTACGCCTACCTCAGTTGACTTCTGCCCGATTTGCATGTATAATTCACGCGATGAAGAACCAAGGAGGAATTGTGAAGCAATCTATTAGATTATTGAGCCTCAGTGTGGGCATTTTAGCTGTCGTTGTACTATCAGGATGCGAGGGTGAAGGGGACGGCAGCGCGCCCTTAAATGTTGTGCTCACCGGAACCAATTACGGACAGGAGGTCCTGCTTTCCTGGGAAGAGCCATCCAGCGGTCCACCCGGTAATTACATGATCTACTTCCGGGAATTCGACGCCACGGATTTCGTTCTCGGCGCAACGATCAACGGCGACACCATGGAATATGCCCATGACCCGGCAGGATCGACCGGAGACTACTATGTAGCCGCAAGATTCGGCAACACTGAATACGGTTCAGATACCGTGACAACCATACCCGTTCACACCGATATAGTTCTCATTTCGGAACTGAACGCAGCTGGAGAATCAGGATATGGGTGGGCTCTGGTCGAAGATTTCAGCGGTATTCTCTATGCCATCACCGATGCTTCAAATGCTCCGCTTGTTGACTTCTATGTCACTAATTTCGCGAATGATTCCCCCAGCGGACCATGGCCAGCACCATGGTACATTGCGAGTCCGGATACCGCCGTCGATGATCCAGGCGGCACTTCAGTTCCTCAGGCTGAATGGCGTCAAAACTGGTTTTCAGACCCGCTGCTTGACCCGCAGGCGATACTGCCCAATTTCGCACCAACCACATATTTCAAATGCATGAATGGTATAGAAGATGATACAACGTACATCGGCGTATACCTCAATACGGAGCAGCATTACGCGCTTGCCAAATTCTTTGATGCAGATACGACGACCGGTACTCTCCAGGTAGAAACCTGGTTCCAGAGCGTGCCGGATCTGCGTCTCATCGCCCATTAGGTGCATGGGGTCAGGTCTTGACTATTGACAAATCTCTTCGCCAGTCCAAAATATCCCCCCTGGTTGTATGTCCAGATAAAGAAGAAGTAAATTCGTCCATTGTACGCAATTGTCAATAGTCAAGACCTGACCCCAACCTGCCGTAATTGACTTCACCCATTTTTCAATGTATAATAACGTCTCAGGAGGAACAATGAGAAAAGTGTTATTCTTAATGCTTACAGTAGTAATATTCTCCTATGCCCAGTGTTTATCAGCACCAATAAGCACCAGGGTGGGCGTTAAGTTCGGATTCAACCCGGGAACATACAACCTTGATGACGGACTTGTTGAATTCAAGGGCACGGGCGTGCATTTCGGCTTCGGAATGGGGACCGACATCCTGAACTTGATAGCCCTTGATATGGGTGCACAGTTCAGAACAACGAATTACAGCCGCGACGTGTTATCGGTCAAACATACCATTTCATACAACAATCTATATTTTCCGTTCTTTCTTTCATTAAAAGCGGGCATGTTACCACTGATATCCCCTTATGTTGGTGCCGGTGTCGGTATCAATGTCCAATTCAACGGTACGAACAGGCTTGAGTCTAACGGTCTCGTTGTGGAAACGCCCATCGAGGGTTCTAACACAAATGTCTTTTTGATACTCGGACTCGGTGCTGAGATAAAACTACTCAAATTCAGAATCATGCCTGAATTCACTGCAAACATCAATGCCCAGGCCGATGATGCGGCTACCGAAACCCGCACAGAAGAGAATGTTGATTATCATTTTTCAGTCGGCTTTTATTACGCACCATAGTCCTCTTGATGCACGAATACGGCATCGATATTGGTTCAGTGAGTATCAAGCTCGCCGAATTCTCAAACGGCAGGCTTGTTCAGACCCGATACATAAAACACCAAGGGCAGCCTTATAATCTGCTGCTCAGTATATTAAAGTCAGCAGAAAAGATTGACCGGCTTGTCATGACCGGCAGTCTGGTCGAACCCCTGACCGATCTGCTCGGTGCAGTGCGTATTAACGAAGTTGAAGCTACTGCAGCCGCGATAATGCATTTCCATCCCGAGGTGAGATCGATCATCGAAATCGGCGGCGAAGATTCTAAACTCATCAACGTCAACGGAGGCATACGGGATTTTGCATCAAATACGATATGTGCTGCCGGGACCGGCATATTCCTGGATCAACAAGCCAGAAGATTATGCTATGATATTGATGATTTAGGTGACGTCGCACTGCGGGCGAAGAAGCCGGCCCGCATTGCCGGGCGCTGTTCAGTCTTTGCCAAGAGCGATATGATCCATTTACAGCAGATTGGAACCGCCCCCGACGATCTGATCGCCGGGCTGTGTCTTGCCCTGGCCCGCAATTTCAAGAGCGTGATCGCCAAAGGAAGAGAGATCGAAACACCCGTAGCATTCGTCGGCGGCGTGGCCGCAAACAAAGGTATGATAAAGGCATTCCATGAAACACTGCAAATTTCACCAGGGCAATTGCTGGTCCCTAAACACCATAACTCCGTAGGTGCAATAGGCGCCGTGCTCGCCGCAAGAAAATCGAATCTTCAATCGACATATAGGGGTCATGACAAACTGGCCGAATGGCTTGCCCTGCCAAAAATAGTGAAACGGCTGCCACCGCTGGATGGTAAAATGCGCAGGCCTCCTACGCTATCTTCGACCATCCCGGCTCAAAAAACAACTGCCTATCTGGGCATAGATGTGGGATCAATCTCGACCAATCTTGTACTTATCGACGAAGAGGGAAACGTCCTGGGACGCAAATACCTCTGGACCCGAGGACGGCCGATCGAGGTGGTACTGGAAGGACTGGCCGAACTGAGCTCCGAGATCGGGGACAAGGTTGATATTGCCGGCGCCGGGACCACGGGCTCTGGAAGGTATCTGATTGGCGAGTTCATAGGTGCCGATATCATCAAGAATGAAATAACTGCCCAGGCAAGGGCGGCATTCGAGATCGATCCTATGGTCGATACGATATTCGAGATCGGCGGGCAAGATTCCAAATTCATAAGTCTGCGCAACAGAACGATCGTCGATTTTGAAATGAATAAAGTCTGTGCCGCAGGTACTGGTTCGTTCCTCGAGGAGCAGGCCGAAATTCTCGGCGTCGAGCTGAAAGAATTCGGTGACCTTGCACTACAGGCAAAATCACCGATCAATCTCGGTGAGAGATGCACAGTATTCATAAATTCTGAAGTAATACATCAACAAAAAGATACACAAGAGCGCGAAAACCTGCTTGCCGGCCTGGGCTATTCGATAGTGTACAATTACCTCAACCGCGTTGTCAGCGGCAAGGAAATAGGCAAAAAGATATTCTTCCAGGGTGGGGTAGCAGCGAACAAATCCGTTGTCTCAGCATTCGAGGAAGTACTGCAAAAAGAAATCGTAGTTCCTCCCAACTACGATGTGACCGGTGCGATTGGCATAGCCCTGATCGTGCGCGACTCAAGCATTAAGCGCACCAAATTCAGAGGCCTCAATCTTGCATCGAAATCATACACCTCGATTTCATTCACATGCAAGGACTGTAGCAACGCATGTGAAATAAATGAAATAGCTATCGCCGGCGAGGAGATTATCCATTATGGCGGTCGCTGCGGAAAATATGAAGAAAAAGAGAAAAAAAATGACAAGGTAATTCCAGATCTATTCAAACTTCGCAATGATATCTTTTTCAGAACGGAACAAACGACCGGACCCGAAATCGGTGTGCCGAGATGTCTGATCATGTATGAATTGTTTCCCTTTTTCTACGAATTTCTCAAACAACTGGGATTTAATCCGGTCCTGTCCGAACCGACGACACGCAAGGTGATTGAATATGGATCTGAACTGGCGCTTGCCGACACTTGTTTGCCGGTCAAGGTTGCCCTCGGTCAGATACAAAGCCTGCTCGGCAAGGGAATTGACCGGCTCTTCATACCAAGCGTCATTACCATGCAGCCCCAGGATGAGATTTTTCCGCGCAGCTATGTCTGTCCGTACGTCCAAGCACTCCCTTACCTCACGAGGGCCGTGTTTGGCGAAGAAGTCGTAGTCCATGCACCCTATCTGCATTTCGACCGGGGGCAGGCAGGCGTCGAGGAATCCCTGGTACAGTTCGGCAAGGATGTCGGCAAAACAAAAAAAGAGGTAAAAAGGGCGATAGAAAAAGCCCTGAATCACTGGGTCAATATTCAAAACGAGATCAAGAAACTCGGCAGAGATGTAATGGAGCAAATAGAACACACGGCATTTGTTGTGTGTTCAAGACCATACAATGGTTTTGACGTGGGAATGAACCTGAACTTACCAAAGAAACTTCGCGATCTCGGAGTACTGGCTATACCGCTCGATTTTCTTGATCTGGACTACAAATCAATCAAGACAGATTTCAGCAACATGTACTGGCATTATGGCCAACGTATCATGTCGGCGGCCGAACTGATCAGAAAAGATGAACGTCTTTTCCCGGTATATTTATCTAATTTCGCCTGCGGGCCCGATTCCTTCCTCACCCGGTTCTTCCGAGAAAAGCTCGGGGCCAAACCATTCCTGCTGCTTGAAATAGATGAGCACTCCGGTGATGCCGGGTTCATAACGAGATGTGAAGCATTTTTGGATAGCATCAGAGGCGCGAGTAGATCCGGCGCGCCAAGAAAAATAAATCAACGCAGCGAAGTAAAAGAGGGAAGAACAATATACGTGCCATATATGTGCGACGGCGCGCGTGTCCTTGCCGGCGCAATGAAGCGTGCTGGCATCGATGCTGAGGTTCTGCCCAAGCCCGATGAAGAATCTATCAGCATTGGCCGGCAGTATACCTCGGGTCGAGAATGCATCCCGGCCATCATCACGGCTGGTGACATGGTAAAGAAGATAAACTCACCTGACTTTGACCCACAGAGCAGCGGATTCTTTATGGCTCAAGGTTCTGGTCCCTGTCGCTTCGGACAGTACTACAGACTGCATCGCATCATTCTCGACGAGCTGGGACACGGAGATATTCCGATCTATGCACCGAATCAGGGTCCGAGCTTGTTTGATGACCTCGGCACAATGGGAATCACTTTTCTCACGTCGGCATGGGACGGCGTATGCGCGGTCGATGCGTTAGAGGCGAGGGCAAGAGAGATAAGACCATACGAAGCACATGCCGGACGAACAGAGGAGATATACAATAGATACCTCGACGATTTATGCATGCTGATCGAAAGGGGAAAAAGTATTGTTCCTTTGATTCGTGAGGCAAGAAAAGATTTTGATGCAATTCGGGTTGACCGCATCGATAAACCGAAGATTGGTATTGTTGGGGAGATCTACGTGCGCTCTCAGGAATTCAGCAACAATTTTGTGATCAGACGGCTTGAAGGCCTCGGCTGCGAGATAGCTTTACCGTCCATCGGTGAGTGGTTTCTATATCTGAATTTCACCAGAGTACGTAACTGTCGTTGGTTCCGACAATACCGCAGGGTAATATTCACGAAAATATTCGACCGCTATATGAAACACCGTCAGAAAAAGATATTTGGCATTCTCGGTCTCCAACCGGAGGCTTCGGTGCATAAACTTTTCGATCATGCCAGTTCTTATATGCACTCAACCCTGGAGGGTGAAGCGGTCATGACTATCGGCAAAACCATTGATTTCATCAAGGAAGGATTCGATGGTGTCGTGAATGTAATGCCGTTCACCTGCATGCCGGGGAATACTGTCACGTCTATCTACAAGAAGATCAAAGATGATTACCGTGATTTTCCGCTCTTTAATCTATCTGTCGATGGTCTCGACCATGCGGTCGACACCATGCGGCTGGAAACCTTCGTTGCACAAGCCAGAACGCACCAGCGGGTGGTAACCTTGACAACCAGTTAGTTTAGCATATAATTTTCGGACGCTGCGGGTGTAGCTCAGTGGTGGAGCATCGGCTTCCCAAGCCGAGGGTCGCGGGTTCGAATCCCGTCGCCCGCTTTAATTTTTCTCATTGACGAGGAGGTATCGTGCGAAATACGTTTATGTTCTTGATAATTGTCGCCACTTCTGGACAAATTTGCTTTGCCGAAATGGATTGGGAGAATTATGTTCTTAAGGAATCCGCGACCCATCAGGAGCAAGCGTTCGATCTGCTGAAAAATGAACTCTACAGTTTGCAGTATGATGCAACAAGCACGGTCGGTGAATTCCTCCTCGCTTACGACCGCGGGGAACCCCTGACTGAACATCTCCACCGGTATAAGATGGACCAGTACTATCTCACGGACGGCACGACCGAATTTGGATTCCATCTGGCGCTGAAACCTTCGATCATTTCTTTGATCCTCCCCGAGAAAAAGCCAGTCCAGATGGTGGTACCGGTGCTTTGTCCAACCTGCGGACAAGAATGGCCGGCCGACAAGAAACATCCCGCAGGATTACAATTGAAGCCAAAGGAAATTGAGACGGCAAAATATACGAGTATCATTATCGATTGCAGCAGGTTGAACATTGCCTCCTGTTTTTTCCCGAGAGTCTACAATGAGAAATTTCAGGAGGTATACTCTATCGACTTTGCCGACTCTCACCACGTTATAGATAGAGGGTTAGTGCAATACATCGAATCCGGACTTTCTGATAATCCATTAATTGGCGAAAACCCGCTGAGAATCAAAGCCCTCGCAACAATGGGTCCTCACCGCACCGATATCAAGATCTCATCGCCTGATGCCAGGCGTGTACATGGTTCTCAGAGTAATTTGGAACTGCTAAGAGAATGCCGTGTCGTTATTATATCTGGGCAGTAGTTGTCTTATTCGCAAGCTGCGCCTCGCTTTTTGACCGCAAGACCGATTTTGAGCGAGGGTTGATTTCATACAAGAACGGCCAATTCCGCGAGGCAGCCAACTATTTCAATGCCTATCACAAAGAGCATCCTCATTCAGATTCTACGCTCTACTACTTATTCAACTGCTACACCAAACTCGACGAACCTGAGAATCAAATACTTACTCTGGAAAAACTGGCCGGCCGTGGCATTAACGATCCGAACATCTATCTGAATCTGATATTTCTCTGCCGCAAGCACGCGAAGTACGATCTATTATACGCAGCGCTGCTGAAAAGCCCGCAACCGCTTGCCGATGATATGGACAAGCACCTTACCCTGACCCGTAGGTTCCTGGCGGAATTGATTTCTGGCGCCTCGAGACAAAGGTTAAAAACCGACGCAATGGTCTTTTGCATATCAAGAGGCTATCTGCCACTATTCCCTGATGGTAAGACATACGAAGAAGATACGCTCACGATAGCCAACCTCATTGTGCTCTTAGACCGCCTCGTCGACCCTCTCTATCCTCGTAACCTTTTTCCAATGAAGGAGATAAGCACAAAATCCTACCTATATCTCCCTTATATGAGGCTCGTCGAACTCGGAGCAATGGATTTCGATCCCTACCTCAAGCCTGATCACACCGCCAGCGTCCTTGCAGCAACCAGGGCACTCGATCTATTGGTCACAAAAGGATACCTTGATAAGGCTCATTGATCGCTACCTCATCAGAGAATTCATACCTCCCTTCATATTCTCAACGATTGCGCTGACCTTCATCCTTCTCATGAACGAATTGTTCCGGCTAATCGACCTCTTTGTCAGAAAAGGCCTGCCAATAGGGATTGTAGGACAGATACTCATCTACACCCTCCCCCTGATCCTGTCGTATAGCGCACCCATGGCAATCCTCGTAGCAATCATCATGAGCTTCGGCCGGGCTGCGCAGGACAATGAGATACTTGCTCTTAAGACAAGTGGTCTTCCTTTTCGTTCCATCATGCGCGTTCCATTTGCGATAACGCTGACTTTCACGCTGTTCCTCGGATTCTTTAATAATTACCTGCTGCCCGAATCGAATCATCGCGTCCGAAATTTAATGTTGGACGTAACACGCAAGAGGCCGGCCGTGCGTTTACCCGAAGGTATCTTTACGAATGAATTTCCTGGCTACACCATATACATTGGCGAGAAAGATGAAGGCCGTTCAATCATTCGTGACATAACTATTTACGACGCGCGTGATGGCGTGCTCATAACTGCCCCGCGCGGTGAGTTAAAGAGTTTTGACGAGGAGGATGTTCTTCGATTCACGCTGTTTGACGGTGAACTACATCAGCTGGTCGACAGCGCCAAATACCAGAAGACTCAATTTGACAAACAAATAATCAACATGAAACTCGACACCGATCTGGTAAGAAAGGAACGCAGTTACCGAAATGAAAATGAGCTGACCGTTGACGGGCTGGAAGATATGATCCGGGAAACGAAACAGAAGATCGCCGGCCTGCGGCTCGAGATCATTGGTATCGGCACAACCGCGATTGAGAGCTATCTTCAGGGCGATGTTTTCGGTTTCGACAGAGCAAACTTTGAGATCGAGCGTCGAATAAAGACGATCGAAGGTGATTCGAGAAAGCTTTCACGCTATGAGGTCGCTTATTACAAGAAGTTTTCCCTCGCCTTTGCCTGTATAGTATTTCTGATAATCGGCGCGCCCCTCGGATATATATTCAAGCGTGGCGGAATAGCCGGTATCCTGGTGGGCGTTCTGTTATTCTCTTCCTATTACATCCTCGTCATTGCCGGCGAAGAGTTTGCCGATCGCAGGAATTTTCCTGCCTTCTGGGGCATGTGGCTCCCCAATTTCATTCTGCTCGGCATCGGTTTATATATGTTCCTGATGGCAGAACTTGACCGCTCCCCATTACGGAAACTGTTCAAATGAGCATCATCAACCGCTACGTACTCAGGCAATTCATCCGCTACGGGGTTATCTGCCTTGGCGTTTCCATATTCATATATGTGGTGATCAATCTGTTCGATAATCTGGGCAAGTTCCTGGCAAAAAATGCCTCGGCACTGGACATAATGTTATACTATGTGTATCTGACGCCCTCCTATGCCATACTACTCATCCCGGTTGCATCCATGATCGCAGTATTTCTCGTGTTCGGAATCATGACGAAGAACCGGGAACTGCTTATCTTGAAGACAAGCGGATTCAGCATCAATAATCTCTTCTACCTCCTGTTGCTGACAGGGGTCGCTATCGCCATCGGTACATTCATTTTTCAGGAAACAATAGGGGTCTGGGCTCAAACGAGGTTGATCGAACACGAACAGGTAAGAATAAACCGGCGTCCAAAGAGAGAAGATCTGTGGCGCCGTAATTTCTTCTACTACGGTGAGGACAACTGGATATATTTCGTCCGCAAGTTCGACGGCAGGATCAACACCATGGATGATGTGATCCTGTGGAAGACGACCCGCGACAACAAGGTCAAAAAACGGGTCGACGCGCCACACGGCCGGTTTGACGGCATCTGGGTATTTGAAAATGCAACCCTGCGCCAATTTGACACCCTGGAACACGAAATTGTGACCAGACACTCGCTCCTCACGATGCCCGAACTCGCAGAAAAACCCACTGATTTCCTGAAGAGAATTAAACCGGCCGAGGAAATGAATTTCCTCCAGATATCCGCATTTGTGAAGAAAAGGCAACGCGCAGGGCAGGATGTCGCAAAAGAGGAGGTTGAACTGAACTACCGTTTTTCTTACCCCATAATCACTCTCGTGCTGCTTCTGATAACCCTCCCGATTTCAGTGGTCCTGCGCAGAGGCGGGATCGCCGTCGGCCTGGGCATAAGTATCGGCCTATCATTTGTCTACTGGGGGTTCATTCAATCAAGCCGCGCCTACGGCGTTGCCGGCATCCTGAACCCGTTTCTCGCCGCTTGGCTACCCAACATAGCATTCGGTGTCATCGGCCTAATATTGTTTCTCAGGGCACCTCGCTGAGCAAAAGCCTCAGAAAATAGCCATGTTGACATTTCTCCAAAATTAAGTTAGAATAGAACAATGTGGTTCAAGAAAAAGATCGAAGCCAAGGCGGAAGACAAGCTGCAATTGCCTGACGGGCTATGGGCAAAGTGCGAGGCCTGCGGTGAAATTCTATACCGAAAGGAACTCGAGAAGAACCTCTGGATTTGCCTAAAGTGCCAATTCCATTTCCGTATCAGCTGCCGCGACTATATCAACCTGCTTCTGGATAATGCGCAATTTGAGGAGCTGGATGCAAACCTTGAACCAATGGACCCCCTGGAATTCCCCAACTACAAGAAAAAACTGAAAGAAGCGCAACAGAAAATGCAGATGACAGATGCAGTCGTCTATGGATTGGCAAAGATCGGGGAAACGCCCATTGTCTTCACGGCAATGGACTTTGGCTTCATGGGGGGAAGCATGGGTTCTGTCGTTGGCGAAAAGGTCGCCCGAGCCATCAGGCGGGCATACGAGGCAGAGATCCCGCTGATAATACTCTCCGCATCGGGTGGAGCACGCATGCAGGAAGGCATTCTTTCTCTCATGCAGCTGGCAAAAACCTCTGCCGAATTGGCCCTATTGAACCAAAAGCGAATCCCATACATTTCAATTCTTACTCATCCAACAACCGCAGGGGTGATGGCGTCCTATGCGTCACTCGGTGATATCATAATCGCTGAACCCGGAGCGTTGCTCGGATTCACTGGCCCGCGCGTAATTGAGCAGACCATTGGCAGCAAATTACCCCCGGGCTTCCAGCGGTCAGATTTCATGCTGGATCACGGGCAGGTAGACATCGTTGTGTCCAGAAAAGACCTGAGAAATACCCTGATCAAAATCCTGAATATTATCTGGAAGCATGCCTAGACTCCTTCTGGAGAATGTTACAAAAGTATATGACCGGGAAGTCTATGCGGCAAAGGATATCTCATTTGCCGTCGAGCCCGAGGAGTTCACGGTGCTCGTTGGGCCCTCAGGTTGCGGTAAGACCACAACACTGAGGCTGATCGCCGGTCTCGAAGAGTTAACGTCTGGCGATATTTACATAGATGGCCAACGCGTAAACGATGTATCGCCAAAGGATCGAGATGTGGCCATGGTCTTTCAGAACTACGCCCTGTACCCGCACATGAGCGTCTACGATAACATGGCATTTGGATTGCAGGTGCGTAAATACCAGAAGCAGGAAATCAAAGAACGCGTAGTTGCAACCGCGGAGACCCTTGGTATCTTGAGTCTATTGGAGAGAAAACCGCGCCAGTTATCAGGAGGTCAAAGACAGCGAGTTGCCCTTGGCCGTTCGATCGTGCGCAACCCAAGGCTGTTCCTGTTTGACGAACCACTCTCTAACCTTGACGCCAAGATGCGCGTGCAAATGCGCGCCGAATTAGCGCGCCTTCACAAAAAAATTCATGCTACAATCATCTACGTAACTCACGACCAGGTGGAAGCAATGACCCTCGGGCAAAAGATCATCGTGCTTAAAGATGGAGAAGTACAGCAGGTTGCAGACCCAATGCAACTCTACAAGGACCCGAGAAATAAATTTGTTGCCGGTTTCATTGGCAGCCCGCCAATGAACTTTATCGGCGGTACAATTGTCAAAAAGAATAGGACAATTGTCTTTCACAGCAGAGACTTGAATCTTATTCTCAACAAGAGAAGTGAGAAAATGGCCGATCACAAATTAAGTATAGGCATAAGACCAACTGATTTTTCAATTGCCAGGGGCTCTCAAATAGAAATTGTCGTAGATGTCATTGAACCAATGGGCACTGAGCTATACGTGCACGGGCGGACCGGTAGCACAATGTTGTCAGCCCGGGTTCCCGAGGATGCCGCGCCGCAAGTCGGCAAATCGTTTATCCTCAAGATCGACCCGGGAAAGATCTACTTCTTCGATGAAAAAACAGAACAAAAAATTCAATAAAAAGATCTTGCGCCTGGGGCTTGTCAGCATGATCCCGCTCTGTTTGGGGCTCGGGATCGGTGCTTATTACTCAGTAGTAAGCGGGCTCCCGCCGGCAGAATCGATTTCTTTCTTCGCACCACCCATTTCTACCAAAGTATTCGATGATCAGGGAAACGTGATAAGCCAGTTCTTCATCGAGCGACGGGAACTAACGAGTCTCGACCGCGTGCCCCAGTACCTGAAAGACGGATTCATAAGCATCGAAGATAAGAGATTCTACAGCCACTGGGGTGTGGATATGCTGAGGTTTTTCAAATCGATGTTGATCAATGTCGTGAACATGCATATCGTACAGGGCGGGAGCACAATAACCATGCAGCTCGCCCGGAACATGTTCCTGACAATGGAACAGACGATCATGCGTAAATTGAAAGAAATGGCACTGGCGATACGGATTGAACGCGCTTTTACCAAAGATGAAATACTCGAGATGTACCTCAACCAGATCAATTTCGGACAGGGGCATTATGGCGTCGCCACCGCTGCCGAATACTATTTCGACAAAGACATATCAGAACTCAACCTCACCGAATGCGCACTGCTCGTCGCCCTGCCGAAAGGAGAAGGTTATTCTCCATACAAACGGCCCGAACGTGCAATACAACGGCGTGACCTCGTCCTGAAAGCGATGCTCGATAACAAGGTCATTTCCTCCGAAGATTACACGCGTGCAGTGAATGAACCGCTCGGTGTTGTCGAACAGAAGAAGGAAAGGCGCGTGGGCGAATATTTTCTCGAGGAAATAAGACGTTATCTTGAGCTTAAATACGGACCGGAATTTCTCTATCGAAGCGGCGCAAATATCTACACGACGATGAATACGCGCATGCAAAAGGTCGCTGAAGAGGTACTGGAAAAGCATCTCACAAAACTGGAGAAAGACCAGAGATTACCCCATCCGAAATCTGAGTTCGATTCGATCGGTCTCGCCGATACGATAACCGCGATACCCTATCTTCAGGGTGCGTTCGTTCTGCTAAATTACCACACGGGCGAGGTCAAAGCGATGATCGGCGGCCGCAATTTCACCCAGAGCCAGTTCAACAGGGCAACCCAAGCGCGCCGCCAGGCAGGGAGCGCATTCAAGATATTCGTCTTCACAGCAGCCGTCGATAATGGCTTCACGCCGACCGATATAGTACTTGACCTGCCGATCGTCCTCGAGATTCCCGGCATGGACAGCATTTATCGTCCCTCTAATTACGACCGTACATTCCTGGGACCGATCACCGTGAAGAATGCCCTGAAACATTCAAGGAATCTCGTTGCGATACGACTCATCAGGAGCATCGGTCCGGAACTGGTAGTGAGTTACGCTCACAACCTCGGCGTTGCATCGCCCTTGCTTCCGGTCGTATCACTGGCCCTGGGCGCTTGCGAGGTGAATTTATTGGAAATGGTCAGTGCCGCCGGAACGATCGCCGATCTGGGTGAAAGGGTCGAACCGATAATGATCAGAAAGATAACCGACAACGACGGCACCTTGATTGAGATCAATAACCCGCTTCCGGAAAGAAGAATTTCAGCACAGACCAGCTATATAATGACCGACATCATGAAGTCCGTGGTGAATGGAGGAACTGGCTATCGGGTTCGTGAATTCTACAAAGGAAATGCTGCGGGTAAGACGGGGACGACCAATAATTACAGTGATGCCTGGTTCATCGGCTACACGCCCGAATACGCTTGCGGGGTATGGGTCGGGTATGACAATAACGACAGGATATTCCGTGGCGCCACAGGCGGTTTCACATCCGCGCCGATATGGGGCGATTTCATGGCACGCATCGATACCTTGCAGAACAAGGAATTCCCCAGGCCTTCATCCGGGCTATCCTCAACCCGCATTTGCTCACAAACCGGGCTCCTGGCAAGACCATCCTGTCCTGAGGTGATCGACCAGGTATATATTGAAGGCACTGAGCCCACCGAATTGTGCGACACCCACGTATTCAGGGATCGGTTCCGCCAGTATGAAGAGGAATTCGAAAAGATCGACGAGTCAATAATCGAAGGTTACTAGTGACTCTCAGCCGCGCACTTTTACAATACCAATAGCACAAGAAACCCAGCGTAAACAAATACCAACACCAGCCACGTGGAAATTTCTCCTCTAAGGTTACGCAGCCTGTAACAAGCTTCACGCACTGGTTTTCCTTTCAGGTAATCCATCTCGCCGAGAAGAATACTCACGTAAATTAACAGGAACAAACCCAGGTACAACAAACCCATCCATCGCGGCGGGTTGTAGAGGATCAAAACACCGACCACGAGAAAGAAATTACCGATATATAGCGGGTGTTTCAAATACCTGTAAGGTCCATTTCTGATGATATGTTCCGCTTGAAATTCTCGGCGCCGGGCATCACCACCTATGTAACCTGCAGCCCAGATCCTGATCGTCAAACCAAGCACGACCGCAGCGTGGCCAGCCATCGAGTGGCGAGGATTTGCAGCAATAACAAGAAGCACAAAGGCGACAGCAGCGATTGCTGCGCGATACCGGAATAAATGGCGGCCTATTTTGAAGAGAGTCCTCACATGAATAATGCCGGGAAGGGGATTTGAACCCCTATACCCTTGCGGGCGCTAGGTCCTGAACCTAGTGCGTCTGCCAATTCCGCCATCCCGGCCTAACCTGATAACTGATAACAGTCAACAGATATCTGGTATCTGTTATCCGTCAAGAGTTAGTATACACAGAGAAAGGTTCAAGTCAACGGAACAACTGGAATTCTGGATATTGCGATACGATTAAGGAGCAGGAACTTCCTTCACCCGCGGGTACTGTCCATACAAACGCCGGTAGATCTCTGGATAATCAGATTTGCCGCCGAGCAGCATTGTCGTTATGGGAAATGCCTTCTTGGCCAGAACCGACATCTGATGGGCTATGCTACGGATATCCCACTGCGCAGTCGGATCTTCCCGGAGTCGAGAAATGTGATACAACTCCCGCAGATTCACTTTCATGAGCACCCGCCTGCGGTGCGCGTTGGTCAGGATATAACTGCCGATACGGGGAAGTTTTTTTTCGAGTTTATCGTAAAAACGCTCGGTCATGTCTACCACCTGGAGAAACCCGTTCTCCTCTCTGACTGCCTTAACCGACTGCGGCACGGTTACGCCAAGATTCGGATCATAATCACTCCAGACAATTGAAGCCACACGGTGGCGCTTCAGTTGTCCAAAACATCCTGCAGACACGATCAGCGAGTAAGAAAGATCAGCATATTCGAATTCTCTGAGCAAAACATCATATAGCTCAACCCGACCGCATGCCTTTTTGAAGAGATCCAATTTCTTTCTTCTGGACATTGTCCTCACCGTCCTCAAGCAAGCAAGATAATTCCCGCCCGACACACTGAAGAGCAACGTGGCCAGTATTTTGTTATCACCATCATTCGTATGGTCGACAAGCTGCACCTCATGCTCTCGTCTCAATTTGCCGGTGCTATTGATACCAGCCGTATGGTCCAGCAATTCTTCGTAGGTTTTCTGGTCGTAATCATTTGCCTCGTAAAAGAGAATGATCGAAGGTGAGATCTTTTTTACACTGCCAAAGAGTTTCCTGCCCAGTTCCCGTATCTCGGCCAGATGATGTGAAGCGAATCGCCGTATCATCAATTCCAGATTACGCGCGTTCACGGTCGCGCCAACCTGAGTCTGGGTCGCAAGGGATAGTATATAGCGCGCGTCCTCCTTCGCCAAATTTTCCAGGAGACGTCGGTCCTGAAAATTTTTGTCCAGTCTCGGCAGTCTGGTGAAGTTGTAGTTCTTTATTTTTTCAAACAGCAATTTATAGAGCTCATTCTGCAGGCGGATCATATCTTTGAATTCCACGCGCAAATTCTTGTTCTGCATCTCTTCCGGCACTACATAATCACCTTCCAGGGTCACGTAGCGTTGTGATTTCTCTGTATACGAACACAGGCGGAACTTCTCGAATTCCTCGACAGCTTTACGGGAAATATCAAGGATATCGAAATTAAAAACTGCGTGCTCGGCCACTGAATGATGCCCCATTTCAAAAATGATCTTCTGATTCGATGCCCTTGCCCTGGCGACCTCATGCCTCGCATTTTCTCTGAGTTCATCGATAGATTTAGGACTGCGGCTGATCCGCGCGTAGGCAGCGGATATGGATTCGGGGGTCAACACGATATTTCCTTTTCTGTATTCTTTCAAGGCGTCGAGGTCGATATTGTAGCCCGCCAGGATAACCCGCATAGGTATTACCTTCTCCCCCGAAATCTTGCTTCGATATCTTTGGCCAAACGTTTTAATGTTGGATACATCTTCACCGCCGCCTGCTGATATGCAACAAGGTCACGGCCAACCGGGTCAGGTACTTCGGTATATTTTGTCTTGCGTCGGTACTCCCGAAGGAGAAAGGTCCTTACCACCGCATCAGGGTTGATTTCCAGCACCGTTTCATAATGTTTGAATTCCATCACCAGTACTAGATCGGCCCAGTCAATCAGTTCCCGGTCAAGGTAGTTGCTCCGGTGGCGGTCGATCGAACCGCCGTATTCCTTGACCACTTGCCTCGCATAATGTGCAGACTGCAAACCACCCATCGCAATCGTCCCGGCCGACCTTACTTCACAGTACTTAGGGTTGATCAACGTCTTCAACATGCCCTCGGCCATCGGACTGCGGCAAGTATTCCCACTACACACAAACAGCACATTGAATTTCAGTGAAGCCTTCAGCGTCACTCTACGCCCGTAGACCTTTTCGATCGCCAGTATCGGAACCGCGCCCTTACGCATTACCATCGGCGGCGTCGCCGTAAGATCAAGCACCGTTGAAGGCGGTGAGTACAGCATACCGCCATCGACGACAAGTCCCACTTCCGTGAAATGTTCAATAATGTCATAAGGTGATATCATTGGCGGCTCGCCGCTCTTGTTGACGCTGCTTACGGCAAGAGGTCTGCGGTACTCTGCGAGTAACTTCAGCACGAAATCATTTTGAGGAATTCGAATGCCGATCTTATCAGTGATATACGGCAGTGAAATGTCGGATTTCTTCTTGACGATAATGGTCAACGGGCCGGGAACAAAAAAATCTATTATCTTCTTCTTCACGGGGACCGCGAATTTGTCTATGTCACCCCTGCTTATGAATAGGGTAAATGGTCTTTCTTCCCGTTGTTTTGTATCAAAGAGTTTCCTGACCGCTGCTTCATCACCGCCGTCGACTGCAAGGCCGTAAACCGTATCAGTTGGTATTGCTATTATCCCCTTATTCTCCAATATCTGGGTTATGCGCCTGAGTGAATTGAATGCCTCGGCAAGTTTGATGATCATAGATATTGAAACAGCAGTCTAAGCTGCTACTTTATCTTCAGTTGATTATACAGACGGCTGGCGAATAACGCCGCGTTCTTGGCACCAGATTTACCAATGCCAAAGGTCGCTACCGGCACTCCGGAGGGCATCTGGGCAATTGACAGCAGAGAATCGAGCCCGCCCAGGGTCGAAGCCGGAATGGGTACCCCAAGCACCGGTATTTCGGTCATCGACGCAATGAACCCGGGTAGATGTGCAGCCAGCCCCGCGCCAGCAATGATCGCAATGACCTCCTCATCTTTCGCCCTGGCGATCAATTCTCTGATCTTGTCAGGTTCACGGTGAGCCGAGTGGATAAATACTTCGTGTGGAATAGATCCTTTTTTTAAATACTCTTCAGCCGGTGCCATCGTTTCGGTGTCGGACTTGCTGCCCATGAAAATCCAGACTTTCATTTTCGCCTCCTCCGCTTCATCTTCTTCATGCCAGTGTTGCCAATATCCTTACGATAGTACATACCCTTGAAATGTATTTTCTTGATCTCCTCGTAGGCGCGTTGCTTGGCGACTTTCAGATTATCACTTACCGTAACGACATTCAGTACTCTTCCCGACGCGGTGACTAATTTCGATTCATCTATTTTGGTACCAGCATGAAATACCAGCGTGCGGGAATCAAGTTTCTGCTTGAATTCAATTTCTTCACCAACCCGGTAATCATTTGGATATCCGGCTGATGCCAAAACTACACACAGTGACCATAGATTCTTTGCTTTTATCGGCTCGTCAGAAAGCTTACGTTCAGTCACTGCGACCATAGAACCGAGCAGATCGCTTTCCACAAGAGGAAGAATCACCTGTGTTTCTGGATCTCCGAACCGACAGTTGAATTCTAATACCTTGGGGCCGGTTGATGTTATTATCAACCCTGCATAAAGCACACCTTTATAATCAAGCCCCTGGTCCCGCATCGACAGAACCGTAGGCTGGATAATTACATTCTCGATGATGTTCGAAATACGTTTATTCACCGGATACGGGGCGTATGCTCCCATGCCGCCGGTATTTGGTCCACGGTTCCGGTCATACAACTTCTTATGATCCTGCGACGAGGGAAGATAGCTGACCGAAAGGCCATCGGTTAGCACAAACACGGATGCTTCCTGCCCGGTCAGGAATTCTTCAACCACGATACGATTTGCTGCCTCGCCAAGTTTATGTTGCACCAGAAGTTGATCGACAATTTTCTCGTATTCACGCTTATTGTTGGCTGCGAAGACACCCTTGCCAGAAGCTAGGCCAGCGGCCTTTACCACAACCGGAAATTTGTTTATCGTCTTTATATATTTCAATGCCTCAGATGCCGTTTCATATATTTGAAACTTCGGTGCCGGGATGCCAAACTTACCCATGAATTCCCGGGCAAATGATTTATCGGCTTCGATACGGCTGGCGTTCTTATTCGGCCCGAACACTTTAAGCCCGGCGTTTTCGAATTCATCAACAATACCCATTGCCAGAGGTAATTCGGGCCCGATGATCGTGAAATCTATCTTTTTCTCCTGGGCAAAATGTAGAAGGCCCGGAATGTCCGATGCTAAGATATCGACACAGGTCCCTACCTGGGCAATACCCGGGTTACCTGGCGCGGCGTATATCTTCCTGACTCTTTTTGCCTTGCTGAGTTTCCAGGCAAGAGCGTGTTCGCGTCCGCCACCACCAACGATCAAAATTCTCATCGCAATCTCCTCATTATGTCTTTGAATTTGGTTTCGGATCGCTCAATGATGCTGCCCAATACTACGAAATCCGCGCCAGCGTCCAATGCCTTCCTGACTTCATCATACTCTCTAAGCCCCCCACCGACGATCAAAGGAATATCGACATTATGTCTGACCTTCTCGACCATGGTATGGGGCACTGGATTCTGAGCGCCACTGCCCGCTTCGAGATAGATGTATTTCATACCGAAATACTGTCCAGCCAGTGCGTGGGCAACCGCGATTTCAGGCTTGGCTCGCGGTATCGGCTTCGTATTTGATATGTACTCAACCGCCGTGAAATTTCCGGACTCGACCAGTATGTAGCCAACCGGGATTACTTCCAGGCCGCAGTCTCTTATAAGAAATACCGCCTTAACCTGCTCGCCGATGAGAAATTCCGAGTTCCGGCCGCTCAATAAGGACAAGAAGAAAATCGCATCAGCGCTTGAGCAGACCTGATGTGAACCACCCGGGAACAATATCACCGGACAATTTGCATTACTGCTTACTGCGTGAACAAATTTGTCAAAATGCGGGGTCACCAAGAGAGACGAACCAATTAGAATTCCTTTGACACCGTTATCACACACAAATTTCGTCACGGTGCCGACATCCTCTGTCGATATACGGTCCGGGTCCAGGAGGCCCAAAACACCCGGTTTTACACTATTCAGTTGGTCATAGATCGACCGATTATTCATGTTGCCTGATTATACTTATCTCAGGCGAAAAATCAAGGGGGAAAACGGGGAAGCTTGACAATTCTAAAATAATGCGTAAAATCATGGTATGAAAGAGCTGGAGAAAGTCAGGCTTTTTAAATACATGACACCCCAGGAAGTCAGCTGGATGCTGGTCAGGTGGCAAACCAGGGAAGTGCCAGAGGGCTCTGTAATAACAAAAGAAGGAACGATCGGTGACGAGATGTTCATCATTGAATCAGGGCGCGTAGAGATTTACCTTATGCGTGGTGATGTTGTCTTATTATTGACCGAGCTTCAGGAATCCTTCTTCTTCGGAGAAATGTCGATCATGACCGACAAAACGAGATCGGTCACGGCAAAGGCCAAGACCGATACGAGGCTGCTTGTATTGAAAAAGCGTGATTTTATGGATGTTGTGAACGAAAATCCGAAGGTTGCCGCCAAATTCCTGCTGGCGATGACCGAGGATTTGTGCAACAGGATACTCACAACAAACAAGAATTTAGAGAATTATTTCCTTATAAATCAGGCAATTGTCGATAACAAATCGTTCAGAGATCTTTACATACTTGCCCAGAAGGCCCCATCGTCTAGTGGTTAGGACATCACTCTTTCAAGGTGGAGACACGGGTTCGAGTCCCGTTGGGGCCACCATTTGAACAAGGAGAGGTTATGAAAAAGATATTGTTTGTAATTACACTGACGACAATCGCTGCATCGGCCCAGGAAATATCTATCTATGGCAACCGGGGTATGTTCAAGCTGCAATATGCGCAACCTCATGATATGGGCATGCTATCATTTCATCTGGCTGCCATGGAAAGGTTCGAGCAAAACAGGGTGGAGATTGCAGGCGATTCTGTGAACGACCGGAGACATTTCCTGGAAACTGTGGTCGGCATATCCTACGCGATAAATGACTACGTTGAAACGCGATTTCACGCAGCACCGTTAGTCAAATATTACGAGGCAAACGATTATCCGATTGCGCGTGGCGACCCGGATCCTGTTTTCGGAATCACCACATATGAAATCGGCCTGAAATTGGGTTATCCGATTATCGTCGATGAGCTCACTCCTACGTTGTATGCATTCGGCATTGACTCCCGCGTTGATTTTGGCCCTGGGCTTTCAACTGAATTTTTCGGCAACGCATTGAACAAGGACCGGCTACTCTACGAGGATTCCATGTACCGTATGCCGCCTTACATACCGCACGATCCGGATTTCGGGTTCACAGCGCTTTTTGATTTCCGGACAGGACCTTTCGCGACCCATCTCAATATCGGATATGTCATCACGGGCGACGATCAAAATCCTGGGTATGTAACGCCAACCGATTTTGCAGCGCTACAGCGCCCTAACTTTGTTCCCCATGGTATTGGTATCGAGATAGTTCCTTCAGAAGGGTTGAGGCTCCTGTTCGAGACTTACGGTTATACGACCCCGGACTTTGAATCTGAATCCCTTTGGGTAACGCCCGGCCTGCGGTTCGGTTCCAAGAGCGTCGCATTTGATCTCGGTTGTGAACTTGGATTGGTCGGTACGTGGTATTGGAAAGCATTTTTTAACTTTTCCGGCGGATACGACCTGGCAAAGAAACCCAAGGTGCCGATCGCGCGAGTTTTCGGGAGAATCTCGGACGCAAAGACAGGAACGCCCTTGGCCGGAACTATTAGCTTCCCTGACATCCAGCGCGAACCGGTACAGACATCGGCTGACGGTACCTACGAATTATCTCTGGCGCCTGGCAGCTACCGCATCCGCGGTGATGCACCGGATTACAGATGGCGCGAACAGGGACTCGTTCTGAAAGATGGCGATAAGATCATGCTTGATTTTCAACTGAACAAGAAACCGGTCGCAAAGATAGCAGGCAGAATATACGACGCCGAAACCAATGCCCCGCTGGTCGCGACGATTACCTTCCCCCAGACTGAATTTCAAAAAGTCATCACTGATACATCGGGGTTCTACACTGTCACGCTGCTGCCGGGAACTTTCCGGATGCGCATAGAAGCCACCAACTTCCAGCCGTTGGAAAAAACCATTAATCTGGCTGACGATGAAACAAAGGTCGTTGATATTGCCATGCACACCGGTGGTATCCTCACCGGTAAAGTATCCGAATACGAAACTGGCAAGGCTCTGCTGGCGCAGATAACCTTCGTCAACACGAGCGTCCCGCGAATAACAACCGACGCAACCACGGGTATATACAAAGTGGCAGTACCACCGGGTACGTACTCGGTCATGGTTGAAGCAGAAGACTACATCGCCGAAAGTGTACCAGTCGTGGTGGCAAAGGATGAAACAAAAATTCAAAACTTCGTGCTGAAGCCGGTTCCTAAGGTGGGAGAAAGGGTCGTCTTGAGAGGCATCACCTTCGATTTCAATTCAGCCGTTATCAAGCCGGTTTCCTATCCTGTACTGGATGATGCGGCAAGGGTATTCAAGGCAAAGCCAACGATGAGAGTTGAAATAAGCGGGCATACCGACAGCATCGGCTCTGATTCTTACAACATGACACTCTCCAATCAGCGCGCGAGTGCGGTACGCGATTATTTCATACGATATCATAGTATCGACCCCAGCCGTCTCATCGCAGCAGGTTATGGGGAGACCCAGCCCATCGCTGATAATCGAACACGCTCGGGTCGCGATATGAACCGCCGCATTGAATTCAAGGTACTCAGTTGGTGATTATCTGAATCATAGTAATAAAAAGGGGGCTTAGGCCCCCTTTTTATTCACTCCTGGTGCCGGCGATTTCCTGTTCTATCTTGTCAAGATATCTTAGATTGCCGACAATTTTGAAGATTTTATCGGCTTCGAGGAACATCTTCAATGCGTCCTTGAACCGACCTACACGCTTGTAGGCGACGCCTCTCAGGTAGAAAATCTCACCGGATATTTTGTTTGCTGGCAGACCCCGAAGATAAGTCTGAGCGTGTCTGAACAAAGTCTGCCCCATCGAATTTTTGCCGGATGCAACCAGGATCCGGGCGCGGTACATCAAATTGTAGATATTATACAAAACATTACTCTCCATCTTGAGTTGCGCGGTCATTCGCTTTACGAGACCAGCAGCTTTTCTGTTTTGCCCTGCGCTTAGGTAATACTCCACCTCTTCCATCAGGCAATCAATATTGAGGAACTTGACGTTTATTTTCGCGGCAACACCGCGAGCTGCATGAAGATATTTACTTCCCTTTTTGATCTTTCCTTTCTCGCGATATAATTCACTCAGGCTTATACTGGCAAAAATAGTACCTTCATAGAAGGATATTTGCTTTGCGAGCTTTAACGAACGCCGGAAATATTCCAATGCCTGATCACACATCAACCGGTTGTGGCTGATCATACCCAGGTTATTGTAAAGAAGTACAATTGTTCTTTTAGCGCCGATCAATTTCGCTTTCGCCAGCGCTTCCAGACAGTATGCTTCAGCTTTCGGTAAATCGTAATTTGCATACATTACTCCGAGATTGTTTAAGGTTATCAGAATACCTTCCTGGTAACCAACCTCCTGATAGATACCGAGGGCACGGTTGAAGAATTTCTCACTCATCGTGATATTGAATTTCCCCTGGTAGTTAAGCCCGAGGTCAACGAAGCAGGCAGCGATATTTTTCTTATCGCCAATCGACCTTCTTATCCGCAGGCTTTTTCTGAAATACTGTTCTGCATTGTTGAATTTACCCATCCTCAGAAGGACGACGCCGAGTATGACGTATGCATCACCGAGTGTTTGCCTGTTCACGTGCTTCTTTTTTTTCAATATGTCCACACACTCTTCTCTTGCCCGAACATACTGGCCCATTCTTGTATACAACCACGCGATTGAGGTCCTGAATATGTATACGGCATTCGTTCCCCGGGTAATCTTTATTCCTTTTTCGTAGTATCTCAGACTTCGTCTGTACTGTCCCATTTTCTCGTGGACATTTCCGAGCTTTTCGTATATGCGATAGGCATGAGGGTTTATCTTCAAGCACTTGCGTAATAGATCCAGCGCCTTATTATAATTACCGATTGAAATATGTATATCCGCAAGTGCAAAATTGATCTGAAAGATCTGCTCAATATTATCTTCGTATTTCAAAGCGGTTTCGTAGAATTGAACGGCCAGGCTGTGAGCATAGTTATCCCGTGCCTTCAGGGCAGCTTTCTTTGAATAGCCGAGTGTTTTCACAGCATCTCTTGCATGAGCGAAATGATTTGCCAATTCTTCATAGTAGTCTGAAATATTGCCGTGGAACGTTGTCTCAATTGCCTCACCCACTGCATGATGGTAGTTTCGTAGATTGCCGCGGGATATATTCTTGTATACAATCTGTCGCACTATGTCCTCTGAGAAGAAGTAAGTGTCAGCCGTTCTATTTTTCAAGAACCCCACTCTGCAGAGTTCATCCAGCGCTTCCAGTATCTGGCCCACGTTCCGCTTGCTGGCAATCGCAATGATCTCGGGAGCGAATTCCTGACCAAAAACCGCGGCGATTTCAAGGAACCCCCGCGTTTCGGGATTGAGCATTTCGATCTTTCTTTTTATCGTTTCCTCAATTGTCGGGGGGATGGAAACTGCACTGCCTTTCGCCAAATTCCACCCGTCTTCATCCCAGTACAGTCTCTTGTTCCGTTGATATCCTTTCAGAATTTCTTCGATGAAGAAAGGGTTACCGCCACTTTCTTTGTAGATCAGTTTTGCCGCGGCCGGTGGAACCTTACCCATTACAGATTCCAGAAGCTGGCTGGTCTGTGCATCACTCAAAGGGCTGAGCGTGATCTGAGTATAGAGACGTTCCCGTGCCCATACCCCGAGGTAATGCGAAAGGGATGAATTCTTCCTCTCCTCTACACGATACGTGCCGAAGATCGCCAGGCTGTTTCTCGTGCTGCGCATGAGAAAATCCAAAAGCTCAATGCTCGGCCGGTCAGCCCAATGCAAGTCGTCGATAAAAAGAATTGTCGTGCCCGGGTAGACTGCTTCGGACAACTTGCCAAGAAACTCGCTGATCGCATGATACAGACGGTATTTGTCTAATTCCTCGATCTGGACAGTACGAAGCATTCCAGACATGGGAAGGAGTTTCGCCAACTCACTCTGGTAGATATCAGCCATCCTCTTAAATGTTTGCTGCACCAGAGAAAAATCATTATTGAGCATGTCGCGCAACATGTTCTTGAACGGATGATACGCGACCAACGCGAGGGCTTCGTAGGCATTGCCCCTTGCAACGATTTGCGTGTTCAAACGGTCTTTTATCTCCATCACGAAGCGAGTTTTACCGATTCCTACTGTGCCGGCAACGAAAATCGTGCCGAATTCCTTCAGCTGGTTGATACACCAATTGGTTTCATCTTCCCGGCCGATCGTCACCGGTGACGGTATTCTCAATCTCCTGACAGCTGCGTGCTTCACTCCTATTCGGTTCTTTCCCTCTCTTTTTGCCTGATACATCAGACCATCAGCATGATTGACGAGGCTCTCTGCCTTGGCTCCATTATCCGGGAAGACTGCGAATCCCATACTACACTGGATCTTATGCGCCCGCATTTCGATGTTAGAAAGGGCTTCGATGATACGACGACCCAGCTCCATGACCCCGCCAGCAGAACTATTGGGCATGAGCACGAAGAATTCGTCACCACCGTAACGCACAACGCTGTCGACTTCCCTTACGCTGCCGCGCAAGAACTCGCCAAATTTCGCCAGAACGCGGTCACCTTCAAGGTGGCCGAAGTTGTTATTTATTCTCCTGAAATCATCTATGTCGACCAATATCAGCGCGAATTTCGTGTCAAATCTCTTGGCGCGTTTGATCTCATTGTCGATCCAATAATGCATATAGCGTCGGTTGTAACAATTTGTGAGGTCATCACGATATATTTCCTTCATCTCCACACGATTATAATCACTGAACGAGCCGAAGTCAACTTGTGAAAATACGTTAGGTTCGTTATTCTCGTTAATATCGTTACTCCCGCTAATCCCGCTATACTCGTTATTTGGGTTAGTCTCGCTATTCCCGTTAATATCGTTATTTACGTATCTTCTGTTTTTCTCCCTTTCTCCGTGTCACCGTGTCTCCCGGTATCCGTTTCACAGCGCAGCGTATCTTCAGGAGCGATCTACTTACCTCCCATCACTGTTTGCGACTTTGATATTTGAATTTTGGATTTGTCCCGCTCTGCGAGGATTCTCGCAAATGCGATCAAATCACAGATTCAGAGCATTTGCGGAATTTAGGATTTAGTGCTTCGGATTTCGAATTTCCCCCGGTAGGGGGTTATTCGTACCGCAGTGCTTCTATCGGGTTCAGGCCGGCAGCACGCCGTGCCGGGTAAATTCCAAAGAAAATTCCCACCGCAGCAGAAAACCCGAATCCGAGCATGACCATCCAGGGCGATACCGAAGCCTTGAGCGGAGATACAACTGAAATAAGCCAGGCAAGGATCAGCCCGAAAATAATACCAATGACCCCGCCAATGAGGGCGAGGAACACAGATTCAACCAGGAATTGTGAAAGAATGTTCTGGTTCGATGCGCCGACCGCTTTTCGTATGCCGATTTCCCGGGTTCGCTCGGCAACGGAAACGAGCATTATATTCATGATCCCAATGCCGCCGACCACAAGAGAGATCGCCGCGATCGCCACAATTGCGATGAACCCCACGCGGGTGATATTTTGATATATCTCCATTAACATCTGCTGGGTGCCCAATTCGAAATCATCCTTTTTGTCGAATGAAAGTCCGTGCCTTCGACGCATTAGTTCTCTCACTTCATCTATGGTTTTCTCGGACTGACCTGATTTTGGCTTGATGTCCACTGAATATCCAAAAAAGGCACGTTCGATTACCGACTCACCTTGTGGGAATATTTTTTCAAAGAACGTATAAGGCATCACCAGCATGTTGTCCATGCTTTGGCCCAGAAACGCGCCCTTTTCTCTGAATACGCCGATTATTTTCAACCGGTGGCCGCGAACGTTCAATTCTTTGCCTACGGGTGAGCCTTCGGGGAAAATATTTTTGGCAACGTATGATCCTATTACACAAACACTGCGGCGATGCGTGACGTCATCGCGAGTGAAGTCACGCCCGCTTTCGACAAAACGGTTGTTCACCTTTGAAAAATTTTCGGTTGAACCAATGATACGTACTGAAGCAAGTTCCTTGTCTCTGTAACTGAGCTTTGTCAGCTGCTGAGATATTTCAGGGATTGCTATATCAACCGATGGCAGTTGACTGATAGCCTCAGCATCGTCGGGTGTAAGATCGGGACGATTGGCGATCTCCTCAATGTTCTGTGGCCCGGCCATGACCATTGGTGATTTGCTCAGGAAAACCAGGTCCGATCCGATCGACTGGATCTGTTCGGCGACCGAGCGGTTAAGTCCTTCGATCAGTGAAAGGATCGCGATCACCGTGCTGACACCGATTATGATGCCAAGCGCCGTGAGAAAAGAACGCAGGCGGTGGGTCTTGAAGGTCTGTAAAGAGAGGGATATTTTGATCAAAAAGTCATTCATCTTCAATCATCCCGTCTTTCAGCCGAACTATTTTCTTGGCGTGCGAGGCAACATTTGAATCGTGTGTAACCATAACTACAGTATTGCCTTCCTCAACAAGTCTATCGAAAATCTCCATGATCTCCGCGCCTGTCTTCGAATCGAGATTACCGGTCGGCTCATCGGCAAAGATGACCTTAGGATCGTTTATCAACGCTCTGGCAATAGCAACACGCTGACATTCACCGCCCGACATTTCATTCGGCCGGTGGTTCATTCGATCGCCCAGCCCGATATTCTCCAAGATCTTGCGAGCCTTAATGACACGCTCTTTTTTGTTGACCGCGGAGTAGATAAGCGGCAATGCTACATTTTCGGTCGCCGTTAGCCTGGGCAGTAGACTGAAACTCTGAAAGACAAAACCAAAAAAAGTGTTTCTCACCTTTGCCAGTTCCAGGTCTGTGTAGCTGGATACAAGCTTGTCCTCAAGAAAGTATTCCCCAGATGTTGGCGTATCGAGACAGCTCAGAATGTGTATCAGAGTGGACTTGCCAGAGCCGGAAGCACCCATGATCGATATGTAATCATTGGTCTTTATATCGATGGTCACACCGCGTAAAGCATCCACTGACACCTTCCCACGCCAGTATGTCTTACGGATGTCGAGTGCCCGGCAGATGACCTGGTCTCTCTTCATCAGGAGCGTCCGCGAATCGTCCTCACTAATCTTCTGGGCCCAACGCCGCTGTTTGAAGACAGGGTATCAGACTCCAAACCGGTGAAACTCACCTTTTGTCCGTCTTTCAGTCTGCTCAGTACGCGATAGGGACCGATGATCACCGTATCGCCTTCCTCAATGCCCGAGATGATTTCAGTTTCTTCATCGCTCGACACACCCGGCACGATTTCCTTCAGAACCGCTTTGCCGTTCTCGATTAGAAAAACGGTCTCCACCAGCTCATCATCGATCTCCCGCTTGCCCGAAGCTTGGATAGGGATCTTCAAGGCATCTTTTTTCTCGCTCGTTATGATGTCAGACTTGACATTCATCCCCGGTCTCAAAAGCGAAGAGACCGCATGGAGTTCGATCTCTACCTCAAAATCGGTTACTTCATCAGTGCTGAGTTGGCTCTGGATAGGCATGAGACCAACCCTAACGACCGTACCATTGTAGGCTGAATCAGGCAAAGCATCGGCAATCACCTCTGCATGCTCGCCGACCCTTACATCCGGAACATCGGTTTCGTCTATTTTGACAACGGCAATCATCTGGGACATATCGGCAACAGTCATCATCACCGTTCCGCCATAATTGAGAGCGCCCATGACCGCTGTCTCACCTTCCTCCACGTTTACCTTCATTATCTTACCGGAAATTGGTGAGTATATCCTGGTCTTGCGATAAGCATCCAATGCTTGTTCGTAAGAAGCCTTTGCCGTTTTGTGGCTCAACTCCACCCGCTCGAAACTCTCTCTTGAAATCAAATTTTGTTCGATCAATTTCTCGGCTCTTTGAAGATCCTGCTCTGCCTGCTCCAGATTGGCGAGCGCCAGACCGCGCGTTGCACTAGCCTGGACATCATCGAGTTCGATCAGCAAATCACCCTTCTTAACATGATCACCCTCTCGATAAATTATTCTCTTCACCCGCGCGATCGTTTCGGCCGATATGTCGATCTGCGCCTTTGCCTTGAGTTCACCCGAGGCCGTAACAACTGACGTTATGTTGCCCCGCTTGACCAGGCTCACGTTAACTTTTTCCCCCGAATCTCCCTGGTTTAGATTCAACACAATAATTATTACGACAACCACAATGGCGCCGATAATTATCAGTAATCTCTTTCTCTTCATCACTGCTCCTTATCGAGTGCTAACGTACCCAGTAAGTAAGAAAATGTTGCCTGCTGCACGTAGTAATCGCTCAGCGCTGAGGAATACGAAACACGCGCATCGTAGACGGATTTCTCGGCAGTCAAGAAATCCAGAAATGACGTAACTCCCAATGCGTAACGCTCACGGGAAATAACCGCAGCTTCATTTGCCGCATCGAGACTCTTTTTGGCGTACTGCAGTTTATCAAACGACTCACTTATTAAGTAGTATGTCGTGCGCAGCTGCTTCTCGGTTTCCAACTCTGCCCTGAGCTCGGCAAATTCGCTGCGTCTCAAATCATTCTTAGCATTCAAATATCTGAACACCAGATTTTTGATCTCGAATATCGGGAAACTCACACTGATCCCGTAATTCTTCACCGCATTATCTCTGTAATATTGGAAATCAAATAGGAATGAATCACTGGTAACATTGTAGCCGTAAAAAAGAGAGATACGGGGTAAGAATGCGAGGTAAGAAGAAATAAGATTGATCTTCGAAAGGTCCTTCAGTTGCCTGGCGATACGCACTTCGTAGTTCACCGCACGTAGAATTTCCGTCAAGGAATCCAGGTCGGGCATATCGGTCAATTCCGGAGCAGCAAGCGTGTCGGTCGGGTAAATATATCCAGCCGTGCCCAATATCGACCTGAGCTCTTCCTGTGCCGATATCTCCAGTGTTCTTGCCCTCGACCTGTCCTGCTGAGCATTGAGATAAAACACCTCACCCTGCAGCAGCTCGAGCCTTGATGCAGAACCCAGCTCGTACTTTGCCTGGACCAGATTCAGATTCTCCTGCGCCCTCTCGATCGTTATCTCCGAAGAGCTCAACAGTTCGAAAGCGTTGATCAGATTGTAGTATGCTGTTTTTATCCGGAGGATGAGGTTGGATATATCAACCTGGTGCTGTATGTTATTACCACCCAGTTCGCCACGCGCAACGAGAACTGAACTTATTATATCAAGGTCGAACAAGGGCATATTAATGCTCATCGCGCCGGTATAATCACTACTCGTGATGCTTTCAAACTCGCTCTTTGTATATGTGCCAGTGACACTGATGGTTGGAAGGAGATTCGCAAGACTCTGGTAGAATTGAATGCGAGATTTATCAAGAGCAGCACGTGACTCGTGGTAGATCGGGCTGTTCTCGAAAGCAATATCGATTGCCTGCGACACCGACAGTGAATCGACCTGCAAGAATAGTGCTAAGATAATCATAATTGTATTAATTCAGACTACGGATGGCGTCTACATCCCTCGGCCGAATATCTGTCCGAGTCCGATCCCGACAAATATCGACACCAACCAGATCACAAAGACGAGCACGTAGGCGTTTTTCTTGGCGATACCATTGGTGATACTGATGCCCATGCCGACCAATATCATCTCCCAGATAATGAAGAAGTCAAACCCGGCGAGCAATTGGTAGGTGAACGAGTCCCTCCCAAGGGCCGGAGCGAGAAGTGCAAGGGATGTCGTTACGTATGGCGATTTCGTAATCGCGATCATGATCAGTTTCAGGATCGCTGAGGGTACGACCACCAATGATGAAAAGCATATGACCGAAAATATCTTCTTGAACCCGCTCTCGCCGCCGAAAAGGGGCACGAAGAGATTGGTCACGACGGTAAAAACAAGCAATAGGATAACGGTAAAAAGCGCGGCACTGAGGGCGCCCGAAATTACGGCAACCGGGCCCGAAGTGAACTGTCTCGCCTGTTCCATTTGTTCCTCGGTCATGCCTCTTTCTCTCATCACCTCTTCCTGACGCATCGTTATTTCTTCCCGTGCGAGATTCACGGTCAGTACAGCAGTCAGCGCTACGATCACTAGAACGATCACTAACGGCAGAACCCACTTGGTTTTTTCTTTCAATGCAGTGAATACCTTGCCCGGAGCAAAGTATATATCCAATATGCCCATTTTGTCTCCTTTCCAACTACTTTATAGTACGTGTTAACAAGGGAATATGTTTCAGTAGAGAATTACTGAAATCCGCTCGTTACTATTAGTAACGATTTTACGCATAAATTTCGTGATGTCAACGGATTGCTCGGCATGGTATTGACACGACAGATCATATCAATATCCTTATTGTCGAGGAGGAAATATGGCTAATAAAAAGCGCCTGTTTATTGCCACTGTATTCGGAGTGCTTTCCGGCATTGTTTGCTGGATTCTGGCGTCCTCTGAAGGACCCACTCCCTGGTTTTTCGCCCTTTCAACCATCCTCAGCCGCACGCTTATTGGATTCGCTATCGGCATCAGTGTACTCAAGATCAGATGGTGGCTGCATGGCATAATCATGGGCTTTATCTTCAGCATTCCCATGGCCCTGCAGGGTTTTTATGTGCCAGGTAAAGAACTGTTCATTCTATTGGGAACGTTGATCATGGGTGTGATCTACGGTTTCTTTATCGAACTCTTTACGACCGTAGTCTTCAAGGCTGGAGCGAAATAGCAAGGTAGAGTACGATAATCAGTATTCACGGCTTCTGAGGCGCTTGACCAGAAGCTCTAGCTGACCAAGGACCTGCGCTATCTTATTGTCCTTTATGAAATAGACCTTACCCTCGCGGAGATTCTCATAACGAACCAGATCGATCTCCCTTAGGTGCCTCAAGACCGTGCTGACCGTAGTGACTGAAAGCTTCAGCTTCACGGCTATGGCCGATGGAGTACAACCGCCCCGCATCAGAAGCTTGACAATCTGGTACGCTGTGGGATTACCCAGCACCCTGCAGATACGCGAACTCCGGTAATCGATTTCGGGTACTCTTCTCTTTTCGTTTCTCATCTTGTCTGTACATATATTACAAATTCCATCCATTACGTTACAACAGTAAATTCGTGAATTCGCCAATTGGCGAATTCGGAAATTGCGAGTATACTTCAAATCACTCACAGTTCAGACACGTTTCAAAGACCATGTGAACAGACATCATTGCGCCAAAGAAAACGGGTCAGTGGAACACACGCTATTTACGTTGAATTTCTGTTCGGGCTGTATATAATTACGCCATGATCGGGACGATCGTAAATACGGTACTCGTCATTGTGGGCAGTCTCCTGGGGTTGCTCCTGCGAAAGGGTATCCCTGAAAATTTCAGCAGGATGATCATGGTCGGGCTAGGCCTCTTCACCTGCGTGTTGGGTGTGAAGATGGGTATCCAGATGGAACGGCCGCTCGTTGTCGTCTTGAGCCTGATACTTGGTGGTGTGTGCGGTGAACTATTACATGTCGAGGAATTCCTCGAGGGCATCGGCGAGAGACTGAAGCGGCTGGTCAAGAACCAGGGGGAAACATCATTTGCTCAGGGTTTTGTTTTTGCCAGCCTGCTTTTCTGTGTCGGTCCCATGACCATACTCGGGTCGATCCAGGCCGGGCTTCAGAACAAACCTGAATTGCTTTTTGTCAAATCACTGATGGATGGCGTGTCGTCGGTCATCCTCGCCTCGGCAATGGGTCTTGGCGTCATCTTCTCGGCAGTTACCGTGCTCGTGATCCAGGGCGGCCTGACATTGCTCGCCCAGCAGTTCAGTTTTCTTACCGACCCGGTCTACCTCAACGATTTTACCGGTGTCGGCGGCATCATGATCTTTGCCATCGGGCTTAAGCTGCTTGCTGTCAAAACCATCAAAGTCGGCAATCTACTGCCGGGTCTGGTTATTGTAATAATCCTCACTTTTATTGCTGGATTGATTTAGCAGAAATACCAAAACCTCAGTATCCGAAATTTCCTTGACAGATCTCTTCGTAAAGGATATACTCAATCGGCTGGTGGATTCAAGGGAAGCGCCGTGAGAATCGGCCGCGGTCGCCGCCACTGTGATTCCATCTTTTCTCTGATCAACGAAAGCCACTGTTGCCGCACCCCAGGCGTGCGGACGGGAAGGCTGGTCAGGGCAGGATAAGCCAGGAGACCTATCCCCAGTCACACGAAGATATACCTTCGGACGAAAGGAGGATGTATGCTGCTTTTGTTATTATCACTGATGATCAGCCAAATCACGTATGAAATGGATGAGGTCGTGGTCACGGCGCACCGCTATCCTGCCCTCTTGAAGGACGTCACGGTTGCGGTCATGATCATAGAACGCGAGGAAATAGACAAGCTAAATGCCCTCAATCTTGGTGAAGTACTCAACGCTGCTGCCGGCATCGATTTCAAAGACTACGGAACAACTGGCGGGGTGACCAGCGTGTCCTTGCGCGGAGTGCCTTCCAATGGCACCCTGGTTCTCATCAACGGACAGCCGTTGAACGCCGTCACCAATGGCATGGCTGACCTTAGTATGATCGACATAAACACGGTCGAAAGAATAGAGATCGTCAAAGGACCGGTTGCAAGTCTCTACGGCGCGAATGCGCTTGGCGGCGTCGTCAATATTATAACACACCGTGAACTGAGCAAACCAGACATCGCGATAAAGTTCACGCCTTCAACAACGGTAATAGACGATCCTCTTCACACAAAAGACATATCGATCAAACTTGGATTGCCGATACGGAAAACACAGTTTGACCTCAGTGGCAATTACGGCAATTCTGATGGGCACAGGAGCAACAGCGATCTGACAAAATACCATATTACAGGCTCAATTGTTCACAAGGCCAGAAGCGCAGAATTGCGAGCGTTCATAAACTACAGTGACAAAGAGTACGGCATTCCCGGACCTCTGCCATTTGTCGACAGCCTTCATCCAATGCCACAATTTGGCGACAGTACCGCAACCTCCCTTTTTGACCGGGAAATAGATCACTCGCTAATGGGGAATTTAGGTGCCGATTTGCAGGTTACTGACAACGTACGGTGGTACAGCAAGATTTTTGCAGACCGGAAGCATACTGTATTCAGCACTACTTACGGCGGGTGGTTGGGTGATACCATCAGCGAAAAATATGATTACCTGACTCACACGCTCGGCTTAAACACAATGCTGACAGTGCGCGCTGAGAAATTTGCTTTCGCGCTCGGTCTTGACGCCACTTATGATACCCTTCTCACGAATACTACTTCAACGCAGACCGGAGATACCGCCTGGCGTGCCAGTTCAAGCAACATAGGAGTGTGGACTGAACTGCAACTACACCTGACCGATGCGGTATCGGTTACGCCCAGCATCCGCTACGACCGCAATTCGGCTTTCGGCGATTTCTTGTCACCCGGGATCGGTATTTCCTATATGCCGAACGAAATACTCTGGCTCAAGTTCTCGGCGGGGAAAACGTATCGCGCACCGACCTTCAATGACCTATACTGGCCGCAATCCGGCAATCCCGACCTCGAACCAGAACACGGCTGGGCATATGAACTCCGTGCCGAGAGTTCGCCGCGACCAAATCTTTTTGCGGCAGCGTCTCTCTTCCTGCGCAGCGTGAAGGACCGGATCGCATGGTTGCCCGAGGCCAATAACTTATGGCAGCCGCAGAACGTAAATTTTCTGACGATAAGAGGTTTCGATCTGGAATTGAAGCATCAGATAGCCGATTTTGTCGAGCACAACCTTGAATTCACTTACTTGAATGCACGCCAGAAGAACGATGAGATCGTGTATGATTATTATGACTGGGTAGCAGATACTTCACTGACGATTTCCGAAGAGATCGAACGGTCAGCTGCCTTCACACCAGAGTACAGCGTGTCCTCAACGTTCAGTTTTACATTGCCAGGGGACTTCGGGCTCAGTATTTCGGGTCAGTATGCTTCACGTCGGATCAATTATTATGCAAATTATGATGATTATCCGGCTGTGTACATGGATATGAAGACACTTGATGATTATTTGGTCGTCAATGCTGCGATCAGCAAAAAAATATTCAAAAATACTCGGCTGACTGTTGGTGTAAAAAATATGTTCAACAAAGAGTATTCGCTGCAATTTGGCAATGCAGTAGAAGACCGCGATTATCCTATGCCAGGGAGAGTTTATTTTGCTCAATTTAACGTAAAATATTGACATAAATGTCCAGCGCGGCTATAATTTCAAGTGGGGTAATCGGATAGCCGCTCCATGTGAGAGGAAAGTCCGGGCTTCATAGGGCAGGATGCTTCCTAACTGGAAGCCGCGCACCTAAGGTGCGGGAGGAAAGTGCCACAGAAAATATACCGCCCAGCACCTTTGGTGACACATGAGATCGATAGAATGTGTCTGCACACGGAATGTTGACGTCCTTCAGAGAACCGGAGGCAGTAATCCGTTGAGAACACTACAAGCGATCTCATAAGAATGGCTGTATGTCATGGCTTAATGCTTTGTCAAACCGCTGCATTTCTGATAAAGCAACAATGTACAGCTTGTTGTATCACCAAAGGTGCTGGGTAAGGGTGAAATGGCGAGGTAAGAGCTCACCACTCTGATGGTGACATCAGAGGTACGGCAAACCCCATCCGAAGCAAAACCAAGCAGTTCCAGTAGAGGCGGCCCGCCTTCCCCCGCACCTGTGGCGGCATATGAGATCGATGCAACGAGTGCTTAGAGGAAACATATCCGTCCTTCAAAGAATTGGAGGAGGAATTCTCTTGAGTGTTCTACAAGCGATCTCAGAACAATGGCTGCATCTTGCACCTTTGAGTTTTATCAACTTGTTGAGTTAATGATACAGCAACAGCGTGCAGCTTGTTATGCCACCAAAGGTGCGGGGCTGGAACGGGTAGGTTGCGCAGAACCCGGCAGTGATGCCGGGACAAGAGAAATGGCTATCTATTACAGAACCCGGCTTATAGATTACCCCACATCTGAAGCAGTTGACAAATAGTAATCACATAAGTATTATATACAAAGGTTCTGTCAATCTTTCGGAACCGGATTTTCATTTCACTGCATGAATTCATGACCAAATGGCAACCTAAGAATAATAATGCAGAGGCAACCGCCCTGCAGATCAGAGGCAAAAGCGTGCCGCGAGCAATAGTCCAGATCCTTCAGAACCGCGGTTACCACACTCCACAGGCAATAGAGAAATTCTTTGCACCATCTCTTTCTGACCTTCACGATCCTTTCTTGCTGCAAGACATGGAAAAAGCGGTCACACGCATCATGCGTGCAGTAGATAACAAAGAAAAAGTGCTGATCCACGGCGATTATGATACCGATGGGATAACCGCAACTGCTCTGATGGTCAGGAATCTAACAAAATTGGGTTTACGCATCCAGCACTACATCCCCCACCGCCTGGAGGAAGGTTATGGCTTATCTTCAAGTGGTATCAACCATGCCATAGAAGAAAGGTGCACATTGATCATCACCGTCGACTGCGGCAGCGGCGCACTCAATGAAATCGCATATGCAAACGAGCACAAGATCGATGTCATTGTCTGCGACCACCATCAACCGAAGGACCGCTTGCCTGATGCACTGGCTCTCATAAACCCCAAACTTCCGGGCAGTAATTATCCTTTCAAGGAACTGGCAGGAGTCGGCGTCGCCTTCAAACTCCTGGCCGCGCTCCAACAAAAAATGGGCAGGCCAATGGAAGAATTACATGGCGACCTGGACCTTGTCGCGCTGGGAACTGTGGTAGACGTCGTTCCCCTGATTGATGAAAACCGGGTTCTCGTGAAATACGGCATGAAAAGAATCCTGCACAGCCGGAAAAAAGGCATCCAGGCGTTATTGAAAGAAACGGGCATAAGCAAAGAATTGAATTCATACCATCTCAGTTTCATAATCGGCCCCCGCATAAATGCCTGCGGCCGGCTGCACGATGCAAAACTCGCTCTTGAGCTTCTGCTCACCGAAGACATGTCCCATGCGCTGAAGTTAGCGCACGGTCTCACGGTCGATAACGAGGAAAGAAAAAAAATCCAGGATGAAACGTATGCAAATGCCATTTCGATCATGAAAGACACAAAGCGAGACAAGGACCGTATCATAGTGCTGGCTAATGATGATTGGCATGAAGGCGTGCTCGGTATCGTTGCATCAAGAATCGCCTCCGAGCATTTCCGCCCGACCATAATATTGACCCTGAAACAGGAAACGGCAAAAGGTTCGGCGCGCTCTATTCCGGGTTTCGATATCACCGGCGCAATCGGGACTTGCTCTGAACTGCTTGTAAAGTACGGCGGACACGCTCAAGCTGCCGGGTTGGAATTGAAGCAGGATAATCTTGAACGCTTCAGAACCTGCATCAACGAGAATGCGCAGAATTTCGACAGTTCGGTTTTCGAAAAGCAGAGTTATTATGACATCAAGCTCGGGTTGGATGAAATAACAAACGAACTGGTGTATTTCCTCAAATACTTTGAGCCGACCGGTATTGCCAACCCGCAGCCGGTTTTCCTTGGTGAAGATCTCGAGGTCGTCGGCGTACCGCGGGTGATCGGCACGAACCATTTGAAGATCGCCTTACGCCAGGGGAAAAAAGCATTTCCCGCCATCGCTTTCGAACGGGCTGAGGAAATTCTCGGTATCGAGATCGGCAAAACAAGGGTCAATTGTCTTTACTCACTAGCCGAGGATTCTTACCTCGGCAAGAGAAAGACAAGCCTGAAGATAAAGGACCTGGAGAAGATAGTGTCATGAACTGGCACATGTCTACACGTGGACAGATCCGCTATTTTCAATTTTCGTTGGGGAAAGCTTCAGCAATATATTCGATAAAGAACGGTCAGGACGATCTCATTCGTCACTTTGAACCGGTTTTCTTGAAACAAATCCACTCCAATATCATCGTCGACATTGATGTGCAAGCAGAGCGAACGGGAGACGGTTTAATCAGCGCAGGAAAACGAAATATCGGCGTGAAGATCGCCGACTGTCTACCCGTTTACCTCTTCACGCCAGAGAAAACATGTCTTATCCACTGCGGGTGGCGTGGTATTATTGGCGGCATAGCCAAGGAAGCTGGCAGTTTGCTAAAGGAATTCCATTACGTGCTTGGAGCATCGATAGGATCATGCTGCTACGAAGTTAAGCAGGACGTTGTTGACCAATTTATTCAGAGTCACCCAAAAGCCTTGCGGCAGTGTAATAACCGATACTATCTCGACTTGAAGGCGGCGGTTATCAACGATCTTGGCTCCAGGAATCTACTGGGTTCACTTGATTTCTGCACAAAATGCCACCCTGAATATTTCTATTCACACCGACGCGGCGATCGTGAACGTAACTACGCGGTTATTACAAACAACCAGACAATAGATTGACACCACCTGGTTTCGGACTAAAATGACGCAATGAAGAGCCTCTGTTTCTTTCTCTTGATCCCCCTTGCACTGTTCGCTCAAGATTGGACAATGCTCGTATATGTCGCTGCGGACAATGACCTCGCGCAATGGGCGGATTCCGACCTGGTGGAGATGGAACTAATCGGCAGTAATCAGAATGTATCGGTGGTCGCTCAAATCGACAAACCATATATCGGCGCGAAGCGGATGCTCGTTAACCAGGGGTCATCTTATGTCATACAGGAACTTGGTGTCATCGACATGTGTGCATGGGAAACCTTGTATGACTTTCTCGCCTGGGGAATAAGTAGCTTCCCCGCCGACAGGTATCTGGTAATACTCTGGGATCATGGCTCGGGATGGAGCGCAATGCCCAATCGTTCTTTCGGCGCCGACTGGTCCAGCGGAAATGTTTTGAGCATAGCAAACGGCGATTTCGAAAAAGCACTGGATAACGCTTACCAGTACACCGGAGAGCGTATCGATCTTTTTGCCTTCGATGCATGTCTAATGCAGCAAATCGAGGTCGCCTTCGAACTCAAAGATTTCGCCCATATATTGCTCGCCCCCCAATCGATAATGCCGCTCCCGGGTTTCCGTTATGATGAAGTAATTCAAATCATCCACGCTGATCCGGGGATAAACGCCGCGGATCTTTCGCGTGGCATCGCACAAAGTACCGTGAGCAACTATCAGAACATCCAACCCATCGCCATTGCATCAGTCAACCTGCTGAGATTGAACGAGATACAGAACGATTTCGTCAATCTGGCCAGTGTATTGATGTATGAATCACCCGGTGCGGCATTGCGCGCCGTGAGGCAGAATGTTCAGACAATCCCGTCAATCGGCTGCACTCCTGATACCAGTGACGATTTCATAGACCTTGGAGATTTCATCCTGGGTCTGGACAACATCTACACCGGCGGCGAGATCGACCGCCTCATCGATTCCTATGACCTTGCCGTAGCATACACGTCATACTGGGGAGAAGCCTTTGCACAAACCACAGGCATGACTATCTGGTTCCCTGATGTGTATCGGCAATTCAAACAGCAGTTCTACGATTATGATAACCTTGAGTGGAGTCGTTCGAATTGGCTCAGATTTCTCAACTGGTACTATGACAGCGACGACATCAGACCAACCAGACCGTCATTAGAGGCAACTGCACCCGGCAATGACAATGAATTCACCCTCAGCTGGGCAGGATCTTATGATCTGGCACCATTGAAATATGATGTCTTTGAGATGTCCCGTTTGATGCCGGTTTTCAGTGATCCGTGCGAGGATTCAAGCCAGTGGAACTTTTCGGGGTTCGCCCTCACCTCGCTCAATCATTATACCGGTAGTTATTCTTTTTTCTCCGGGAATACCGGGAATCTGAACAACTATATCGAGACCAAGGACAACATCGAAATCGAAGGAATCGGAATGATGCATCTCTATCTCCATCATAATACCGAGGACATGACTGATTCCCTGATCATCCAGTACGGACCATTCCAGGATGTGCATTACGGATATTCAGGGGGCTGGATTCAAAGAACGATTTTACTGCCACCAGGTGATTATCCCATCCGCATATTCTACCGAACCAATAGCGTCAATAACCTGGGCGGTTGCTACATCGATGATATCCAGCTTTACATACTGACGGATGCTCGTACTGCTGGCAACGACCTCGACGAAACGCACCTCAGGCTTTTCAACGTACCGCGCGGTGTTCATCAATACTTGGTGTATGCCGAGGATTCCTATGGCAACACGAGCAACCTCAGCAACATACTGGAAGTGGACATCGAACAGTATGCTGCTCCGTACTCGATCCCAAACCCCTTCCAGACATCGTGCTACATCGCTCTCGATTACCCTGACACCCTTAACCCGACGGTAGAATTATTCTCGCTGCGTGGGGCACGTGTAAAGAAATTCTATCCCAATCAGATCGTTGATAAGAAGATCTTCTGGGACGGTAAGGACGAGGACAGCCGTGATATCGCGGCCGGCGTGTACTTTATCCTGGTGAAGGATGCCGGGTTCAAAAAGATCGGGAAGATCGCAAGGCAACGATGAGGAAAAACATCGCGATCATTGCGCATGGTGGAGCCGGCGGAATAAATCATGCCCGCCGTCGTCTTCGCGGCCTTAAAGAAGCCGTGAGAGAAGGCTACGATATCCTCTACGGTGGAGGATCAAGCATTGATGCTGTTGAGAAAGCAGCCGTGATTCTCGAAGACGCCCCGATTTTTAACGCTGGGACGGGTTCCTATCTCAATCTATCAGGCGAGGTAGAAATGGACGCCTCGATCATGACCGGCGAACTGAAGTTTGGCGCCGTCGGGGTGATCAGAGACGTCAAGAACCCGATAAGTATTGCGCGCATGGTCATGGAGAAAACCGACCACCTTCTGCTGTGCGGTGACAATGCAATAAAATTCGCCCGCTATATGGGCATGCCATACCATGATCCAAAGACAAGGGAGAAAGAACTCATCTGGCAAAGAGGAAAACGAAAGCGCGAAAGCAAATACTTTGAGAAAATATGGGAACTCAATGATTACTTTGGCACGATAGGAGTGGTCGCGATCGATATGAACGGACTGATTTCTGTCGCCACATCAAGCGGCGGGATAAATCTGCGTTTGCCTGGACGGGTTGGTGACACACCCATCATCGGCGCGGGAACTTATGCCGACCACAACGGTGGAGTCAGCACGACCGGACATGGCGAAGAGATAATGAGACAACTTCTTGCTTTTCGCGCTGTGACATTGATGTCAAAATCAAGAGCACTCGAGGCAGGAAAACAAGTACTGTCTCATGCAACAAAGTCAGGATGCCGATGCGGAATGGTCGGCATCGATAAGAACACCAACATACTCTGCCTCAACAACACCAAGGCAATGTCCTGGTGTTATATCAAAACCGGGAGAATGCGCGCTTTTCTTCATGAGTAATTGACAAAACCGGTTCGCTATATATAATTCCCAATGGCAAAGATCGATAATGTACTGTGCCCGGTGTGCTTATTCACCTCGAATTATATTAATCTGATAATCACCGACGAGGAATTCTACATGTGCCCCAAGTGTAAAGCGACCTTCTCCTATGAGGAACTGATGCAGTTATATACGATCAGCCAGTTCAGCTACGACATCAGCAAAACGAACCAAAAGCCAAGCCCGTAGTTACAGCAGATTCAATTCTTGAGATCAAAATAAATCTTCAATTTCCTGCGCGGATGGTAAGCGCTGGTTTTTGTAGAAAAAAATCTTGCGGTAGTCCTCTTGCGTATCGGCATGGTCTGCAATACAGCACCAATCAAAGGATAACAAACGTGCGTTGGCAATGATGCTGCCCACCAACAACTCACCAATCAAGATTCCTGCTGCTACGGCAAGGGCAATCGGGGTCGCAAGGGTTTTTATGGATAATTTTATCTTTGGCTCCTTCTTCTTGACCGAAGGCTTTGCGTAAGCAACCTCAATTTGCCCCGTTGACTGCAGATGATAAAGACATGCATACGTATGAAACTTACCAAGCCCTGAGATCTCTAGAAGATCGTCAACACTGCGCCTCTCATCAATCAATGATAATACACGTGCTTCATCTTCTTTCAGTTGCAGCTTCAGCTCTGGACGATCGACCCGCCTAAAAACGATATCACCAGAAGAAATAGCCTTCGAAATCCTTGGCCATTCATCGAGCCGGCGCGCCGATTCCAATATCAATCCTTCAGTATGCATCCTGATTTTTATCACGCTTTTCGGGTATATCAGCACACCCTCTTCAAATTTGAATTCGCCTTCATCCCACGTGAACAACTCGTCCATTACTTCCTGGATTTTGAACTTAATTGTACGCTCGATTTCTTCTATTGTCAGATATTTATCCTCAATGATGATATTTATGACCGGCCTCTTGGTCTCGCGATGAATGTCCTCGATCATCTCGAAAAGATTCTTACCGATCATTCCTGATTTGACCAAATATGTTTCTAATCTTTCTACGCGTTCACCCACCTCAAAAAAGGCGCCTGCAACATCACCATCAATGAAACCCACATCGGCTATTTCTGGATATTTCTTGATCTTAAGCACGCCGGTCAGCTGCTCGCGCGAAATCAGCTGCAGGACACTCGTGATATTAAGGCTCCTCAGATCGCCTTCAATCGCCATGCACACCCCTTATTGCCAAAAATGTATAAACATACGCGAATAAGGCAACTACTACAGCAATCACCACGAAGATGGACGACAGTGGAAGGCTTACCCACCCAGCCGGCTTGACGAAGAATTGAGGGAGCAGCAGCGGTGTGTAGGTAAGCATGACCAAATAAACAACACAGAGCCCTGAAAAATTCTTATTCAGATAGATTAAACCGGCACCCGGGACAATGGCGTTAAGTAAATACGCGATCGTTCTTTTCATCCGGCGGTGGCGGTTGCCAACCGAGTGTCTTAACAACTGTTCCATTTCCACATTTTCCGTCGTCTTCAATTTCGCAAAGCATTCCTTGCAGATAATTTCATCTGCCTCAGCTTCCTGACACTTCCTGCATATCGCCCGGCCACAGGTAGTACAATAAAATGGCGGAGGGAATCTATAGGGGAGAAACGATAGGACAAATATGGCCAGTGACGCAAAAAAGAATATCGGATTGATCGCACCGAAAAGATCGAGTTTTTCGGAAAGAAGAATTCGATAAAATTCACTGGTGGAAGGCATGATATCAAGGGGTTCCGTGGATGAAGACGAAAACCCGCGGCGCCGGGCCTCGGCCATGTATCTTGATGATTCGCTGTACTCAAGACTTCTCAATTTCAACAGGCCCATGTTAAAGAAAGGCTCACCTTTACTTCCCGCCCTCATTGTGTAGCTATAGAGAGTCTCTGCTCTCGCAACCTCACCATAAATGAAATATATGTTCGCCAGATTGTTCACAACTGCGATTTCACGGCGCCCGGTATAGTACATTTCTTCGTACAGAGACATTGACCTTTCAAGATCACCCACCTGTTTCAAGGCATAAGCCTCGAAGAGCTTTTCCTGTTCATTATCCGAGTCAAGCGTCATGCTGTTGTCATAATGCACCATTTCGTAGAGTCTATAGCTCTTCGAATCTTTCGATAGAAACAGCATCAAATCGTGCAGCGGCAACGAAAAAACGAAAACAACAATCATGAAGCACAAAATACCTCTAAGCAAGTTCCGTTCGTGCTTGCTAAAAACAAAGAGCAGGAGAACTGCATAGCTCACAAAGATCAGGAAAAGATTGCGGAACACCAGTACTGGGAAGAGCAGAGCGACCAGTCCGATTATTCCCTTCAACCTACCATGCTCCTGTATATCAATACGGTGACTGATCACAGGAAGGTAATATACTGTCTTGGACGCGACATACACGAATCCACACATGAAGAACGCTAAAAAGACGAGAACAATTCCGTTGGCAATGAAGAATATCTGGCTCCTGAAATCTGTAAAAACCGGAAGGGCGAGGGCCGATATCACCGGATCGACCTTCCGCGATTTGGCGGCCAGCGCAAGGAAGGAAAGAAAATTCTCGACCGCCGAGGAATCTAAATGACTGGCGAGATTGAGCTTGTTCATCGCTGTCTCGTAGTCATCGGCCTCTTTTGCCTCCCATCGCAATGCGGCTGAAATATGGAAATTTCGCCTGAAATGAGTCCGCATTAGTAGCGAATCGGCCTGCGGGTCATTAGCAGTGTTGCGCCAGAACCAGAGCACAACCGGATCATCGGCAAAATCAGAAATTTTGTAACGGCCCTGCGTTAGACCAACGAAAACAGCCTCACTCCTGGGTGACTGGAGAAAGGCTTTGTAACTTGTGTCAAACTGAAAAACCACGAGTAAAACTACCGCCAGCATAGGGAAATTATAGAAGAAATCCCATGCTTGTCAATACTTAATCGATACTTAATTCTGATAATGCCGAATTATTCGCATAAGTGCCATGTTTCAAGCACTTTTCTTGACTTTTGGACTATATTGACTATAATAAATTAGAATTATTGATAACGTCCTGTACCATGTCGATGAATCAAAGTAGCAATCAGAAAGGAGGACTTAATGCCTCAGGTCAAGATTTTAGAGGAAGTTTGCAAGGGTTGCGGCCTTTGTTGCGATGAAGTCTGCCCGGTAAATATCCTGATTCTGGCGGATCGAATCAATGCCAATGGTTATCATCCAGCTGAAGTCACCGATAATAGCAAATGTATTGGTTGCGGATACTGCTTCAAAATCTGCCCCGAACCAGCAATAGAAGTTTACAAGTAGAGGAGAAGAAATGCCAGAAAAGAAATTAATGTATGGCAATCATGCAATAGTCGAGGGTGTGATCGCAGCCGGTTGTCGGTTCTTTGCTGGATATCCTATTACCCCCCAAAATGAAATCCCTGAACTCATGTCAATCAGGATGAACGAGATAGGAGGGGTATTCATCCAAACCGAGAGTGAAATCGCAGCAATTAATATGCTCTTCGGTGCAGCCGCAGCTGGGAAGCGGGCGATGACTTCATCCTCTTCACCCGGTATCAGCCTTATGCAGGAAGGGATTTCATATATTGCAGGTGCCGACATACCAGTGCTTGTTGTGAATGTCGTCAGAGGAGGACCGGGCCTCGGCAATATCGCGCCGGCTCAATCTGATTATTATCAGGCAACAAAAGGTGGTGGTCATGGCGATTACTTCACGATAACCCTGGCTCCGAATTCAGCTCAGGAACTGTATGAATTCCCTAAACTGGCTTTTGAGCTAGCCGAGAAATACCGTAATCCAGCTCTAATCCTTGCAGATGGTCTGCTCGGACAGATGATGGAACCAGTGGAGTTCACGTACGAGGCGGTCGATCCCGACACACTGCCAGAACCGTCCTATGCCCTGAGCGGATGCAAAGGCAGGGAGCGTCGCGTGGTGCGGTCATACGATCTAAAACCCGGCAAGCTTGAGGAAATGAACTGGCAGAGGCTAAAAAAATACCGGAAGATACAGGAAGCAGAACAGCGGTTCGAAGCTACGGCATGCGACGACGCTGACCTCGTTATCATCGCTTACGGAACCTGCGCTCGCGTATGTGACGCGGCAGTCAGGATTGCCCACGCCAAAGGACAAAAGGTTGGGCTGCTTAGACCCATAACCCTCTGGCCGTTTCCCAACAAGATCATGGCTGATATGTCGAAAAAAATCAAGAATTTCCTGGTGGTGGAAATGAATATGGGACAGATGATCGATGATGTCAGACTGGCCACTGAATGCAGGAGCAAGATACATTTCCATGGTCGACCCGGAGGCGGTGTGCCCACACCGCCCGAGATATACGAGAAGATCCAAACGATCTTGGGAGGTGCGCGATGACACAGCTTTTTGGAAGACCCCAGGGCCTGACAGACGTTCTGCAACGATATTGCCCTGGATGCGGTCACGGTATCGTACATCGGATAATCGGCGACCTCCTGGTTAAATTGGATATTCGAGAACGCGCCGTCGGCATCGCACCGGTAGGTTGTTCGGTATTTGCCGATGAGTACTTCAATTGCGATATGATACAACCCCCGCACGGAAGGGGGCCTGCGGTTTCAACCGGAATAAAAAGAGCTCGACCAGACTCTTTTGTCTTCAGCTACCAGGGAGACGGTGATCTCGCGGCAATCGGCACGGCCGAGATTGTGCACGCGGCCGCGCGCAACGAGAATATTACCATTATCTTTATTAACAACGCTATCTTCGGCATGACCGGCGGTCAACTTGCACCGACGACTCTACCCGGGATGAAATCGACAACCTCGGTACAGGGGCGCGATGTCAAGAAACATGGGTATCCGATAAAAATCTGTGAACTGCTTGCCGGTCTTGACGGACCGTACTATCTCGTCAGAACCGCCGTCAACACGCCGAAACATGTGATCAACACGGAGAAAGCGATTAAAACGGCATTCGTAAATCAGATTGAAAACAAGGGTTTTTCCATGGTTGAGATTCTGTCAATGTGTCCTACAAACTGGGGACTGACTCCGATACAGTCAAAGAAATGGATCGATGATAAGATGATAAAATACTTCCCACTTGGCGAGTACCGGAACCGGGCAAAGGAGGAGAAATGACAATGGAGATCATCATTGCTGGATTCGGTGGACAGGGAGTGGTTTCCTCGGGCATAATACTGGGACATGCCGGGCTGTCTGAGAACAAAAATGTCACATTCTTTCCCTCTTATGGCGCGGAAATGCGGGGAGGTACTGCCAATTGTTCGGTCGTGATATCAACCCAACCGGTCGCTTCGCCAATTGTTGCGAGCCCGGACGTTGTCGTGATCATGAACGAACCCTCTCTTGCTCGATTTGAACCCATGGTGAAACCAGGTGGCATTCTATTCTACAACAAAACATTGATCAAATCAGCTCCCAAAAGAACAGATATGACCGTGATCCCAATTGAAGCGAACGCAATCGCTGAAGAGCTTGGTCAAGGCCGTATCGCGAATATGGTCATGCTCGGCGCTCTCATCAAGAAAACCGGGATCCTCAAAATCGAAACGCTGAAAATGGCGCAACGCGAACGCTTCACCAAAGCAGGCGAAGAACAGCTATCATTAAATGACAGGGCGTTGGACCGCGGCTATGAACTACTATGACCGGGGACATTTTGATCGCGTTGTTCATATAGTTCTTGCCGTCGACACAGGCAGATTTCTTTGCACACTATAAACATGCTGGATGAATTCTTACCTCTGGTAAGAAAACCGATTCGCTACACCGGTGGCGAATACAACATTACGCTGAAGAAAAACCCGAAAATAAACATCGGGCTCATCTTCCCTGAAATCTACGAACTGGGCATGTCGAATCTCGGGATAAAGATTGTATACCATCTCTTCAACCGCAAAAAAAACATACAATGCGAAAGGATCTTCGCTCCGTGGCCAGACTTCGGCGACAAAATGCGTGAATATCGCATTAAACCCTACGGGCTCGAGACCAGGCGAGAAATCGATGATTTCGATCTCTTGGGTTTTTCGCTGCAGAGCGAACTATGCTACACTACCGTACTGCATATTCTCGATCTGGCAGACATCCCATTTCGCGCTGCCGATCGTGGATCCAAACATCCCATCCTCATCGCCGGAGGTCCCGCCACGCTGAACCCGAGACCCATGTCCTCCGTCTTTGACGCGATTGTAGTTGGTGATGGTGAAAACGTAATCAGGGAAATCACCGAAATGCTCGAGGATATTCCGGCGGTGAAAAAAGACGACCGGCTCCGTGCCATGTCAAGATTGCCGGGTGTTTGGGTGCCACTAATCCACGGATACACAGCCAAAATACAAAAACAAACTGTCAGTTCGCTCGATGAAGACGCGGTACCCTTCCCCCCGATTCTGCCAACATGTGATATAACGCATGACCGCTACGTTGTCGAAGTCATGCGCGGCTGCACTTGGGGCTGTCGCTTTTGCCAGGCTGGTTATGCTAATCGGCCGGTGCGGATCAGACCCGAATCTGAAATATTGAGGATCGTAGAAAAAGGCATACGGCAGACCGGCTGGGAAGAAGTTTCGCTGCTATCATTTTCAATACTCGATTATCCTGATCTGCTTAATCTCATAAGGAAACTCAACGAAATGCTCAGGAAGAGAATGGTCAGCATCTCGCTACCGGCTATGCGTGGTGAATTGTTCACCGAAGACCTGGCACTATTACTGAAGGAAATAAAGAAGAGCGGCCTGACCTTTGCTCCAGAAACCGCTAGCGACGAATTGAGGCGCCGGCTGAACAAATCCTTTTCAAATGAACGCCTGATCAATTCAATTCAGACGGCTTACCGCACGGGGTGGAAACAGGTCAAACTATATTTCATGGTCGGATTGCCATTCGAAACCGATGCTGATATCAGAGAAATAAACAGATTGAGTGAGACCATACTCAAGGCTTGCCCGAGGGGAAGCCTTAAACTTTCGGTGAGCTCATTCGTTCCCAAGCCGCACACACCATTCGAATCCGTCGAATTTGCACCAATCGACGCACTGAGGAGAAAAATAGAACTGCTCAGAGCACACAAGAAACGCCGGGTTGAAGTGAAATATGAGTCTCCTGAAGTTTCGTATATCGAGGCACTACTGTCTAGGGCAGACGAGAAAATATTTCCTGCTATCGAAGCCGTATACCGGGCCGGCGGCAAATTCGAGGAATGGCGTGAGGGTTTCGATTTCTCGCGTTGGGAGAAAGCTCTGCAGCAGCACGGGATAGCGCCAGCGGATTACCTGAAACCAAAGACGGAAAATCCATGGGACATCGTTGACGTAGGGATCAGCAAAGAATTCCTGAACAAAGAATTCCAGAGATCCCGGCTTGCCCTCAAGACCGAAAACTGCTTCTACGAAAAATGCGTGAAATGCGGGGCATGCGACGGAAATCGACCGACTCATTACCAGGGCGATGACAAATATCTCAGTGTCACGCCTGCAGCAAAAAGCGCGGGGAAGCAGGTGATATACAGGGTAAAATACTCTGTCGGCGAGGATTTCAGATATGCATCGCACCTCGACATTGCCAGGGCGATTTACCGTGGACTGCGCAGGTCAGATCTTCCGATAAAATTTACGCAGGGGTTTTCGCCAATACCCAAAATCTCCTTCTGCCCGCCGAAGAGTGTTGGACAAATATCAAAAGGTGATTTCTTCGATCTCTATCTCGATACAGAATACATCGGAAATATCTCAAGAGAATTGAACGCTCGATTCCCGTCGGGAATTCGGGTGTTGGACATTCGTGCTATCGAACCAAAAACTCTTTCTCTTTCCAGCTCCATTAATCTCATCAACTATGAGGTTAACATCAGAAGAGAGGATTTGAAGAAGTCGATCGATCCGACTTCAGAAGCGCCGGTCTACGTGAATACGAAGTCCGGCGAGAAGAACATCATGACCGGGGTTGATTCCATATCGATCGACAACGGCAATCTTTCATGTGGTCTTTTTTATGGTGGGGGGCAGATTAACATATACGACCTTATTTCGTATTTGACAGATCTCCCACCTGATCAGGCTAAACGTTTCAAGGTAACAAGAACCACCATGTTCATAAAAAGAGAGAGTGAAAAATTTTCTCCAATGGAGGTCAAGTGAGAAAAAAGGATATCATTGTTAACATTTCACATTCCGAAACGAGAATAGCGGTGATGCAAGACGGCAGTTTCGCGGAATTCTATCTCGAACGCGCCGAGCGAACCAGTATTGTCGGCAATATCTATAAAGGTAAGGTCCTGAATTTAATTTCTGGATTGAAGGCTGCCTTCGTGAACATCGGCATCGAGAAGAATGGATTTCTGCCGCTCAATGAAATCCCGTTTGAGGAATTCTCACAGGTCTTTGAGAGTGAAATCGAAATGGAACAGGAACGCCGTCCCGAAGAGATAAAATTACGTGAGAACCAGGAAATAGTAGTCCAGGTCACAAAGGATTCCTACGGGATAAAGGGTCCGCGCATCACGTCGTATATTTCTATCCCGGGCCGATATGTAGTATTGCTAGTGAATGCCAAGAACATAGGCATTTCACGCAAGATTCGTCAAAGGCGCGTGCGGGAGATGCTCTTCAGGTCCACCAAGCACGTCAAGCCGCCCGGTATGGGGTTGATAATCAGAACAGCGGCGGCGCGCGCAAAGCCTGAAGAAATCAGAAAGGAAGTTGAAGTTCTGAAACGCGATTGGGATAGAAACATGGAAAAGGCCAAAAATCCGGCTCCCATTCTCATCTACGAAGAACCGGATGCACTTATAAAGACCGTACGCGATATATTTAATAATGAAGTCCGGAATTTGTTCGTAGATTCGGCACCGGCATACAGTAAGATAATAAGTTATCTTGGCAAGGTATCGCCGCGTATGCGATCGCGTGTTAAATTATACCGGGATTCACAACCAATATTCGAAAAATACTCGGTAGAGGAAAAACTCAAGAGCATACTGGAAAGAAAGATCTGGCTGCCGAGCGGCGGATACATTGTGCTCGACCAGACCGAGGCACTGGTGACCATTGATGTTAACACCGGCAAGTCTTCAAAGGAAAAACAAGCAGAGAAACTGGCTCTGTCTACAAATCTTGAAGCACTGAAGGAAATTGTGCGTCAATTACGGCTCCGCGATATAGGAGGGTTAGTTATCGTTGATCTGATCGACCTTACAAAGAGAGATAATGTTGACCGGATGTTACGGGAATTCAAGTCCATGATCCGCGAAGATAAGGCACGTTATCGAATAGGCGGAATCAGTGAATTCGGTCTCCTTGAATTCACACGCGAACGATCGCGGTCCAGTATTACCTCAAGCCTGAGTGAGGCATGCCCGACCTGTAAAGGAAGAGGCAGAACGATGTCCCGGATGAGCGCATTCGGTTACATTGAACGCTGGTTCATGCACAACGGGCAGAATATTAGAGGAAAAATGGTCGAACTGCAGACGTCCCCAAGGCTGGCAGATTTCCTCAGTCTACAACAATCGGGAACGATAGCTACAATTGCTAAAGAATACAATCTTATTCTGCGCATCAAAGCGGATTACGCCTTTAATGAAGGGGATTTCAGGGTCGTGGTGCTCTGATACGATAAGGGAAGGGATCGAAAAATGCAGGTATTCAATGGCGGTATTACCGACAGCGAAATAGAAAAACTAAAGGAAAATGCCCGGCTCTGCCGTGGTGATATTATCAAGATGACGACCGTCGCGGGTTCCGGGCATCCGGGCGGCTCGATGTCTTCAATTGACATTTATCTGACACTGTATACGCACGCGCGAATCTCCCCGGATACCGTGCACGACATTACTCGTGACCGTATAATCGTCAGCCACGGCCACACATCTCCCGGCTTGTATGCATGTCTTGCGCGGCTGGGGTTTATAGACCGTGATGACCTGCTGTCTTGTTTCAGAAAAGCGGACAGCCCGTACGAGGGGCATATCGAACGGAATGTTCCAGGCGTCGAATGGACAACGGGCAATCTTGGACAGGGACTTTCTGCCGGCTGCGGGTTCGCTCTGGGTGCTCGGCTGAATGGACTTGACTACCATACCTTTGTCGTAATGAGTGATGGCGAGCAGGCAAAAGGGCAGGTTGCAGAGGCAAGGCGGTTCGCCCGTAAGTATGAACTGAATGCGCTCACCGTGATCATCGACCACAATCACATTCAAATATCAGGCAGAACCGAGGAAATCATGCCGGTCAATATCAAAGAGAATTTTCTCGCTGACGGATGGCGGGTACTGGAGATCTCCGGGCATGACTTCGCAGAAATCCACGAAGCGGTACGACAATCGATCTCGGACAAAGACAATCCATGCGTTATCATTGCCGAAACAGTAATCGGCAAAGGCGTTTCATTCATGGAGAACAAGAGGGAATACCACGGACGCGCATTGAACACGGAGGAATGCAGTAACGCCTTGAAAGAGCTGGGCATCGAGAATGATGTCGATGTTATCCGCAAGTCTCGCAACACGAGGAAGGTCAGGAATTACAATCATTATACAACACCACTGCCTTCATTGAATACGGGTTCACCAAAACGATACGAGAAGGAAACACATCCAAGGGTCGTGTTCGGCAATGTCTTGAAAGAACTTGCGCAGGCCAATCCCCATACACCGATTGCCGTGTTCGACTGCGACCTGGCCGAATCGGTCAAATCAAATGAGTTCGCCGAGATACGGCCCCAGAATTTCTTCGAGGCGGGCGTTAGCGAGCACTCAACAGCGACGACGGCAGGCGCGTTGTCGATCAACGGCGTAATCACTCTCTGGGCAGATTTTGGCGTTTTCGCAATCGACGAAGTCTACAATCAACAGCGGCTCAACGACATCAATCATACAAATCTCAAGGTCTGCGCCACACATCTCGGATATAATGTCGGCCCCGACGGTAAGACTCACCATTGCATTGATTATATTGGTCTCCTCAGAGGACTCTTTGGTTTTAAATTGATAATTCCAGGTGACCCGAATCAAACTGACCACGCAGTCCGCTATATGATGTCGCAAGCCGGCAACTATGCGATCGGTATCAGCCGGTCGAAATTGCCGGCGCTTACGACGATCGACGGAAAGTTATTTTATGACGAAAACTACAAATTCGAATACGGAAAGTGCGACTTGCTGAGACCTGGCAAGGACTGCACGCTATTCACTTACGGCATCATGCTTCCAATTGCGGTGAGCGCCTGGGCTAAGCTAAAGGAGGACGGCATCAGCGCGGCCGTATACAATATCCCGTGTCCTCTTGATGTCGGCAAAGACACGCTGACAAAAGCGGCCTCTACGGGATTGATCATCACCTGCGAAGACCACATAGTAGGCACCGGCTTGGGCAGCACGATCGCTCAATCTATCGTGCGCAACAGACTAACGACGCCTGTGGTCGAAATCGGCATCGGACAATATGGTGCTTCAGACGAGCACGACAATCTTCTCAGGAAATACGGGTTGGATGTGGACTCTCTGGTTAGGACCGTAAAAGAGCATATTTGATCTGAAAATCTAACACGTGTACTCTCTTCGACTGATTATTTCGCATCACTGCAGTACGAGTCGTTTTCAAGTTTTTCCTCGATCCCCTTGACCGTAAAAGGATATGGCAAAACGCAGCGCAATAAGTAGATGAAAAAACCTTACCGGTACCTTGACCACACCGCCGATCTGGGCATTGAAATCTCCGGACATGGGCTCGAGGATCTATTCGCGAATATCGGACGGGCGATATTTGAGACCCAGATCATCGGCACCATCCGGGCAAGTAAAGAAAGATCGATAGATCTCACTAGCGACTCGCTCGACGAACTTACCATCGATTGGTGCCGGGAATTACTCTATGTTTTCTCGGTTGAAGGTTTCATTCCCAAAAAATACACGATCCGAATAAAGGAACAATCGTTACAGGCCCACCTGTTCGGTGATGAATTCGACACAAAACGCCATCGCGTGAGAATCGAAATAAAAAAACCCACTTACCATAATTTTTTACTGGAAGAAAAAAAGGGTGTGTACAAAACCAGTATCATTTTTGACGTATGAAGGGAAGCACAAGGGGTCATATTGTATCCGTCCTCCTGTTCCTCATGCTCATCACCCCTGTATCACAGGCGGAGAAATCAGATGCCGGTGATGACAGTAAATGCACAGAGGCAGAGTGCCACAAGAAATTCGCTATTGAATGCAACAATGAGGTCTGGGGTCTACTAACAAGAGAATCCAGAACCGAGCAGGAAGATGAGAACATGATCCACGCTGCCCATGCTTCACACTATCACTGGAGCAAGATCGGAAAACCAATAAACATACAGCGGGGACACTGGCTGATCTCCCATGTTTACGCGGTCTTGAATAAACCTGACCAGGCTTTATACCACGCCAAAAAATGTTTGTCCCTGACCGAAGAACACGGCTTTGTCGACTTTGACATGGCTTACGCCTATGAAGCGATGGCAAGAGCGAATGCAGTAGCAGGCAATGAATTAGAGGCAACCAAATACCTGAAAATGGCGCGCGATGCGGCTGAAAAGATAAAAGCGGAAGACGACCGCCAGCTCTTCAACAGTGATCTCAAGGCAGGACCGTGGTACGGAGTGGAATAGAACTACACCGCATCACAAATATGGCAAACAGAGCTATAAAAATATGATCACCGGCCAAAGATCAAAAAGGACGACCCTGCTCAATCTTTCATCATTCCAGATCCTGACAATGTTCCGAAGAGGTCTGTTCTACAGCTATCTTTCGATATATCTCCGGTTTTTCCTCGGTTTGAGCGTGACCGAAACGACTCTCTTTGCCACCCTGCCTATGGTGCTCAACGTGGTCTTCCAAAGATTCGTGTGGGGAGCACTTTCGGACAAGTATCAAAAGAGAAGAACATATATTATTATGGGCGAGGTGCTGGCAGCAGTCGGCACGCTGCTTGTCTGGTATCTTCATAAACTCCCGGAATCCAGGTCTACCGCAGGGTATATCATCATCATCGGCCTGTCAGTGGTCGAGATATTCTGGTCTATGTCCAACATCGGATGGAGCGCGATCATCTCCGACCTGTATCCGGAAGGTGAACGTACCGGCGTCCAGGGTAAACTTTCCAGTCTCGGCGCCATTGGTAGAATAGTCGGCGTACTGATCGGCGGCCTGGCATATGACGGGCTTGCCCGCTATTACGAGGGATGGGGGTTTGACAACGGATTTCTCTTCTTCGTCGCATCCGGGATAATGCTCGTATCGACCATTCCCATGTTCTTCGTACCAGAAGGCGGCGTAAGTGCCGGGCAGCCACAGAGTTCAAGCACGCATACCCACGCAAGGACGCTCTCGCGCGTGTTCGCGGTATTCATGCTGGCGATGATCTTCATCAATTTCGGCCGTAATTCGATCGCTATCATAAAGGCACAATACCTGTCCCTCGACACCGGATTCAACGTATCGAGCCAGGTCCTCAGCTACATAGTGAATATGGAGTCACTTGCCATCTTCATCGTTGGATTGTTCATTTCGCGATTGTCGAAATCGTACAAGGACGCTACCCTGCTGTTCGCCGGTGCGACGGTCGCAATCTTCAGCCTAGTCGGGTTTGCGCTAGCTTCAACATTGCCCCTCATCTACGTGTGCAACTTCCTTCTCGGTGTCTCCATGGTCATCATTCTATCGGCATCATACTCCTACGCCTCACAATTGATCCCTCCGGACCGTCGCGGCAAACAATTCGCCTGGTTCAATGCTACGTTCTTTCTCAGCTGGGGCATGGCAGCGACCATCGTCTCCGGGCCAATCGTTGACCTGCTGATAAGGTCTGGCGCCTCCGAGGTGTTCGCCTACCGGATGTCATTCTTTGCTTCGGCGCTGCTGGTGGTGATCGGATTGCTGATACTATTCCTTGCCGACCGCATGAGGCGACACGCAATAGAAGATCGCCCGCAATCATAGTTATTGCCCAAATTCTTTATACCAAGGCCTGTTAGAGGCCACAATTGTCTGTAGAACGCAGTCTGTCTTGACTTTGTTCCATTTCTGCATACAATAGGGTATGAAATTGATCGAAGAAATCAAGAAAGCCGAAGAAAAAGCCGAAATTCTGAAGAAAAATACCGTGAGCGAGGGGCAGTCACTTGTCGAAAAAGCACGGGAAAAAGGCGAGAAAGACCTTGCGGCTCTTGATGATTTGAGGGAAAAACAACTGGGAAAGGCGCTGGATAAGGCTCAGCAGATCGTTGGCAGCGAAGTCGCCAAAATCGACGCGGAACATGAACAAGCATCAAAAGAAATCAATGAGTCATATAAAAAAAACAAAGATAAAACTATCAAAAGAATCCAAGAAATAATCCTCAAATGGCCGTCCTCCCAGTAGAAAAAATACACATTGTTGTTTACAAGGGTATAAAGGATAAATTCCTTCAAGAATTGCAGAAGGAAGGAATAATCCATATTACAGAACAGGAGGAATCAACCACCGAGGTGTCGACCGACCTGAGCCGTATCGATGATGTACTCAACCAGCTGACTAGTTATAAGAAACGCAGCCCGCTTTCGATGTTCTTCAACGTAAGACGCCCCATGCCCTATGCCATGTTTGTTGAAACGACCCGATCTTATGATCACAAGAAAACCGTTACCCAACTTGAATCTATCAGAACCGAACGGGACAAGATGTTCAGCCGCACCAAACAGATTGAGGATGAGATATCATTACTTACACCGTGGAACCCATTCAGTTCAGACCTGGCGACCCTGAAAGAATTCAAACAGACCGATAGTATCCCCGTAATGATTCCTTCTTCAGAACTACTCGAGCAGATGGCCGACGCAATTGCTGATATACCATATTCCGAGGAAAAAGTGAACACTGTGAGTACGGTCCAATATCACCTTTTCTTCGTAAAAAAAGAACAAAGTGCACAACTACGCGCCCGACTCATAGAGAATGGATGTGAAATTGTGGATTTCCGCTCCCTCAAGGGTATTCCCGGAGAATTGCTAAAGAAACTCGAGAAGGATTTGGTGGCGGCGCGAAGAAAAATAGAGGACTTGAATGAACTGGAAAAGAGTCTGGCCCATGAGATCGACAAAATAGAAGCAACGGCTGACCTTCTTTCAATCGCCAAGAAGAAAGAAGATCTGGCCGGGGCACTGCCGGAGACAATAAGCACAACGAACATAATCGGTTGGGTGCTCAAACGCAACTTGAAACGGCTGGACAATATCGTTGATAGGTTTGGGCTCGTCTTTTACGAAAAAATCGAAAGAGATCCGGATGAAAAACCGCCGGTAGCATTACGAAATGTGACCCTTAGCAGGCCATACGAAATGTTAGTAAAACTCTACAGCATGCCCGACCCGAAAGAGTATGATCCAACACCGTTTCTAGCGTTTTTCTTCCCGGTCATGTTTAGTCTATGCATTACCGATGCCCTATATGGAATTCTGTTGATACTTATTTCGCTGTATCTGATGCGCCGTGTCACCGGTGATAAGAGTCTTTTCAGAATACTCCTTGTCGGCGGCATCCTTACGATATTCGCGGGCGCCATGGTTGGAGGCTGGGGCGGTGATATCTTTGAGTACATTGGCTTCCAGCCGCTCATCAGGTTCCGCAGGGCGCTTATGCTGTTCGATCCGGTGACCGATCCGATGATCTTCATTGCCATAGCACTTGGCTTGGGTTTCATTCACATGATGCTCGGCATCGCTATTGAAATCTATGATGATATTAAGAACGGAGAATACGAACAGGCGATATTTGCCAACCTCACGTGGTTCATAATCCTACCGTCCATCATTCTGTATTTCAGCATCTTCTCATCATCGCCTACGGCAAAAATGGCACTTGAGGTAATAATCTGGACCTGCATCGTAGGGGTCGTCCTTGCTTCTCATCCGGAAGGAAGCCCCAAGGTTATTGACCAGATCATATGGGCACCGATAATGTTTCTGCTATGGTATGCGGTAACCAGCTTTGCCTTCGGATTCCTTGGCATTGAATACGTCATCAAAGTTCCGGCATTTGCCTACTTGCTAGCCCTCCCGTTGCTCATATTGGAGTTCACGCGCATAAAAGCGATGAAACAGGTGTTGGGTAAAGCCGCCTGGGGGTTATACAACTTATACGGCATATCAAGTTACCTCGGTGTTCTCCTGTCATATGTAAGGTTGATGGCCCTGGGCATGGTTACCGGTGTGATCGCAATTGCCATTAATAAAATCGCATGGATGATAACAGGTATACCGGTTCTGGGTATTATACTGGCAATCGTCATTCTCATACCAAGCCATCTATTCAATCTCATCATCAATACACTGGGTGGTTTTATTCACACTATGCGCCTTCAATATATCGAATTCTTCGGCAGATTTTACAGCGGCGGAAGCAAACCATTCAAGCCATTTCAGATGGAAACCGACTATGTTGAAATTAAGTAACATCTGTTTATTTAGGCATTTTAGGAATTTGGGTGTTTTGGTTTCTAGGTTTTTTAGGTATTTTGTCTGTTTTAGGCATTTTCTCTATTATAGGCATTTAGGTATTTATCATATGCAGGAGGTAAAATGGTCGAATCTTATGGTTTAGCAATAGCAATCGCAGGTGGTGCGCTGGCGGCAATACTCGGAGGAATCGGTTCGGCAATAGGCATCGGCTACGCTGCTCAAGCTGCCAACGGAGTCTTGAGTGAAGATCCAGAAAAATTCGGTAGTCTGTTGATCCTCGTCGCACTGCCCGGTACACAAGGCGTGTATGGTTTTATCGGCGCGTTCATAGTTTTGCAGAAAATCGGAATATTCGGAGGCGAAGTCGTCACACTATCTATGCAACAGGGTCTGCAAATATTCTTCGCGGCTCTACCCGTGGCAATTGCCGCAATCGCGTCCGCAATCTGGCAGGGAAAGGTCTGTACTGCCGGGGTCGAGATGGTTGCGAAGAGACCAACTGAAGCGGCCAAAGCAATGATCTACGGGATTCTCGTAGAGTTCTATGCAGTTTTGGGGTTGATCGTTACAATCCTGGCAGTTGTCCAGATGAAGATCTAACATGTCAACCCAACAGGTTACAGAAAAAATTCTCCACGACGCAGAGAACAACGCGCAAGAAATCCTTGCAGAATACAAGAATGAGGCGGAAAAGATCACGACTGATTTCGCCCAACGCATCGAGCAGAAAAAGCAGCAAATCAATAAAGAGGTCGAAGAACGGAAAGAAACTGAAATAATGCGGGGATTGTCTCAGCACCGCCTTGCACTTAATAGAAAGCAGACCGAGCACAAGCAGAATCTCATCAAAGTAACTATCGACGAGGCAATATCAAAACTCAACGATCACGATGAATACCCCACGTTTCTGAAGGCTCTGATAAAGAAAAGCGACGAGAAGAAGGGCGAACTGTTGCTCAGCAAGGCCGACCTAAAAAAATTTCGCGGCGATCTGGAGAAATTCCTCGCCACGGAAGAAATGGAATTGAAAGTCATTGAGGATGATAGCATCAGAGGTGGACTCATAATCAAACGAGGGACAACTAGCTACATTGGCTCACTCGACATAATTCTCGAATTGCTGAGCGAGGAACTGGCCATCGCGATTTCAAAATCAATGTTTTAAAGGAGGTTATCCATGGCTGAAAATGATATCAGGAATATCGGATTATTCGGGCATGCGGGAAGCGGCAAGACGACGATAGCCGACGGACTTCTTTATCTTGCGGGAGCCAACACAAGATTCGGTAAAGTCAACGAGCAAACATCGGTTTTTGACACCGAACCCGAAGAGCAAGAGAAAATTTGCAGCCTCAACCTCGGGCTCGCATCGTTCAAACACAAAAATGTTCTCATCAATCTGATCGACACGCCTGGCTATGCTGACTTCGTTGGCGAGGCAATAAGTGGGATCGAGTCCATTGATTGTGCAATAGTCGTCGTGGATGCCGTCGGAGGTATCGAGGTCGGAACCGAAAGGTTGCTGGGTGAAATAACCAAGAAGAAAATACCAGTCGTGTTTTTCATCAATAAATTGACCAAAGAAAATGCGGATTTTCAGAAAACTCTCTCAACGATCGGCGAAGCATACAAGAAGAGTGTTGTTGCCGTGACAATACCCATAGGAGAAACGAGCAAATTGAGCGGTGTAGTCGATGTCATAAATGGCAAAGCTTTTGAGGCCAAGGGTAAGGAAATCCCAGTTCCGGATGAGATGAAGGATGCTATCCAGAAATACCGCGACAAGTTCATCGAAGCGGCTGCTGACCTTGATGAAGGACTGATGAACAAATACATCGAGGGCGAAAAAGTTGAGTTACCGGAATGCCTCGACCCGGTTAAAAAAGGTGTTACCGCCGGCAAGATCGCAATATGTCTTGCGGGCGATGCAATGGAATTGATCGGTGTAAGCAATCTGCTTGATATTGCCGTTGAGTTTATACCGACCCCGCAAATGCTACCTGACATTCAGGTGGGGGGCAAGAGCATCAAAAGGGAAGATTCTTCACCATTTCTTGGTTATGTATTCAAAACCGTAGTTGAACCACACCTCGGTGAAGTATGCTACACCCGCATATTCAGCGGCAAGGCTAAGAGTGGGGATGTCGTTGACAACACAACAAAATCTTCAGAGGAAAAAATCAATCAGATATTCCTGATAAAGGGAAAAGAGAAGACCGAAATCGAGGAACTAAATACCGGTATGATAGTCGGCTTGGTCAAACTCAAGAACACCAATACCGGCGATACTCTCACGAAGGGGGTGAATGTCACTCTGCCGCCAATAGTATTCCCGACGCCGTCGATATCCATGGCAATCGTGCCAAAAGAAAAAGGTGACGAGGAAAAGATCTCAACAGGACTCACTCGCCTCCACGATGAGGACCCGACATTTGCTTTCGCTTTTGACCCGGAGATCAAACAATTGATAATCTCTGGCATTGGTGAACTGCATCTCGATATCATACTCTCACGATTGAAAAGGAAGTACAGTGTCAGCGTTGACCTCGTGAAACCGCGCATAAAGTATCGCGAGACCTTCACCAGGAAAACCAGCGCTCAAGGTAAGTATAAGAAACAAACCGGTGGGCACGGTCAGTATGGTGATTGCTGGTTGAAAGTCGAGCCCAGGGAAAGAGGAGCTGGCTTTGAATTCGTTGACGAGGTCGTGGGCGGCGCCATACCTTCACGTTATATACCATCGGTCGAGAAAGGAGTCAAAGAAGATTTGGAGCACGGTTTTCTTGCCGGCTACCCGCTAACCGATATAAAGGTCATCGTTTATGATGGTTCGTATCACCCCGTTGACTCGTCGGACATCGCTTTCAAAATCGCGGCATCGATGTCGCTTAAGTCGAACGCCGAAAAGGGTGGCGTAGTATTGCTTGAACCGATCCAAGAAGTGGAAGTCTTTGTGCCCGAGTCTTTCATGGGAGATGTCATCGGTGACCTGAACAGCCGCCGTGGTAAAATAATGGGAATGGAAGGGGAAGGCAAGATACAAAAAATTAAGGCTCTCGTTCCCATGGCAGAAATGTACAAATACTCGACCAGTCTCCGCTCGATGACACAGGGCCGGGGTTTTTTCAACATGAAATTCAGCCATTATGAGGAAGTTCCGCGCGACGTGACCCAGAAGATTGTGGACGAAGCAAAAAAATCTAAAGAGTAGATGAGACCCGTTTTGATAGAGGTTGGCGGGATCGCGATCCCGGCTTACGGCGTAATGCTTGCGGTCTCTTTTCTCGCCGCACTCTGGTATGTAAAACGTAAAGCCCCAAGGTTCGATATCTCGCCAGTGATAATCGAAAATCTGGCATTCTATGTTATGCTCGGTGTCGTTATCGGGGGCCGTCTGCTCTATGTGATATTCCACTGGACGCAATATCAGAATGACCTGCTCGGTGCAATCCGGATATGGGAAGGTGGAATGATGTTCTTCGGAGGATTCCTTGGTGGATTCATGCTCGGCGCACTGTATATGCGGAAACAGAAAATCTCCATTTACAGAATGTCGGATTTGGTTGCACCGTCGCTGGGCCTCGGGTTGTTCTTCACGCGCATCGGATGTTTTCTTAACGGCTGTTGCTTTGGTGAACCATCGGTACTGCCTTGGGCAATGCGTTTCCCGCCCGAATGCGTGGCCGGGACTTCGCCGATCGGCACACAGCCGCTCCATCCTGCACAACTCTACGAATCAGCCTTCGGTCTGGCGCTGTTCTTCTTTCTGAACAACCGGCTTGGTAAATCTGAGCGCAAGGGCGCTGTTTTTGCCCAGTTTTTGATATTCTACGGCGTTTTCCGTTTCGGAATCGACCTGATACGTTACTATGAAAACAGCGCTAATTATTGGATTAATCAAGTCATCGCCCTGGGGTTGATCATCGCTGGAATAGTAATGTTCATCCGTCCCGTCAAAAAACCGTCTTGACCCTTCTGTCAGATGTTCTAAAAGCAGTATTCGACTTCATCTTACCGCAATCCTGTATCCTATGTAACGAAGAAATACAGCGTGGGGTAATTTGTGATAACTGCCTTGATTATCTGCCGCTTGTAAACCCGCCGCTTTGCGTCGTATGCGGACGACCGATAAAGAACGGCAAGCAGTGTGCTTTCTGCGACAGTGAATCACCGGTCGACCATGGACGCGCCTGGATACTCTTCATCCCTCCGTCAGACAAGGTCATTCATCATTTCAAATACCGACGGAAAACTCGCCTCGCACAACTACTTGGCCGGGCGATGGCAGGAATGATCAATGCCGATCATATCTTATCAGGTGCGGACACTATTACGCCGATCCCTTTGTTCTGGTGGAAGAGAATGCGCCGGGGCTACAACCAATCAGAGATTCTATCGCGCATCGTAAGCACGGAAACGGGTATCGGGCAAGAGCGACTGCTGAGAAGAATCAAGCATACCCGAACGCAGACACGACTCAGCACCGAAGAACGCAGGAAAAACGTCCTGAACGCCTTTGCGCTGAGCAATGATAGTGTTCACGATAAAAAGATACTGCTGATCGACGACGTGCTCACCACTGGTGCAACGGCGAGGGAATGCGCCCGTGTTCTGAAAGAGCACGGTGCGGCTGCGGTCTATTCATGTGTCGCGGCGATCACGCCGGATAAACCCAACACTTTTTCTCGTCATCGTCCGGTTCACCCGGACGATCCAGAAACGCCAGAATGAACGCCACAAACTCTGGATCCTCTGGTTAAACCAGAGAATGACAAAATCTCTCTCACCACCCTCCAACCTGATCCTACGGCTGTCGTCCAGCCCACCCCCTCCTGTCATCGTCCGGCTTGCTTGTCCGCCTCAGGCGGGACCGGACGATCCAGAGCAAAAACCGTACCACAGAACCTGGATTCCCCGGCTAAACCGGGGAATGACAGAATAATGACCTCTGTAGCGTTGACACAGGTGCAGTTTCCGATTAATATTACATTCTGAGAGAAATGGTATGTTAGTTAATCTAAATAAAATCCTTCCAAAAGCGCGCAAAAATGGCTATGCCGTGGGCGCGTTCAACACCTCAAACCTGGAAATCACCCAGGCGATCATCAGTGCATCCGAGGCACTAAAAGCGCCGGTGATCGTCGCCACGAGTGAGAAGGCGATCAGGTATGCCGGGATCGAAAATATCTCCGAGATGATCATCGGCATGGCAAAGCGAACAAAAATCCCGGTTGTGCTACACTTAGATCATGGCAAATCCTATGAACTGTGCAGGGAATGCATAAAGCATGGCTACACATCGGTCATGATCGATGCCTCACATCTGCCATTCGGCGAAAATGTGAAGCTGACAAGAAAGGTCGTGCGCTACGCGCACGCAAGGCGGTTGACAGTCGAAGCGGAGATCGGGAGGCTTGCGGGCATTGAAGATGACGTTGACGTCACGGAAAAGGAAGCCCTGTATACGGAGCCGCACGAGGCAAAGAGATTTGCCGAAGAAACCGAATGCGATGCACTGGCGATCGCCATCGGGACTTCGCACGGCGCGTATAAGTTCAAGGGCAAACCAAAATTACGCATCGACATACTAAAGGAAATCGCCGGGTTGATCCGAATACCGCTCGTGCTTCACGGTGCATCCGGCGTTAAAACTAAATGGATCAACCGTGTGAACAAACACGGCGGTGCGCTGGAGCACGCGCGCGGTGTGCCGGACAACCTCATCCGCCAGGCCGTTAAGAATGGCATAGCCAAGATAAACACCGACACTGATTTGAGGATCGGCTTCACGGCAGGGCTTAGGGAATATCTTGAGGAGAACCCTGCTGATTTTGACCCAAGAAAGATCACGGGCCGTGCACGAGACCTGGTCGCCGAAGTTGTAACAGACAGAATACAAGTGTTTGGCACAAAAGATCGCTTGTGAAAAAACCTTTTCTCATCACACCAGCCGTTCTTTGCATTCTGTTAATGTTCGTTTTATGCGGCGTGCCACCGAAGGAGTACAGTTACAGCAATTTTCTGTTTGGTGCACAGTGTAACGTGAAATTTCAATTCATTCATGAATACCGTGCAAAAGAGATTATTGATGTTCTCGATCTGGAACTCACGCGGCTTGATTCGCTGTTGAATTACTTTAGTGACAAAAGTCTGCTGAGTGAACTGAACCGCAATTCGCGGGTAAAGGCTCCGAGTGACATAGTCTTTCTTGTTACACTTAGCGACTCGGTCTCGCGGCTGACCGGCGGTCTTTTCGATATTACAATAGCCCCGTTACTCGAGATTTGGGGTTTCTACCTTGGAGAGCCAAAGATGCCCGGTGCGGGCGAAATTTCCCGCGCAATAGGTCTCGTTGATTACACAAAAATCCAGATAAAAGAAGATTCAATTATCATCGAACCAGGTATGCGCGTTGACCTTGGCGGCATTGCCCAAGGGTTTGCCGCGGACCGTGCCGCGGATATTCTCAGGCAGAATCATGTGAAGTCGGCAATAATAGACATCGGCGGTGAGATCATTACAATAGGACGATCGCCCGAGAAGAGACCGTGGCGTGTGGGCATCCGCAACCCGCGTGGTGGAGGTGTGATCGAAACCATTGATATGAAAGATTCTGCCGTCTCTACGTCCGGTGATTACGAGAAATTTTTCATCATCGGCAACCAGCGTCACCCGCACATCCTGAATCCGCATACTGGTCTACCAGCAAAGGAGTTCGCTTCGGTAACCGTGTGCGCTGACAATGCCGCATTTGCTGACGCGATGTCAACGGCGATCGCCGTCATGGGCGCGACAAGAGGCATTCAATTCCTTGATTCACTCGGAATAAAAGGTATAATATATTATGAGCGCAATGGTGAACTGGAGAGACTTTCCAACAGATGAAGGTTGAAGCAAAACACTATAGAACCAAAACAGATCATGTTGAATGCACAATGTGCCCACACTTGTGCAAAATCAAATTGGATAAGTGGGGACTCTGCCGCGGGCGTAAGAATGAAGCGGGTAGATTGTGGGCGACCAATTACGGCGAAACCACTTCGATCGCAATGGACCCCATAGAAAAGAAACCGCTGTACCATTTTCATCCCGGGTCGCAGATACTCTCCATTGCGTGCAACAGCTGCAACATGCGGTGTCCGTTCTGTCAGAACTGGGAAATCTCACAAGTTGAAGTGCAAACCCAGTATCTATCTCCCGAAATACTTCAGAAAATGTCGAGGGACCACGAGTCAATGGGTGTTGCATATACGTACACCGAGCCTTTAATGTGGTTTGAATATTTGATAGACGCAGGAAAGGCTATTCATGAAATTGGTGGCAAGAATGTACTTGTGACCAATGGACTGATCAACGAAGATCCGCTGCGTGAGCTTATACCGCTGATCGATGCTATGAACATCGACCTCAAAACAATGAATCCGGATGTGTACAAAAAAACATTGAAGGGAGACCTGGCCGCAGTTAAGAGAACTATCGAAACTGCACACAAGAATTGTCATATTGAAATCACGAATCTCCTTGTCACTGGATTGAATGACAAGAAAACGGATATCGACAGCTTGGTCGATTATGTCTCTTCCATAGACCCAAATATACCTCTTCACTTTTCGAGATACTACCCCAATTATGAATACACGAAACCTCCAACTTCGGTAAAGATGATCGAATACGCATATTCGAAGGCTCGCGAAAAACTGGCTTATGTCTACATTGGAAACCTGCCATCTGAAGAGGGTGCCCATACGGTCTGCCCGAAATGCGGGAACATGCTCATAGAACGGATGTATTTTCAGGCAATGGTCAAAGGTCTTGACGGGAATAAGTGCAATAAATGCGGGGAGAAGATTCCAGTTGTGGTATGAAAACCATAAAGGAGGATCATGGCAAGACGTAAGTTGGGGCATGTAATCGCCGGTGTAATAATAGGCGGAATTATCGGCTCGGCACTATCATCCCTGCTGAGCGGCATTTTTCCAAAGGGCCCTGTGAAGAACTTTTTCTTCAGCGCACTAAAAGTTGGTTTCTCAGCAGTCGAGGTGAATCTTGGTTTTTTTAACTTTACGATCGGGCTTGGGTTGAACATTACGCTGGTGACAGTAATCTTCATATTCCTGGCTATCTATTTACTGCATAAATTATAGAATTGACAGGCCAGAAACATCATGTTTATCAAAGGTAAAAGAGTAGTAAGGGACAAAAAGATCGAGGTCATTAATCCCTACAATGATCAAATTGTTGAGACGCTCGGTAGGAGCGAAAACGCAGATGTCAAAGAAGCACTGGCTATCGCTCAGAAAGGATTCGATATACTGAGGAAAATGCCCGCTGGCGAAAGGTCAAGGATCTTAGAAAAAACGGCGCAGATAATAATTTCACGCAGAGACGACTTCAGCCGTGCCATAGCCCTTGAATCCGGCAAAACAATCAACGAAGCGCGTAGTGAAGCTGACCGCGCCGCTAACACTATGAAACTGTCAGCCATCGCAGCACTAAAATTGACCGGCGAGACCGTTCGTTTTGACCTTGGTGGACAATCCAAGAAATTGGGTTTTTTCATGCGGGTTCCGCTGGGAATCGTTCTGGCTATCACACCCTTCAATTTCCCCCTTAATCTATCTTGCCACAAAATCGGGCCAGCTATTGCAGCAGGCAATGCGGTTATTCACAAGCCAGCAACAAAAACACCGATATCTGGCGTGATGCTGGCCGAAGCCCTGGTGGAAGCCGGTCTTCCGGTTGAGGGAATCTCGGTTCTGACCGGTCCTGGCAGTACTATCGGCATGACACTCATCAAGGACCCGCTCGTTAAGAAAATAAGTTTCACCGGCTCCCTCGAAGTTGGAGAAACAATCACCGCCAATTGTGGTATGAAACGAGTGACAATGGAACTTGGCTCCAACTCCGCAGTCATCGCATGCAAAGATGCGCCACTCGAGATTCTCGCAAAGAAAGTACGCAAGGGTGGGTATACCCTTGCCGGGCAGGTCTGTATCTCAATCCAGCGAGTGTACGTTGAAGATACGGTTGCCGATGACCTTCTCGGCATGCTTACGGATGAAGTTAAACACATAAAATACGGGGACCAACTTCTCGAGCATACCGAGATGGGCCCGATGATCGACAATGCTGCGTTGGAAAAAGCGGAATTATTCTGTGAGGATGCAGTAAAAAAAGGTGGGAAGGTCATTGTCGGCGGCAAAAGAGAAGGTAGCATTTTCACGCCAACGATCATCTATAATGTGCCGGAGGATGCTCTGGTTATTCAGGAAGAGGCATTTGCACCGATCGTTGCAGTCAACGCATTTAATGGAATCGACGATGCGATTCAAAAAGTCAACAACACAAAATATGGCTTACAGGCAGGGGTCTTCACACGGGACATCACCAAGGCACTCCAGTGCGCGCGCGAAATCGACGCCGGAGGAGTACTGATCAATGAAATTCCCACGTACAGAGTCGACAATATGCCTTATGGCGGTACAAAAGGAAGCGGCATTGGCCGCGAAGGTCCCGATTTTGCGATTAGGGAAATGACGGAAGAGAAACTCGTTATACTCGACCAGATATAGTATTAAGTAAGTATTTTTTGTGTTGTGCGATACCGTAAAGGTTTGTAATATGCGGCCAGCTATTCGCCGCGGGATTCAAGCTGTGCTTCCAGCTCTTGAATCCTTTCAACCAATTTTTCCTTCTCCCCTTCTCTTTCTTTCCTCCATATTCTCGTAAGCATTCCAAAAGCCATGAACATAAGAATCATTCCCCACCATGGTGCGAACCAACTGAAGATGTTGAAAAAATGAAGGATTAATCCAACCACCCCGACCAAGAATAAAACAAGTGCCCATAATGACATAGAGCCTCCTTAATATCTTTGTCGCTCTGGTGTACTAACGTATTATATGAACAATTAATTTATTGTCAACAAATTTTTTTCCGCTATGGGTGATTCAAGCACATCATCCCCGGAATTTAACCAAAATGATATCACCGTCGTGTACTACATATTCTTTGCCTTCAATCTTGGTATACCCCCGATTCTGGCCTTCACCAAATCCTCCGGCTCTGATAAAATCATCATAAGCCAGGACTTCGGCCTTGATGAAACCTTTCTGCATATCCGTGTGAATCTTACCAGCCGCGTCGATTACCCGTATCCCCCTTGCGACAGGCCAGGCACGTGCCTCCTCACCCTTGATCGTGTAGAAAAGAATGATAGATAATTCTTCCATGCACATCCTCACGAGACCATCAATGCCCCGTGGATCCACTCCCGCATCTTGCCTCAATTCTATTCTCTCTTCATCGCTGAAATCTCCTGTTTCCTCTTCAAGCTTCACCGAAATTCTATATCCTTCATGTTCAGTAACGAACTTACCCTCGTCATCAAGATTCAACAACACAATCTCCTTTTTCGTGGTAAGCAGTGGAATTCCCTCGTGGGTCTCGCTCGGTATATTGCCTTGAACTAGTTCATCTTTAATGCTATCCAGTTTCTGGAGTTCTTCACGAAATTCCGCCGCTTTTTTTATTTTCTCAATACGCCTTTCTACAATTTCCAGATCTGCAAGCAGCAATTCCGTGCGAACCACTGAATAATCACCTTCTGGCGACAGCTCAGCCGAAGTATGCGCAACATCGGGTGCTTCGAAGCACCTCAAAACGTGTACGATGCAATCAACATCCCGGATGTGAGAGAGAAACTTATTGCCCAGACCTTCACCCTTATGCGCATCTTTGATAAGACCGGCGATATCCACGAACTCAATGCTGGCGTATCTCATCTTGGGGGATTTTGTGATCTCCACAATATGCTCAAGGCGCTCGTCCTGAATCATAACCATACCTACATTTCTATCTATCGTGGTAAAAGGGAAATTTGCCACCTGGGCACCGGCCTTTGTTAGCAGATTGAAGAGGCTGGATTTACCAACATTGGGCAATCCGACAATACCAATCTTCATATTTTCGAAGAGAATATGATACTCATTTGTCTGAATCTAACTCAATCTTAATCGAGTTGATGTGGTTCTGAGCTTTCACAAAGCCATCGCGCACCAGTATTCTTATTCCTTCTATGCCATGTTTCAGCACCCTGACGAGTATTCTCATCTCCCCTGAATTGAAACTTTCAAGAACATAATCTTCGGTATCAATCGAGGGTTGACCGATGCCTATTCGCAAACGGGGAAAGTCGCAGGTTCCAAGACTATCTATTAATGACCGTAGCCCCAAATGCCCGCCGTCGCTTCCATTACTTCTCAGACGCATTCTTCCAAGGGGTAAGTTGACGTCATCAAGAACAACCAGAAAGTCATCTTTCTCGCCCCGGAGCAGGTCGCGAACCACTAAACCGCACTGGTTCATCCAACAATTGGGCTTTACAAGCTGCACCGGCGTATTTCTTATGCGAAGCTTTGTTTGTCTGTACTGTCGTTTGTCGACGAATCTCTTTTTTGACGTTCGGGCCAGTTGTTCAAGGAAGAGGTATCCTGCGTTATGTCTTGTTCTTCGATATTTCAGACCTGGATTACCAAGCCCAAAAATTATCATTTCCCTCCTCTGGGTGCCTCCTTGCCTTTTTTCTCTTCCTTCACCTCTTTCTTTTCTTTAGCTTCCTTTACTTCCTCTTTTTTCTCTTCCTCTTCTGCGCCCTCTTCGGCCGCGACAACCTCCTCTTCAGCCGGCGCCTTAACCTCAACCTCTAACGCGCGCGGGACAAGAATCGAAACGACGGTCGTATCAGACGAAAGCTCAAACTCCACACTAGGCATCTGAATATCACTGATGTGAATAGCCTCACCCAGATCAAGGTTGGAGATGTCAACATCAATGTGGGAAGGAAGAGCGTCGGGCAGGCATCTCACCTGCACTTCATGAAGATGAACGTCCAGAATTCCACCCTTCTTGATTCCGGGTGCTTCACCAAGAGCATGAATTGGCACGGTTGCTCTTATTTTCTCTTTTTTATGAATATGCTGAAAATCCACGTGTAGCAGCGTTGCCTCTAATGGATTTTGCTGCAAAGACTTGATCACACACGGAAAGCCTTTACTACCAATTTTCAGATTGACAATGACGGTTTCGCTCTTCATTGCATCCAAAACTTTTTTGAATTCCTTCTGTTCAACATATATTCTTTTGGTTTTCTCTTTGTGTCCATATAGAACGGCCGGAATTTTGCCTTCTCTGCGTAATCGTTTTATATCACCCTTTTTCTCGGTCTCAAGGGTATTCGCAGGTAGATCTATTTTCATGTTTGTACCTCCTTGAATAATGAACTTATCGATTCAGCGCGATGGATTCTGATGATCGCTTTACCTAGAAGACTGGCAACGGACAATATTTTCAGTTTCTTTATTTTCTTCTCCGGAGACAACGGTATTGTGTCAGTCACCACGAGCTCCTTGATACAAGATTTCATTAACCTTTCCGGCGCGTTGCCAGAGAGGAGTGGGTGTACTACACAAGTGTATATTTCTTTGGCACCTTTTTTGCGGATGGAATCAGCAGCATCGACCATGGTCCCGCCGGTGTCTAACATATCATCGTAGATCAATGCAATCTTGTTCTCAACCTCACCGATGATGTTCACTACTACCGATTTATTTGGCCCAGTCCGCCGTTTATCAACTATTGCGATCGGCACGTGTTTACCCAGGCGCCTCGCAAAAGCGCGCGCCCTCTTGACGCTCCCGGTATCGGGAGCGACCACGATCAGGGAAGCAGTGCTGAATTTCTGATAGTAGTCGATAAAGACAGGTGCTGCATATAGGTGATCGACAGGAATGTCAAAGTATCCCTGTATCTGTTCGGCGTGCAGGTCCATTGTCAATACCCTGCTGGCACCACTTCTCGCGATCAGGTCAGCAAGCAACTTTGCCGAAATCGGTACCCTTGGCTCATCTTTTCTGTCCTGCCTGGCATAGCCGAAGTATGGAATGACCGCGGTTACACGATCCGCTGAAGCACGTTTCGCCGCGTCAAGAAATAACAGGAGCTCAAGAATATGCTCGGCTGGCGAATGTGTTGACTGCACGATAAATACATCGCGACCGCGGATATTCTCTTCCAGTTTGACCTTCAGCTCACCGTCAGCAAAGCGCGTAATCGTGCTCTTACTAACCGGAACGCCAATGGCTGAAGAAATCTTTTTTGTCAAATCCTGACTCGCACTACCCGCAAATAACTTTATATCCCTTTTCATCAAAAAACCTCCTTTTTGCCGGAAGGCAAAAATGGATTCAAGCCGCTGCTCAGCGTATCAAGCTCCCCGTTTCTCAACTTCCTCACTTCTCATCCTCTCATCTTCTCAGCATCTTCGCCGCTCCGTGTTACCGGGTCTCCCTGTCTTCCCGTAGCTGGGGCGGGAGGAGTCGAACCTCCGCGCCAGGATCCAAAATCCTGTGTCCTGCCACTAGACGACGCCCCAATAAAGATCGACTGACGTTTTACGGTTTCGATGATCGTTTCGTCCAACGTCATCGATCCACGGTTGACGAAACGCTTTTCGCAACCGACCAACAATTACCTGTTTCGTCAAGTAGTTGCCACTTCGAAATATGTAGCACCGATTCCACCCAGGTACTTTATTATCTTGGGACGAAGGCTGTCATCAACGACAGCGAAAATACATGAACCGCTACCGGATAATGACACAAAAAAGGCGCCCGTGCCAAGTAAATTCGTTTTTACATCCAATAGATCAGGGTGGTACTGGAAAATTACCTTTTCAAAGCTATTCTCCAGCTGAAAGCCCTTTCTCTTCGCTTTGCGTTTGTCCTGAACAATATTATCCACATCCGGCTCGTGTGTCAACATCATCTTATCATATTGTTCGTAAGCCCATTTCGTAGATATCGCATATCCTGGATAGTAAAGCACAAGATCCATCCGGGGTAATTTGAAAAAAGTCAGCTCATCACCCCTGCCGCGTGCATAGGCAGCACCCCCTTTGATGAAAAACGGCACATCAGAGCCTATCTCCCGGGCCATTTCCATGAGTTCCTCGTCCCCGATGAACATATTGAAGAGCTTTCCAAGACCCTTGAGCACCGTGGCGGCATCTGCAGACCCGCCGCCTAAACCAGCACCAACGGGGATGTTCTTTACAAGCCCGATCTTAACCCCCCGGGTTATTCCATATCGTTGCTTGAATAGTTCAGCAGCCCGGTAACAAAGGTTATCAGGCCGCTCAATCTGGAGATTTTTGGCTTCTATGACGGTGCCCGACGTTGTTTCCTCCAGCGTCAAAAAATCAGACAGGTTTACCGTCGTAAGGGTCGTCTCCAAATTATGGAAACCATCTTCCCGTTTATTGAGGATCTTCAGCCCGATATTCACTTTCGCCCAGGCTTTTAGTCTAATCATTTAAGTATCTCTATTTTGACTTTCGTGACCCCGGCTGCGATCATGTCAATCTTTTTTGCCGCGGCATAGGATATATCAATCAACCTGCCGCGTACCCACGGTCCCCGGTCATTTACCCTCACGACCACGGATTTCTTGTTTTTAACGTTGGTGACCTTGATGCGCGTTCCAAATGGAAGATCCCTATGGGCACAGGTGTAATCCCACTGATTGAAGATTTCACCCGATGCCGTCTTTTTGCCGTGGAATTCTGACCCATAATAGGACGCCAGGCCATATGTCGGAGCACTGGTAGGTCCACCAAATAGACAACAACATGAATAGAGACATAACACAATGCCCATTCGTCCTATTATACAATGATTTATTTTGATGTCAACGGAATATGTTTTTACTGTAGTTTCATGAAAATTTCTTCTAGCACCCCGCCCCTTGAGAAAATACGGTGTTCGCCTTTGTAGATGGCTTCGGACCGACCATCGTCATCGACATTTATGTCAACCCAACCCCTCTTGCAGGACATACATATTGGGAAGAGATAATCCCAGTCGCGTCGATCACCAAGATCATAGAAATAAAGGTAATCCCAGGTTTTCCCATTGCGCGGGTTTCTGGTGTAGAACAAAAAATACTGGCCGTTTGGTGAGACCCTGTAATCAAGTAATTGCTGCCATTCTCCTTCTTCTATGATTTCAACCTTCTCGCCGTCCTTCACCACAAAGAAGCTAGGATCACTGCTGAGTCTATCCCAGATTGTGACGACCAGGATCCCGTCGTATATGCCGGAGAAATCATATGAAATGTTTCTTCCCTCCTGCCCCAGTTCTTCCCACAAAAGGTTTTTCCCGGCGTCGTAAAACGATATTTTTGAATGCACCACTTCCTCATCACCGGCTTGCACCGCCTCATAGATCAGATAATACATGTGATCTTCCGACACCCTTCCCCGTCGAACGACTATTTGCCCCAAGCTGTCGCTGTAATCTTCGTCTTCCAGGATTATTATGTCAACAACTGAATCTTGATCTGTAAATTGAAGAGTATCTGCGTTCTGATAGACAAGCAACCCAACCAGAAAGAATGTTATCATAAATTCATTATATAAAACTTCCATTGGTTTGTCAACGACCTGAGAATTTTCTAGAATTTTTGTTCAATGCAAATTTTGTGCCGAATAATATCGTTCGCTTTCCATTTTTTTCTTGACTTTCACCTTCTTTTGTGTAGACTTTAGGCACCGGTAAAGAATCTTTTTCAGATTCTTTTTTTTCTCGTTAACATGTCAAAAAATAAGGAGAAATGTATGCTTTCCGTGTGGATAACTATGTGGGTTTCTGTGGATAAACAAAATGACTGAGCAGGCGAAAAAAACCTGGGAGAATATCCTAAATTATTTAAAGGAAAGAATCAACCCCCAATCCTTTGCCACATGGTTTGGCAGTAGCTCCGGAGTTGAACTTAAAGATGATGTACTCCTCGTTGAATTCCCGAACGGATTTTTTATCGACTGGATAGAGGAACATTATTACAGCATACTGGAAGAGGCGGTTAATCACGTAAACGGAAGCAAACTGCGGCTTGCGTTCAAGGCAACAAAGCAGCAGGGTGATCGTCCGATCCGCAAGAGGAAAAGGATTATTCTTTCCCACGCCTCAACAAAACTGCAAGAGCGGTATACTTTCGAGAATTTTGTCGTTGGCAAGAGCAATGAATTCGCGCATGCAGCGGCGCTGGCCGTTGCCGAAGCGCCCGGCCAAGCATACAATCCTCTCTTCCTCTATGGTGGCGTGGGGTTGGGTAAAACCCATCTCATGCAGGCGATAGGCAATTTTGCACATCGCCAGTATAAGAACCTGAGTGTGTATTATACTCAAGCGGAAAACATAATGACCGAGCTCATTGAGGCAATACAGAAGAACCAACAGATGACATTTAAGAGGAAGTATCGCACGAAGGAACTCCTCCTTATCGACGATATTCAATTCCTTTTTGGAAAAGAGCGGTTGCAGGAAGAGATATTTCACACTTTTAACTACCTGTACACCCAGGGAAAGCAAATAGTCATTAGTTCAGACCGGCCACCAAAGGAGATCCCGACTATTGAGGAGCGTCTCACATCCCGCTTCCAGGGAGGGCTTGTCGTTGACCTTCAACCCCCGGACCTTGAGACTCGCATTGCTATCCTGCAGAAGAAGGCGGAATTTGAGAACATCAGGATCCCGAGTAACGTGGCTTATTATATTGCCTCCCGGGTGAAATCGAATATCCGTGAATTAGAGGGTTGCCTGATCAGACTACTGGCAATGTCATCCTTGTCAGGCGAAGATGTGACGGAACAACTGACCGAGACCGTGCTTAAGGACCTCTTAAACCACGGAGGCAAGGTCACGAAAGAAATGATCCTGCGCAACGTTGTCGATGAGTTCGGCTTCACCGAGTTAGAGCTCAAGGGCCGACGCAGAACCCAGAAGTTGGCACTGGCGCGACAGACTTCCATGTACTTGATCCGCAATTTGCTCAGTCTCTCCCTTACTGAAATCGGTGATTTCTTTGGAGGAAAGGACCACACAACGGTCATGCATGCTATTGAGAAAGTCGAAAATTTGAAGAAAGCCGACTTTGAATATAGCCAAAAACTCCAGGGGATAATGACGCGAATAAATAGTGTGTAACACGTGGAGAAAAGATTGAAGAATTTGAAAGACACCGTTTGTTCACAGGAAATCCACGTACCTTTCTGGATATTCGAAGGAAGTTTGTTGAAGGATTTTGAAGCTTTAGGGACATATCAACATTTCCACCTACCCAACAACAACAACAAATATATATTTATATATTGTTGTTGTATTTATTAAGGAGGATACATGGAATTCAAAATTGCTAAAAGTGCATTGGAGAAAACGCTGAATAGTGTCGTACGAATAATTCCTCCAAAGAGTACCTATACCGTATTACAGAATATCATATTAGAAGCAAAGGATAAAGAAATCTCGATAGAAGCAACTGATTTAGATATTTTTATAAGAAAGGTCATACCTGCCGAGGTCAAGGATACAGGAAAAGTACTGATACCGGGGAAGAAAATACTCGAAATAACAAGAGAGGCGAACGCTAAAGAAATCGGATTCAAACTAAAAGAACTGAACCTGCAAATTTCTGCTGGCAATGCGCATTTCAATATTCCTTCTTTGGACTCTCAAGAATTTCCCGAAGTCCCTAAATTTCCCGAGAAGAAATGGTTTGATATCAATATCAGTCAAGCACAGGAGATGGTCAACTCAACCATTTTCATGGTTGCAAAGGACATCAGCCGCCGGCCAATGAATGGTGTCCTCATTCAACTGAAGGAAAATGAATTAAAATTCGTAACAACCGATGGCGCCCGGTTGGCGATGTGCAAAACCGAAAAACAGGAAAATCCGGGTGAAATCATCGTTGCACCTAAACTGTTCGATCTCATCGGCTACGACAGCCCTGACGAGCAGGTCGAAATATTCTCGGAAGAAAGAATGTTGGGTCTGAAATTCGCGGACACAAAAATAATCGCGCGCTTAATTGAGGGTCCCTACCCTAACTATGAAGGGGTCATACCGAAAACCTTTGTGGGTAATTGTACGATAGAGAAGGATATTTTAGATGGTGCCCTCAAGCGTGTTTCCCTGGTTTCCAGTCCGCACATCAAGAATGTTAAGTTTGACTACAGCAGCGGCGGTATTGTTTTATCGGCCTCCTCGCCAGACATTGGTGAGGCCAAGGAAGAAATCCCCTGTGTTTACGAAGGTGAGGGTCTATCCATCTGGTTTAACGCAAGCTACATTATCGAAATCTTACGACATGTGACGACAAACGACGTGGTTATGCAGCTGACATCACAATCGACGGCGGCACTTCTTGGACCAAAAGCACAGGAGAATATACTGTATTTATTGATGCCTTTAAGGATCGAAGGGTGGGAATGATGAAGAAATTAGCAATTCTATGTATCCTGATCGCTCCGGTGGTTGCGTTTGCCGGAAACCTGGGGCTTGGGGTCGTCCTGGGAAGTCCAACTGGACTGTCACTTAAATACATGTTGTCAAGACAGTCTGCATTCTCGGCGCATGCTGGATGGTCATTTATTGATGACCCGGGCGTGCACCTGACCGGGGACTATCAACACCTCTTTCCGATGGTGATCGAAACCGCCGAGGGCACAACGATAAGCGATTTCACGCCATATATTGCGGCTGGGGGTCGTTTCAGGTTCAAGAAGGATGAAACCACCGATGAGAATGAATTTCACCTCGGAGTGCGTATCGGTGGCGGCGTTGAATACAATGTCTCCCAATTTGGGATATTCCTTGAAATATTGCCCGTTGTCGACCTTATCCCCGAGACCAGCTTTGACCTTGAAGGCGGGCTGGGCTTTCTCTTCTACTTTTAGGGCATAGGCCGTACTAACAGGCGAAAGATAAACATTGGGTATTGACAGCAACAAAAAAATTTATATAATAATAGGCTGTAGGTATTTCGTCTCTTGACAAGAGGGCGAAAATGCTTATAATATAAAGCATAGAAACTAACTGCTTTTGATCTTTGAAAACTTATTTGGCGGAAGGTAACGGGTCCAAGTTAATAAGGGCGCATGGTGGATGCCTTGGCTTCTGGAGGCGATGAAGGGCGTGGTAGGCTGCGCAAAGCGTCGGATAGGTGCGAACAACCTTTGATCCGGCGATTCCCGAATGGGGAAACCCATCCTGAAGAAATTCAGGATATTCCGTCGCGAGACGGAAAGCTAACCAAGGGAAGTGAAACATCTCAGTACCTTGAGGAAAATATATTCCGAAAGTAGCGGCGAGCGAAATCGGAACAGCCTAAACCGATCTGCATGTTCAAGCGAGCAAGCCTTGTGCAGGCGGTGTAGCGGGGTTCAGTCGAATCCAAATTGCTCTGCGGGTTGTGAAGTTACAAAATCTTGGGGTAATCGAAATTTCCTGGAAAGGAATACCATAGATGGTGATAGTCCAGTAGATGAAACTCTAAGATCTTCATTGACTGAAATCCCAAGTACTGCGAAGTAGTTACTTCGTGGGAATCTGCCCAAACCACTGGGTAAGGCTAAATACTCCCAGATGACCGATAGCGAACAAGTACCGTGAGGGAAAGGTGAAAAGAACCCCTGGCGGGGAGTGAAATAGAACCTGAAACTGTGCGTCTACAATCAGCAGGAATATTGATCTCTTGGAAGCAATTCCGAGAGGCCATCGATATGACTGCGTGCTTTTTGCATAATGATCCGGCGAGTTACCCTGACCTGCAAGCCTAATTCTTCTACGAAAGTAGCGGAAGCAAGCGTAGGGAAACCGAGTCTGAATAGGGCGACTTAGTAGGTTGGGATATTACCCGAAACCCGGTGAGCTACCCATGGTCAGGATGAAATTTCGGTGACACGAAATGAAGGTCCGAACCGGTGGATGTTGAAATATCCTCGGATGAACTGTGGGTAGGAGTGAAAGGCTAACCAAACCGGGTAATAGCTGGTTCTCCCCGAAATGTCTCTAGGGGCAGTCTTGGACGTTCAGTAGTAGTGGTAGAGCACTGAATAGAGGAGGACCCTTCGGGGTTCAAATCTAACCAAACTCCAAATGCTACTACTTCAAAAGTCCAGGAATTAGGCAGTGGGGGATAAGCTCCATTGCCAAAAGGGGAATAACCCAGATCGTCAGCTAAGGTCCCCAAGAATTGATTAAGTGGGAAAGGATGTGAGGTGACTTAAACAACTGGGATGTTGGCTTAGAGGCAGCCATCATTCAAAGAGTGCGTAACAGCTCACCAGCCGAGTCGCTTTGCGCCTAAAATATATCGGGGCTCAAATCAATCACCGAAGCTGCGACTCTCCGTCTTTGACGGAGGGGGTAGGGGAGCGTTCCATTGTAGGTTGAAGTTGCGACGTGAGTTGTGATCGACGAACTGGAAGTGATTATGCCGGAATGAGTAGCGATAATCTCGGTGAAAAACCGGGACACCGTAAGCCCAAGGCTTCCTGGGGAAGGTTAATCCGCCCAGGGTTAGTCGGTGCCTTAGCTGAGGCCGAAAGGCGTAGGCGATGGGAAAGCCGTTAATATTCGGCTACCGTCTTAGTTTCGTTATGAACTATGGGGGGACGCTGACAGTAAAGGTGGGTCCTGTGTTGGAATACAGGATCTAAGCGCATCAAGGGAGATGCCAGGCAAATCCAGTATCTCTTAACCTTGGTGTGCGATGGGGAGACCCAAAAGGTCATAAACCCACCTCGAGAGTCAGCCGAGAAAAGCCTCTATGTCAGAAACTAAGGTGACCGTACCGGAAACGGACACACGTGGGCGAGGTGAATATCCTAAGGTGCTCGGGTGAATCCTCGTTAAGGAACTCGGCAATCTAACCCCGTACCCTCGGTAGAAGGGGTTCCCGCTGTGATGAACAGCGGGACGCAGTGAAAGGGCTCTAGCGACTGTTTAACAAAAACACAGGTCTCTGCTAAGCCGAAAGGCCATGTATAGGGACTGACACCTGCCCGGTGCCAGAAGGTTATGGAAGGAGGTCAATTCCGGCATAGACTTCGGTTTAGGCCGGAAGGTAGCTTTCGACCGAAGCCCTGGTAAACGGCGGCCGTAACTCTAACGGTCCTAAGGTAGCGAAATTCCTTGGCGGGTAAGTTCCGTCCTGCACGAATGGTGTAACGACTAGAGCGCTGTCTCAACGAGGAGCCCGGCGAAATTGTAGTGGCGGTGAAGATGCCGCCTACCCGTGATAGGACAAAAAGACCCCGTGAACCTTTACTGTAGCTTGCTATTGGATTTTTGCTGAACATGTGTAGCATAGGTGGGAGGCTTTGAAGTCCCGGCGTCAGCTGGGATGGAGCCACCAGTGAAATACCACCCTTGTTTTGTCGAGAGTTCTAACCCCGTCCCTTGAATCAGGGCGCGGGACAGTGGCAGGTGGGCAGTTTGACTGGGGCGGTCGCCTCCTAAAATGTAACGGAGGCGCCCAAAGGTTCCCTCAGCCCGGTCGGTAATCGGGCATTGAGCGTAAGGACATAAGGGAGCCTGACTGTGAGGCCGACAGGCCGAACAGAGCGGAAACGCGGGCCTAGTGATCCGGTGGATCTGTGTGGAAAGGCCATCGCTCAGCGGATAAAAGGTACTCCGGGGATAACAGGCTGATCGGGCTCGAGAGTTCATATCGACGGCCCGGTTTGGCACCTCGATGTCGGCTCATCGCATCCTGGGGCTGGACAAGGTCCCAAGGGTTGGTCTGTTCGCCCATTAAAGCGGTACGTGAGCTGGGTTCAGAACGTCGTGAGACAGTTCGGACTCTATCCATCACGGGCGTAGGAGACTTGAGAGGAGCTGTCCTTAGTACGAGAGGACCAGGATGGACGGACCTCTGGTTTACGAGTTGTTGCGCCAGCAGCAGCGCTCGGTAGCTATGTCCGGAAGGGATAACCGCTGAAAGCATCTAAGTGGGAAGCCCCCCTCAAGATAAGGTCTCCCGTTCGTATCCACTTCGGTGGAAATGACCTAAAGACTACCTGAAGATGACAGGTTTGATAGGCCACAGGTGTAAGTACAGCAATGTATTGAGCCGAGTGGTACTAATAAGTCGTGTGACTTGGACTTCCTTCCGCCAATTTAATTAAGATTTTAAGAAGATTCCCGGTGGCATTACCGATGGGGAAACACCTCTACCCATTCCGAACAGAGAAGTTAAGCCCATCAGGGCCGATGGTACTATGCTGGTAACGGCATGGAAGAGTAGGTCGCTGCCGGGTCTTTTTTTTTGCCTCTTCGAGGCAATCGATGATGAGATAAAAAAGATTGATTACAATGATGTTTTTTTGTGAAATGATATTGTTACGTAGATACATGCAACTTGACACGCTATTACGCTTCTGTATAATTCAGCACGATGATTGAGTAGTTGTTCAGAAAGATATTTGTGAAAATTTGTAGTTGAAAAACACGCCGTAATTTATTCAGGAGGTGGTTATGGCCAAGACGGCGACATGTCTTGCCATTGTACTCGTGTTGTGTATTACTACGCATGAAGCCTATCCCTTTCAGCTCAAATCCGATATTTTATCGAGCGGTGGCACAACGGTGGTGTCTACCGGGTTTGTTGCTGAGGGCACGCTGTCCCAGTTCACGGCGAGCAGTCCGTGGCTTACGAGCAGCGGGTTTCAGGCGGTCATTGGTTTCTGGCATCCATTTGTCGGCGGCCCGGGGATCGATGAGCACTATGAAAATCTCGGACCGAGCGCTTACGTGAATTTCCTTTATTCAAATGACCCGAATCCGGCCTGTGATCATACGGTCATTCAGTATTCGATCGCGCGTGAGGGCAGGGTAAGACTTGAGGTTTATAACACGCTGGGCCAGCGCGTGACGTCGCTGGTGGACGGGACGCAGTCGCCCGGTATGTACAAGGTTGCCTGGAATTTTCAGATAGACCGTTTACCGGCCGGGGTCTATTTTTACCGGTTAAAGACCGTAGACTACACGAAGATTAAAAAGATGGTAGTAGTTCATTAGGGAGGAGATGATGAAGAGTATTTGTCTGGTGTTTCTCTTGTTGGTTGGGTTTTGTGTGTTTGCTGATGACGCGCGGGTGGTTGAGCGCTCTTCGGATGAGGCGGTAAAGGTCGAGACGAGCCGGATAGATCCCGAGGTTTTTGCCGTGCCCTTGCGTTTGAACTATCAAGGTTTTTTGACCGATGACAACGGCAATGCTATCGATGACACGGCGACCATGGTCTTCAAGATATTCACGGCTTCGGTTGGCGGCAGCGAGTTGTGGTCAAGTGGCAATCAGCTGATTGATGTAGAGAATGGTGTCTTTCACCGCGTTCTTGCGAGTGTGCCGATGAGCGTCTTTGAGGCTGGTGATGTGCGCTGGTTGGAGCTCGCGGTACGGGGTCAGGTGTTGAGTCCGCGGACCGAGATCACAAGTGTTCCCTGGTCATACGTCGCGACCCTTGCCGACAGTGCTGATGGCTCGGCACGGATCGGTGGCCAGACCCTTGCTGCGCTTGATGCGCGGTATATCAATAATGGCGAAAATGCGGGCAATGATCTTTCCGGCACCTATCCAAACCCCACGGTAATAAGGATCCAGACCCGCCCCGTATCGAGCACGGCGCCGACAATTGGCCAGATCCTAAAATGGAATGGCACACAGTGGGCGCCGGCGAATGACACGGCCGGCGGTGCTGATAATGACTGGGTCATTGCAGGCAACAACATGTATTCCGGCGTGTCAGGTAATGTCGGGATCGGCACTGGAAGCCCTTTGGTCAAACTTGACGTGCGCGGCGCGATTTGCGGCGGTTGGGTGAATACGGTCAACGCAACATATGGTGCAGTTCTTGGAGGTTACAGCAACACGGCCGGCGATGCGGTGACTGATACCGGTGCCGTTGTTTGCGGCGGTCGGTATAACACGGCAATAGATCGGTACACTACAGCAAGCGGTGGACGGGATAACGTGGTGAGTGGCACTTACGCGACCGTGGCCGGGGGTTATAGCAGCACTGCGAGCGGTATTTATGCAGCAGTAGGTGGGGGGTATGATAACACCGCAAGCGGCAATTACTCGACCGTAGCCGGGGGCCGGTACAATGGCGGCACGGGTATTAGTGCAACTGTAAGCGGTGGTATTAATAACGGCGCCACGGCGGGGTATGCTACAGTTGGCGGGGGCAACATAGATTCGGCTCTTGCCGTGTATTCTGGAGTTCTCTCTGGCTACAGCAATCTCGCTGGTGTTGTAGTGAGTGATACCGCGGCAGCGATCTGTGGCGGATACAACAATCTTGCACGAAAATATTCATTTGTTGGTGGTGGCCGCAACAACTCTGCCGGTGGCAGCAGTGAGAGTCATGCTACTGTTGGCGGGGGTTCCTACAACTCGGCTGGTGGCGATTATGCTACGGTCGGCGGTGGAACGGGTAATTCCGCTGGCTTCGACTACTCAACCGTAGCCGGTGGTCACTACAACGAAGCCGATGCCGATTACGCGACTGTTGGCGGCGGCAATAACAACAATGCTGCGGGTAGTTATACGACCGTGGCTGGCGGCCATGCGAATTTTTGTTATGCACAATATGCAACTGCTGGTGGCGGACGTGATAACTACGTCAATGGTTTATATGCAACTGTGTCAGGCGGATATGATAATAGAGCGATCGGCGGTGCATCAATCGTTTGTGGCGGTTATCGGAATAGCGCCAGCGTTGACTACGCGACCGTGGCCGGAGGATACGCGGATACTTCGGGGGCATTTTACAGCTACACTGTAGGTTACCACTCAGTGGTACCCTATGGTTACAGCAACTCTGTCGCTCTCAACGGCCAGACAGCCACGGCATCGAATCAGACAAGGGTCGGTGTGCTTTCTAAAGCATCCGGAACGTTCACGATCGACCATCCCCTTGACCCCATGAACAAGATCCTCAACCACTACTTTGTTGAATCGCCGGAAATGGTGCTCATTTACCGGGGTGTTGCGACAATTGGTGTCGGTGGGCGCGCCGAGATTCAGTTGCCTGATTATTATGACGCACTCAACAAGAATTCACAGATTCAGTTGACCGGCGTGGGAACCTACGAAGTCTTTATTGCGGAGAACGTCCGGAACAACCGTTTTGTCATCGGCGGCAAGCCTGGGACTGAGGTGCATTGGGTAGTCACGGGTGAGCGCAAAGACCCGTCGGCCGAGATCACGAAGATCATCATGCCGGTGGAGCAGGCCAAGGATGGAGAACTGGCTGGTCGGTCCCTTGACGATGATTTCCTGTGTTCGACCAGGGAGCAGCTTGAGCGGATGGGTAGGGCCGCAGAGTTCAAATTCCGCCTTGCTTCGAGCCAGCAGAGATATGAAGAAATGCGGAGGATGCTAGTAGAAAACAGATAAATGAGAGTCTGCTTCCGCAAATCCGAAATCCGAATACCGAAAATCCTCGCGAAGCGGGACAAATTCAAAGCACGAAATATTAATTACCAAAACCGCGTTTGATATTTTGGATTTGGAAATTCGAGATTGTTTAGAGTTTAGGATTTAGTGCTTAGGATTTTATCTTTAGAAGGTTTCGTCTTTTTCTTCTTCTTTGTAACTGATCTTGTACAGGTCAGAGCGGCGGTCGAGCCAGGTCAGAACACTGCCGTCTGATCGATGTGTCTTAAGCAGCCTAAGGTCAAGATCCTGAAAGATCATCGTTTCGATATTCGGGGCGCATTCGGCTGCAACACCGTCACGCTGAAACGGTATATCACTCGGCGTAAGAATAGCCGACTGTGCATAATGAATGTCTAGGTTCTTAACACTCGGCAGGTTGCCGACGCAGCCAGCGATTATTACATATATCCCATTCTCGATACAGCGGGCGTGAGAGCAGTATCGTATGCGCATGTAGGCTCTTCGCTCATCAGTATTGAAAGGAACGAAAATCATGTTTGCGCCTTTGCGAACAGCAATACGGGCGAGTTCGGGGAATTCAATATCGTAGCAAACGAGAATAGCGATCTTTCCCTTGTCGGTATCGAAGACTTCAACCCTGCTTCCCGGTTTTACGCCCCACCACCTGCGTTCACTCGGGGTGATGTGGATCTTATATTGCTTGCCGATCGTTCCATCCCTGCGGAACAGGAATGAAATGTTATACAGACCATCATCCTCGATCGCGAAGTGAGAACCGCCTATTATGTTGATATTATGCTTAATCGCAAGTTTCGTGAAAAGGTCCAGGTAGCGCGGCGTGAATTCGGAAAGCGCGCGCATGGCTTTGGCGGGCCGTTTGATCTGGAAAAAAGACAAGAGTTGTGTGGTGAACATCTCCGGGAACATTATGAAATCACACTTGTAGTCAGAGGCAACATCGACAAAATACGTACTGTGTTCAGCGAAATCGTCGAAATTTTTGATCATACGCATCATGTACTGTACTGCGCAAACCCTCACGTATAGAGGCGTCAAAGCACTCTCCGGGCCGGGGATATAGTCGAGGTTCGTCCATTCAAGAAGCGTCGCAAAACCTTTTGATTCTTTATCACCGGGCAAGTATTCCGGGATGAGTCGTTTCAGGACAAACCCGTTGGCGATTTGAGCAGTAAGAACTGGGTCGTATATCACTCTTTCCAGTACTTTCTCAACATATTTTCTTGCCGACATTTTGTCCGCGTATTTGTGAAAAGCAGGAATACGGCCGCCGAGCACTATTCTACGTAGATTCAACTTTCTTGCGAACTTCTTGCGCTCGTTGTACAGCCGCCGACTCAGTTTGTAGCCCCTGAATTTGGGCGCCACCATGATCTCTATTCCGTAGAGCGTGTCGCCGTGCGGATCGTGGTTCGTGGCATACCCCTGCCCGCTGATGTCGCGCCAGGTGTGCGTTTCGTGATATTCGTCGAGATCTACGATCAGACTTGATGAGGAGGCTATGATTTTTCTATTGAGCGTGATGCACAACTGTCCCTCAGGAAACACCTTGATTAGGCTGTCAAATTGCTCCCTGGTCCAGGTTTTCATGTCCGGGAAGCATTCCCTCTGAAGTGCCACTATTGCTTCGTAGTCTTCCGGTTTAAGCACGCGCAGTTTTATGCGCTTCTCGAATTGCCGAACATCGACGTCTTTCATACTTGCGAAATTATACTGGTGAATCATCTTTAGTCAAGCTTGTATGAGGGGACAGGCTACTTTTTCAACATATCACGGTTGATTCAGGAATGATTCGATAATACCCAATTGTGGAGCATGGCAGAAATTCAGACAATGGTAAAAAAGTAGCCTGTCCCCTTAATGTTTTCCGAAAAAACCATATGTAATACCGGTAGAAATGAGATAAAATATGCTTGTTGTGATGAACGGCATAGCATAGCCGAAATGTTCGATCAAATATCCGCCAAAGTTCGCGCTTATTCCCCATCCTGCAGTGAAGGCTATCGTGAGAAGCGCATTTGTCAGTGGCTGGTCTTCGTGATGTACTTTTTCCATGGCGAAGTTGGTATACAGGGGTTGCGCCATGTTCATGAAGGCAGCGCGGATCAAGAAGGCCAGGACGGCAAATGCCAGAAGCTTGGTAGTGCCGAGAACAACCAAGAAAGGGATGGAGATGAGCTGCGAAATGACTACGGTTTTGATCTTGCCGATGCGCTCGGCGGCAAGGGGTGCGATCAGCAAGCCCGTGATCATAAGAAATTGCTGCATGCTGTAGAAGATCCCGATCATGTATTCCGGTGTGTTGAAAGAATCCTTGAAATACAAGTTAAGGAACGGTATGCTCAGCCCCGCGCCTATGCCAACGATCAGATTGGGCAGAAAGAGTTTTGCGATGGTGCGGCTGGAGTGAATCTTCATACGTTCTGGCCGGCGGGGTGGCTTCTGTTTGATCAATGTAATGGGTATCATCGCCGCAAGCACCAGACCGCTGAAAATCAATAGCGTGAAGCGATACGGCAGATAAGGAACCATTCCTGCTTTCTGGATCATGCCGGGCAGAGCACCAGCCAGTATGTTCCCGAGTATGCCGGCAAAAAGCATGAGTGCAAACTGCATGCTGAAAAGGTACGGCCTTTCCCTGGGTGTGCTGTTGCGCATGAAAAAAGGTGCTGCAGCGACGTTTGAGAATACCGCTGCCATGCCCGCGGCAAACCCGCTGGCGAGTATCATTGCATATTGAGACGCTGTGATCTGCATCAGGTATGAAAAAACCGCGATCGGTGTGGAGATAAGAAGGATCGGTTTGATCGCAAACCGGCGCAGCAAGAGCGAAGCAGGAATAGCCATGAGCGCCGTGCCGATTGTCGTTGCGGAAATGATATTGCCAATGCTGCCCTCGGCAAAGCCCAGCTCTTTAAGGTATAGATTAAAAAGGAGCATGAATCCAGAAAAACCCATACCCCAGAAGAAGGTGCCAATAAGGAACAGACGTGCGTTGCGCGAGAACAAACGCAGATTGCTTATGTAATACTTGATTGCGCGCTTAGATTTCTGTGGGATTAGTGCAGGGTTGATCAAGGTAGTGCTGGGACCCGCGGCTTAGATCTTCTTCATGATAAGTTCGGCAACCTTCCTTCCTGAGAGGAGCATGCCGCCAAAAATCGGTCCCATTCTCGGTCCTCCAAACACGGCATTCGATGCCATGCCGCATACATAAAGATTTGGGAATGCTTCCTTCGTGTTGTCCACGGTGAATTGTTCGGCGACCTCCGCGTGCATCGACTTCTCTCCTTCAACTTTACCCGATGGTGTCAGCAGCCTGCCACCACTCTTTTTCTCGACGATACGAACAATCTCGGACGGGTGCCCCGTTGCATCGACAACGACCTTTGACTTGAAAGAGATAGGGTCGATGTGAAGTTTAGCCATTTCGACACTCGACCAGTTGATAACGACGCCAGACACACTATCCTCGCGTGCGATCACATCTTCGATCGTCATCAGGTTGAATATTCTTGCTCCTGCCTTGAGCGCTTTGTCGGTCAGGGCAGCTGTCGCTTCAAGCGAATTGGCGACAAAATATCCGGGTTGATATTCGTGATTTTGGATATTGAATTCGTCGAGAATGTCCCGTGCTTCCGCCTGCACGACGATACGGTTGAACATGATGCCGCCGCCGGGCATGCCACCGCCGAGCTTGAGCGCACGTTCGAAAATGATGACCCGATAGCCCTTTTTTGCCAGATAATATCCGGCGCACAAGCCTGATGGTCCGGCGCCGCCGATTATGACATCGCTTTCAATAGAATCGAGCAGTTCGTTTAAATACGATTCAACGATTGCTCTTGAAATTATTGTTTCTTCGATCATCTCAGGATTCCGAATCTTCCTCCCATTGAGAAACGGAACCAAACGTCGGTATGGTCGTCATCACGAGTGCTGTTGTAAAAAATCATCATGCTGGGTTCCATGAACAGATCGGTGCTCCGAGTGACCGAATAATCGAATCCGAGTCCGCCGCGGAAAGCCAAATCAGTGTGGCCGTCTGCACCGAGCCCGAAACCGACAAAAGCGTAGGGTCTTATCCCGGACACGGGCATGTATAGCATACCGTCAAGCGACAATGAGCGCAGGTTAAAAAAGAATTCAGTTCCACCGTCGCCGAAACTCAATTCAGCCAGGTCCATGCGGAGTCCGAAATTTCTGAGGGGGTTGACAATGAATTCAGCGCCAAAACCACCACGCACGCTGCCGATGTACAAGCTCGCCTTGGGGCCAATTTCGATCAGCGGTCTTTTCAGACTTCTGCGGATCGCTGCATGGCTCACACCGACGAGTAAAAAGAGTAGTATCAGAATAGTTAGTTTCTTCATTCACATCCTCCTTTTAGGAGATTCTACACAAAATGATAGTCATTTCAAGTATTTCAAAGCAAGGATTCATCCGGTGAAGAGATGTTATGTAATGGCTTTGCTAAGCGCCACCAAGAAATGACGGCTCGGATGACGACTTTCTATGCTGCGTCGGTTTCTATTTGTTTATGCTTTTTTCGAGAAACGCGATGGTTTCTTTTATCTTCTCTGGATCACCGCCGCCGCCTTCGGCAAGATGTGGTTTTCCACCACCACCACCACCAAGGATTTTTGAAATATCTTTGATCAACTTGTTCGCCGGGTGCGTTTTGATCATCTCCTCCCCGGCGCATATCAGGTAGTTGATCTTGCCTCCCACTTCCTGGTAGATTATGCCCACGGAATCTGGTGATTGCCCGCGGATCTGATCCGCAGCCGCGCGCATGATCTCTGCAGGATATTTGTCGAGTCTAATGCTAAAGACCCGGGTTCCTGATTTTTTCATATTCTGGAGAAGGTCTTCTGCCTCCATCTTCGCAAGGCGCGCGAGATTTTCCTGATTTATTTTTTCAAGTTCGCGCAATCTTTGCTGAAAATCATTTACCCTGTCAATCAGGTCCTTCTCCGAACCAAAGATCTGTGCCAGTTCGTGGATCTGGGCATATTTCTCCCTGACCTCATAGAACAGCTGCATACCAACGATTGCTTCTATCCGCCTTATTCCGGCAGCAGCAGACTCCTGGGCGATGATCTTGAATAGACCAATTTCGCCCGTGTTATCAAGATGTATACCGCCGCAAAGTTCTGTGGAGAAATCACCGATTTTTACTACCCTGACCCTGTCCCCATATTTCTCGCCGAAAATGGCCATGGCGCCCATCTTCTTCGCCTCATCCAGTGTCGTGGAGAATTTTTCCACCGGGAGCGCGGACATCACTTTTTCGTTGACGATGTTTTCAATAGCCGTAATTTCATCCTCGCTCAAAGGCTTGAAGTGTGTAAAGTCGAAGCGGAACCTGCCCGGTTCGACAAACGAACCTTCCTGGCGAGCATGTTCGCCCAGCGTCTTGCGCAGCGCTGCATGCAGAAGGTGCGTTGCGGTATGAGCCCTGGCACTCTCCTTGCGTTTGTCCATGTCAACTGCAGCGTGCACGGATCCAGGGATGAACTTACCAGAGCTGATATTGCAGTGGCATACTATCATGCCTTGATACCAGTATGTATCAAGAACATCAAGCGTGAAATCCTTGCCTTTGATCATACCATGCTCGCCAACCTGACCACCTGCTTCTCCATAAAAAGGCGACTCTTCCAGGACGAGTTCTATTGTGTGATCATATTCGTTGTATCTTAATATACTTGTCTCTACGTCATTTTTATCATAGCCAACGAATGAGCCAACACCCTCTTTTAATACCTTCCATTCACCCTTGGGTATGAATTTCGCTTTTGCCTTTGACATTTCCCTGGCCCCCTGGAGCATTTTCATGAAGCCCTTCTCATCGACAGCAATATTTCTTTCCCGCGCGATCTCCGTCGTCAACTCCACGGGGAAACCATAGGTGTCGTACAAACGGAAAGCGTCCTTGCCGGTTACTGCTTTCTTAATCTTGAAGATCTCTTCGAGTTGTATAAGTCCTTTTTCCAGTGTGGATAGAAATCGTTCCTCCTCGGATTTGATCACCAGGGTGATTTCTTCCCGGCGTTCGGTCAGTTCCGGATATACCACTTGATATTCCATGATCGTCCTCGGCACAAGCTTGTACAGAAAAGCCTCCTCCACGCCCAAGTTTCTGGAGAGCCGCACTGCCCGCCGCAGCAACCTACGTAACACGTAACCCCTTTCTTCATTTGAAGGAATTATTCCATCTCCAATTGCAAACACGAGGGCGCGTGTGTGGTCAGCAAGGACATTGATAGCAATATCGGTTTCAGGGTCTGTGCCATATCTTATTTTCGTATATTTGGAGATTTCATCGATGATTGGCGCAAAGAGGTCGGTATGGAAATTCGATTCTTTTTTCTGTAGGACCGATACCAATCTCTCGAAACCCATTCCCGTATCAACACCGCGATTTTTGAGCAGCAATCTTTCTCCTGAGACGGTCTGGTCGAATTGAGGAAAAACCAGGTTCCAGATCTCGGGATAGCGGTCACAGTCGCACCCTGGTGCGCAGGTCTTTTCGCCGCACGAGAACTTCTCCCCCATGTCATAGAATATCTCCGAGCACGGTCCGCACGGCCCCGAATTGCCGGCCGGTCCCCAGAAGTTATGTTCATCACCGAGACGGAAGATCAGTTCTTTTTTCAACCCGATCTTCTTATACCACATATCATAGGCTTCGTCATCATCTTTGTAGACCGAGACGGAAAGTCTGGATTTGTCGATCGCGAGTACTTCAGTAAGATATTCCCATGCCCAGACTATGGCTTCCTCTTTGAAGTAATCACCGAACGAAAAATTTCCCATCATTTCGAAAAACGTAAGATGTCGTCGCGTTCTGCCGACGTTTTGGAGGTCACTGGTTCTGAGGCATTTCTGAATGCTTGCGGCCCGGCGGTAAGGCAGTTCAACAGCGCCGGTCCACAGAGGCTTAAATTGCACCATACCCGCACTGGTAAATAGCAGACTTGGATCATCCCTTGGGATCAGGGACATCGATGTCACAATGGCATGATCTCTATCTTTGAAGAATTTTAGGAAACTCTTGCGTAATTCGCTACTTTTCATGGTCGTCTATTACTTCGTAAACGACCGCCGGAGTGAAACCACGCATCAGCAGCCGGCGCAGTACTTTTTGGCGGTCTTTAGGATTGGAGATATCCAGGTGTGAAAGTTTTTTGATCATGTAATCCGCTGCGATACGTTTCTCATCGCGTTTTCGTAAGAGTTTTTCAACAACCTCGCCCGCGACCCCCTTCCTGGTCAATTCATGCCGGATAAAAATATTACCCTTGGTTCGTATCTTTGTATAATCGGCGATGAAGGTTTCGGCGAAATTCTCGTCATCGAGGGTATTCTCCCCGACCATTTCATCGATGACTTCTTCGACAAGAGCCGGATCGAACCCGATTCTCAAAAGCCTATCCTTCAATTCTTTGATTGCCCGGTTTCGGTAATGCAGGAGCCGATAAGCACGGTTCCGGATTTGCTGCTTTTCTTTAGCCATGAGCACATCCTGAACGAGGTCGTTATCGAGTTCATCCCCTTCGTGCAGGTCAAACTTGATAAGGAGTTCATTAGAGAGGCCAAAGGCGAATTTACCATCTAGGTAGATCGTTGAGCGTTTCTTATTTTTCTTTTGCGTTTCGATCTTGCTTATCTTCACTGCGTTTCGGTTTGCCGAACATCATTTCGCGAAGCTTCTGGTCGACCTTCTGCGCGATGTCCTGATTGGTCTTCAGAAATTCGATCGCCGCATCCCTGCCCTGCCCGATCTTGTCTTCGCCAAATGAATACCACGTACCTGCTTTTTGAAGTATGTTATGCTCGACCCCGATATCGACCAGTTCGCCGAATTTTGAAATTCCCTCACCGTAAATGATATCGAATTCAGCCAGCCTGAACGGCGGAGCCAGTTTGTTTTTGACCACTTTCACTTTTGTTCTATTCCCGATGACCGTATCACCTTTCTTGATCGAAGCAATTCGTCTTATGTCAATACGCACCGACGAATGGAATTTGAGAGCAAGCCCGCCCGGCGTTGTTTCCGGTGAGCCGAACATTACGCCGATCTTATGCCTTATTTGATTTATGAAAACCGCGCAGGTTTTGGATTTGCTGATGACGGCAGTGAGTTTCCTGAGAGCTTGTGACATGAGGCGCGCGATGAGACCGAGTTGCATCTCACCCATTTCTCCGGCGATCTCTGCTTTTGGCACCAGGGCGGCGACCGAATCAATGACTACGATGTCCACCCCGCCAGAGCGCGTCAGAATCTCGGCGATTTCCAGCGCCTGTTCACCTGTATCAGGTTGAGAAATCAACAGTTCGTTGAGGTTTATGCCCAGTGCTTCGGCATACGTTGGGTCAAGGGCGTGTTCAGCGTCGATGAATATTGCATAACCCCCGAGTTTTTGTGCTTGTGCAATCGCTTCGAGGGCGAGGGTTGTTTTGCCGCTTGCCTCGGGTCCGTATATTTCCACTACCCTGCCCCTAGGCAGACCACCAATGCCCAACGCAAAATCCAATCCCAGCGAGCCGGTTGGAATGATTTCAACATCTGCCCTCATTGTTTTGTCGCCGAGTCTCATAACTGATCCTTTACCGAACTGTTTTTCGATCTGGTTGATTGCTAAGGATAATACTTTCTCTTTATCTTCTTTAGCCATACTCCTCCTTTGCTGCGCAAATAGATTCCCCTAATCCCTTCGGGACTGCGGGACACTGATGTTTGTTACTCAATCGCAGATTTAGACAAACATCGTGACAGAGATAAAAGGACAGATACCAGAGATAGTTGCAACATATCGCCGTAATCTATTTCTATATCTCTGTAATCATCTTTTCAATATGATAATTAGATTACGGGCTAAGTCAAGGGCAGAACAGGTAGCTTTTTGACAAAAGTGAGGTGAGAATTATACCACCGTCACTCATTGTCCACACTGAAAGATCCGTAGGGTAAACCCTTAGGTTTGCGATATGTTATTGCAGGGCTTAAGCCCTGCCCTACGCTGTCCTTTTCTCTGGTAATGATTTTTTAGAGGGTGGATAGTGTTTTCTTGCCGTATACAATTCTTTCTTCGAAGGGCGACCTGCGGATTATTTCAAGTTCTCTAGCCGCTTCGGTGGCGATTACTTCGGCACGCTTGTCTTTGCCCTTGAGACTTTCAAATACGCGTGCGCCGGCGATTCTGCCTTCGAGCATGGCGGTTGAGGCTTCTTCGATGCATGCAAGGTCACCGCAGACAAAGATATTTGCCTTCGAAGTCATCATGCTCGCATCGTGATAAGGAACATTGCCGCCGAGTTCTGACACGTATTCGACCCGGCAGCCTGCATGATACAACAAGTCGCAGAGCGGTGACAAACCTATTGCGATGAGTATCATGTCGCACTCAATTATTTTTTCGGTTCCAAGAAGGCATGTGTAGTCATCGCCGACCTGGGAGATGACAGCCGCCTCGACACGATCCTTGCCTTTTGCCTCGATGACCGTGTGTTTGAGATAGATAGGAACGCCGGACCTCTTTATTTTGGCGGCGTGAACATAATATCCACCGAATTTATCCATTATCTCGACAATGGCCGCGACCTCAACTCCTGCTTGGATTAACTGGTACGGGACGATCAACCCTATGTTGCCTGAGCCGACAACAACGGCGCGCTTGCCCGGGATCACGCCGTAAACATTCATCATCGTTTGCACGGCGCCGGCACCGTATACGCCCGGTAGATCGGCATTGTCAAAAGCGAGCATGTTCTCGCTTGCTCCGGTCGCAAAAATATAGCGTTCGGCTCTCAGCGAGAACAAATTATCGTGTCTCAGTATGCCGAGGGTATCATTGTCATAATACCCGACAACAGTAGCGTCATTGATTACTTCGATGCCCAATTCCTCTACCCGGTTGCTTAAGATCGTAGCGATATCAATGCCGCGCACCCCACAATAGTGCAATTTGGAGCCAAAGAACTTGTGAGTTTGCTTGATCAGCTGCCCGCCCAAGATCGGATTGTCATCGACAATTACTACATTGCCGCCGAGTTCCTTGGCGACGATCGCTGCTTGCAGGCCGGCTGGACCGCCGCCGACCACACAAACATCGGTGTTTTTATCTGCAGTCTGATATCTGTTATCTGTCATCTGCTACCGTGCTTCCTTTTAGACGGCGTACTTTCATCCCGGCACGGAGCGGTTCCATGCAGACCATGACGTTCTGGCGTCCGTCGACTTCCATTAGACATGATGAGCATTTGCCGACGGCGCAAAAGAACCCGCGCGGTCGTTTGTGTTTCTCTGAATAGGAGAGAACTCTCACTCCCGCAGCATGAAGTGCAGCGGCGATCGGTTCGTTCTCGTAGCCCTCGAGTTCTTCATCCTCGAACCTGAATTTGACCTTTTTCCCGTGCTCAAACTGTAGAATCGGATGCCGGGTTATGTAATTATCCATGTACCCTCACTGCATTCGAGAAATTCTAAATCCAAATGACCAAATCACCTGGCCGGAGTTTGAATATTCGAATTTTGAAATTCGTATTTGTCCCCCAACGGGGATTCTCGTAAATAGCATCAAATCAGAGATTTGAACATTTACGGAATTAGTGTTTCGTGCTTCGGATTTAGGATTTGAAGTATTTGACTGCATTTTTGAATATGAAAAGACCGTCGCCATCACCGTTTGCTCCCTGCTTCCGGTGATTCGGGTGCTGTATGTAGGATACGTGTCGTTCCGGATGCGGCATGAGACCGAGAATCCGCCCGGTACTATCGGCAATGCCGGCGATGCCCCAAGTGGAACCGTTCGGATTTTGCGGGTATTGAGCTTCTTCGCCATGCTCATTCACGTAGGTAAAGACTGTCAACCCCTTGACTTTTTCGAGCACGGTGTCGTCCTTGGCAACGAATTTTCCTTCGGCATGAGCGACAGGCAGCGTGATGATATCCTTTGAATTCATGGTGAACACCGACCGTTCGCCCTCTACTTTGAGATATATCCAGCGATCTTCGAACCGCTCTGAATCATTGGCAACCAGACTTACTTTTTGCTCTTCGAAATAATCCTCGATACCGGGCAATATGCCGCATTTCACCAGAACCTGGAATCCATTGCAGATACCTATGATCAAATTCTCCTTTTCTATGAATTTCATGAACTGATCGCGATACCTATATTTTATCTCGTTGGCAAGAATTTTTCCGGCTGCTATATCGTCGCCGTAAGTAAAACCCCCCGGCAGCGCGATGATCTGGTAATCAAGAAGGTTCTTATTTTTTATGTCATCTATGTAGACCCTCTCGGCATGAGCGCCGGCCAGCTCAAATGCATATTGTGTTTCCACGTCACAGTTGGTTCCGGCTGCGCGTATTATCATGACCTTAGGTTTCATTTTTGCTGTAGGGGTATATTGTAAGACAAATTACGTTGCTAAAACCGCCGTGTTTTTCCATCAGCAGCGGCTTCAATTTTGCGTCTGGAGTATTTTTTCCTTATTGCCTTGATGTTTTTCTCGATGAACTTATCAGTGCTCGAATGGTCATGGTGAGTGATCATCAGTTCTTTCACCCCGGCATCATGCGCGAGAGCTGCAACCTGATTATATGTCGAATGCCCCCATCCCAACCTTTTCTTATAGATTTCATCAGTGTATTGAGCGTCGTGGATCAAAAGATCGACGCCGCTTATGAAGCTGACAAATTCATCATAACTTGTTTTTCCGTCCTGCGCATGGACTTCGTTGTCTGTCATGAAAGCAAAACTTTTGTTACCCTCGGTGAATTTGAACCCGCGTGTATGATTTGGATGATTATTGACGATGGTATCGATCTCGACGCTGCCAATGGTGAGTGTTTTCTTGAGGTTTTTGAAAGTAACCTTTGAAGGCAAGTTCGACAGGTCAGTCGGGAAAAACGGCATTGTCATTTGATAGGACAGAGCCTTTTCAGCCGTAACTTCGTCGGGTGGACCAAAGATGGTTATTTCTGTGCTCTTCAGGAAGATTGGAGTAAAAAATGGGAAGCCCTGTAGGTGATCCCAGTGATAATGGCTGAAAATGAGGTTCAGTTTATGTTTGCCACGGGCAACTAATTCCGTACCCAATTCACGAATACCGGTTCCTGCATCAACGATGATAATATCGCCAGACCGGGCTTCGACAAAGATGCAGGTTGTGTTCCCGCCGTGTTTTCTGGTTTCTTTGTTACAGACCGGAACCGAACCACGGGTACCATATAGCTTGAGTAACATTTATTGCTTTTCCTTTGTTTCCTGTGACATACGGCAATTTCCCTCGAAGAAGACACCTTTTTCAACGATCAGCCCCTTGCAGACTACATCACCGTACATCTCTGCGCCACTCTGAAATTCTATGACTTCCTGGGCATTAATATTACCCTGAATTTTCCCGCCTATTACGGCAGAACGACAGTTTATATTGCCTTTTACAGAAGATTCCCTACCAATCAATGCACTTTCTTTACTGCTAATGTTCCCCTCGATTTTGCCATCGACCTTGATTGATCCATTTACCTTTATATCACCATGAATCGATGTACTCTTCCCGATAACGCTGTCTATCTTATCCTCTTTGTTCATTGATCCTCCTTAAACCACCGCAAGCGTAAAATTATTATACTTAAAAGTCAAAATCTGTCAAGTATAAAATTACACTAAATAGCGCCAACGGGATTTGAACCCGTGATCTTCGCCTTGAGAGGGCGACGTCCTAGGCCGGACTAGACGATGGCGCCATAGGCAATTATACTGATTTCGTGGATAATGTCAACGCCGCATTGGTCCTGGTGGTATACGGTGGCATTCTTGATCCTACCCGTCCGTACCAATGCCTGCTCGGTGACTTTACAACCATAATAATATTGATATAATTGGCAGGTGAAGCTCTCAGTTATCATTCCGGTATACAATGAACGTAACCACATAGTGGATATTATTGCAGCAGTGAGGGCCGTGCCCGTGGAAAAGGAAATCATTGTCGTCGATGACTGTTCAACGGATGGGACCAGGCATTTTCTAGAAGGAAAACCCGGGATTACATTGCTGTTACACGATAGGAACATGGGTAAAGGCGCGGCAATACGTTCAGGCCTGAAAGCGACAACCGGTGACATCGTGATAATACAGGATGCTGATATGGAGTATTCTCCACTGGATTATACCCGGCTTTTGAAACCCCTGAGGGATGGGAAGACGAAAGTGGTCTATGGTTCGCGTTTTCTGGGTAAAGGTGAGTTCTTGACGGCCAGCTATTATGCAAACCGAACGCTTACCCTGCTCACCAATCTGCTTTTCGGTTCACGCCTGACCGACATGGAAACATGCTATAAACTCGTCCAGACGGGACTTTTGCGGAACCTCGGCCTCAGTTCTTCGAGATTCGAGATCGAACCCGAGATTACGTGTAAGATCCTGAAGAGAAAGGAGAAAATATGGGAAGTGCCAATCACATACAAGGGACGCACACGGGGCAAGAAGATCGGTCCGAAAGATGGGATTCAGGCCATATGGAATCTACTAAAATGGAAGTTCGTGAAGCAGTGATTCTCTAATAAGATGAAAGTCCTTTTCGTTGCTACCGCATATCCACGGTTCAGGGGTGACGTCATCACTCCATGGCTCGTTGAATTGATCATGAAACTCAAAGAAAAGGGTGTCGACGTTTCGGTTTTTACTTCATCGTACCGCGGTCTGCGCACACATATGCTGGACGGGGTCAAAGTGCATCGTTTCCGTTACTGTTTCAGAAGATTCGAGCGGCTGACCCATGAAGAGACTGTTGTCGATAGGATCAAACGAGGTCCTGTTAACGTGATACTGACTTTTCTCTACCTCTTTTTCGGCGCCTGGTCGATCGTCCGGTTGACAAAAAGTGAGAAGTTCGATATCGTTCACGTCCACTGGCCCTTTCCTCATATTCTATTTGGCATTTTAGGTAAGCAGCACTGCCGGGCACGTTTGTTCAGTTCTTTCTACGGCGTCGAAATCAGATTACTCAAAAAGAAAATGCGATTTCTACTACCTCCATTCTCAATGTTCATTAATAAGTCGGACAAGGTCACTGCAATATCTACGCATACCGCTTGCGAGCTGGAGGGAGTTGTTCAGATGCCGGTTCACATAATTCCTTTCAGTGCAGCAATGGGGAGGCACCACGGTCGATCATCCGACAAGAAGGAGATCATTTTTGTGGGAAGACTGGTGACGAGAAAAGGTGTGAAGTACTTGATAGAAGCGTTCCATCAGGTTCACAAATCCGTGTCACATGATCTTGTCATCATCGGCAGCGGTCCGGAACGTGGTCAGCTCGAGGATTTCGTAGCTAATCTGGGTCTAAGGGATCGCGTAAGATTCACGGGCACAATTTCTGATGACACGCTCAATCAGTATTATTCATCGTGCAGTTTTCTGGTCCTCCCGGCAGTATATGACGAGAAAGGAGATACTGAGGGGTTGGGCGTTGTTTTGCTTGAAGCGATGTCGTGCGGCAAGCCGGTCATCGCATCCAGTGTCGGAGGCATTACCGACATAGTGGTAGATCAAAAAAATGGATTTCTCGTGCCTCCCGCAGACCCCACGGCACTTGCGGCTGCTATCATGAGGATGGCCAAAGACCAGAAGTTGCGCAGTACGCTCGGCCGCGCGGCACGCAAGACCGTTGACGAAAAATTCAATTGGGATAGAATTGTTGGTGACTTAATAAGGTTATATCATGACAAAAATGGATGACAATATTGAAATGAACGAGAACAACATATTGGATGATGTCAGGCCGGGTGAGAATACCGCCAAGGAGATAGTCGAAGCCCTGATGATTGCTACGACAGAGCCTCTGCCTCTGGGGAGTATTGCCGAGATAGTCAATCTTCCGGAAGCAACAGTGAGGGCATATATCGAGGAATTGAACAATGAGTATGGAGCAACTGGGCGGGCATTTGAGATAAAAGAGATCGCCGGTGGGTTTCAGATCTACACCTTGCCCAAGTTTGCCGAGTGGGTGGGTGCTCTCCACAAGCGGAAGGAAAGATTATCAAAGGCTGCGCTTGAGACGTTGGCAATCGTTGCGTATCACCAACCGATAATCAGGGCAGATATAGAAAAAATAAGGGGCGTTGATTCTACTTCTGTCCTGGATACACTTATCCAGAAGAACCTGATAAGGACGTGCGGAAGATTGCCTTCACCGGGTCGTCCGATCAAGTATGGTACAACAAAGGAATTCCTGCGCTACTTCGGGATCAAAGACATAAACGAGCTTCCCAACGAAGAAGATTTCGGCGATCGGGTCATGGGTGGTTATCCTGATATGCCAAAAACTGAGCCTGACAAGATTGAGGAGGGAGATGACCTGCGGTTGCCTGAGCCGCAGGATTTTGAAGGCGACAAAGAACCGCCAGACGGGAAAGCGGATGATCGAGCAGAAGACTCGGGAGAAGATATCGAAGACGAATTCGTAGATTTTGGTGATGATGACGGCAGGCAGGATGAGCCGGAGTCGCAGGACAAAAGCGTAAGCTCTACAGAAGACAATGGAGAGACGGATATGGGTGAGGACGAAGGAGGTCGAGATGAAAATCTTCAGCCATAGTACCGTGTCGTGAACCTTAATTCTCCAGTGCCGGATAACAGACAGTTGATAATCGAATTCCTTGATAATCTTGGCACAAAGATCATTGGCTTCTGTGAAGTGCCTGACAAATTGGAGATGGTTGAGATAGAGGATTCGTTTCCCAGGGCCGTGGTTTTCGGCTTTCGCCTCTCGGCAAGTGTGCTCGAGACAATAAAAGACCGTCCTACACTGATTTATAAGCATCACTACAAGACTGTTAACTGGATTCTTGATCAAACAGCTTTTCATCTGGCAAGGTATATTGAAGATCAGGGGATGCGTGCATTGGCTCTGCCGGCATCTCAGACCGTGGACTGGGAAAAGCAGAAGGGACATGTCTCGCATAAGGCCCTGGCTGCGGCTGCCGGCCTTGGGCACATCGGGCGGAGCGGGCTCCTTGTCCATTCGTCTTACGGGGCGCAGGTCAGGTATGCTGCGGTGCTGACCGATATGGAATTCAATGTGGACGCGCAGGCCGCGACGACATGCGGGGAATGCCGGAAGTGCATTGACGCATGTCCGGCCGCCGCCATAACCGAGGCCGGGATCGATCTGAAACCCTGTCTGGATAAGCTTAAGGAGTTCGCAAAAATTCGGGGCATCGGTCAGTATATTTGTGGTGTCTGTGTAAGGGTTTGCGATGGCCGAAATTAAACAACCCCAGAAAACATTACCTGTCGCAGGGCTGATAATCGCTCCTGCATTCGAAGTGGATATATGTGGAGAACTGGAGAACCTCTTTGGCAATGTAGTACTCAAGTCCTCCTGCATACCATTCAAGCACACAGAATACTACGGTCATGAGATGGGTGATAACCTGAGTAGACAGTGGGTTGCATTCAGCGATCTGATGATACCGGATGCGCTGGTTGAGTTCAAGCATAGGACAAATGAAATAGAAATAAAGTACTTGAATCAAAATGGCGGGAGAATGGTGAATATCGATCCGGGAGCCGTTTCCTTAAGCAATCTGATTCTTGCCTCAACGAAGAATTATTCTCATCGCATTTATCTTGGAAGTGGAATATATGCAGAGGTTACATTGATCTACAAACAAAAGCAGTTCATGCCACTGGATTGGACTTACCCGGATTACCGTGAAGAGACGGCGCTGGGTTTTTTTGCCGAAGCCCGCGAGGTCTTGAAAAAGAAGTTGACAGCGTTTCAAGAAAAAGAATGAAGGAGCGAGTATGTTCGAATTGTCAGTTGAGGGATATTTTTCAGCTGCCCATCAAGTGAAGGGTTATCCTGGTGACTGCGCCGATATCCATGGTCATACATACAAAATACAGGTAAGGGTTGGGGTTGGGAAACTGGATAAGCTTGGGATGGGTGTTGATTTCCGTATGCTCAATGATGAACTCCAAGAGGTATTGGCGGGATTGGATCACAAGAATTTGAACTTGATTCCCTTTTTCGATAAACACAACGCGACGGCAGAATATGTCGCAGAATATATTTTCCGTCGAATGAAGAAGAAAATCGACAATGTCACGGCAGTTACGGTCTGGGAAGGGCCGAACTATTCAGTGACATATTCCTCCGATGAAGGCTAAGAGCATTATCCTGCTTTCTGGTGGACTGGATTCGACGGTCAGCGCGTCGATCGCCAGGCGAAAAACCTCTCCTCTGTTCGCGCTGACTTTCGACTACGGCCAGCGTGCCGCGAGTATGGAGATGGCCGCTGCGAAAAAAATATGCCGATTCCTGAAGATCAAGCACAAAGCGGTCGAGCTTCCATTCTTCGAGGAGTTCAGCAGGTTAATGCTGTTACGCTCAAAGAACGCTGATATCAAAAAGCTAAAAAAAGTGGAGAGTTTATGGGTGCCGAACCGCAATGGTCTATTTATCAATATCGCTGCCTGTTATGCTGAATATTACGGTGCCGAAATTATAATAACCGGGTTCAATCGCGAAGAAGCGTGCGAGTTTCCAGACAATTCGGCGGATTTTATGAATGCGATAAATCAATCACTGCGCTACAGCACCTTAAGCCGTGTTACTGTGAAGAGCTATGTAGCAGACTTGACGAAGAAGGAAATTTATGAGTTAGGATTACGCAATGGAGCCCCGCTTGAATATCTATATTCGTGCTACCTGGGTGAGCAGAAGATGTGTGGTAAGTGCGCGTCATGTAAGAGACTCATCGAAGCCAGAAAATGACGGTCGTCATTGCGAGGCGTCCCGCTTCAGTATAACACGTAGAATATGATGCGGGACTACGCGGCAATCTCACAAAAAGGCGATGGGAAAAAATGAAAATCCATCTCACTCCTTTTGACCTCATCCGCAAAAAGCGTGACGGGGAAAAATTGAGCAGTGCTGAAATTGAGTATTTGATTTCTGAGTACACGAGGGGCAGTATCCCGGATTATCAGATGTCTGCTTTCTTGATGGCAGCGTATCTTCAGGGGCTCGACCCTGAGGAAACGACACACTTGATGCGATCGATGATGGGTTCCGGTGCAATGCTGGATCTGTCCCATATCAAAGCACCCAGGGTCGATAAACACTCGACCGGCGGTGTCGGTGATAAGGTGTCTTTGATTCTGGCGCCGCTTCTCGCGTCGTGTGGTGTATGCGTACCAATGATCTCCGGTCGTGGTCTTGGTCATACAGGCGGCACATTGGACAAGCTCCAGTCCATTCCAGGATTCAGGGCCGATCTGAAGATCGGCGACTTCAAAAAACAACTGAAAAAAATAGGTGTTGCGATGATCGGGCAGACCGCTGAGATCGCACCGGCTGACAGGAAGATTTACGCGCTCCGCGATGTTACGGCTACCGTAGATTCCATACCATTGATTGCCGCAAGTATCATGTCCAAGAAACTCGCCGAGGACCTGGATGGTCTTGTGCTCGATGTCAAATTCGGTAACGGTGCTTTCATGCGGGAATACAAAGGTGCAAAACAGCTTGCCCAAACGATGGTGCATATTGGTCGGCGTTCAGGGGTGAAAACAATTGCCGTTATGACAAGCATGAATGATCCGCTGGGTGTAAACGTCGGGAATTCGCTTGAAGTGATCGAGGCGATCGAATGCCTGAAAGGAAAGGGGCCAGAAGATCTGATGGAAGTGACATTGGCATTGGGAACGGAGATGCTCAAGATGGCTAGGATCCTTGGTGGTATTAAGCTACTCGAAAAAAGGATTGCGGAAGGTGCGGCTCTGCACAAGTTTAAAGATATGGTCGAATGTCAGGGGGGCGATACACGGATCGTCGAGGAGTATTCGTATCTTCCGCTGCCCAAGTACAAGACTAGTGTAGTGGCGCAAAAATCCGGTTACATATATGCTATTGACTGTTTTTCTATCGGTATGTTGCTGATCGATTTAGGTGGTGGTAGAAAAAGAAAAAAGGATTCAGTAGATCCATCTTGTGGTTTCAAGATCCACAAAAAGACAGGCGACTATGTCAAGAAAGGAACATGCCTGGCCGAAGTGCTTGGTGATAATCGGGCGAAATTGCGGCACGTCGCAGTCAGGTTAAAGCAGGTATTCAATATTCAGAATAATCCTCCAAAACAGATAAAACTGGTCCGAGAAGTAGTAGAATAAAGCTGCAAAACAATGTACGTTGTGCACTTTTTATGCACTCCTGCCGCAAATCGGGATAGGCGCGGTTCTACGTTCTCGCTATTGTCCTAATCCCAGCGAGCCAAGCCAACTACTGTCGAGGGCCCGAACTTAACGATCGTCGCCCCGGATTTCCCATCTTCTATGCTCTGGAGTGCAAGAATATATCCAGACATCGCAGTTGGTTTTGATATTCTGTGAATTTGTCCGTATTCATCGGTCCACGAGAAGACACCCTGTAGATTGCATCGCGCTATCAATGCTTTCTCACCTACCATTCCGGCAATATAGAGATGCCTGGCCTCGTCGTATCTGCCCATTGGTATATACCGGGGCTGCATCATAAAAGGTTCGGCCGCATTCTTCTGTGGTAGGTTCGCGGTCCAAACAGGAGAGCCAGCGCTGTCGTACTTTACGATCGTTATGACCGGCATTCCCTGCGTATTTTCACTCGTACCCGCAACATATACGTTCAGCGATTCATCAACGGCGATCGCTTTCGGCTTGTCATTTCGGTGCGCGGCGCCGTCATGGTGACTCGTCCAGAGTAAATTGTCGTTCTTATCATATACAATAGTAAAATAGTCATCTCCGGTTTCGGGGCGGTTGATGCTGGCAGCAAGATAGACATATCCATTCGGGTCGATTTTTACGTCGGAGAGCTCACTGACCCTGGGCCCTTGATGTATGGTATACCCCAGAAATTGACCGGAGCCATCGTATTTCATGTAGAATAACTCTTCCGAGGAGGTCAACACGCCGGCCAGTAAGAGACAATTGGATTGCATCATGTCATACTTTAGGTCGCCGAAGTCGATTTGCTCATTGTAGTACTTTGTGAACCATGCAGCGTCACCAGATTCACTATACTTTCCAACATACACGCTAGCTTTGTTCTCGACATCCTTTTCCCATCCCGCGACATACAGGTTGCCTACATGGTCTGACAGAAGCGTGGCATTCAGTGTTCCTTCACTGGAAATTACTGTGTTCTGCCAACCGGTGTTTCCCAGTGTATCATATCTTACAAGCACGATGCCCTGATGACCGTTCGTATCGCGGGTCTGGATGAGCCCGTAAACCTCGCTGCTTGCGTCCAGTTGTTCAGCGCTGGTCATCGAGGCAACGATTTGAATGCCCGCTGCCTGCTCTACACCCGGCGACTCAAATACACTGAACCAATCGAGCGAACCGTCGGTGTCGTATTTTGTTATAAAGCATCGAGAAGTTTTTTCATCCTGCCAATACGTGCCCATCACGTAGATTTCATTCTTTATTGAGCTTATGCTATTGACCCTGTAGTTACCCGGCCCCAACACGTTGATTTCACGCGTCCATTTGGTCTCCATTACGCCGCAAGCCACAAGGAGCACAATGACAACAGCTACGACAAAGAAATTTCTGGGCACAAAACTACTTCTATACCCGGTCATGATCTTCCCCCCTATCGTTCTTACTTAAAAGCTGAAGCTATGTTATTTGTCTGTCCACTCCTTCAACGACTTCTTGATCTTCTCTTCGATTTTTTGCGCGATTTCGTCCCACTCCTCTTCACGCTCTTTTTTCTTCGTCTCCTGGAGCCAAGCCTTCAAGCCTTCGCGCACCTTCTCTTCGACTTTGGCACCTATTTCTTCCCATTCCTTTTTCTGGATATGATGCTTTTTGCGCCATTTCCACGGGTTCCAGCGCCAGGGCGCGCCGATCGAGAAGCACAGACCGATGAGAAAGCCTAAGTTGTAGGGCCATCCATTGTTCTCGAACTCGTAGATGCCCACGGTGTCGGTGAAGAGACTAACGATGAAGGTAATGATGATTATGATGCCGTGCCATATGCCTGCCCAGAATCCTGCCTGGTGGTCCCACGTCCAGCGTTCGTTCTTTGGAGCGCAGTTTAAAGCGACAAGCGCGAAGATTATGATGATCCCAATTATTACTATTTTTTTATCCATACGTACCTCCTTGATTGCTGTATAGATTAGTATATGCGAGATAGCCCCTTAGTCAATAAACAAAGGCTTTACGTATTTGTCCAAATGATAGAGATTCTGTTGAATGTTGACATTCGTGAAATGTCAGATACTATTGGAAAGGAGGTTACATGAAGTTAATCATCATAGGTTTGTTATTTGTCTTACTTGTTGGTTCGCTAAGTGCAGTACCGATGTCTCCTCAGTTGAAAGCCAGGCTCTATGCTGAGGGCACTTTTGAACAGGTCGTTGAAATGCTCAAAGCAGCCAAGGCGAGGGGTTTTGATGAACCAAATCCAAGGCCCTTCATATCTGACCGCGCCCGGACCGACACCATCAAAGCGATTGTGATACTCGTCGACTTCACAGATAACATAGGAACCGAACCGGTTGCGCATTTTGATTCGCTACTTTCTTCTTGCGGTTGTTACCCAACCGGGTCAATGCGTGATTACTATCTTGAGATCAGTTATGGTTCTGTAGAATTCATTACGACGGTCGTCGGTTGGTTTAGAATGCCGCAGGTGTATACCTATTACACCAATAACAACTACGGTTTTGGGGCTTATCCAATGAACGCCCGGAGAATGACCGAGGACGCGGTATGGGCTGCTGATCCAACCGTCGATTTTTCCGAATTTGATAACGACAACGATGGGTATGTTGATGCATTATTTGTCGTACACGCCGGGCCCGGTGCCGAGGTTACGGGAAATGTCAACGATATCTGGTCACACGCTTCGACCACAGTAAATGTGCCATATGTGGATGGAGTATATGCCTGGCGGTATTCGACCGAGCCCGAGGACGGCGCAATTGGTGTCTTCTCGCATGAAGCCGGACACGCGATTTTCGGTCTACCCGACCTTTACGACTATGACTATGATTCAGAAGGAATCGGCTCTTGGAGCCTGATGGCAGGCGGTAGTTGGAATCTTAATGGCTATTCACCGGCACACATGGATGCCTATAGTAAGGTGACGAGCGGCTTTGTGGAACCCGAGATCGTTACGAGTAATGTGGACAGCGTCATTATTCCGAACGTTACATACAATCCTGTTATCTTCAAGATGTGGCGGGACGGTTCTCCCGGCACTCAGTATTTTCTCGTTGAAAATCGCCAGTGGCTGGGATTTGATAACTATCTGCCATGGGAAGGTTTAATGGTCTATCATGTTGATGAAAACATGCCCAATAATGATCATCAGTGGTATCCGGGCTATACTAGTTATGGCCATTACAAGGTTGCGCTCGAACAGTCTGATGGCCTCTGGCAGATGGAACAAAATATCAACCCCGGCAACCATGGCGATCCCTATCCCGGAGTAATGCCGATGCACTTCTTCTTCAATGACACGACGGTGCCCGATTCAAAGGATTACGATTTCATTTCCACCTATGTCGCGGTTGAGAATGTGAGTTTTCCTGGTGATACGATGACCGCCGACCTGAAAGTGCTGCCGACCGGTATTCAGGAACTGACAGAACCCGCGGTCTCAATACTGCAATTCCAGGTTACTCCCGTAATCAGCAATGATCGGTTCCAGATATCGTTCGGTGCAATCCAGGATTACGGGCAGGCGCGTGCTGAGATTTACGATGCGGCGGGCAGATTGGTGAAATCCTATTCTCAGCTGAGCGCAGGCAATATAAGCTGGAATGGAGAAGACAATTTCGGTAACAAAGTTGCACCCGGCGCGTATTTTGTGAAACTCGAAGTGGAAGGAGCAAACGGCCTCTTGCGCGGGATTCAGAAGATAGTTTTCATAAAATAAGCGGTTACTGAAGACAAGATTCTCTTAATATTCTGTAGCACGGTCATGCTGTTGACACAGGCAGAGAAGTCTGTATAATTGAGGCAGCATGGATCTCAACGAAATCATCAAAGCGGTTGCCGGGCTTGGAGGTTTGAGCCTGGTGTTCGCTATTATCCTCGCCATCGCATTCAAGAAGCTGGCAGTTCAGATCAGCGAGGAAGAACGGAAGATCAAGGAACTGTTACCTGGTGCCAATTGCGGCGCTTGCGGTTTCCCGGGATGCGAGGCATATGCAAAAGCGCTGGCCGAGAAGACCGGTGAATATCCACCAGATTTGTGCACGGTTGGAGGCTCTGAGACTGCCCGGGAAATTGGCAAGATACTGGGCATCGAAGTTGAAGAGAGCGCGCCCAAAGTCTGCGTCCTGCGCTGCATGGGCGGTAAGAATGAAGCGGTTGAGCGTTTTGAATATGTTGGGCCGGGCGATTGCCGCAGCAATCACATTCTCCTTGGCGGCAACAAGGCATGTATTTACGGCTGTCTTGGCGGCGGGCATTGTATTACAGTTTGTCCTTTCAAAGCGATCAAAATGGGGCCGGATCACCTACCAGTTATTGATCATGATAAATGTACGGCATGCGGTATATGCGTAAAAGAATGCCCGAGACAAGTCCTCGAGCTGATACCGAAATCACAGTTGGTATACCTGGTATGTAAATCCCTTGATAAAGGGAAGGCAGTCAAGAATGTCTGCAAGGTTGGCTGCATAGCTTGCACAATGTGCGTGAAAGTGTGTCCATATGAAGGTGCAATAGCCATGGATGGTAACCTGCCAGTGATGAACTACGGGAAATGTACTTCATGTGGCATCTGCTACAACAAGTGTCCGACCAAGTCTTTTATCGATCGCGCAAAAGCACGTCCCCACGCCACTATTTCACAGCAGTGCGACGGCTGCGGAGAGTGCGTGAAGGCATGTTTGTTCAAGGCGATCGAAGGCGAGCCAGGCGAGAAACACGCCGTGATAAAGGATACGTGCATTGGTTGCGGGCGTTGTTTTGAGGTTTGTCCGATCAAAGCGGTAACCATGATCGGTGCCCTGGGTTATGCCGAAGCAGCATAGCCACAAAAGAAGTGGAAATCACAAATTCGAATATCGAAATTCTAAACAAATCCCAAATTCAAAATTCGAATGTTCTAAGCACGATTTTTGGATTTGGAATTGGTGCTTTGAATTTGTTTAGAATTTAGGATTTAGTGTTTAGGATTTATGAAGCTGTACTACGCAAATAGCACAAAAGCAGATGCCGAGGTAACAGTCCTGGGTCTCCCCTATGACCGTACCTCTTCGTTCATACCGGGTTCGCGCTTCGGACCGCAGTATATTCGTCAATGCGCAGAAAACATCGAGGACTATTCACCATATCAGAATAAAAGCCTAGGCGATCTCCGAGTGTGTGATCTGGGCGACATTCAATTCCACGGCGAAGATTGGCTTGGGCAGATTGAAGAAGAATCCGCAAAGATAGTCGACGGCAAGAGATTGCCTGTATTCCTTGGCGGCGAGCATACGATCACGCCAGCGATCGTAAGGGCTATGAAGAAAACATGCGGGAGTTTCACGTTGGTGCAGTTCGATGCACATTGTGATCTGCGTGATGAGTACCTGGGTGAGAAGAATTGTCATGCGACCGCAATGCGCCGGGCAAGCGACGTTTTGGGTGCTGACCGGATATTCCAGTTTGGCATCCGTTCAGGCACGCGAGAGGAATTCGAGTCCGGTAACAACCTTTACAAATTCGAAGTTTTCAAGCACTTATCAAAGGTTATCGATCAGATCAGGGAACCAATTTACATATCGATCGATATCGATGTTCTGGACCCCTCTGCCATGCCGGCAGTATCGACCCCTGAGCCAGGTGGCATCAGTTACCGGGAACTGGTTGATTCTCTTGTGTTGTTCGGGAACAAGAAGGTCATCGGCGCAGACATTGTAGAATACAATCCGCTTGCAGCGTCTCCCTATGCCTCAGGTTCTACCGTAGCCGAGGTTTTGCGCGAACTGATCCTTGTAGCGACGCATACCTGATAACTGTAGAACAAGGTCATATACCTCTGATATCGTCCTTCGGTTATGAAAAGCGATACAGGGTGTTAAATCCTAAATCCGAAGCACTAAATACTAAACAATATCGAATCCTGAATGACCAAAATCCAAAACACGGTTTCGGTCATTGGAATTTTGAGATTCGTGCTTGTCCCGCTATGCGAGGATTCTCGTGAATGCGGTCAAATCAAAGATTTGAGCATTCGCGGAATTTAGGGCTTCGATATTCGAATTTTGCCGTTAACTAACGGGCACCGTAACCATTGAACTCCGGACAATTTTTTGAAGGATTGACATCCGCTACCCTACCTTTATAATCGTTACTAAGGAGGAGATATGACAATATTGGCATTGTTTTTGCTGTCAAATTCATTTCTTGCAAGAGAATGCAAATTTGTGTACCACCCGGAAATTGTTAGGGCCGAATCCACGCACTCCTATGACGTTTTGCACTACCTTATCGATCTTGATATACCAATGACATCACGGTATCTCGAAGGAGCGGTAACGATGTCCGCACGCAGCAATGAGAGCAACTTGACAGTAGTGGATCTGCATCTGCTTGGATTGAATGTTGATTCGGTCAAGGTCAACGGGCTGACCGCTTCTTACAATCACGTAGATGAAACCCTTTATGTGAATTTGCCCCAGCCCGCCGGGCTGAACGATTCTTTTGACATCATGGTCGGCTACAGCGGCACGACTTCGGGCAATATGGGTTTTATCTGGGTACAGTCGTATCTACCAATGGCGTATACCCTGGGCTGCCCTTATTGTACTAGAATGTGGATGCCCTGTTACGACCGGATGTGGGACAAGGCGGATTACGGAGTTGAGTTCTACGTTACGGTACCTGATTCATATACGGTTTGTGCCACCGGTGAGTTTCTAGGTGAGCAGACCTCTGGTGGCTACTCTACTTACCACTGGAAGCATGAGTATCCGATTTCACCTTACTTGATCCATTTCGCGGCGAGCGTCTATGTTACGATATCAGATTGGTATCACGCCTCCCCTACGGATAGTATTGAAATGCTTTATCATGTGTGGCCGTTCGACACTAGTTACACAGCCAATGCGTTCTCTTTGATGAACGACATGATGTTTTTCTACGATTCGTTGTACGGCGAATATCCATTCGAACGCTACGGCATGGATTTCATTTCCGGCTTTTATTATGGGGGCATGGAGCATCAGACCATGGCTACGATAAACCGGAACTGGCTTACCAGTTATCCCCCGGATCATTTCGGCTTTGCCCATGAATTGTCGCACATGTGGTGGGGCGACATGGTCACCTGCTTCGGCTGGGAAAACGTGTGGCTAAATGAGGGTTTTGGCACGTACAGTGACGCGTTGTATCTGGAGCGAATACAGGGGCACCAGGCATTCATCGACACGATGAAGCTGCGCCGCAACGTGTATATTGGTGCTGAGCTCTCCAATCCACATTCCATGTATGACCCGCCGCCGAATCTTCTGTTCACGTGGTCACATACTTACTACAAGGCATCATGGGTACTGCACATGATAAGATACCTTTGCGGTGACGATGCCACCTGGCTTAATTTCATGGCAACCTACCGCGATTATTTTGCCTACGGCAATTCCTCGACCGAGGACTTGAATACATTGATGAACGGGCTGCTTGGCGGCAACTACGACTGGTTCATTGACGAATGGGTATACGGGATGGGGTTCCCCCAATACGATATTACCTGGAGCAGGGTCTACGAGGCGCCAAACTGGCGGCTTATTCTGGATGTAACCCAGTACCAGACGATCGGCCCATCGGTCTTCCACATGCCGTTACCGATCGGGGTCGATTATTCGAGCGGCGATACTATACTGACCCTAGCAGTCAATTTCTCGCCCCAGCATTTCGAGTATGTGTTGCCCTTTGAGCCTACCAGCATAACAGTTGACCCTGAAACCTGGGTTATCCAGCAGAATACGGTGACCGGGGTCGAGGAACTGGTGGCAAAAGGCGACCTCTTCGTCCGGAAGATCCAGACCATTGGACGGGCGATAAACCTTAAACTGAGCGTGCCGGGTTTGATCAGGATCTTCGACATTACCGGCCGTCAGGTCTACGAGACTCACGCCGAAGAACTAGATTACCAGCCGTCCAGTGCCGGCATATATCACGTGCTGGTTGGCGATGAGAAATACAGGGTGGTGGTTGTTAAGTAAGGAAATATTTATGCGATAAACCTACTTGCTCGATGATTTCTGTGATCTTATCGATGTGTAGCTGATTTTCTTTTTCCAATCTAGCAAGTGCTTCAGAGCGTGTCATTAACCCTTCCCTGACCATTTTCGCGTAGAAATCATCCTTCTCGGTCATGCCTAATGTCTTCACATACATATAATCCTTTAGATGTGCGATCTCGCAGTCAAATCTCCATGTGGAGTTTAATGTTTTGGGATAATCCCAATGCAATTCCCTTGAAATTCTCGAAATCACATCTTTTTCATTCCACCGGATAAAATGAAATAAATCAAGGATTTCGATGCCGGGACTGAAAAGCCTCGGGCCAATTGCGTATTGGTGAGCGAATAAATAACCCTTGAATAAAATCGGTACATATTTTGGTTTGATGTATGCCAGATTTTTCAACGACTCTTTAATAAGTCCCCTTAAGTAATTAACATAGTAGAAACCCAGATGCATATCTCGGGATACGTTGAGCAATTCCTTCTTGAAGGAAGTATACTCGTAGGGATTGCCGCCGTTGATAATCAGGGAAACATCATGCTCTTTTGCAGTCCGCAATATGGTTTTCCAGATCAACTTGCAACCTATGCATATCATTGGCACCATTGCAGGCGAAGGGTTTTTAAACCAGGCGAGTAGATTATTTTTGAAACATGACTCATGTATCTGACTTTTATGTTTGAATCTTACGATGTCGACGCCAAGCGCCTGGACCATGTTGGCAATATTCTTTTTCGCCCGGATATTGGTGAAGGGATTTTCATAGTTAACGGCAAGGGTATTCATTCCGTAATCTTTAGCGATTTTTAACAGCGTATATGCACTATCTCTCCCTCCGCTGATAGTCACCATGCATTCGTATTTCTTGGTTTTGTTTCGATGAGCATTCAGAATCAACAGCAATCTATGTTCACCCTGCAACTGCAATCTCTCATAAGTCCTGCAATAATTGCACACGTTATTCTCGTCAAATGATATATTGGGGGTTTTGTCAATTAACACGCATCTTGAGCAACGTCGGGTGATTTCATTCATATATTTTAGCACCGTATTATGGGATATCGAAATGATGATGTCAAGATGCAAGAAATGTAGGCCGTTGGCGCGTGTAAATCGACCCTAGTTTATCAAATATTTCAACTTGCATTTTTCGAAAAGAAGTGTATAATTACAGCGGTTGCTACTAATGAATTCATTTTCGCAAGAGAAGAGATCATCTTTTTATGATATTCTGTCAATTGTGATTATAACGGTCAATTCCAAATCGCAGCTCAAACGTTGCCTGGAATCGATTTATACGAATGTGAAATATCCGTTTGAATTAATTCTTGTTGACAATGGTTCAACTGATGGCACCGTTGACATGGTGAGGCATGAATTCCCTGAGGTGAGGGTGCTCAGAAATAGAAGGAACAGAGGTGTTGCGCCCGCGCGGAATCAAGGATTGGCAGTATGTAAGGGTAGGTATATTCTCATTTTGGATGATGATACCTATGTTATAGACGGTGCGATTGACAGAATCGTAGAATTCATGTCCAAGCGGCCTGTGGTTGGTGTTTGTGGGGCAAAACTGCTAAATGCTCGCGGAGAGTTAATACACAGCTGTCGTAGATTTCCGACTCTCAGTTCGTCCATTCTCAACCGCATTGTCAAAATTGCTGATACTGAGTCGCCACTGCCGCTGCGTAGACATTTAATGATAGATTGGGCTCATGACCAGCCGTCCGTTGTCGATTATATGGCAGGCGCTTGTCAGTTAATAAACCGTCAGGCGTTGATTGATGTTGGACCTTACGATAAGAGTATATTCTATGGACCTGAGGATCTTGAGTTTTGTTTTCGAATGTGGAAAAGAGGTTGGGAAGTGTGGTATGTGCCCGATGCTCATGTTGTCCATGATTGGCGTAGATCAACCAAGAAGAACCCGGTAAGCATGCTTGCCATTCGCCACTTCCTCGCAGTTTTGAGAATGCACTTACAATACCGGTTCAGGGACTTCAGACATGTCACAGAAGCTACCGACCGAAGAAGAAGTTACTTAACTAAACAACATTGAAGCATCTCATTGTCATCACGCCGAATTTGAAGGAAGCAAGTACCGGGGGTTTGATATGGCAGAAGCGATTTTGTGAATATGCCAGCAGGGTGCATGAACCTACAGAAATCATCGACGCAACCCAAATCCCGAATATATATAGGAGCATCAGATTGCTTAATATTGTCTATTATACTTTACGTTTGCTGAGGAATAAAGATGCGTTCCTGTTTGTTGACCACAATCTGCATGTTAGACTATCTATTCCCTTGTGGTTAAATAAGATGATCAGGAAGAATCATTATGGGGTGATATGCCACCATGTGGTTCACGGGTTGAGGAAGAATCCGATTAGACGCTGGATAGAATTTCTTTCGGAAAAGATTATTTTGCGCAATGCGGTAAGAATCATAGTGCCGAGCGTAAAAACTTCAAGCGATATTGAGATTTTTAACGTAGACACCTCCAGAATTGTGGTTATAAATCCTACACTTGTTTTCAGATCTGCTCTAATGCCGGTAAGAAAGAACGAGAGGCGAATATTGTTCGTGGGCAATATCGAGCCCAGGAAGGGCCTGGATACATTGATCAGGGCATTATATTTGAGCAAGGATATCGATTTTTCGTGTGAGATCGTAGGTGGTTGTTACGGATATGAGCGCTACCTTAAGGGTCTGTTGAAACTAATTGAGAACTCCAGGCTGTCAGAAAGAATTGTCTTCAGGGGAAAACTTGATTCTGCATGCACAATCAAAAGTTATGAGAATGCGAATGTCTTCGTTTTTCCTTCTTTGCACGAAGGATATGGCATGGTACTGCTTGAGGCAATGAGTTTTGGTTTGCCCATCGTGGCAAGTGACATAGCACCTGTCAACGAGATAGTCAAAGACAGACTGAGTGGATATTTATTCGCGCCCGGTGATGAGAAGTCTCTTGCTGAGGTATTGAGGAGGTTACTTTTATCTTTTGACCTGCAGAAAAAGATAGGCATGCGTAATTTCAAGCGTAGTAGGGATTTTTCCTCTTGGGATAAGGTGGTGGACAAGACCTTCGCGGTTGTCAAACCGTATCTTCACAATGAAGATAGTAATTGATTGTGTTGGGTGGGCATCAGAGATACGCGGCGTAGACCGCTACTATTTTGAATTGATCAAAGCTCTTCTCAAGGTAGACCGCGTTAATACCTACTACGTGTTTGTGGGCTCTTGGCAGAAATACTTTGTGCAGCTTCGTGCAAAAGATAATCTAAAGATAATTCCAATCAGATGGTCATCCCTTCGAATACTCAGAAACATCTGGCATGCGATAGTCTTTCCTTTTTATGCGAGGGCGATTAACCCTGATGTCGTTCACCTTCCCAATACTATACCCCTTATTGTAAGAATAGCACCCACAGTTTGTACAATACACGATTTGCTGGAGTATGTATGTCCGGAAACATTTGGTTTTGTACAGGCGCGCGCAAGGAAAGTAATCGTTAGGACAGAGGTGAAGCAAGCAGATGTTATCATAGCGGTGTCAGATCTCACTCGCGATTCATTGGTTGATATACTACGCGTGGCGCATTCCAAAATTAAGGTAATCTATAGTGGTGTCGATAGACAAGTTTTTAACGTATCACGGCAATCACGGCTAAGTGTGAGGTCCGATTTTAAGATAGGTAAAAAATACATTCTTTTTGTTGGAATACTGGAGAAGAAAAAGAATATCGATGGATTAATAAAAGCGTTCAACATGATCCCGGAGAAGCTGAGGCAGAGGTATCAATTGGTCATTGCCGGCAAAGCCGATAATGCTTATGAGGAGGCAAAGAGCCTTGTCAAAAGGCTTCGCTTAGAAGCAGATGTAATGTTCCTAGGACAAGTATCAGAAGGTCTTGCTGGTTTATATCAGGGGGCCTCGCTTTTTGTACTACCATCTTTCTATGAGGGATTTGGTCTGCCTGTATTGGAGGCGATGGCCTCGGGTATCCCTGTTGTTGTTTCAAAACATGTTGCAATTGGTCATCGCCTTCGAGGTTGTTGCGCGATAATCGATCCTGACAACCCAGCGGAAATTGGAGAAACAATGAGGATTATGCTTACGAATAAACGATTGAGAGAGAGGTATGTCAAAGAAGGAATTCGGCGTATCAAGGATTTTACCTGGGAAAACGCTGCTGCTGAAACTCTTGAAATCTACGGCATTTGTGCACGAAGATTATTTAAGGATTAGCCTAACGCAATATTGGTTAGATGTCGGATCGAAATCCCGACTTTCGGAAAAATCGTCGTCGTCAAGCTTAATTGATATTTTATCTCGCGCAATATCGTAAGAGCCTGATCTGAGAGGTCCGAGAGAGATAAATACCGCATTCTTCCAATACCCCCGTTCGATTTTTTGCGGAGAAATGTTTTTCTTAGAAATGTGGGCTTGAAGACCAATGCCCGCGATGACTAAGGTATCGTTCGCTTTTGCTACTATCCCTCGGGCATATTTCGGGTCGGAATTTGGTATAATCTCTATCTCCAGGTCATCAATAGAAAGGGTTTTGGTTTCCACGTTCCTGAATCCGAATAAAACATTATCTTTGTTGTAGAATATATCAAAGGGCAAATGCCCAATGACACTATAACTATTGCGAACCAGATATGCGTCTTGTTCCCAAATGCCATCGGATGTCAATAGTCCATAATCGTTGCTGATAAGATCATATAGCTGTACCCCGATTCCCCTGTATGTTCCTAGAACTTTAAAGATTAGAGAAAAGGCATTAATGTAATCAGAGTCTTTTCGCTTCTTAAATCTCCCAGTCTCGGGAATAAATACGGCATTTCTTTCCTTATTCAGACTATCGATGACACTGATCTTCGACTCCAGATATATGTCAGGAGCTATGAAGTCGATTTCTGGAATTTGATTGAGGTAATTCCGTGGTTGGCCATAGGGGTTTCCAAGTAGTTTTTTCGCATCTCCGCTTACGAGTAGATTCAGGTATAAGGGGAAATCTCGGTCGATCAAAGACACCGCCCGGGAAAGTTCCTTCATGTAATTAAGAAAGTTTGATTGCATAAAGTCAGCATCGGAAACAGATTGGCGTTTCTCGTAGATCTCATTGCATCTTGCACAGTGACAGCGTTCTGCAATAGGTCGTATCTGGATTCCTGAAATGAAAACAGTGTCAGAGCAGGTTCTTCTTAATTGAAGCTTCATTTTTCCCGGCGTGGTACTAAAACGCCCGCCAACGTGTATTTCGTGATGGCCGCTTCCTTTAACATAGCCGCTCCAGAATGGCTGTCCCAGCGTATCGGTTATCTGTATGTCAAACTCACAATGAGCAGGTGATTTTAGGGATAGTTCTATCTTCAGACTGCAACTCATAACATCAAACCGTTCATCCCAGATGTGTGTTTTCTGCCCTGGTAGTATCTTGGCAGATTGTGGGTACACTGGTGGCCACGGGCGCCATAATTCAGGGTGAACGAATAGCTCGTTTTGCAGCTGCAGCATTATGAATGTTTCGCCGGGGTCGTTTTCCTTTACCCACTTCATCAATGCCTGTAGTGCATTTTCTTCTCGCTGGAGGAGTTCATTCGGATGCTCGCCATCGAACGAATAGCAGTATATTCTGCCCCCACCATCATCATACATTTTTCCTGCAATTGAACCGTCACTTCTCGTGTATGGTTGATACCTATCCGCGTCTTTGCGTATATATTGAGGTACAACATTCTCATGGCCACTAATGTTCGACCCAAACCATAGAATAATCACTTTCAAATCGTACTTGGCGGCAACGAGTGCAATGTTTCGTAAAATCGTGGTGTCATAGAGTCCGGGTTCTTTCTCGAAGAATGACCAGCGGAAGGAGACGCTCACAGTATTTGCATGCAATTGCGCTGCTATCCTGAAATAATCTTCTCGTACGTGGCCATCAAAGTCAACAGACTTATGGTCTTCGATTGACATTACGACGAATGGGTTGTTGTTTACATATAGCACTCGGTTGTTGTGATGAAAACCAACGTATTGTGAACAGTATATTGTAGATGGCAGGAATGCAGATGCGCAGAGAAAAACGACGGGCAGAAGTGTACGTTTCAATACTACAAAGATTCGGCTAAAGTTCATGTTTTACTATCCATGTTAAGATGTTAAAATGATTCTTAACCGCGCGTTTGTTCATCAAGAGAGCGTGTGCCAGAAGCCTAATGGAACTACCGTATACATAAAGTGTATTGAAAAAAAACACACCTAGACTACCATAATACTTTTTTAGATACCGCTTCTCACTTCTCAAGGACACCATTAATTGTTTTTCGCTACCCTCTCTCCAACTTGTAGATAACACATGATATATCTGTGCATCATGGAGGAAGAAAGTAATGTAATTGTCAGTGCTGGCGCGACGGCAGTAATCCATGTCTTCATAATACGCAAAGAACTGCTCGTCGAGTAGACCTGCTTCTTCAATCAATTGTCTTCTGATTAGCATGCACACACCGGATACCCAGTCTATTTGCCGAGATGAATTCCTGGGCCAATAATATAATAACCTTCTCCCGAAAATTTTGCTGCGCGGGAAGATTTTCTCAAGTCCCATTAGTCTGAAGCATAGCGTTGCGGGTGTCAAGAAATGACCGCAACTATCCCACTGCAGCTGTCCAGACAGGTTGAGTACTCTGCACCCCAGTATGCCAACGCGTGGATTGTTGCGAGCGTAATCCACCAGTTTGGCTACTGCCGTTGCAGTGACTACGGTATCGGGGTTTAATAGCAGAATGAATGTCCCCTTTGCTACTCGTATGCCTTGATTATTCGCTGCTGCAAAACCGACATTACGTTGGTTTTGCACGACCCTTGTTGCCGGGAAGTGTGTGTGAACATAATGTACACTGCCGTCAGTAGAATTATTGTCTACCATAATCACTTCGTGGGATATATTGTGTATCGTTTTTTGAAGTGCAGAAAGGCATGGGGCAAGAAACTGCCTTGCGTTATAACTGACAATGACGATGGATAAATCCAATGATTTCATGGGTTTTGCCTACCTGTTACGCTCTCAATGAAATCGATTAACTGTATTGCCATTTTGTCTGTCCTCAGTTGTTGACGAATCGAGGGTTTTTGTTTAAATAGTAATCTTCCTTTTGTGTACAAATCATACGCAATCGAGATTTTCTGGCCTATCTCTTCGGGTTTCAACGGGCTGGCTACGAAACCTCCGTATTTTGATACCATATCCTTCACCGCGCCCTCTGTTGTGATGGCAAGTATTGGTTTATTCATGCCAATATACTCAAAGAGTTTCCCTGGAATATTAGCAGATGGCTGGGCTGATGGATGGTTGATTAATAGCAGCAAATCTGCACTACGTTGATAAGCCAAGGCCTCGGCGTACGGCACCTCTGGCAATACCTGAACCATATGATCAAGATTTGCCATGGATATAGCAGTCTTTTCAGTATCGGTTAAGTTTCCGATTAAGAATACTGCAATGTTGTCCCGCAGTTTTGGATTTTGGCTGATAGCGTGAACCAGACCTTGGATAAATGGGACTATTGAGCGTCCGTAGTGACTTCTACTTATGTTACCAGTATGTACTACCAAGAACCCTTTCCGAGGTTTCTTTCTCTTTAACCTAGGCAGTTCGGTTTGGTCATAGCCTCTGTAAATAGTAGCTATTATCCCCTGATTATTTGAGAAATATCTGTCTCGGAAATACCCCTCTGCGACCTTGCTGTTAACGACCATCCCATCTGCCGATCTAACAATCAATTTTTCAAGAAAGGAATCTGTCGTCCGCCTGAGTGATGATTTCTCGATTACAGGGTTAAGGGGATCGTAGATCCACGTATCACGGAACTCGGCAATCCACGTTACCCTTCTGAATAGTTTTGCGCATAGTCCTATGAAATGAGAGGACTCAGGTGGCGATGTAGTGTAGATCACGTTGACCTTTTCACGTTGAACTAGTCTTATGGCATGAAACACGGCATAGGGTACCCAAAAAATTTGACGATCAGGAATGCAGGTGAATTGCATGTATTTCGCGATAAGATGTGAAAAGAAAAGACGGATGCGGCTCTTAGCTTCATCCCTTTCTACTCCGGACTCGAGTACACTTGCAAGCCGTTTTACCAATCTCGGTAGACGGACGAAAATTGCTCCGTTTTCAGAATAGTTGTCTCTTTCGGGGGCAAGAACAATTGTTTTATTGTCACTACGGTCTAGATAATGTCTAAATCTTAGTAGACGTCTAACACCTATACCTTTATACGGCAGAAAGTAAAAAGAAACAAACAATATTTTCTGTTTCATCTAAGGTTTCTTCAAAAATCGCTTGATTATGGAAAGAAATTCGAAACTGGGTAGCATGAACTTCATAAGAGTCAGGTGTGATTCTTTGATAAAGAACACAATTGTCAGCAGAAGCGAAATCAAATAGGCACCGGTAGTCGCTATCGCCGCGCCGAGTATGCCTATCCTCGGTATCAGCAACATGTCGAACACAAGCGTAAGGACCAGGGAACAAATGGTGACTATGCTTCCGTAGTACGGTTTGCCCATACCATGTAAATGATTTGTTAATATCTTGACAAGTCCAAAGGCAATGATGCCAGGTAGAAGAATCTGCAAAGGTAGTATCGATTGTACGAAATCATTGCCATATAGGACGGGAATCAAGTATTGTCCAAGAAGACCCAGAACTAATGCCGAGAGAAGCATTACCGCTATCGAAATCCTGCTAACCCTACCTGTAAATTCACTTGCAGGCGTACGCTCTTTTCTCGATACTCTTGGAAAGAGCGTTAAAGAAATCGAGTTGGGAACATACCACAGAAGTTCCGCGATTGTTACGCTGACCGAGTAGAGACCTACTGCATTTATGTCGAGAAAATAATTAACTAAAAACATATCCAACCGATAATTGAAGAATTGAAAAAATATCCCAATTTGTCCTTTCATTCCGTATTTTATACTTTCACCCAAGAGTTTCTTTTCAATCGAAAGTTTAGATTTTACATGTTTGGCGAGAATCAAGAATGAAAGAACGGTTGGCACGAAGTAAGATAGGAATATCGCGTGCGCACCCCCGGTTATCCCTCTTCTGAGAATCACGACCAGTAGAATCAGACCGACTAACCTCGTCACCGGTTCGATGATCCTGAGCATGTTGAATTTGAAGAAGCGCTCTAATCCCTGACACAGAGTAAGAGCATAGCCTGACCATAGCAGAAAGGGAAAAATCAACACAGCCAGGTTAAACATCTTTGAATCAAATCCCGGGAGGAATCTGGATAATACGTAATCTCTTAAAAGTAGGGCAATCAATGCAAAAAAGGCGCTTGATGCAATCCATATCAGAAGGTTGTTTGAAAATATTTCGTGGAACCTTGTGGGTTTCTTGCTTGTAAAATACACGTTTGAAAACTCCATACCCATACCGCCTAATAATTTGATTACTGTCGAGACAAGTAACATGATCGCAAGAACACCTTTTCCTGAAGGCCCCAGATAGCGGGCAATCAATATACCCGAGATCATGCTCAACGGAAATATGAGTACTTGAGTAGAAAGGACTCCTAATGTTTTTTTGGTGTAATCAGACATCGAGACAACAAGTTATAAGATTACTGAGTTTTTCGCCTGTTCTGCGAAAATTGTAGTGAGTATCAATCCTTTTTTGTGCCTTCCTACCTAATTCCTTCCTTTTCTTTGGGCTCTCTAACAAATACACAATCGCATTTCTAAGGCCAGTTATATCATTGGGCTCGACAACAATGCCGGTGTTACCCAATATCTCCGGAATATCGGAAATGCGAGTAGAAATGATTGACTTACCTTGGGCCATGGCGTCAAAGATTTTTGCAGGCACCTGTGTCCTGCCAACAACGGTATCTTTCTGGGGTATCACGATGATTTCCGCCCGTGCTATGTGATCTGTCAATTCATCAAAAGGGATCATTCCACTTAATACAATTCTACTGTCGGTCTTTGCTGCAGCTATTATCTGATAATTCTCTTGATCCTGGTAATCCATACCGATTATTTTAAGAATTGCTTTAGGCTCTTCTACCATCTTGAATGCTTTAATCAAATCATCTATACCCTTGTGTGGTCTGGGTGTTCCAAGAAACAGAATGACTACCTTGTTTTTCTTGGTAATCGGTTTTGTGTGTACGATTTCACGGACGTGGGGTATTACTGTTCCGCCGTACATTGCGCGCAATGTCTTTGATGAAACAGTTATCATATCGGCCGCTTTGACGAACTTGTCGAATAGTAGATTTACCAGATACGAAACAGGCTGATTGATGTGTAGAATTCCCGAGATGTATCTGTGGATCCTATCCTCTAATAAAAAAGGAGACAACTCCCAATCATCAATATCTAGTATCAGAGGTACACTGTATTTAGCCTTTGCGAGCAGACCTATGCCGAAGCTGGCGATTAAGGGTTTACATGCGTACAGAACGTCGCTCCTGCATTGATCTACGATTTTTGTGATGTTCCTAAGAAACACTGAAACCGTTGGTTTCACTCTGATCGGGTGAAATTCAACACTCCTCGTCTGTTGTAATGGTTGCCAAATGTCGGCACCAAACATTGGTCCGACAATAGAGACAGAGTGTCTTTCTTTCAGGAGATTCGCCAAAAGATACGCTCTGCCCAGACAATTTCCGGAGAAATCAGATGTCAGAATCGTAATTTTCATTGCCGAAATTCTTGACGCAATCAATCATTGCTATCAATGTGATCCAAAAGATATTCAAGAAGTACTTGATCATCAGTGGACTTATGGTTGCTAATAACAACCAAGAAATAAGAAATGCAATCATCGCTCCTGAGTAGATTTTTGTATCGTTCTTTGTGGTTTTTTTAAAGATCTTGATCGATTCAATAAGGGATTTGACAACTATCCCAAGAAAGGTTAGTGTGCCAACAATTCCCAATTTCCAGAGTAAGACCAAATATGAATTGTCTATCCAGAAAAATGATAGGGTTGTTCCGAAATAACTATGGCTGAATTGCTTACCCAGGCCATTCCCAATGAGAGGGCTTTGCAGGATTTGCTTCCATACGAGTTGACTGTGAACGAGCCGCTGATTTAGTGAAATATCCTGAGTGAAGGACAAAAGTGATGAGGCTCGAATTGACACGAGAGTGAAGATACTCAAACCGGTCTTTTGGGTAAAGTAAAAGATCACTATGATGAACGCTACGAAAATGAATGCCACTGTGCCAAGTACGTATTTCTTGTTAATTTCTTTGCGAAAAAGATACGCCATGATCAGGGATGCAATTATAAGTGATATCCACAATCCCCGCGTCAGTGTAATGCCAATTGCACCGAAACAAAGCGCAAGGAGGCAGACAAAAAGCCATCGGGCAGCTTTACTACGAGCTCTAATTGCCATTCCTATCATTAGAGGAATGGCAAACAAATAGATGATCCCCTGATTCGGGTTGAGTCTGATTAATTCTCCTCTCTGCAGGGTGGTAAGAAATACCAAAAAATACTCAAATGCAATTACTCCAGAACAAATCACGATGATCAGCAATATTCTCGAGAACGTCTTTGGTGAAGAGACTACTGTTGGTATTATGAAATATAGTCCAAAGAGACATAATATGAGCAGGTCATTTTTTATTATTGGGAAGCTATTTCCGTTTGCCAAGCCGACTAGTGCGCACACCAGGATCCATAAAATGAAGAAACCTACCGGAATTGCCAACCTGATTTTGCCGAATTTCTTTCGTTTGAGGAGAACATTTAGAAAAAGAAAAAAAACAAAGCTAATGAGGGCAAAATATAATGGTATTAGATTTATGCTGAAAGTAAATGGTGGATAATTATACCCAGATGCAGGTATTACTAAAAGGGCTATTATCACTGCAATAAATAGCCGGTCGATTTTGGCGATCGCGAGGAATAAGGCTAAAACCGCAGCCGTTAGAACTGCGATTGCAGTTGGCTTGAGAATTAGGCCATAGATGAGGAGAATTTGAAAAAGAATGAACGTTAAAAAGATCAGAGCAGACTGACGGGTGTCGTCAAATTGAAGCATGCGGTGCTATTTCTTTAGATATTTTTTTAGTGAGTAGACATCCCTCTTAAGCACGTGCCAAATATTTTGCAGTTTCTCAAGGGATTTTTTGCTAATACCACCGGTTTGTACATATGTTAGCGCCAATACATAAAGGACGCCGAAGGCAAAAGCACAGATTATCGCAATAATGACGATGAGCGTCCTTCTGGGAAATGACCTCTTTTCTGGTGGCTTTGCTTCATCAAGAATCTGCACGGTCGGTGTGTCCTTTACTTCCATAATCTTTGCCTGTTCATATTGCTGAGTGAGTAGTTCGTATATAGCCTCCTGGACCTTAACATCTCTTAAAAGACGTACATACTCAAGAGAAACCTCAGGTATCATCGCCAGCGGAACAGAAAAACCTGCGCCGAATTCCTTGGTACTATCGGTCCGGCCAAATTCGATTTTTGCCAATTGTTTTTTCAGTTCGTTGATTTCTCGATTTACATCGCGAAGAAATGGATTATCGAACTGAGATGAGGCCGATAATGCACCGCGCTTAACTTCGAGCAGGATAATGCTACTCTTAAGCTTGGCGATTGTGCCGATGATATTCTCTATTTCGATGTCCAGCGCGATTGTACGATGTTGTTCCTGGAATTTTCTCAGTGTTTCTTCTGCCACTGCGAGTGAATCGATATTTTCCCCGAGGCGTTTCTCTATGAACATACGATATCGCTTTCCTACCGTCATCGCTGTTTCGGTATTGAATTTATCGAGTTCTTCAATGAAGGAGTTGGCAATATCTGCGGCAAGGTATTTGTTCTTATATGTTACGCTAACGGAAATAATGCCCTCCGGGCTGACAGCTATTTTCGTGATTCCATCCAATGCATTGAGGGCATCGATTTCAGTTTTTGCTTTGAATTCCTTCTTTAGGTTATACTTTTCGACAATTGTGCGTCTTATGCGCTGACTTTTCATTATTGCCGCGTATAAATCGGACGGCGTTGTCAGTCCAGGTAACATCCCGCCTCCAATCCGGGCAAGTCCAGATAAGGCGCTTGGTACATTTACCGAGAGGAGGCCAAGCATGGATTGTTGCTCTGGATTAGGTGGAAGTATCGTTGTGGTCACGGTGTATTTATGGATCAGTACCATACTTATGGCGGCTGCAACGATCGCCACAACCAATACATTACGCAGAATAAATTTACGCCATCTTACGATCACTTCTACGTAATCAATGAATGATTTAGCCGATTTTTCGCTCATTAATCGAAGTATATTCACTTTTGTAATAATGTCAACACGCACAGCAATAAGTGCTGCAATTCGAAGGATACAAGGCTGTCCATCCCTCCATGCGGGCTTTATCTTGACTGAGAGTCGATTTTTCGTATACTTCATCGATGCGTTCTTCGATCCGGGAAATCGTTGGGCTTATACAGGATTTTGCTTGTGCTGGCTCACAGATTCATGATGCATGCGTCAAGATTATGTGTGATCGAGCAATATTTCTGGAAAGACCCAATTCGTATTGAAAGATGAAAATATTAGTGGTGACTCAAGATGACCCTTTCTATCTGCCATGTTTCTTCAAATCGTTCTTTGATGAATTCTTAAGAGAGTTGGGCGGGATTGAAATCGTAGGCGTTGTCATACAACGTCCTCTGGGACAGAGATCTAAGAAAAAACTCCTGTGGAGAATGATCGAGTTTTACGGGCCGGTAGTTTTCGCCGTGATCTCACTGAGATATGTTCTACAACAGATAGCCAACAGACTCAATCGGCTGGGATTGATGAAGGCCGCTCATTCAATAGACTATTTCTGCCGACGTAACGGAGTACGAATTCTTCCATACAGGAATGTCAATCATCCGCGGTTCGTTGAATTCGTAAAGAACAGCAAGATAGATTTAATCGTTTCGGTTGCCGCGGCACAGATATTTAAGTCGGATATACTGAGGGCGCCGAGGCTGGGGTGTATAAACATTCATAATGCGCCTCTCCCCGATTACCGCGGTATGATGCCGAGTTTCTGGCAGATGTTCCACGGAGAGAAACACACAGTAGCAACAGTCCATGAAATGGTTGAGGAAATCGATAAGGGAAGGATTATTTTTCAGGCACAAACCGAGATTACAAGGGGCATGACACTCGATGCGTTGATCAAAAAAACAAGGAAGGTTGATGCGTGGGCGCTACTAAAGGTGCTCAGGATGTTCAAGGAAGGTCGGGTGAAATACCGTAACCTGCCAAATAAAAAGGGTTCTTACTTCTCTTTTCCTTCCAGGCGTGACGTGGTGGAGTTCAAGAAGAGAGGTTATAGAATCGTATGAAGTATTTTGTGCTCTCTGTTGACATCGAGGATTGGTTTCAGGTCGAGAATCTTAAGAAGCAGATTCATTACGACGAGTGGCCCGGGAAAGAATCGCGAATAGATGAAAGTACCAGGGTTGTACTCGATATATTGAAAAAGAGAGATATAAAAGCAACGTTTTTCATACTTGGTTGGATCGCTAAAAGGAAACCCGAATTGGTAAAAGAAATTGCCTGTCGGGGACATGAAATCGCATCTCACGGATATAAACACGAGTTACTGCATAAGATTGATGATTCTGCGGTAGAATCTGATATCAGGAAATCAGTTGAGATATTGAGTCCGTTATCGCAGAAGGAGATCATCGGATACCGCGCGCCCAGTTTCTCAATAACAAAGGCTGCTGCCTGTGCTCTTAAGGCGATGAATTTCGTTTATGACGCCAGCCTTAATGATTTCCAGTTCAACAGAAGGTATGGGAAGATAGGAACATGCAATAAGATGAGCAGGGTAGATGGTAGCGACGTCAGGTTTACAGTTCTGGAAAACGACCTTGTTGAATTCCCGATCTCAGTAAATACATATCTCACGATATACTGGCCTTTGGGTGGTGGCTACTTCAGATTATCTCCAATGTGGTTTATTAGAAAGCAGCTGCATGATATTTTCAGAGAGAGTGACATCGTGAGCATTTACCTGCATCCATGGGAATTTGATCCGGGACAGCCGCGTCTGAAGAGTTTGAGCACAAATTATTACTTCCGACATTACTATGGTCTGGACAGAACTGCGGACAAGATAGACAATTTGATCAGGTTGGTAAAGAATTCCCCTGGCGTTAAGATTAAAACTTTTGGGGAAATGGCCAAGATCCTGGCGCGTAAAGTTTAGAGAATTCTTAGAGAATCTCGAACGCGCGCACGAAAGACATTTATCTTGACTTTATATCTATCCTATTTATAATAGCTCAATGCAGGATCAAATAAATATCTTTGAGCAGGATTTCTGGTCAATAAATGACGCGCTCAACCGACTCCTGCAGGGTACCCACGCCAAGACAATATTGCTCATC